>Ga0209581_1000080_pt1 | contig 326519 bp, 268 predicted proteins | sample Coa_R2_FD_187160 | JGI IMG/M metagenome (GOLD analysis project Ga0209581, IMG submission 187160) | Surface soil microbial communities from Centralia Pennsylvania, which are recovering from an underground coalmine fire - Coalmine... | ecosystem: Environmental > Terrestrial > Soil > Unclassified...
CGCCGCCTGAGTTTCACCTCCAAGACCTCTCCGAATACGCACGATTTGTGGTGGAGACCTTTCAGACCCCTTCACTGATTCAGAATGAGTTAGCTTGCCGCCGACCCCATCAACTGCGAAAGACGGGCTAGCTCGCGGAGTGCAGTTTGTGCCGCGCCGCGTGCCGCCGGATCTCCCGGCCAATCAAACGGCAGGTGATTGATCACAATGCGCAGCCGCGGAATACGGTCCGTCAGGCGAACCAAACCAACGAGCATGGAGGGATCCCCGATGGCATCGAGTTCGAGGCCGGCATCCGCCAGGCGCTTTAAATCGTCGAGGTAAGCAGGCTGCTGGAGGCCTTCGGAGACGCCTTTTCCGTTGAGCCGAATGCCGCGAAACAGCGGATTCCGGTGAAACCGTGCCAGATGGGCGCGGAATTCCGGTCTGCCGCACTCCAGGTGTCCGACTGTGCCCACAATGATTGGCTCGCGCGCCGCCAGGTCCAGGATCCACTGATTGTCTTCCAGCCACGGGCTGGCCTCCACCACGATTGCGCCGGTGATAGCAAACGAGCGGGTAAGCTTGCGGAACTCTTCCGGCAGGACCGTTCGATAAAGAATCTTCTCCGTTTTGGCCGGCCACGGCACGCCCTGCGGGCGGGAGGGATCGTAGAAATGCAAGTGCGTATCAATGATGTAGCGGGGCGTCGTGGTGTAGGCGCGGCCGGCGGCAGAGGCTGCGGCAGCGGCAGCCAGAAAGGTGCGGCGTTGCATGCTGCCATCTTAGACCTTTCTATTGCCCCACACGGCTCCGCCCGGGAGCCCAGGGAGCGAGCAGGCCGGCGATGACGCGGTTGAGTGGCGTCGGGACACCAAGCGACTCCCCCAAGCGAACGACTGCACCGCTCAGCCATGCCAGTTCCATACGGTTCCCCCGTTCCAGGTCATTGTGCATGGAAGAAGTCATGCTCTCCGGCAGGCTGTCACAGAAAGACAGGCGGTCCGCCGCATAGCTTTGAGCCAGGGGGATCCCCTTCGCCCGGCCGACGCAGACCACTTCCTCCATCACCCCGAAGAGCAGGCGGCGGGTCTCGGGATGGGAGCGGACGATCCCGATGGGCGCCCGGACGGAAGTGGTCAGGGCGCTAAGGCCCACCAGGAAAACAAATTTCTCCCAGATGGTTTTCTCGATCGAGGGGCTGATCTCCGAGTCGATGCGGGCTTCCCGGCAGGCCTCCAGGAAAGCGTTCGCGGATCCAGCCGGTGCGCCACCATCGCCAAACACCAGTTTTTGCATCCGGCCTGTGTGCGCGATCACTCCCGGCGAGGCCACCTGGGAAGCGATATAGCAAACGCCGCCAGGCACGTGCCCACGCGGCAGGATGGATCGCAGGATGTCGTCCTTTTCCACCCCGTTCTGGAGCGAGATGACCAGTGTGTCCGGCGCCAGCAAAGGATCAAGGGCGCGCGCGGCGGACTCCGTATCCCAGAGCTTCACGGCGAACAGGACGATATCCACCGGGCCGATGCGGGCAGGGTCGCCGGTGGCGTGGACCGGATGGAGGCGCAAGTCACCGAGGCTGCTGCGCACTTCCAGCCCATTGCGGGACATGGCTTCCAGGTGGGCGCCGCGGGCCAGGAAATGCACACTTTGTCCGGCGGCGGCCAGACGCGCCCCAAAATACCCCCCGACCCCTCCCGACCCCATCACCGCGATGCGCATCAGACTCTCAGTATACCGGCGGACCTCTCCGCTCGACCGGCAAGGCGCCTGTTATGCTGTTGGGAAGAAACTATGGCACTCACCGAATCTACCATGCCGGGCCTCGGCACTTCCGCGCCTGCGTTTCAGCTTCCTGATGTAGTGTCCGGGCAAACGATCTCGCTCGAAACCTACGCGGACAGCAACGCGCTTCTGGTGGTGTTCATCAGCCGGCACTGTCCGTACGTGCAGCATGTCAAGGAAGAACTGGCGCGCCTGGGGAAGGATTACGCCGGCAAGCCGCTGGGGATCGTAGCGATCTGTTCGAACGACGCGGCCAATTACCCGGAGGACGCACCCGAGCGGCTGAAGCAGTTGGCGCTGGAGTTGGATTGGTGCTTCCCGGTCTGCTATGACGAGAGCCAGGATATCGCGCGCGCATATCGTGCCGCCTGCACCCCTGATTTCTTCCTCTACGATGGCTCGCGGCAATTGGTTTATCGCGGGCAGTTAGACGACAGCCGGCCGGGGAACGGAGTGCCCGTGACCGGCAGGGACCTTCGCGCGGCGATCGATGCGGTGCTCGCGGGGAGCCCGGCGGCGGCCAAACAAAGGCCCAGCATCGGCTGCAACATCAAGTGGAAACCGGGCAACGAGCCGCGGTACTGAGGGGCGGCCGGAAGGAGATGGTATGAACTGCTCACGCCGGGATTTGCGGTTTCTGCTGCCTGCGCTGGCGGCTGCCGGGGCTGCCGGCGAAGCGGCGGCCCTGCCATCGAAGACTTATCGGTTCGAGGATCTGCCGGTGCGCGCCAACGGCCCGAACCGCTCGCGCCCGATCCTGAATGGCGCCACCCATACCGGATACCCCATCGAGCTGCACATGACCGAACTAGCTCCCGGCCAGGCGCCGCATCCGCCGCATCACCACGTCCACGAAGAGATGGTTCTCATCCACGAGGGGATTCTGAAAGTGACCATCTCCGGAAAGAGCGTGCAAATGGGACCGGGTTCGGTCGCGTATGTGGCGTCCAATGAGGAGCACGGCTGGCGCAACGTGGGCGGCAGCCGGGCGCGATACTTTGTTTTCGCCCTCGGCGGCGACAAGGCCTGAAGCATTGACTCGCTGAAGCTGTTCTTTTGAGCCGTCACGCAATGAGGATTCTGGCCCTGCTTCTGCTTCCACCACTCGCGTGGTCACAGACCGCTCCGGGCACATCTTCGATACTGGTTGAGGAGGGGCGCAAGGCATACGCCGCAAACTGCGCCGCCTGCCATGGCTCCGACGCCGAGGGGTCGGACCAGGGGCCGGCGCTGGCCGGCAATCGCAGGCTGCGGGCGCGTTCCGCACAACAGATCCGCGCTTTCATCTACCAGGGGCGGCCCTCCTCGGGGATGCCCGCGTTTCACCTCCCCGGCCCGCAACTGGATGCCCTCACAGCGTTCGTGCATTCGTTGAATTCGCCGGCTGCCGAGAGCTCTCCTCCCGGGTCGGCGCCAGCCGGAGAGCGCTATGTGATGGAGACCGGAAGGTGCCTCGCGTGTCACATGATTCTGGGTAAGGGCGCCGCCGTGGGCCCCGATCTTTCGGAGGCCGGCCGGGAACTCTCGGTCAGCGATTTGAGGGAGTCGTTGCTCAACCCCAGCGCGCATCTCAGCCCCGGATACCAAATCGTCGTCGTGAGACTTCGGAACGGAGGAACGATGCGCGGGTTTGCCAGGGCCAGAAGCAACTTCGATCTGCAACTCCAGGATCTCGACGGGCGGTTCCACATGCTGCGGCAAGACCAGATTGCAGATCTCCGGGAGGAACGGCAGTCCCTGATGCCGGCCTTTTCCGGAAGTCCGGAAGAGTTGCGCGACGTCATCGCCTACTTGAGTACCCTGACCGGCGTGCAGCCGGGTGCTCCCGCCGAACCCGCGCGGGAGCAGCGGTCCGGCGCGGCCGACATCGGCTTTGCGCGAATTCGCAATCCTGAGCCCGGGGACTGGCTCACCTACAACGGCAACCTGGACGGGAACCGCTATAGCCCGCTCACGCAAATCAACGCCTCGAACGTAAGCCGGCTACGCGTCCAATGGGTTTTTCCGATCGATCACTTCGGCCTGGAGGTCACGCCCCTGGTTGCTGATGGGATCATGTACATCACCGGTCCGAATCAGGTTCTGGCACTGGACGCGGCCACCGGACGCATGATTTGGAAATACTCCCGCCCGCGCACGCCAGGGCTGATCGGTGACGCGTCCCTGGGCACCAACCGCGGCGTGGCCGTTTTGGGAGACAAGGTATTCATGATGACGGACAACGCGCACCTGATCGCGTTGAACCGCGTCACCGGCAGTCTGGTGTGGGAGGTGGTCACGCCGGAGGAGCAGCAGCACTACGGTTCCACGGTGGCTCCGCTGGCCGTGAAGGACACCATCATCGCGGGCGTTTCCGGTGGAGACCGCGGGATTCGCGGCTTCCTGGCCTGCTATAAGGCCGCGACCGGCGAGCGGCTCTGGCGGCGCTGGACGATTCCATTGAAGGGCGAACCCGGGTCCGAGACCTGGGGGAGCAAAGAGCCGCTGTTCGGGGGAGGAGCCACCTGGCTCACCGGCGCTTATGACCCGGCGACCGATACCCTCTATTGGCCGACCGGCAACCCCTATCCGGATTCCGACGACCACGACCGGCCGGGAGACAACCTGTTCAGCAATTGCATTCTGGCGTTGGATCCCCAAACCGGCGCGCTGAAGTGGCACTACCAGTTCACGCCGCACGACGTTCACGATTGGGACGCCACGGAGCCGCCGGTGCTGGTGGATACGGAGTATCACGGCCGCAAGCGAAAACTGCTGCTGCACGCGGACCGCAACGGGTTCTTCTATGTGCTCGACCGGGAAGAAGGACAGGTACTGCTGGCCACACAGTTCGTGCGGCGTCTGACCTGGGCGCGGGGCATCGGCCCGGACGGCCGCCCACAGCTTCTGCCCGAGACGGATTCCGCCGAGGACTGCCCGATGAACGCCGCGAACTGGAACTCGGCGGCGTACAGCCCGTCCACGCGCCTGTATTACGTGCTGACTCTCGAGGAGTGCCGCGCCAGTAGACAGCCGGGCGCGTGGAAATCCGCCGCTCCCGAGGAAGCGCCGCAGAAAGTTTTACGGGCCATCAACATAGACACCGGCGACGTGGCGTGGGAAATACCGCAGATCGGCTCAGTCTACCCGAAAACATGGCCCGGGATCCTGGCAACGGCCGGAGGCCTCGTGTTCTATGGCGATCCCAATGGAGCCTTCGCCGCGGCGGGCCAGCGCGACGGAAAAGTGCTCTGGCACTTTCCCACCAATGTGTACATGAAGGCGTCCCCCATGACGTACATGTTGGCGGGCAAGCAGTATGTCGCTGTCGCCGCTGGCCCGAATATCCTGTGTTTCGGGCTGTCATCCGACTAAGCCTGGCCGGTGAACACAATAACCAACAGCGCGCTCCCGCCCTCCAGGCTGCGTTCCTCATAAGCGGTTGGGCCGTGAATCCCGCGGCGCGCCAGCACCCGGCGCACCAGTTGGTGCAGGGATTCCAGGGTGGTTCCCGGAGTCACGTTGCCCAACACCAGGCGCGTACCGTTCACGGTGCTCAGGTCGAATACCTGCGGGGTGCCGGCCGTAAGGCGGGCGCGCGCCACGGCCCTCGATTCCGCAAGCTGGTTCCAGGTCACAATGAAATCGAAGGCACCTAGAGGAATTCCGCCAGGGATCTCAAGCTGATAGTCCATTAGTGGTTTCCGTAGCGCAGTTCGCCGGCCTCTATGCGCACCGGCAGGCGGTTCTGCGCGGGCGGCAACGGGCAGGTGGCGTAAGGCGTGAAGGCGCATGGCGGATTATAGGCCTCATTGAAATCCAGGATCACCTTCCCGTCTTCCGGTGCGCGGGCATCCAGGAATCTGCCGGCGCCGTAGGTTTCTTTGCGGCTGGTCAGATCGCTGAAAATGAAGAACAATTCCTTGCCGGCGGGGTCTTCCAACACCGGATAAAGCCGGACCTCTTTCCCGTGGAGCCGAAAGATTGCGTAGCCGGGAGAGGGTTCCGGCTGGATCTCGCCGAGGATATTGGGAACCATCAGCTTGCCCGGCTGTTGCACAAAGCGCGCCGTGACGCGGTAGGCCGGATCCACCGGAAACCAGCGCAGGCCTGTGAACTGGCGGCGATAGGGGCTGTGCAGATCTTTGAGGCGGATACCGAACCTCTCGCCCCGCTGGATGACGTATGCCTGCCGGTCTCCCAAGCGGACAATGTCGGGCGATCCGGATGTGTCCGGACGAAGCTGGCGGCTGCGGCCATCCTGTTGGCAGGTCACTGTTTCGTGATCCAGCCGGAAAACGGCGCCGATCCCCGGGATCTGGTTGGCGCCTTCGTGCAGCCAAAAGAGCCCGGTCACGGACAGCCAGCCCCAATCGGCCTTCAGGGCCGCTTCGCGCTCAGCTCGCCACGCGCGGATCTCGTCCGGATAGGAGCCGGCAGCGAGCAGCCAGAAGCACAGAAGCGTGGCGGCGCGCACGGCCTATCCCTGGTTGTCCGCCCCTTCCAAAGCCTGGGCCAGCAGGCCGGCGAACTCCTCCGTCTTGCGGTCGATCCGCTCTTTTAGCCGCGCCAGGTCCTGCTCCAGGCTGCGCAGGCGGTCGGCCAGGTGTAGAGAAGCCATCACCGCGATGCGCGTGGAATCCGCGTTGGGGGCCTTGGCGGCGATGGAGAGCATAAGCTCGTCCACGCTCCGCGCGAGTTCCTCGACTTCCCGGGGATCGCCCGCGGAGAGCAGGGTATAAGACTGGCTCAGAATGGTCACTCGGACCGGACGCTTCTCACCTTCGGCGCCCACGGAATTATCCGACGCTTAGTTGATCGATCTGCCCAAGGAGCTTTTCGATGCGATTGCGAACTTGCTTCCGTTCGGCCTGCAGCGTCTTGAGCTCCTCGGAGAGCCGGGCTACCTCGGCCTGCGCTTCGGCGGCTTCCTGCTGCGCGGCTTCCTTCTCCTGGCGGAGCCGTTGCACAAGTTGGACCGCCTTTTGGATGCGGTCTTCGAGACTACTCAGGGAGTCGGATTCCAGTTCCACCGGCGTCATAAGCTACCCCTGTGCCAAGGCGGACTTGGCTTTTTCGGCCAACGACAAAAATGCCGCTGTGTCATTGGCTGCAATTTCGGCCAGCACTTTGCGATCCAGGTCGATGCCCGCGACTTTCAGGCCGTGCATGAATTTGCTGTAGCTGATCCCAGCGGCGCGGCAGGCGGCGTTGATGCGCACGATCCACAAGGCGCGGAAGTCGCGCTTCTTGTTCCGGCGCCCGACATAGGCAAACTTGAGAGCGCGCTCGACCGCTTCCTGGGCGGCGCGGTGCAGCTTGCTCTTGGTCAGAAAATAACCGGACGCGCGCTCCAACGTCTTGTGGCGCGACGCCCTACGCTTTGTACCTCGTTTGACTCTGGGCACGTTTTTTCTCCTTTTCGATCAGTCTCCCCTGGGCGGCGGCTCGGGCACGTGCCACGCGCTCCGTCCCCACGCCCGAATCCTCTAATACGGCAGCATGCGCCGCAGCGATGGCTGGTCGGCGGCGTCGGCTACCACGTCACCGTGCAGCTTTCGTTTGCGTTTGCGCGTCTTCGAGGTCAGAATATGCCGGGCAAACGCGTGGTTGCGCACCACTTTTCCAGTCCCGGTCTTCTTGAACCGCTTGGACGCACCTTTGTGAGTCTTCAGCTTGGGCATAGAATGTTCCTGGATCTAGCGAACAGGTAAGTCTCTGACATCATAGCATTCTTTGGGGTGGCGCTTCCACCCCGCCAGGCGGATCTGCTCAGGCCGGGCGGTGCTTCGCCAGTTCGTAGAGCGGGGAGATCTCCCTCAGTTTTCGCACGACCTCGACGACCCTGCGGGCCACGTAGTCGATCTCCTCCTCGGTATTGAATCTTCCCAGGCCGAAACGAACAGCGCCATGTGCCAGATCGTCGCCTATGCCGAGAGCCTTGAGGACGTGACTGGGTTCGAGGGTCGCTGAAGTGCAGGCCGAGCCGGTAGAGAGGGCCACGTCGTTCATGCCCATCAGCAACGATTCGCTGTCCACGTACGCGAAGCTCATGTTCAGGTTGTTGGGCAGGCGATGCTGCCAGGACCCGTTTACGTAAACCTCGTCAACTTCGGTTTCGACCCAGTTGCGGAGCCGGTCCCGCAGACGGGCGAGCCGCTGAGATTCCTCCGCCATATCCCGCCGGCAGATGTCGCAGGCTTCTCCGAGTCCCACGATCCCCGGCACATTCAGCGTACCGGAGCGCATGCCGCGCTCGTGTCCCCCGCCGTCCATCTGGGCGGCCAGTTGCACCCGGGGGTTGCGGCGGCGGACATAAAGCGCCCCCACTCCCTTTGGCCCATAAATCTTGTGCCCGCTTAGCGAGAGCAGGTCGATGGAGTCGCTTTCGACGTTCACCGGCAGCTTGCCCACCGCCTGCACGGCATCGCTGTGAAACAGCACGCCACGTTCGCGGCAGATCCTGCCTATCTCCGCGACCGGTTGCACCACGCCGATTTCATTATTGGCGTACATGATGCTGACCAGGATGGTTTGGCCGGTGATGGCCGCCCGCAGTTGGTCCAGGTCGATCAGGCCTTCCCGATCCACCGGCAGATAGGTGACCCGGCAACCCCGTTTTTCCAGTTTACGGCAGGTGTCCAGGATAGCCCTGTGCTCGGTGGCGGCGGTGATCAGATGGTCGCCGCGGCCGGAATACATCTCGGCCACGCCCTTCAGCGCCAGATTGTCGGATTCGGTAGCACCGCTGGTGAAGATGATCTCGTTTGGCGCGGCCCCGATCAGGCCGGCAATCTTTCTGCGCGCTTCCTCGACCGCCTTCTCAGCTTCCCATCCGAAGGCGTGATGCCGGCTAGAGGCGTTTCCGAACCGCGTGGTCAGGTACGGCATCATGGCGTCCAGGACACGGGGGTCCAAGGCCGTGGTGGCGTGGTTGTCTAGGTAAATCGGAGTGCCCATGCTTTGTCACCCCGCCTTTTGGGAGTAGCCAACTTCAGTCTATTCAGTGGGATAGTACTCTGTCAAACGGGCCGCCCAGCGGGTTAGAACCGGCGCAATCGTTGGCTGCGGCACATATCCACGAGGCGGCTGAACGGGCGGGTTGGCTATAATGAGGCGACCCCCCTTCGGGCGAAGGGACATCGCCGGATGAACCGTTTGCTCCGCACTCATACCCCCGCCGGCGTGACCGGGTTGCTGGTAACCGAGGCAATCCTGCTGTGCTACGCCTACACCCTGGCCGGCTTTGCCTCGCTTCCTGTGGATCCGGAGGTGGTTCTGCTCGACACGGGCGGGTGGAAAGGTCTGGCGTGGGTGCTGGTGGCGGTACTGGTCAGCATGCACTTGCACGACTTGTACTTGCACATCTACGTGCAGTCCTGGCTGGGCCTGACGCAACAGTTGTGCGCCGGTTTTGGTCTGGCCCTGCTGGCAGAGGCGGGCATCACGTATTTTCGACCGGGTCTCCGCGTGCCGGTGCGCGTCATGCTGGTTGGCAGCATCCTTGCGATCATCCTGCTGATCATGTGGCGATATCTGTACGGGACACTGGTGCTGAGCGCGGTGGGCAAGCGCTGGATTTTGTTTGTCGGCGCCAATCCGCTGGTCCGGCAGATCGCCGATCGCATCGCGCAGAAGCAGGAACTCGGCTGGGCAGTGGCTGGCTATGTGGGGGACTCGGATGGGTCGCCTGGCCCCGGATCGAGTGGCAAGCATTTGGGTTCCATGGAGCGGCTGGCCGAAGTGGCCCGGGCCATTCATCCGGATCGCATCGTGGTTGGGCTGACGGACCGCCGACAGAAAATGCCCGTCGCCGACCTTCTGAAGCTGCGCTTCGCCGGTTATCTGATCGAAGAGGCGCCCACTACGTTCGAAATCCTCTGCGGCCGTGTGGCTACAACCGGCCTGCGGCCGGCACAGCTCATCCTGTCCTCTGAGTTCGCCCCGAACACCGAAAACCTGCGGCTGCAGTCATTGTTTAACTTTGTTTGCGCACTGGCCGGCGCAATTTTGGCGGTGCCTTTGATGCTCCTGATCGCTTTGGCGATCCGGGTCAGTTCTCCCGGTCCAGTCCTGATCCGTGCGGAGAGGGTCGGCCGTGGCGGCCGTTTGTTCACCCACTACAGCTTCCGGATGTCCCGGTCGCTTTCGGGGGGCTCCCCGGAATCGGAGGCCGGCGCAACGGCTGTGGGACGGATCCTTTGGCAGCTAGGGCTTGTGGACCTTCCGTCCGTCTTGAACGTTTTGCGGGGGGAGATGTCCATGGTTGGCCCGCGAGCGGAGAGCCCGGAGCGCGTGGCTGCCCTTGAAGGGCAAATCCCTTACTACCGTCATCGGCATAGGGTTAAGCCTGGCATGACCGGGTGGGCGCAGATTCACGAGTTAGATGCCTCCGAGCCATTAGATCCGGTGACTCTACTGGAATACGACCTTTATTACATCAAGCATATGTCGCTCAGCCTGGATGCCTACGTAATGCTTCGGACGTTGAAGCGCGTGGTGCAAGGCCGGGTATCCGGATAGCCGGCGGCATGGCATACTAAAACTGGAATCGGCGGACTGGTGCCGCCGTGTGCTCGGCTTAGCGCGGATTCATGGGGAAGACAAGCTTCTCGCCAGAGACCGAAACCGTGGAGCGGGAACGGCTTGTTCCGCTCTACCACGTGGTTCTGCTGGACGACAACGACCATACCTACGACTACGTGATCGAAATGCTCCAAAAGCTCTTCATCTTCTCCCTGGAGCAGGCCTTCCAGCACGCGGAAGAGGTGGACCGGTGCGGCCGCACGATCCTGCTGACTTGCGAGTTACCCGCAGCGGAATTTGCGCGCGACCAGATTCATGCGTACGGCCCGGACTGGCGTCTGTCACGCTCCAAGGGTTCCATGCGCGCGGTTGTGGAGCCTGCTGGCGGCGCGGCCTGATCAGGTCGTTTCCCGACCCTACGCTACAATGGGGGGATGTACCTCCCTCGTATGGTTCCCTTCGTTGCGCTTGCTGCGTGCCTGTTTGCGCAGGCGCCCGTAACGAAACCGATTCAGATCCCCGGTGTCCCCGCAGCCGCCAAGCAGCCGACCGTAACGGTCACCCCGCAGATCCCTCCTGCTCCTCCACCCCAAGTGGCACCGGACAAGGTAGTCATCCAGGTGGGCGCCGAAAAGATCACCGCCGCGCAACTGGAGCGCATTGTGAATGCGCTCCCGGAGCAATATCGTAATGCCGCCAAGGGGCCGGCCCGGAGGCAGTTCGCCGAGAATATCGTCAAAATCAAGCTGCTTGCGCAGGAGGCCCGGCGCCGCAAGCTGGATCAATCCCCGCAATTTCAAACCCAGGTCGCGTTTCAGGAGGAGAACCTGTTGGCGGGGCTTTTGTTCCAGGATCTTGCGGCGAACGCGAAGTTCCAGGAGGCCGATCTGAGCAAGTATTACGACGCTCACAAAGCCGATTATGAACAGGTGCGGGCCAAGCACATCCTCATCCGCTTCAAAGGCTCGCCGGTGGGGCTGAAGCCCGGTGAGAAAGACCTCACCGAAGAGGAGGCTCTGGCCAAGGCTCAGGAGATCCGCCAGAAACTGCTTGCCGGAGGCGATTTCGATGCTATTGCCAAACAGGAATCCGACGATCCTGGCACGGCACAGCGAGGGGGTGAGTTAGGCTTCTTCCGGCACGGCCAGATGGTGCCCGCGTTTGAGCAGGCGGCTTTCGCGCAGGCTCCGGGAAAGGTGGGCGAACCGGTCAAGAGCCAGTTTGGGTATCACCTGATCCTGGTGGAGGAGAGGCAGGCGAAGAGTCTCGATGAGGTGCGCCCCCAGATCGAGAAGCAATTGCGTCCGGAGGCGGCGCAGAAGGCTATCGAGGACCTGAAGAATCAAACCACAGTAGTCGTGGATTCAACCTATTTTGGGCCGGCTCAATAGCTTGTGGGGCGCCTGCAAGCCGGGTCAGCGCTTGCGCACGAAGCTGGTTTCCTTGGTGCGGAGCGTGGGGAACGTTTTGGAGATGTGATCCTGCCAGGTCAGGCTTTCCTCATCCGCGAGGGCCCACAAGAGCCCCAGTCCGGCCGAACATAAGCTCAAACAGGTACCGGCGAAACGGAGCGTCCGCTGCGAGGCATCCGGCGGGAAACCGTCAAAGTTCGTCAGCCGCAAATGCGTTGCATGCATGCCAAACGGTTCGGACTTGACCAGCAACCACAAGAACCCGTAGAACAGGGCCAGCAGGAGAAACGACGCCCCGAAGATGCCTATGGTGACCCGGTTAAGAACAATCTCGCCGCCGCCCAAGTAGAAAGCCCCGAGAAACATGCCGAAACCGATCAGCACCATGCTTAAGTCCACCGAGAAAGCCACGGCCCGATGGATGGGCGTAGCGACCGGAGCGTCGCAATAGATCACCGCCTCGACGGTTGTCTTGAGCGTGCGCGGCGCGGGAGCAGCAGGCTGGAGAAAATCCAGCGTAGGCTGAATCGCCGAGGTTTGCGTCGCAGGATTGCGGCGTGGCGCGGGCTTTCCTGCGGGCATCGCCGGTTCCTCGGCCGAAACCTTGCGCGTGGCGGGTTCCGCCCTGCCCGCGGTGTACGATTCGAACGGGATCACCTTCGAGACCGGTTTATGGGGAAACAGTGAGGCCTGCACGGCCATGCGCCTCATTTCCGGAGATGCCGTCCCGGGTTTGGACAGTGACGCCGGGTGCGAGGTTACGGCAACCATCGGAGCGGCCGCGAGGTTTCCGTTAACCCGATTCACCGTGCGCGCGTCTGACACGGTATCACTCAGGGTACCCGACAACCGGCGACCGCATCGCCGACAACGATGCTCATCCTCGGAATTCCAGGACCGGCAGTAGCTGCAGTTCATGGCTCAGGGACTGACCTTCGACCGAGACGCCTGCGGAGCAGGACACGTTTGTGCTACGTTCACCAATTGGGGCGCGCGAAACACAAAAGCTCTCTTCCCCTTCGTAACATAATTGGGTTCTTTTGTCACGATCTTTTTCTCCGGCGGCGGTACGTTTTTGCCCTTATAGTACTGGGGTTTGTCACCCTAGTTTCGCCGAGAGCTTGCGGGCAGGTCATCCCCCAAGCTCCTCCACCTGCTGCGCGCCCCACGCCAACCACTGCGACGCCACCCAATCAACGCGTCTCGACGCCGCGTCCCAACGCCATTCCCCTGGGCGAGTGGGAATTCCGTGCCATCGATCAATCCACCGACGGCCCTGTGCGCCACCTGCGCGGCCACGCCGAAGTGGAGGGGCCGACGTTGCTGTTCCGCGCGGACAAAATCGACTTTAACGACGACACCAAGGACTTGCACGCCGAAGGCAATGTCTATTTCGAGCAGTTCGAACGGAACGAAAAGGTCTGGGCGGATCAGGTGGACTACAACACCGAAACCGAGACCGGCAAGTTCTACAACGTGCGGGCGGAGGGCAAGCCGCGCATCGACGCCCGTCCGGGCATCCTGACCAGCTCGAACCCCTACTACTTCCAGGGCAAGTGGGCGGAGCGGAAGGGTGAAAAGTACATTCTGCACGAGGGGTTCTTTACGAACTGCAAGATGCCCAATCCCTGGTGGCGGCTGCGCGGGCCGCGCTTTGACATCGTCCCCGACGAGCACGCGGTGGCGTACAAGAGCACGTTTCTGATCCGCAAACTGCCTCTGTTCTTCACGCCGTTCTTCTACAAATCGCTCGAACGCCTGCCGCGCAAGAGCGGCTTTCTGATGCCCAATATCGGCAATAGCTCGGTGCTCGGAAAGATGATCGGCGTGGGTTACTACTGGGCCATCAACCGCAGTTATGACGTGACGTACATTCTCCAGGATTTCACGTCAAGGGGTTTTGCACACCACGTGGATTTCCGGGGCAAGCCCATGGCCGGCGCGGATTTCGACGTGATTCTGTACGGCGTTCAGGACCGCGGTCTGAGGCAGAATGACGGCACCCTGCTCAAGCAGGGCGGCTTCGACATCTCGGCCATGGGCCAAGCCGACTTGGGTCACGGCTTCACTGCCCGCACGCAGATCAACTACCTCAGTTCGCTGACCTTTCGTCAGGCATTCACCCAATCTTTCAATGAGGCGATTTTCTCCGAAGTGCACTCGGTGGGATACATCAACAAGAACTGGGACACGTACACCTTCAACGTGGTTTTCGCCCGCCTGGAGAACTTCCAGCGCCCCGAACTCCAGGTCACCGACCCCGTTACCGGCCAAACGCACACCCAGGCCGACTCCGTGATTATCCGGAAACTGCCGGAATTCGACTTCTCCAGCCGCGATCGCCAGGTGTTGAGCGGCAAAGTGCCGGTCTGGTTTTCCTTCCAGTCGAGCGCCGGCCTGCTGTTCCGCGGCCAGCCCATCTTCAACGGCAACACCCTGATCGACAAGTACCAGACCAGCGAATTCACCGACCGGTTGGACTTGCAGCCCCAGGTGGCCACGGCATTCCACTGGAAGGACTTCAGTTTGGTGCCCAGCTTCTCTCTCCGGGAAACCTTTTACGGAGAGAGCCAGACGCCCTACCAGGATCGCTACCGCGTGGTAGCTACCGATCTGCTGCGCAGCGCGCGGGATTTCCGCCTGGATTTCATCCTGCCCTCGCTGGCCAGGGTGTTCGATCGAAAAACGTTTCTGGGGGAGAAGCTCAAGCATGTCATCGAGCCGCGGGCCACTTACCGGTACGTCACCGGCATCGAGGATTTCAACCGGCTGATCCGGTTTGACGAGACCGACCTGATGTCGGACACCAACGAACTCGAGATTTCACTGGCTAACCGGCTGTATGCCAAGCGTGGCGACGATGTGCAGGAGGTTTTCAGTTGGGAATTGTCCCAGAAGCGCTTTTTTGATCCCACCTTCGGCGGGGCGCTCGTTCCCGGACAGCGCAACGTGGTGCTCAGTTCCGTGGAACTGACGCCTTACGCCTTTCTGGATGGCCCGCGGAGCGCCTCCCCGGTAGTCTCCATCTTCCGCGCCAGTCCGGTGCCGGGCCTGGGCGTCGAGTGGCGCACAGACTACGATTCAGGCCGGGGCGAGATCGTCAACAGCGGCGTCACCGGGGATTATCGCTGGTCGAATTACTTTATCTCTTTGGGCCACAACCAGGTGCACAGCGACAATGTGCTTACGCCCAGCGCCAACCAATTCCGCGGCAGCCTGGGCTTCGGCAACGAAAACCGGCGGGGCTGGAACGCCGCTTTCGTGGCGATCTACGACTTCCGCCAGGGCATCATGCAGTACGCCATCACACAGGTGACCTACAATACCGACTGCTGCGGCTTCAACGTGCAGTACCGCCGCTTCAGCTTCGGAACGCGCAACGAAAATCAGTTCCGCCTGGCCTTCGTGATCGCCAACATCGGTTCCTTCGGCACCATGAAGAAGCAGGAACGGCTGTTCTAGCCGGTTCGGCTGCCGGCCGTTCAGCGCGGCAGGCCCTTCCGGTATTCGTCCACAAACAGGCCGATCCGGTCTACCGGAATGGGCTGGAACCCCGTTTGGTAGACGGGCGAGCCCGCGGGGATCGAAAAATTCATCCGCGTGGGATCGGCGAACGGGATGACCTGGTCCACGAGGTTTTCGCGCACGTCGAAAAGTTTGCGGTCGGCGGGTTGCTCCAGGGCGAACGACAGCCACGTCGCACCGAGGGAGATATTGTGCGCGATGCTGTTACCTTCCGGCGGCACCCCGCCCTTTGCGGCATAGTAAGGCTCGATGCCGCCCAGAGCCGGGTAGCGGCGGCGGTATAGTGCCTCTGATTCGCGAACGGCATCCAGGCCGGCTTGCATCTCTTTGTAGACCATGTTGCGCCAGACCTCGCGCGTGCTCACGCAACGGTCGTCGATGCGCACGCCCGGCTCCGAGTTCACAAAGACGTTGTTTTCGACCCGGTTGTCCCGCCCGCCTCCGATGATCACGCCACGCGTGGTTTCGTAGAACAGGTTGCCGAAGACCGTGGTACCGCTGGCGCAATCATCCAGGTAAACCACCCGCACGTCCCGCCCGGGCGCCCCGATGTGGTGGAAGAAGTTGTGCCGCACTACGTTGCCGCGTTCGGTCCAGTTGCGTCCCAGGTAGACCGCGCCCACGTCTCCTGTCTCCTCGGCCACATGATGAATTTCATTGAACTCGATCACATGGTCGTTGCCCGAAATCTGAATGGCATTGTGCGGGCTGTCGTGGATCAGGTTGTGGGAGACCTCGTTGCCTACGCCCGTGACCAGCACCGCAGGACAGTAGGTCCGGCTCCAGCGGTCGAAGTCGTGGATGTGGTTGTTCCGCGCATAATGGCCGGCGGGCGTCAAGGTCCGCCGGTCGCCGCCGTGCAGTTGGATGCCCCCGTCTCCGGTGGCGTATATGTCATTGCTCAGCACGCCGTGCCGGCTGCCACCCTGAATGACCACGGCGTAATTCCCCAGGTTGCGCAGCGTGCAACCCGCCACCAGGTCGCGCGCTCCGCCCCGGATCTCGACGCCATTGCCGCGTCCCTGCTCCACAATCAGCCCGGCAACCGTGACATCGGACACGTCATCCAGGGAAACCAGGGGCTTTTCGAGCAGCGAAACCCACGTCGACTTGCCTTCCGGAGTCGCGGGCGGCCAGAAATAAAGCATCCCGGTGCGGCGGTCCAGATACCACTCGCCGGGCTCGTCCAACTCCTCCAGCAGGTTGAGGTAGTAGTAGCGCTGCCCGGGCGCGATGCCGTATGGCCCGGGTGAACCGTCGGTCGCGATCTGGTGCACCGCCGGGTCGATGGAGCGCACCGCGACATAGTTGTCGGCCCAATCGTAGCGCCAGTAGCCATGCAGCCAGATATCGAGGGCTTTGGACCAGCGTTCCGGCCGGTCCTCTCTGTAAACGAAGCGACCGCCTTTGGAGCCTGCTGCGTGAATGTCGGTGATTTTCGCGGCCTCTCCGGCGGGCAAGCCGCCCACGTGAACGAAACCCTGATTGGGCCAGCGCGCCAGGGTCATGGGCTGATCGTTGAAGAACAACTCCAGGGCTGCCGGTGCGGACTGGCCAAAGCCGCGCGGCAGGAGCCGGCCGAAATCCGTGATGCCCTGCGCGCGCAGATCCACTGCCAGCACCCTGTTGCGGTACAGCGGGTGGATGCGCTCCCGTGCCGCCGGGTCTTGCACGTGTTGAAAGCCTGTGACCGGCCTTCCACCCGTAAGCCGCACTTCCTCGCCCGGGCGAGCGCGGTAGACGATGCGTGCTCGCTCCGTGCCCGAGTCTTCCGCGCTCAACGCAAAACTTGCCGAGAGCTGGTATCGGCCCGCGCCGAGCCAGACAGTCACGCCGCCGGCGGGTAGGCCGCCCTGCCGCTTCATCGCGCGAATGGCGTCCCGGGCACGCTCCAGCGTAGCGAAGGGCCGGGATTGCGTCCCCGGAGCGGAATCGCTGCCGTTCGGCGCTACATAGAACTCAGCGCCAGCCGCGCCCGCGGCGAACAAGCCAAGGATCAGGAGACAACGCATCAGCCGCATGGTATCCACTGTCTTTCCCGTTACAGGCCCTTCTTCGGATATGCCGGCGCCGCCGGCACGGGGTTTGGATGATCGCGGATCAATTGTTGCAGATACTTGATCCCCGCTTCCAACTGCGCGTCCTTGCCCCCGAAGGCGGAGTGCGGCAGGTTATCCACTACGATGTCCGGATCGACGCCGTGGCCTTCGATGAGCCACTTACGTTCCGGTCCGTACACGCCCATTTCGGCAGCGGACGCGATGCCCTTGTCCGCCAGGGTATTTCTCATCGAAAGCCAGATCTCGCCGCCCCAGGTGCGTGTACCAACCACCTTTCCCAAGCCTAATCGCCGGAAGCCTTCGGCAAAGGCCTCGCCGTCCGACCCGGTGAACTCGTCGCAGAGCACCACCATGTGGCCGCGGAAGGCATACTGCATGTTCCAGAAAGGCTTGCCGACACGCGGCTGCCAGTAAAACCATGCCTTGCGCAGCAACTTGCCCAGCAGCCAGCTATCGATGTTGCCGCCGCCGTTGTGCCGGACGTCGATGATCAGCCCGGCGCGGTCAAATACCGGATAGTAGTCGCGCGCCCATTGCGCGATATCGCCCGGCCCCATGGCCCGTAGATGGACATACCCGATTTGTCCATCCGAAATGCGGTCCACCGCTTGCCGGCGCGTGTATTCCCACTCCGAGTAGCGCAGGTCATTCTCCTGCTGCACGGAGATCGGAACAACCACGACAGGCCTGGCGTCGGCGGCGCCAGCGGTCTTGATATGCAGCAAAACCTGCTTGTCCACCTGGTTGCGCAGCAACGCCTCCGGGTCCGGCAGGGACAGCACCTCCACGCCGTTGATGCGGGTGATCACGTCGCCGTCGTGAACCTGCACGCCGGGGCGCGCCAGGGGCGAGAGCTTTTCCGGCACGTCCGGATCGGACCGGTAGATGTGCTGTACCCGGTAGCCGCCGGCGGATTCATCACGCGCCAGGCGAGCCCCCAGCGCTGCTACGGGTACCTGGTCGGGACCGCGCCGCAGATCGCCGCCGCGCACGAAGATATGCAGCGCGGAAAGTTCGCTTACCATCTGCGCCACCAGGTCGTTCAGTTCCGCCCGCGAGCGCACGCGCTCGACCAGGGGGCGATATTTTTTGCGCATGGCAACCCAGTCCACGCCGTTCATGTTGCGGTCGTAGAAATAATCCCGCTCCATGCGCCAGGCGTCCAGAAAGGCCTCGCGGAACTCTTCTATCGGCACCACCGGGAAGGTCCAGCCCTTCAGATCGACCTTGCCGTCCTCGAGCGGCTTCGGAGATTTCATGGCCTCCTCTTTCACCGCCGCGTCGAGGACATACAAGTCCGTACCTTTACCCACCGCCAGTTTCTTGCCGTCCCCGGAAAGCTCGTAACCGCGGATCTCTTCCACGAGCTTTTCGGGCTTGGGCTTCTTGTTGGTGATGTCCATGGCGTACAGGGTCGACGCGCCGGGCTTGGAGCGGTCGGCGTCGCGCCAGAACAGCCGCTTCCCGTTCGTGGTGAGGTAGGTGTAGTTGCCGGCGGGAGCGGGCACGGGCGAAATCCGTGTGACAATCGCGTCCAGGTCGATCTCTACGCGGGGCGGGGGAGCCGCCTGGCCGGAGGGCGCCGGCTTGGGACTCTCTTCGGGCTTCGCGGGGGGTTCGTGCAGTTCATCCACCGCCTGGAACGGCGAACGCAGATCCTTCTTGAGCGCCAATTCGTAGATCTTCACCGAACGATCAAAAAAAGGATCCGGCTGCCGCGAACCCCAGGGCGAGGGAATGGTCGTTTTCAACTCGCGGTCGGAAAGAAAATAGACCCACTTGCCATCCGGACTCCAGCAGGCGCTGAAGCTGTTGAACCGGTCGCTGGTCAGAGGCGTGACGCTGCCCTGCTCGACGTTGAAAAGCATCACCCGAGCGAAATCATTGTCGGCCTGGGCCGTGTACGTGAACCAGCGGCTGTCCGGCGACCAGCGGATGTCCGTGAAGCCTCCGTCGCCAAGCGTTTCGAGCGTGGCCACGGCGATACGGCGTTGCTGCCTGGTCTCCATGTTCAGCAGCCATAACTGCAAATCCTTGTCATGATGGACCACCCATTTTCCGTCCGGGGAAGGAATCGCCTCCCACCGCAGCACGTGTCCGTCGGTGGTGAGTTGCTCGGCTTTGCCCACGCCGTTGGCCGGGACCTTCCACAACTCGATCTCTCCGCTCCTGGTGGAGAGCACCAGCAGATTCTTGCCGTCCGGCAGCATACGGGCGTCGCGGAAGCGGTGGCCTCTTTCGTAGGTGGCGTCCACCAGCCGGCCCTGGGCCGCCGGCGCCACAAAGACGTTGCCGCGCGCCGTCAGCACGATCTTGCCGCCGTCCGTGGAAATATGCGCCGCAGTGAGATACTCCATCGGGCTGCGCACCCAGCGTTCGCGCAGGTGGTCGAAATCGGAGGGCAATTGGATCGGGATGATCCGGTCCTTTCCGGAAGCGATGTCCAGCACCCGCAAGTCCGCGCCGAGCTGGTACACGATCCGTCCCTCGGAAAGCGCGGGTGACTGCACGTCCCAGCCCTTGTGCCGCGTAAGCTGCTTCGGGTCCCCGCCATTGGGGTCCATGGACCACAGGTTCATGGTGCCGTCCCGGTCGCTGGCGAAGTACACCCGGCTGCGCCACCACATGGCCTGTTTGCTGATGCCTGGGTAGTCTGCCGTCAGGGGTACGGCCTCCGGCTGCCCCGGCGAAAACTTCCACAAATTCTCGGCGGTGCCGCCCTTGTACCGCTTGGTGTAGCTGCCCTGGAAGGGCAGCCGGGTGAAAAACAGGATGGACCCTTGCGCATCGAAGCTGCCCTGAGCTGCCTGGCTCAGCGGAATCAGTTCGACGTGATTTTTTGCGTCGATGGTGGCAAGCTGCGTATTCGGCAAGGTCGAGAAGTGCCGGGTGGCGTAGAGTATCCTGCCGTCCGGTGTCCAGCCGACCACTAGCGCCGAGCCCCCCTCGTAGGTCCGCCGCGCCGGAAGCCCACCCTCGGCCGGCATGCTGTAGACTTCGGTGGGACCCTCGTAATCCGCGGAAAACGCGATCGTGCGCCCGTCGGGAGAAAACGCCGGGCGAATCTCCTCGCCCGGATGACTGGTGAGGCGGCGGGCCAGGCCGCCCTCCAGGGGCACTTGCCACAGGTCGCCCTCCGCGCTGAATACCACGGTATCCTTCCAGATCGCGGGATACCGGTAGTAGCTTTGCGAGGCAACCTGCGCCAGCGCGGAGATGTCCGCCAGGAGCAGGCAGAGACACAGTGTGCGCATACGCTTAGGTTAGACGCAAACTGACGCCGGCGGGGTAGCCTTGGTGCCTGCCGTCTTTAGACTTCCGCTTGTTCGAGCAGCCGGAGGGTGTCCGGCCATTTCGCGAGCGAGCCGGAGCCGATCAGTACCCAGATCTCCTCCGCCGCAGTTGCTGGCCGGGCATCGCCCACGCAGGCAAGGGTTAGCGCGGATGCAGGCTCCAGCGCAAAGCCTTGGCGGGCCAATTCCCGCACGGCATCGCCAATTTGTTTGTCCGTAGCCGTGAGGACCATCCCCTGCGATTCGTAGACGGCGCGCAAGGCGTGATCGCCGGCCGCCAGCTCGGCTACGGAAAGGGCCACGGTCTTGGCTTCCTGCAATGGCCGGATGTGCGGCGCGCCGGCTTGAAACGCCCGCCAGGCGGAGTCGGCTCCGGTGGCCTGGCAGCCGACCATACGCGGCGGGCGATTCACCGCGCCTAGTTGATGCAGCTCGCGAAATCCTTTCCAAATGCCGTAAATGCCGTCGCCGCTGCCCACCGGCACGAAAACGCGGTCCGGCGCACGTCCGAGTTGCTCCACGATCTCGAAAGCAATGGTCTTGAAGCCTTCGATGCCGAACGGGTTGCTGTAGCCCGCACGAGGGCAAAGAATCGAACTGGGGAAAGTATCGCCGCGCGCCACCAGTTCCTCCAGGCGGCCTTCCTGGTCGCCACCCCGGACGGTGCTTGCGCCGAACACCTGCATGAGGCGCAACTGCGATTCGGCGGCCTGCTCGTGGCAGAGAACCGTGGCTTTGAGCCCTGCTGCCGAGGCGTAGGCGGAAAGGGCGCAGCCATGATTTCCCGTGCTGATCGCGGCGACATGGCGAAAAGCGAAGTGTCGCGCGACGGCAACGGAAACGCAGTTGGGCCGGTCCTTCCACGACCAGGTGGGACTCTGCGTTTCATTCTTCAGCAGCACGCTCGGTCCGGCGGGCATCCCGCTGAGAGGAAGGAGCGGGGTTCCGCCTTCACCCAGTGTCACCCGGTGCTCAGGGCTGACCGGCGGCAGCAGGTCCCGCCACCGCCAGATGCCTCCGTCGCCGTCGCGGTTTTGGGGCAGGCCGCTGCCGAAATCGTACTGCATCTCCAGCGGCGAAATCTGCTCATTCTTACGGCAGTCCGAGCAACCTCGGAACAGGGGCTCGAACGGAAACCGGGCCCGGCACCGCGGGCATTCCAGCCAAGCTTCAGGCATCGGATTCCTCGACAGGTTGTCCCAACAGAACGGCCCAGCCACCCGCGCGGAGGAACGCCTTGCTGCGCAACCCCAGGACAACCCCCGGTGCCGGCGCCTGGAAGGTCTGCCGCACCTCGCCGCGCAGATCCATGATCTCTGCGAGCCTGGCGCCGCGCTCCACTGGCTGGCCGATTTCGGTGCACGCCCGAAAGATCCCGTCCGTTTCGGCAAGTTGCCAATCCCCGGTGAAGGCTGTTTGGTGCGGAAGAGGCCCGACGTCATCATCGAGAATACGGGCGTGCGCCAGGCAGGCGAGAACGCCCCAGACATAGTCGCGGACCCCCGCCTCCGACAATTGGCCCGCGCCCAGGTACTCCGCACCTACGGAGACGATGCCTCGTTTCCAGCATTCGCAGGAAAGGACCCCCGCCGTGGGCGGTAAAGCCCAAAGATGCCGTAGGCCCATGCGCTGCGCCGCGGCGAAGGAGGGGTTCGCCGGCGAAGCGGGTCCGTAGAAGCCCGCCACCGGCAGGAATACATATTCCACCCCCCCGCTGTGGAGGTCGATCAGCAGGTCCGCTTGCGAGGCCACGCCCGCGAACAGATGATACGCCAGCCGCTCGGTTAGAGAGCCGGCCTCCTTGCCCGGAAAGGTACGCGCCAGGTTCAGCCCGTCCACCGGGCTGGTGCGCGTGCCGGCTTGAAAAGCCGCCGGGTTCACAACGGGAATAGCCACCACGCTGCCGGCCAGCGGAATGGTCGCGAGCCGCCGGCAGATCTCGAGGATGGCCGTGGGACCCTCGTACTCGTCGCCGTGAATCCCGCCGGTCAGCACAGCCAGCGGGCGTGCAGCACGGCCTCGGGCGCGGAAAACATCCAGGGCGGCTTCTGGCGTCACTTGCCACCGCTCCCACCCGCATGCGCCCGGCGCCGGAGACGCGATGCCGGTCAAAACTGAACCTCCTGGCCCGATCGCAAAGACTCCCGCGCCGCCAGGATGACTTTTTCGGCAAGCAGCGCGTCTTCCACCGGAGCGGCCACCGGCGCGCCTTCCTCGATGCTCCGCAGGAAAGCTTCGAATTGCAGCTTGAGGCAGCCATAGTAGCCCGCTCCACCCAGGATCACCGTGTCGCACATCTCGAACCGGCTCCCGGTCAGAAGCGACGCCGGGCGCATGTTCAGGTCGATCTCAAAGGCGCCCCCGCTGCCCAGCAGCAGCATGCGCGAGCGGGCGCAGTGGTGCAGCGGATGCGGCGCCTCCCGGACCCAAGCGATATGGTCCACGGCCATGACGTCTCCGGCGAAGCGCATCAGGATCGTCGCCGAGTGCGGAATCGCGGAGTGCTCGTAGACCCGCGTGCCTCGCGCCAGCACGCTCACCGGCTCCAAGCCGAGCATCCACAGCGTGAGATCAATATTGTGCGCCGCGGTATCCAGCACACCCAGTTCCCAGGCCGGGTCGCTCCATTCATAGGGCGCGAGACGCGAGGTGTGCACCGCGCGCAACACGCCCAGCCGGCCTGTGCGCAACGCTTCGCGGGCCTCCATGTATTGCGGGTTGAATCGCTCGCAAAAACCTGCCTGAACCACGCGGCCGCTGGCGCGCGCGGCGTCCACGATCGCCTGGGCGTCCGGCTCCGTGTGGGCCAGCGGCTTTTCCACGAACACGTGCCTGCCCGCCGCCAGGGCACGCACCGTCACTTCGCGGTGCGAGGAGGACGGCGTGGCCACCACCACTGCCTCCACCTCGCGGTCGGCCAGCAGTTCGTCCAGGCTCGCATAGGCCCTCGTGCCGTGCTGTGCGGCCAGGCGCGCGGCCAGATCCATACGCAGATCGAAAATCCCGGTCACGCGGCAGCCGCGCAAGGAACGCAGGTTTGCCAGATGCACCGCTCCGATGTTGCCTACCCCGCAGATGGCGATGCCGGTCATCGGATTACGGATGGTAGTTGAAATCGCGGTCGGGAGGCGTCTGGTAAGAACGGAAGAGCCGGCAGAACTCGACTAGGTTCTCAATGGCGCACTCCGCGAACGCCTTGCCCTTTTCGGGCGTGGCCAGCCGGGGGTCGCCTTCGACGCCGCTCTCGCTGATCCGGCTCCAGCGGTTCACCATGTGCACCGGCCCGGAGCCGAACAGGTCGTCGTAGACAAACCGGTTCTGCCGCGACGGGGTCTCGCGATCGCCCGCCTTGCTCATATCCACTAGTTCCGGTTTGATGTGCAGGTACATGGCCGTCTCGAACTCGCAGGCGTGCGCCATGCCGCCGGGAAACTCGGATTCGCGCAGCCGGTCGACGGCCTCTTTCGCCAGCGCCCAGTGAGCCACCGCACCCGCCAGCGCGCTGGTGGTGTTGTTGATGCGGCGCGCCGCCAGGTTGCACAGCATCTGGTTGCTCCCGTGGCCGTTCACAAAGACGATCCGCGTGAACCCCTGGCGCGTGAATGAATGCGCCACGTCGTAGCAGAAATCGATGAAGACGTACTCCCGGATGGAGATGGTGCCCGGGAAGCCCATGTTGTGCTCGTTGAAGCCGTAGTGAATCATGGGCGCCGTCAGGATCAGTCCCTCCGAGCGGCGCGCGGCCTCTTCGGTTACGTGCTCCACCAGCACGTTGTCCACATCGATCGGCAGGTGGTGTCCGTGCTGCTCGATGGCCGCCACCGGAATGACAATCACCGCGCGCTGCTGCGCGCGTTCCCGGACCTCGGGCCAGGTCAGAGTTCGATACAGGTGTTTGGTCACGAAAACGTAGTATCGATCATACCTGGCGAAAGGTCAATTGCGCATTGCGTTGACACCATCGGATATGCTACGAAAGAGAACCCGCTCGTGACCGCCCAAGCCTCTCTCACACGCCGCGAACTTTTGCTCGGCAGCGCCCTTGGCGGGGGCCCGTCCGCCGCCGGCGGGTTCGAGCATCGCGGTTATCTCGGCTGGATCACGGACCTCGCTACCGAACCCGATACCAACGCGGCGTGGCCCTCCATGCGCCTGGATGAGCGTCTGCTCGAGGATTACCGGCACACCTTCGCGTTGATGAAGCGCCTGGGATTCAAAGAGGCTGTCATCTGGGGCTTCTATGTCTCGCGCGCATGGCCCGTGGATATTTCGAGCGCGGTGGGCAAAGAGCGCGGCGCCATGGTGGAAAAGCTGATCGGGCTGGCGCACGCCCAGGGACTGCGCGTCTACACCGGCCTGGGGGTCTACAGTTGGGGCTTCGAGCAGATTATCCGGGCCCATCCGGAGCTCAGCCGCACCAACCCCCGCGCCATGTGCGCCAGCCGGCCGGAGGCCTGGGAGTGGATGCGGCGGGTCATCGATTTCGTCTTCACCCGGTTCCCGGTGGACGGCGCCAGCTTGCAGTCCGCCGATCAGGGCCGCTGCGAGTGCGCGGAGTGCCGGCGCTACGGAGATACCGAGTACCACGTGCGGCTGGATGTCCGCGTCTCGGAGTATGTGCGCAGCCGGTGGCGCGATCGAACCCTGGCGGTCAGCGGGTGGGGCATGCGCTTCGACAACCCCGGCGACCTCCCCCACCTGGTGGAACTCAGCAAACACATCGACTACCTGATCGATGTGCCGGATTCGGCTGCCCGGCGCGATCCGGCTTGGCGCCGCACCTTGATTGGCGCGCTCGACTGCCGCTTCGGCACCATCGGCGGCCCGCAAGTGGAGCCGCCGCAACACTGGCAGCGCGACCGCTGGTTTCTGCCTACGCCCAAACACCAGGGGGAGCACCTAGCCTCGTTGTACGCCGACGGCGGCCGCGCCTGCGAATTCTTCTTCCACATTCTGGCCAACCCGGGCGATGAAGTGTCTTTCTGGGTGGCGGGCAAGGCCCTTTCCGATCCCACCGCCGGCTGGCAGCATCATCTGGAGAGCACACTCGACGAGCTCTACCGGACCCGGAAGGCCGCCACCGCCGACCTGATGAATCTCTTCGTGCGCGCCGAAGATGCCTACCTGAGCCTGGTTCCCGCCATCCGCAGTGCCACCATCTCCCTGGAGCCTCTGATCGGAGATCGTCCGGGTCCGCCCGTGTACCTCGCCCAGCGGCTCGGGCCCGAGCAGCGCCGGACATACCGCCGCGAGGTCGAGACGCTGTCGGCGGAGTTTCGGAAGCTGGGCCGGGACGTTCCCGAAAAGGGCCGCATGCGGAAGATTCTCCGCTGCCTGGACAACGTGCGCGCGGATTTGGATTCTCTTCCCCGATGACGGCCGCTTACTGGTACGTTCTCGCCGGACTGCTGAGTTTCGCCGCCATGGGTGTCATTCACAAGCTGGGTGATCACTACGCCGCCAGCCCGCTGCACATCGCGGTCATTACCATGGTGTCGTCCTGCGTGTTCAGCCTGACCCTGGCGACGGGTTTCGCGGGCCACTCCCTCGGCCGCGCGCCGCTCAAAGTGTCGCTGATCGCGCTGCCATTTGGCGCTTCCGCCGCGCTGGCTCTATGGATGTTCCAATCCGGCCTGCGCTACGGCCGCATCGCCACGAGTTGGCTGCTGATCAACCTTTCGGCGGCCATCCCCACCGTGCTTTCGGTGTGGGTCTATCACGAGCCGCTGAGCCGCCGCAAAGCCGCTGTGCTGGGGCTCGTCGCTCTTTCCCTGGTGCTCCTGTGGTGGGACCGGAAACAGGACGCCGCTCGTCTGGCCCGCCAGACCGGGGAAGGGGACTGAGCATGTGGTTCCGTTGGATGATGGCTGCCTTCCTGCTGAACGGTCTGTGCAGCTTCGGTTTGAGAATCCTGGCGGGCATGGGACTGGCCGCGGCCTACACCTCGGAATACCTCGTGTACTGGTATCTCTCGGGTGCGCTGTCGCTGGCCGCGCTGTTTCTAGGCAAATTGCGCCGGCCCACGCGCGCCGATCTGGCGGTCGGCGCGGGCCTTGGCGTTTTTAGCGGCTGCGGCCAGACATCCATCGGACAGGCGCTGGCGCATGGGTTGCCGGGCAGCCTGGTTTACCCTGTCACACTGGCAGGCGGGTTGTTCCTGGTGGTGGCCATCGGCGTATTGTTCTTCCGGGAGCGGATCGGACCGGCGGGCATCCTCGGCATTCTGCTCGGCATCGTGTCGATCGCGCTGCTCGGCGCCACCTGACATCGCTTCTGCTCCGGCTCAGTTCGGTAGACTGGTCTGGTGGCAGCGCGGACAGGTGCGGATCGGGGGATCCTGTATGTAGCGGTTGGCGAGCAGTGGTACATCGATGAATGCCTGTCTTCGGCGGCCAGCGCCAAGGCCGTTCACCCCGATCTGCCGGTCGCCCTGGTGACCGACGCCCGCCAGGCCCGCTTCCCGCACGTTGACTATGTCCTGAACGTGCGCGAGCAAATCCATCCGCTGAAGCAGAAGGTCAAGCACTTGTCGCTCAGCCCGTTCCGCCGCACACTGTTCCTGGATACGGATACGGTCCTGCGGCGTCCCGTGGCGTCCCTGTTCGACCGGTTGAACGACTTGGATTTCCTGATCGCAGCCGCTCCCCGGGTGGACTGGCAGGCGCAGCCGCCGGTGTTTCTCGATTACGAAGCGCAAGGAGCATTCAACACGGGCGTTTTCCTGTTTCGGCGGTCGCCCGCGGTGTCCGCGTTCGTGAACCGGTGGTTCGAAGCGTTCCGCGGCCAGGAAGAGAGCGTGATCCGCCCGGGCAGCTTCTGCGACCAGTGCTACTTCAACCAGATCTTCGAGACCGCCGCGCGCGAGTGCGGCATGACCTGGGGCGCCATACCTGCCCGGATCTATAATGCGCGCGCGTTTCTGGAAAACATCCTGGAGCGGGATGGCTTCCTCAGCGAGGTGGCGATTTTCCACGGGCGCGCCTCCCAGCCGCGGCTGGAGCAGGCGCGGCCGACTGAGCATCGAACCCGATGAATCCCTTCCACATCACCCGGCAAGACTGGCACCCCGGCAACACACGCGAGGTGGAGCAGTCCCGCCTGGATCGGCAGATCGGCGTCGAGTACGATTCCTATCGGCACGTGTACCTGGCCGACGGCCACGAATGGACCATCGTGGGCCAGATTGCCAGAGAAGACGGCAAGAAGTACTACATCCTCGAGTGCGTGGAGTGAGTCCTGCAGTTTCCTTGACGCCTTCCAAGTCACTGTGCTACACCTGAAAATGCTCTGAGGTGCTCGTCATCGAAGACGAGTGAAAAGGGAAGCGGGTGAAACTCCCGCGCGGTCCCGCCACTGTGAGTAGCGAGCGGCCGGCCTAAGCACCACTATTCCTTAGGAATGGGAAGGTGGCCGGCGACGCGAAGACCTGCGAGCCAGGAGACCTGCCTCGGGCGAGTAACCGCCCCGCTTCGGGTGATAGGCGGATGGTGAAGCGGCGGCCCGCTGGCGGGCTGTCCTCCTGCCTTCCGGTTTCCGGTGTTCTCCTTTCCCTGAGGCGCGGCCGAATTGACGTGGGGCGCGGACTCCTCAGCCATGTTGATCCTCATTCTTGGCGGCGCGCGCAGCGGCAAAAGCCGCTTCGCCCAATCTCTGCGGCCTAAGGAGTCGCCGGCCGTCTACTTGGCGACCTGCCGGGTCGAGGACGAGGAGATGCGCCGGCGCGTCGAGCGTCACCAGGCGGAGCGGTCCCCGAACTGGATTACCGTCGAGGAGCCTCTGGCTCTGGCCCATGCCGTCCAGGCTCGCTGCGGCGAGGCGTCCTTCCTGCTGATCGATTGCCTGACCCTTTGGTTAAGCAATTTTTGCTGGGAGCATCGTGAGACGCCGGAAGCGGAACTGGAAAGACTGGCGTGCGCCGAAGTGGAGGCTTTGGCCGCGTCCAGTCGCGATCGCCGCATGGTAATCGTCTCCAACGAGGTGGGCAGCGGGATCGTTCCGGACCATGCGCTCGGGCGGCGGTTCCGCGACCTCCAGGGGTTCGTCAACCAGCGCGCGGCGGCTCTCGCCGATCAGGTTTTCCTCACCGTCGCGGGCATTCCGCTGCAACTGAAACCTTCCGCGGCCCATAGGGAGGGCACAACATGACACGATTGCGAATTCCTTTCGCCGGTATTCTAGTCTTTCTTTGTCCGTCCGCGTGCGTCTTCGGCGAATCCGCCAACTCGATGGCGGGTTCCGTGCGCGATCCCCAGCAGGCTGCGATCCCCGGGGCGCGGGTTACTCTCAGTGCGCGCGACAACACCGCCGTTTTCACAGTTACCGCGGATGCCGGCGGCAACTATCATTTCGAAAACATCGCGCCCGGCTCGTACCTGCTCCAGGCCGCCGCGCCAGGGTTTGCGAATTCGGAGCCGCTGTCCGTATCTCTTTCGGGAAACAGCCGCCTGACCCAGGATTTCGAGCTTTCCCTGGCGGGAGTGCAGACCTCGGTGGTGGTCACCGCCTCCGGCACACTCCAGACGACCGACGAACTGTCCAAGTCCGTCTCCGTCCTGGATGCCCAGACGCTGGAACTTCAGGACGAGACCTCCGTTTCCGAGGCGCTGCGCGCTGTGCCGGGGCTGCGAATCAAGCGGCTGGGAGGCCCCGCGGCCGACAGTTCGATTTCTTCCCGCGGCCTCCCCAACCAGGACACGGCGGTGCTGATCGATGGCTTCCGGTTGCGCGACACGGCCGCACCGCAGGGCGACGCCTCCAGCCTCATCGAGGACCTGGTGGTCACCGACGTCGATCGCGTCGAGGTGCTTCGCGGCGCCGGGTCCTCGCTGTACGGAACTAACGCCATCGGCGGTGTCGTCAATCTGGTGACTGAGGAGGGAGGCGGACACGCCCGCGGTTCGGTGCTCCTGGAGGGCGGCTCACTCGGGACTTTCCGCGGGCGCGCCCAGACAGCCGGTGGCCTGGCGCACGATAAGCTGCAATACAGCTTCGGGATCACGCATCTGAACGTGGTCAACGGAGTGGATGGCGATGATCCGGCGCGCATCACCAGCGCGCAAGGACGCTTGGGCTACCGCTTCTCCTCGAAAGTGCGGCTGTCCGGTCGGATATTCGCAGCGGACTCCTTTTCCAAGCTGAACGACAGCCCGCTGAGCGTCGGCAACGTGCCTGCCACGGGCATCATCAACGCCGTCCCGGTTTCCTCCGCCGTTCTACACGCCTACGAACAAGGCGCGGACGTGTCCCAAGTGAACACCGGTCCGGCTACCTACCTTCCCTCTCCGGACAATCCGGACTACACCCGCGCCGGCCGCTTCTTTTCCGGCGCATTGATCCTCAACGCCAATCCTACCGAGTCGCTGGGTATCACCGTGGACTACCAGGGCCTGCGAACCTGGCGCCGCTTTGGGGACGGTCCCGCCGGCGCCGGCTTCCAGCCTGCCGGGAGCACGCTTTCCTTTTACGACGGCGAAGTGCATACGGCAGGTGCCCGCGTGGATTGGCGCCTGGGCCGTCACCAGTCCATCGACGCCGGCTATGAGTTTGAGAGTGAGACCTACGGCAACCACTCCCTGTTGCCGGATCCGTCCGACAACTCCACGGTCGCCGCTTCCCAGCGCAGCTCCGCTTTTTACTTTCAGGACCAGGTGCATCTGCTGGGCGACCGGCTCCAGTTGGCCGCCTCCTACCGGGGCCAGATGTTTGCGCTGACTCAGCCGGTCTTCACGCCGCAAGGCGATGTGGCGTACGCCGGGCAGAAGTTCTCCGCCCCGCCGGATGCGCAGACCGGAGACGGATCAGCTGCGTACTTCTTCAAGAGCTCCGGAACAAAGATCCGCGCCCACGTGGGCCGCGGCTATCGGGCTCCTTCCCTTTACGAGCGTTTCGGCACCTACTACAGCAGTTTCGGCTACTCTCTGTACGGCGACCCCCGCCTCGGACCGGAGCGCTCCGTCTCGTTCGATGGCGGCGTAGACCAGGTCCTCTGGGGCAACCGGGCAAAAATCTCGGCGACGTACTTCTATACGCGTTTGCAGGAAGTGATCGTCTTCGATACGTCCGGCGTCATCACGCCGGCCATGGACCCCTTCGGCCGATATGGGGGCTACCGGAATACTAACGGCGGTTTATCACGCGGCGTGGAATTCAGCACCTCACTTGCTGCGACGCGCTCGACCACGCTTCGCGGCGCGTATACCTATATCAATGCCATCGACCGCACTCCTCTGGTGCCGGGTGTCCTCCGCACGTACGGCATTCCGGACCATCAGGCCTCCGTCGCCCTGGTGCAGCGGCTTTCCCCGCGTCTCACCCTGATGTTCGATCTGCTTGCCGCGAGCAACTACCTTGCCCCCATCATCGATTCCGTTACGTTTACTAACCACGCCTACCGGTTCCCCGGCATGAAGCAGGCCCGCGTGGGCGCCAGTTATCGCCGGCCCATGGCGGAGTCTCGCGCCGTGCGCCTTTTTGCCAACGTCAGCAATCTGACCAACCAGCGATATGATGAAAGCGGATTTCTCACTCCGGGGGTGACCGCCATGGGAGGCCTCCAATTCGAGTTTTGACCATGAGACCTCTGCTGTTTTGCGGCCTCTTAGGCGCGGCCATCGGGTTCGCAGCCGCGCCGCATCGGATCGTCTCGGCGTCGCCGAACCTTACGGAAATCCTTTACGGCGTCGGCGCCTTTGACCGGGTCGTCGCCGTTTCGGATTTCTGCACGTACCCCCCGGCCGCACAAAAACTGCCCCGGGTTGGCGGCTGGAGCAACCCCAACCTGGAGAAGTTGGCCCTCCTTCGGCCGGATCTCGTCATTCTCACCGACGCGCAGGCTCCCTTTGTCGAAAGCCAACTTCAGCAGTTGGGCGTCCGTACGTTGGTCACACCCAGCCGGACACTGGACGACGTTTTTCGGTCCATTGCTGAAATTGGAAGCGCCACGGGCGACAACCGCCAGGCGCGCGAGCTTGCCGCGCAAATCCGCGGGCGGTTGGATCGCATTCGGAGCCGTTCACGCGCGCTGCCGCATCCCAAAGTGTTGTGCGTGGTCGCCCGCACGCCTGGAACTCTGCACGATCTTTACGTGGTCACGCGTGGCAGCTACCTCGCGGACTTGATCGCAATTGCCGGCGGTGCGCTTCCCAACCCTTCTTCGCCGGAAGGCTATAGCAGGCTCACCGCGGAAACGCTGGTGACGCTCAACCCGGATGTGATTCTGGACCTGGTGCACGGCGAGAAGACGGCGCTTTCCGAAGATCCCATCCGCGCCTGGCAGGATCTGCCGGAGCTGAAAGCCGTACGCTCTCACCGCGTCTATCCGGTGGTGGACGACTACGTGGTGCATGCCTCGCAAATGGTGGTGAAGACTGCCCTGCTGTTTGCGCGGCTGCTCCATCCGGAAGTGCCGGCCAGCGAATGGGAGGGGCAATGAGCCAGATTCCTCTGCTTGAGGCGCGCGACCTCCATTTCCACTACGAGGCGGGGACACCGGTCATCTGTGGCGCGTCGTTAGCCCTGGAGCCCGGCTCCCTCAGTGCTATCATCGGCTCGAACGGGTGCGGCAAGTCCACGCTGATCCGCCTGCTCGCCGGGGTGCTGGTCCCCAAGCGTGGGGAGATCCGCTTCCAAGGGGCCCGCTTGCAGGCTCTGCCGCGGCGGGAGCGTGCCCGGCGCATCGCCTACGTACCCCAGTCCATCGCCCTGGCCTTTCCCTTCACGGCGATGGAAGTCGTGCTCACCGGCCGGACTCCCTACAGCTCGCGGCTGCGCTTCGAAAATGCCGCGGATCGCCGCAAGGCCCTGGAAGCGCTGGAGGCTGTCGGCGCCTCGCATCTGGCTGCACGCCCGGTCACCGAGCTTTCCGGCGGCGAGCGCCAGATCGTGGCGCTGGCGCGCGCCCTCGCCCAGGAACCCGCCTGCCTGCTGCTGGATGAACCCTCCGCGGCGCTGGACCTCAAGCATCGCGCCGCCTTTGTACGCACCCTGGCCCGCCTGCGCGACCGGCAGGGGCTGACCGTGCTCGTCGTCACCCACGACCTGAACCTGGTGGAACCGCTCTTCGATCACATTTTTGCGATCCGTTGCGGCCAGGTGTTCGCCAGCGGCAAGCCGGCCGAGGTCCTCAATCACGCACTGCTTTCCGCGATCTATGACGATCCGGACATTCGCACCCGGCGCCTCGAAGACCGCACGTTGATCTGGTCGGAGGCCGGATGAAGGGTGGCGCTGCGCCGCTCTCCGGGCGGTTCCTCCGGGCCGCGTTTGTTCTCTTGGCGATCCTTAGCGCCGCGGTGGTCCTGGCCCTATGGGCGGGCAGCCGCACCATCTCGGTTGAAGCGCTTCGGTCCGATCCGGTTGCGCGCCTGCTGTTCTTTCGCCTGCGCCTGCCGCGCGTAATGATGGCCGGATTAGTCGGCTCCTCGCTAGCCATCGCAGGCGCGGCACTGCAAGCGCTATTCCGCAACCCGCTGGCCGACCCGTTCACCCTGGGCGTCTCCGGCGGAGGCGCCTTGGGGGCGAGCGTGGCCATCGCGCTTGGCTGGGGTGTTCGCATCGCCGGTGTTCCCGCGGTCTTTCTGGCGGCCTTCGCCGGCGCCATGTTCTCCGTGATGGTGGTGCACCAGGTGGCCCGCACGGGCGCCGTGGTCCTGCCCGGGGCGCTGCTTTTGTCCGGCGTGGTCTTCAATCTTTTTGCTGCTGCGCTGGTAGTGGCCATCCAGTTCTTCGCGGATCCCGAGCGCGCCTTGCAGATCCTGCGCTGGATGGTCGGCAGCCTGGATGTGGTGGGCTTCGATACGGTCGTGCGCATGCTGATCCTCCTCGTGCCCTCGTGGGCCGGCCTGCTGCTGCTTTCCCGCGACCTGCATCTTCTGGCCATCGACGAGGACACTGCCGCATCCCTGGGAGTGCCGGTCCGCCGGACCGAAGTCCAGGTGCACATTTTGTGTTCCCTGATGGTGGGCGTGACCGTGGCCGTGGGTGGCAGTATCGGGTTTGTGGGACTGATTGTCCCGCATGTCGTGCGCCTCTTGTTTGGCGAGGACCTGCGCATCGTGATACCCGGCTCGTTTCTGCTGGGCGCCGCTTTCCTCATCCTGGCCGACGCCCTGGCGCGCACGGCTCTTCCCAATGCGGAGCTTCCCGTGGGCGCCGTTACCGCGCTGCTCGGCGGCCCCGTGTTTCTGTGGCTGCTGCGCAGCCGCCAGCGCTATTCGGCCGCATGAGCCCGAGGCTCCATGATGCTGCTTGACCAGATCCTCGAACAGATTCGTCCCGTGGACCCCGAGTGGGTCCGCGCGGCCGATCGCCGCCAGTCGCAATTGACCAAGCCGCCGGGCAGCCTGGGGCGCCTCGAGGAAATCGCCAACCGTTGCGCCGCCATCCGCGAAACCTTCTCCATCACTGCGGGCCGTCCCCGCATCGTGTTGTTCGCCGCCGATCACGGGGTCTGCGCCGAGGGTGTCAGCCCCTACCCCCAGGCGGTTACTGCTCAGATGGTTGCCAACTTTTTGAGGGGCGGCGCTGCCATCAACGCCCTGGCGCACGCCGGCGCCATCGATCTCCAGGTTGTAGACGTGGGTGTCGCCGCGCCCCTGCCTGCTTCGAGCGGCCTGGTCAGCCGCAAGGTTGCCGCCGGAACCCGCAACTTCTGCGAAGGCCCCGCCATGACCGAGGCCCAACTGCTCGCCGCGCTTCACACCGGCATAGAACTAGCTTGCGAGGCAGCGTCCGCCGGCTGCGACGTATTGGGTTTCGGAGAGATGGGCATCGGCAATACCACTGCCGCAGCGGCGATCGCCGCCGCTCTTACCGGAGGATCCGTCGAAGCGGTAGTGGGCCGTGGCGCGGGCGCCGATGACCAATGTCTGGCCCGCAAAATCTCCGCAGTGCGGCGTGCCCTGGCGCTGCACTCCGCACATTTCCGCGGGCCGCTCGATATACTGGCCCGGGTGGGCGGGTTCGAGATCGCCGCCATGTGCGGCTTCTGTCTCGGCGCTTCCGCCCGGCGGCTGCCCGTGGTCACCGACGGCTTCATCGCCACCGCCGCTGCGGCGCTTGCCGCGCGCCTGCACCCCGGTGCCGCGGATTATCTGTTTGCCGCGCATCTCTCCGTGGAACCCGGACACCGCCGGCTGCTGGCCGCTCTGGGTCAGGAGCCGCTGCTGTCGCTCGGCATGCGTCTGGGAGAGGGCACCGGTGCGGCGCTGGCCATCCAACTGATCCGCGCCGCCGTGGCCGCCTTCACCGGCATGGCTACCTTCGCCTCGGCGGGTGTCTCCGGGCCCGAGGGCGGGGAAGTGCCCGCATGAAGTCCTTCCTGGCAGCCGTTGCCTTTCTGACCCGCGTGCCCGTGCCATTGCCCTTTGGCCGCGAAGAGGTCGGGCGCGCGGCCGGTTGGTTCCCGCTCGTCGGCGGCCTGTTGGGCGCCGTGAACGCCGCTTTGGCCGCGCTCCTGAATGGACGTCTTCCATCTTCCGTCGTCGCTTTTCTGCTGGTCGCCGCGGAGTTGCTGCTCACCGGCGCGCTGCACTGCGACGGACTGGCGGATACTGCTGACGGCTTCGGCGGCGGCCATACGCGCGAGGATGTCCTGCGCATCATGCGGGACCACGCCATCGGCAGTTACGGCGGCGCCGCCCTGGTGCTGGCCATCGGCCTTCAAGCCGCGGCTTACCAGGCGCTGCTCGCCGGGCGCTCTGCTGCCGTCGCTCTGGTGCTCGCGCCGTGTCTCGGCCGCTGGACCATCCTGCCGCAGAGTTTCTTCCTCCCGTACGCCCGCGAGTCCGCCGGCGTGGCGCAGGCCATCGGCAGGCAAAGCTTTCTCCTGGGCACGGTTTGGGCTGCCGCCCTGGTGCTCGCGCCGCGTTCTTCCCGGGCGGGGTGGGGCGCGGCAGCCGCCGTCGCGGTCACCCTGTTGTTCGGAACCTATTGCCGCCGGCGTATCGGAGGCGTAACCGGCGACACTCTCGGCGCCAACGTGCAGATCTCCGAAATTGCTGTCCTCCTCGCCTTTTTGTGGTCCGGAGGCAGTCATGCATGATGGGGAGTCCCCCACGGTCACCCGCTTCTGGCTGATTCGTCATGGCGAGCCCGCCTCTGAGATTCGCGGCCGGTGTTACGGCTCGCTCGACGTTGGCCTTTCGGAGACCGGACGGCGCCGGATGCAGGAAGTTGCGCACCACCTCTCGGGCGAGCCGCTGGCGGCCATCTACAGCAGCCCCCGTCGCCGCGCCACCGAAAGCGCCGCCATCCTCGCCGGGCCGCACGCCTGTTCCGTCACGATTGAGCCGGCCCTCCGCGAGATCGACTTTGGAGATTTCGAAGGCCGCACGTACGATGAAATCGCCGCTCGGTACCCCGCGCTGTACCGGCAGTGGATGGAGACACCTACGACGGTACAGTTTCCCAATGGCGAAAGTTTCGAGCGCATGCGCCGGCGCGTGCTCACCGCCTTCGCCGCTCTTCGCCGGGGGCACCAGGGCAGTGCGGTTGCCGTGGTCACGCATGGCGGCGTGATTCGCATCCTCTTGGGAAGCGCTCTGCGCAGTCCGCGCGGATGCCTCTTCCGCATGGCCCAACGCTATGCCGCTCTCAACCTGCTCAGTTATCTGGGCGATCACCCCAGCGTGGAACTTCTGAACGGCTGACCCTCGCGGCGCGGAGGGGCTTAGTCCGGCGGCCGTGGTGGAGTGCATCCCGACCTTGCACGGGCGCTTTGATTTCCTTTATCTTGAGGATTCCGTATGAGCGCGACAACTCCCATCACGGTGGCGTATGGCGACGGCATCGGTCCGGAGATTATGCGAGCCACGTTGCGGGTTCTCGAAGCCGCCGGCGCCGGTCTCGCGATCGAAACCATCGAGATTGGAGAAAAAGTCTATCTCGCCGGTAACACCTCGGGCATCGAGCCAGCGGCCTGGGAATCGCTACGGCGCACCAAGGTATTCCTGAAGGCTCCCATTACGACGCCTAAGGGCGGAGGATATAAGAGTCTCAACGTCACCGCCCGCAAGGCTCTGGGGTTGTATGCGAACGTGCGCCCGTGCGTCTCCTACCATCCGTTCGTCGAGACACGCCATGAGAACATGGACGTGGTCATTATCCGCGAAAACGAGGAGGACCTGTACGCTGGCATCGAATACCGCATGAGCGGCGATGTCATGCATTGCCTCAAGCTGATTTCCAGGGCCGGCTGCGAGCGCATTGTGCGCTACGCCTTCGAATACGCTCGCCGGCACAACCGCCGCAAGGTGAGCTGCTTCACCAAAGACAACATCATGAGAATGACCGATGGGCTCTTCCATCGGGTCTTTGAAGAGATTGCCGCCGAGTATTCCGAGATTCAGAGCGAATCCTGGACCGTGGACATCGGCGCAGCCAAACTGGCGGATACGCCGGAGGCCTTCGATGTCGTGGTCTTACCGAACCTTTACGGCGATATCCTCTCGGAGGTGGCCGCACAGATCGCCGGCTCGATCGGCCTCGCCGGCTCCGCCAACATCGGCCAGCACTGTGCGATGTTTGAAGCCCTGCACGGATCAGCGCCTCGCCGCGCCGGGCAGAATCTCGCCAATCCCTCGGGGCTGATCCTGGCCGCCGTGCTCATGCTGGTCCATATCGATAAGCCCGAAGTGGCTGCCCTGGTGCACAACGCCTGGCTGCGGACCATCGAGGATGGCATCCACACCTACGACATCTTCAGTGAGCGCTCGAGCACGCGCAAGGTGGGGACCCAGGAGTTTGCCGAGGCTGTCATCGCCCGGTTGGGCCAGAAGAGCCATGCGCTCGCGCCGGTCCGCTACAATCATCCGGCGGCCCGGCAGCATGCCGGGGTCGCCGCGCCGGCTGCCGCCGAGCCTCGCCAGGAACTGGTGGGCGTGGATGTGTACGTGGAATGGCGAGATCGCGATCCGGCGCATCTCGCCGCCGCTCTTCTCCCCCTCGACGCTTCCGGCCTGAAGCTCAGCATGATTTCCAACCGCGGTGTCCGCGTGTGGCCCGAAGGTATGCCCGAAACCCTTTGTAGCGGCAGTTTTCAGTGCCGCTTTCTCCGGGAACAGGCCGCTCCGCTCGCACAGCCGCAGGTTATCGCCTTGCTCCAGCGTCTCACCGAGGCCGGCTTTTCGGTGGTGATGGTGGAGAACCTGCGCGAGTTTGACGGCCAGCCCGGTTTTTCCCTGGCCCAAGGAGAATAAAAGTCCAATCCGATATGTCATCCGAAGCTAAGCCTCTGATCTTGATCCTGATGGGGAGTAAGTCCGACTGGGAGACCATGCGCCATGCGCATGAGATTCTAGACCAGTTCGACGTTCCCCACGAGTGCCGGGTTTCTTCCGCCCACCGCACCCCCGAAATGACTACCCAATTGGCCGCCGAGGCCGAAGCCGCCGGTACGGAGGTGCTCATCGCCGCGGCCGGCGGGGCGGCACACCTTGCCGGAGTGGTGGCTGCGCACACTCTGCTGCCGGTCCTCGGTGTGCCGATGGAAACCAAGTCGCTCGGCGGCCTGGACTCTCTCCTCTCCACCGTGCAAATGCCGGCGGGCATTCCCGTTGGCACGTTGGCTATCGGATCGGCTGGTGCGCGTAATGCCGCGCTCTTGGCCATCGCCATCCTGGCCAACGCCGGAAGGCCCGAATTACGCCAGAAACTGCACAAGTATCGCAACGATCAGGCGGAAAAGATTCGCGCCGAAATTTTGCCCGGAACATAATCCGCATTTTGTGACTTGGAGACGTAACCTGCCTTGCGCCCTTTAACGCCAGGAAGGCTAAGAAGCATCGGGAGATTACCGGATAGCCTTCTTACCGGACGCATGGTGCGCGAAAGCTTGAAAGCGGAAGATTCCTCTTCGGAACTGGGCTGGCTCTTCACTGCCTCGTTGGGGGCCGGGCTTGCCAGTGAGACGCTCACGCCTCTTGGCCTGCTCGGGGGCGTCGCCGTGCTGCTCGGGTACATGGCAGGCGGGGGTCTGCTGCCTTCGGTTTGCGGCCGCCTGCGAAAGTGGTCGGGGGAGGAGGGCGCCACCGTGCGATCCGTGCGTTATCCGGATGTCGTGCTCACTTTCTGGCCACTCGTACTCGCCGGCTCCCTGGCGGCGAATCTCGCAGTTGTCTTGCGCCGCCGGCTTTTTTCGCAGCCAGTGGCTAAAACTGGCGTATAATACCCACTCGAAAATCCGCTACCCAGCGAGGAACCGCATGCCATGCCGAGTCGTTCCGGGAGTGGTACTCCTGGCCTTAGTGAGCGCGTTGGCCGCTCAGACTGTGCCCGCCGTCGCGCCGGAACCTGCTCTTCCGCAGATCACCCGCGGCCAGACCGTGACCGTCCACGGGAAGGATTTCCCGGCTCAGGACATCAAAGTCTATCTGCGCACGGGCGCCGAGAAAACGGGTGACAAGGGTCTGGAACTTCCGGCTGTCGCGGCGGAAAAAAACCAGGCCATCCAGTTCCAGTTGCCGAAATCCATGCCCACTGGCCGTTACCTGGTCTACATCGGTTTCGGGACCACCGAACTTGCCGTGCCCGGCGACCTCCAGGTCCTGCCCGACGAGGGGGCCTCCCCGCATCTGGACTCCGTCTACCCGGTGACCGGCTACCGCAGCGCCGAACATTCGGGCTACGACTTAGTCATCTCCGGGCAGGGGCTCGCAGCCAATGCCTCCGACAACGTCGTGGAAGTAGTGGGTCGCGGCCCCGAGCCTGTGGGAGACGCCTCCCAGTGTGCCGCCTACGCCGCTTCGGGCAACTATGAAAAACCGTGCCTGCTCGTTGAAAAGGGCATGGAGGGTCGGCAGGTGCGTGTGATCGGCTTTCTGCCAGGCCGTTACGAGGGCCAGCTCCAGTTGCGCGTGCGTGTGGGAAACAATGTCTCCAACGCGCTGCCGGTCACCTTTTCGCGGCTTACTGCCGGCGGTGCGCTCGGGGGTTCCATCATCGTTTTCGTTGTCATCACCGCCCTGGTCCTGCGCCTGGTCTGGCAGGGTATCGGCTCCTATCGTATTGCCAACGTCCACTACAGTCCGCTCACCTCGTTCTTCCTGGACAAGGAAACCAACAGCTACAGCCTTTCCAAGTTTCAACTGGTCGGTTGGACCTCGGTTGCCATCTTCGGATACCTGTACCTGTTGATTTGCCGCATCTTCGTCCAGTGGAACTTTTCCCTGCCGCCTGTTCCGGAGGGTCTGCCCACGCTCCTGGCCATCAGCGCCGGCACTACCGTGGCCGCCGCCGGCGTCACCACGTCGCGCGGCTCCAAAGGATCCGGTCCCATTCATCCCAGCATGGCGGATTTCATCAGCACGGGCGGCCTGGTGGTGGGCGAGCGCTTCCAGTTCTTTGTGTGGACCCTGATCGGCTGCTTCGGCTTTCTGGCCGTGCTTCTGGCCAGCGATCCCGCCGCGCTTCAGCAATTGCCCAAGCTCCCGGACAACTTCCTGTATGTGATGGGCATCAGTTCCGTGGGCTATCTCGGCGGAAAGTTCGCCCGTAAACCCGGGCCGGTCATCAAGGCCGTCTCGGTGCTTCCCGTGCAGGCCGGCGCCACTCAGATGACCGTGCGCCTGCAAGGCGAGAACCTCAGCGACACGGCCAGTATCAAGGTGGACGACCAACCCCTCCGTCCCGACCAGGTCACCCTACAAGGCGCGAAGCGCCAGGACCAGGCCCCCGACGCTTCGTTCTGTCTGGTCCTGGATATCACCTTGCCGGCTGCCCCATACCTGGAGGGCGAACACACGCTGATGTTGGTGAACCCGGATAGCCAGGCGGCCATGATCAAGTTCCCGGTCGATCCTATGGGCATCGACTCCGCTTCTCCGATCCCCCATGGGGCAGCCGGGAATGTCACGGTGAAGGGCCGGAATTTCGCCGGCAGGCTCACGGCGGTCTGGCGTGACCCGGGGGGCAGGGAGTCGAATCTGCCCGCCGCTCAGGTGGTCCGCCAAAGCGATCAGGAACTGACGGTCACCCTCGACCCGGGCCCCGCCGCCGGCAATGGCACGCTGACTCTGGTCAGCGAGGTCGGGCTTCGAGCCAGCAGGTCAGTCACCGTGAGTTGAGCGGCGTCTTTAGCGCGCGGCTTTCCGCTGTTGCAGCGGCGGCGGGGACTTCGCGTCCAGGTAGCCGAAAAGGCGCGGTACCGAAAACCGGTTGCCCGTCAGCGGCGCCAGCCCGCCTGCCGGCTGTCCCGAGCCGCGAGCTTTCATCATCGGGTAGAGATAGTGCGCGTTCAGCAAATGCCCCCACGCGGCGTCGCGGGTGTACCGGTCGCCTCCGATGCGGGCGCTGCCCGGTCCCGTTTCACTGGCCAGCACGCCGAGGCGCGCGACAATGTCTTTCTCGTTGCCATAACTCTCGATCCATGGTGCCGGCACTGCGTTTTCACCACGCATCCTGACGGGAACCATTTCCGTCGCGCAGTTGGCGAAGCAATATATTTCCGCCTTGCGTAGCTCGTCGAGGGTCACCGGTTCCAGCCGCCGCCGTCCGCGGCCCGGCCAGTCGAAACGGGGTGCCGTCCGTGCACGCCTCCCGGTGCGGACGGCCCGCATGGTTCCGGCAAAATCCCATCGCTCGGCCAGCTTGCGCGCGACGGCGCACTCCGGCGCGACCACCGGCGCAGCCGCCCACTCCTCATGAATGGGAGGGTGCAGTCCTTTCAGTAGCTCGAGAATCACAGCGGAGAGGATGGTGCCCTGCGAGTGCGCCAGCAGGATGAGCCGCTCGTACGTCTTATTTTTCAGCGCAGCGTAGATGGGAGGAAAGGCTACGGCCGCGGATTCGGTTACCTGCTCCCACCCCTTTCCTACCGCGCAGGCCGCAAGATCGGGAATAAAGCTGCGAGTAAAGTTGTGCAACACCGTCAGCGGACGTCCGAACAGGCGGTGCAGATATTGGGCATTGAGATGGACGACGCTGCGATCGGTGCAGATTCCATTGATGAAGAACCAGATTTCCTGCGGCGTTGGGTCCTGTACATGATCCCCGGCTGGATAACGGAAAACCGCCGAGGGCCGGAACAACAGATCCGAGCACGGCAGGCTCACTTCACGGGGTTTCCACGGCAGGGCGGGGATGAGAATGTGCGCCAACGCCGGCAAACCCTTGTTCCACTCATGGAATGCGGCCAGTTGCAGCTCCGTCGGGGGGCAGGTTTGCGTGCGCCAGGAGTCCAAATCGCCTAGAATCGAGCGGACATAATTCGGCGGAAAAATCTGGAGAGCATGACCGACGTTGCATGCCAGATCGAGCGCCCTGTTCAGCATTTATTCTCCCTTGTGTTTCGAAGGCGGCCGCGCTCATGCGTAGTCGATCGGGTTTTCTTCCAGCCAGCGGGCCTCCCGGACCGTGTTGATCTTCCGAATCGCGCCGCGGGCGGCGTGACCGGCGACGCCGCGGGAGGACCATGCCACTCCGGCGCCCAGACCAACGACGCTTCCGATCAACCCGCCCATGGCTGACCTGTATCCGGACCTGCGCTTCGTGCCGAGGAATGCGCTCAGCGCGCCGAGGCTGGCTCCAACGGCGGCCGGCGCTAACAGGGAACAGGATTTGACCGGCGTCAACGCAGAGCTGCCAAGTTCCCTCCGGGCGGAGAGGGCGCCGTTCCATCCGGCTTCAATCAGACTTCGAAGGTACGTCAGCTCGGATTTCAGCGTTCGGGCGGTCATAAGAGACCTCCTGGTCTTAATCATAGATCAGGATGGGTTTGTGTGGTTCGGTATAACCACTTCTTTTATGGCGCGTCTGTGGCGGCTATGGCCGCCAATACTCCGGCAGCCGCGGCATCGTGTCCCTCAGAATCTCCAAAGTGGCCGCACGGTCTTCCGCCGTCAGCCCGGCAAAATCCTTGCCCTTCTCCCGGCCGTTCAGCACTTCCCAAAGCCGCCGGTAGAAATAATCCAGCGCGGGCTTGGGCAGGTCGGCCATCGCATCCGAGTAAATCAGGAAGCTGCAAGGATAGCGAAACATCCGGCGTTGCAGGTCCAGATCCCGCAGCGACCGCCCCAGGTGGTCTTTCGGCCCCGCCTTGGGGAATTCATCCTGAAATCCCGAGGTCCCCCGAACCGGTGCTTCCAGTTTCGGCTCGCCCGTGAATAGCATGTAGCGCAGCAATGTTTCCACGCCCCCGTTGATCCTGCGGCGGGTAGACTCGGACAATTGGTCTGCGGGTTCGTGCAGAGCCTCGTTCATGGCGTGCTGCTGCGCCAACGCCATGCGCGTCTCCCAGTTCACTCTGGTGATCAGTGAATGCAGCCGGGTTTGGTGCTCCAGAACCATCAGGGCCACGATGTCACTGTGCGGGCGCGGATAAGGCGTAAGATCGAGCCGCCGCGCCAGGCTGGTGACGTTGGCTCCGGCATCCACATCCAGCCGGTCCGGATGCTCTTTGTCCTTCACCCAAACGTTCCCCATGTGCCGCTGCTGGCCATGCGTGCCTGTCACGTACCAACCGCCCCAACGTTCCCGGAACGGGCTCTCATGATCCGTCAGGAAGGACCCTGCCTGAAGCTGTGGGAATCCCTCGCGGTCCGGATATACGGAGCGGACCAGCAGCCCCGGGACGCCCAGGGTGTTGGGAGAGGCGTGGCACTGCAAGCACTCCGCCTGCCGCATGAACTTCGGCTGACCGGTCCTGCGCTGCGGAAGGGTATAGAAAATCGTGCCCAGAGAAGGGTCCACCGACGCGAGTTCCACAACGTCGCCGCCCTGGACCCATCCCACGTAGACGTCGTCGTTAAAGTACAAGGCCCGCGGGGCTGCCGGCGAGATCAGTGCCTGTTGGAAGCTGGTCTTCGAAAACACGAGTGTCTGCGAGGAGAGCGGAACGTGTAGATTTTCCAACACCGACAACAAGTAGCCGTTGGGCTCCCGGTACTCCAGGTGCGCCTCGCCGCGCTCCAGCCGGCGCGCCAGGCGGGCTACCGGGTCGTCGGGAGTCGAGGACTCGTAGCGGATGACATCATCGCCCAGCGGCAGCACGAACGATCCCGAAAACGAGGTCTGTGCGGCCGCGAGCGCGGCGGCCACCGGAGCCAGCAGCGCAGCTCGCCGCAGGCACCGCGCTACGCCGTGATCGGATGACTGTAAAAGCATGCCCACTCATCATACCGAAGTGTTGAAAATCGTTGCAGTCTAGGCCGCGTGGGGGTATTCTGGAATGTAGAAGATTTTCATACCTGAAACTAGGTGATATGAAGGAGGGTACGATGATCTGGCTGGCTGTATTGTTGCTTGCGAGAGGCTTCGCGGCGCCTGCCGCGGCACAAAGTGCCGGAGCCGCGCCGCCGGCCCAAGCTGAGCGCGGGCAGACTCTGTTCTTCGGCGATGGCAAGTGCAGCAGCTGCCACGCCGTGAAAGGACGCGGTACTGCCGTAGGGCCAAACCTGAGCGGTATTGCGCGCCTGTCTCCCCGGGCCGTTGCCATGGCGGTCCGCTCCACGCGCACGCAGTATGTGCAGGCGGTAAAGACCAAAGAGAAAGAGTTCCCCGGCATGAAAGCCTCCGAGGACGAAAAGACGGTTCACTTCTTCGATCTTTCGCAAACCCCGCCGGCTGCGGTGAGCCTGGCGAAAGGCGAATTCACGGCCACGGACAACCAAACCTGGAAGCATCCGCCAGCCTCTGCCGAACTGACCAACGAACAGATGGCCGACGTCGTGGCCTTCCTCCGCTGGGCGTTCCTCAACGACAAGAAAGAGATCGATCCCACCGAAGTGCAATAGCGGGCGTCAGAGAGTGGTCGTGCGCCGTACCGCCGCGGGGTGGTCCCAGATCTGCGGCTTGATTTGCATGCCGAAGCCCGGGAGTTCCGGGGCCTCTACGGCCCCGTCCCGCGGCACGATCGGATTGGCCAGCATTTTGGGCCAGTCGGACTCATAGAATCGCTGGCAGCTCTCCTGGATCCACAGGTTGGTAACCGCGGTGGAGAGGTGTGTCGAAGCGTAAAACAGCAGCGGCCCTCCGGCAGTGTGCGGCGCCACGGGCAATTGAAAGGCTTCCGCCATGGAGGCGATCTTGCGCGCCTCGCTCAGCCCGCCGCACCAGGTTACGTCGAACATGATGTACCTGGCGGCCCGAGCCTCCAACAAATCCAGAAAATGCATGCGCCCGGCGATTCGCTCGCTGATGGTCAGCGGCAGCGACGTTGCCTCGGCCAGTTGCCGGTATTGCGGGAAGTTGCCGGGCAGCAGCATGTCCTCCAACCACATCGGCTGGTAGGGCTCGAGCGCCCGCGCAATCCGGATGGCGGAGGTCAGGTTCCAGTTGCTGTGGAATTCAATGGCGATTTCGATGCCCCTGCCGAAGGTATCCCGCAGTTTTCGCACTGGCGCCAGAGCGGCTTCGATATCCGCGGTGGTCACGAATTCGTGCCGGTTACGCTGCGCCGCGCCATCAAAGGGCCAGATCTTGATGGCCTTGATGCCGTAGCCGTCCACCAGTTCCCGCATGATCTTCTCCGGTTCTTTGTTGAAGTCGTACTTGTGCGGGAAGCAAGTGTTGTAGAGACGCACGCGCGGGTTGGACTTGCCGCCGATCAGGCGGTAGACCGGCATCTCCAGAACCTTACCCAGCAGGTCCCACAGAGCCAAGTCCACGGCGCTCAACACGCGCATTTCGGTTCCGCCGGAGATCTGGTAATCGAAGGTGCGGTACAAATCGGCCCAGATGCGGTCGATGTCGCGCGGGTCGCGACCCAAAAGCAGCGGCGCGGTGGAGGCGTGCACCATGGCCGCCTCTACCTCGTTGCGCGGGTAGGTCTCCCCCACGCCGGTGTGGCCGCTGTCGGTGTGGATGCGAACCCACGTCCAGTGGGGCCAGAAAGGAGCATCGTTGCGCGTTTTCCAGTACAGGGTGTCGATGCGCGTGACCTTCATGGCGGGAGCGGAGCGCGCCGCGGCGCTCAGGCGGGCAAGTGGTGCCAGCGCGGAAAACAGAAATGTCCTTCGCTGCATGGATGCATGCCCATCATACGCCCGGTGCGGCTTGCCCGCGTCCCGCTTTGGCGCTAAGCTCCGAGGTAGGAGAGGTCGCATGAAAGTTCTGTTGCAGGCCGGGCTGTGCTGCCTGCTGGCAACCGGCGCTTTCGCGCAGCATCGCGGCATGGGAGGTGGTTTCCGCACCGCGCCGGCCGGCGGCTTCCGCGGAGGACATGTGGGTGGCGGCTATCTGCGCGGGGGCGTCCGCTATGGAGGATTCGGCGCCGGTTACTACCGTCATCCGGGCTATTTCGGACGGTTCGGGTTGTTTCGCCGCAATGGCTTTTATTACCCCTACGCTTATTCTTACCCGCTGTATTTCGGCTCCTGGTGGCCGTCTGACTTTTCCTGGCCGGCGTACGACTACGCGCCGCCTAATCTCTACCCCGCCGCGGCGCCGAATGTTACCGTTGTTTACCCCCAGCAGCCCGTGACCTCCTCCATGATCGTGGTGCCGCCCTACCAGGAAACCGCGGTCTCCCCGACTGCCCCACCACCATCACTGGCGGAGGTGGGCCGGGAGACATCTCCGCTATACCTGATTGCCTTCCAAGACCACGTTATCCGGGCGGCGTTGGCCTATTGGGTGAGCGACAGCACGCTGCACTACCTGGACATGGACCACAAGATCCGCCAGGCCCCCTTGAACACCGTAGACCGCGACTTCAGCAGGCAATTGAATCGCGAGCGGCGTGTGCCGTTTCACCTGCCGGAGGGGGAAAACCAATAGTTGCTAAGCGTGCGCCGCGATCCGCTCGCCGTGCTTATGCCGCACGCGGCTGAGCCAGGCGGCCCCGGGCGGTGGCGGTTCCACCCACGCGTCGGCGTGGATGTCGGCCAGCATGTCGGCGACATGCAACGATCGGGCATCGAAACCGCGCGCTTCCAGCACCCGCCGGATCTCCGTGAGCCGGCTCTCATAGGCCGGAAACTCGACGATGGTGGTGGGTTCGATCTCCTCCCGCCCGTCCTCGTACCGGTATACGGAAACTGCCTCGTGATAAATCTGCGGGTTAATGGGAAAACTCAGAGCCGCCAGCGCATCCAAGGCTTCCTCCAGGTAGCGCGGCGCCACAGGCACGGAAACAGCCATCAACGCTCCTTCGCTCCCGGTGAGCGGCGAGGGAAGGGCAGTCGCATTGAGCCAGACGCTCATACAAATCCTCCAGCATCCGGCGGGTTGGCCCGAAAATGAAAAAACCCTGGGCCAAAGGCACCAGGGTCGAATTTCGAACAGACCGACTCGCCTTTAGCACTTTTTAGCGTGGTTGCAATTAGCCGGGCCCAACAAAGCTGAACCCTAAATCAATCCACGTTCTTTTTTAGTCTACACGGCGGCATCACAGAAATCAATCTTTTTGTTGTGGCGCTTGGGACCCGCTGCGGGATTGCGCGCCGGCGCCGGGAAGTGTTAGGCTCAAACACATCGCACTTGGAGGACACATGCGGATACTATCATTGCTGCCGTTAGCCACCGGGTTTGCCGCCATGCTCGGCGCGCAGCAATTCGCCCCGCCCAAGACCAGCCTCAAGGTCGGGGACATGGCTCCGGACTTCACTCTGCCCGCCACGAGCGGCGCCAAGGTCAGGCTGTCGGATTTTCGCGGCAAGTCGAACGTCATCCTGGCCTTCTTCCCGGCTGCCTTCACCGGTGGTTGAACGAAGGAGATGCTGGCGTACCAGGCTGGTATCGCCAAGTTTGAAGGAGCCGACACCAAGGTCTTCGGCATTAGTACAGACAATACCCCTTCCCAGAAAGTGTTTGCTGATCAATTGAAGCTTGCCTTCCCGCTGCTCAGCGATTTCAGCACGCGCAAAGTGGTGGAGGCTTATGGGGTCCTCATCCCCCAGATAGGCATCGCCAACCGCGCCACCTTCGTAGTGGACAAGGAAGGGAAAATCCAGTACATCGAGGAGGGTAAAACGGCGGTCGATCCCACCGGCGCGGAGACCGCGTGCAGCCGCCTGCATCACAAGTCATCTTGACAACCGCCGCGCGGTCACTGGCTGGGGGCGACCTCGGTGTACTCCACCTCCAGCAGAGACCCGCAGGCAGTGCACACTACGCGGCCATCATCGGTGGTGTAAACCGCCGTGGATTCGCACTTTGCACATCCCACCGTAGGATCCGAGGCATCCGGGAGCGGCTCCGGCGGCTTTGCGCCCCACAGCGTCCCCCCTGTGGCCCGTGTGGCGGGCTCGAAGGTCGCGCCGCAGTCGCTGCACACGTGGTTGAAGCAGCAGGCCGGGGTGCAACTGTAAACAACCTCCGCTGAGCCGCACACAGGACAATGCAGGGAAATCTTCCGGGTCGTCACTCTCCGTACTGTATCGCAGCCGCCCGCGGCGCGTCGGCCGCTTTTGACATTTGTGGGTGCTTGTAATAACCTCCCCCACATGAAATGCGCACTTGCTGTCGTCGTGGCTCTGGCCGCCTCCTGTCCGCTGGCGGCCGAACTGAAGTCCGGCCCGTCCCTGCCGTACCAGGTCGTCAAGGACTGGGCCCAACTCCCCGCGGGGTGGAACTTCGGCGAATGCTCCGGTGTGGCCGTGGACCGGCAGGACAACGTCTGGGTCTTCAACCGCGGGCCGCACCCGGTGATCGAATTCGACCGCAACGGCAACATGCTCCAGTCCTGGGGCGAAGGTACGGTGAAATCCTCTCACGGCATCCGCGTGGATGCCGAAGGCAACGTGTGGGGCGTGGACGTGAAGGGCCACGTCATCCTCAAGTACAGCCCCTCCGGACGCGTGCTCATGATCCTGGGAAACCGCCAGGGCTATCCCGGCAACAACGACAGCAAAGACGCCTTCGCCGAGCCCACCAACATCGCCTTCGCCCCCAACGGCGACTTCTTCATCTCTGACGGCTATGTGAACTCCCGCGTCATTAAGTTCAACAAAGACGGCGAGTACCTGACCCACTGGGGCCGTAAGGGCACCGGCGACGGCGAGTTCAACCTGGTGCACGACGTGGTCCTGGACAAGCGAGGCCATGTCTACGTGGCCGACCGCACCAACCAGCGGGTCCAGATTTTCGATGGTAACGGCAAGTTCCTCGGCAAATGGACCGACATCGGCGCTCCCTGGGGCCTGGACTACGTGCCGCGCGAGGATGCCATCTACATGTGCGACGGCTTGAACAACCGCGTGATCAAGCTGAACACGGACGGGCAAGTCCTGGGGGTGCTTGGCTCCTATGGCAAGATCCCCGGGCGCTTCGATTTCGCCCACAGCATCGCGGTGGACAGCACCGGCGCCATCTATGTCGCCGAAATTAAGAACTGGAGGGTGCAGAAGTTCGTCAAAACCACGTCTGGTGCCGCGGCGCACTCCTCGGGCGCGAACTGATCCCTGCTCCGGAACGCTCCTCTCCCCGGTGTTATCCTGCGGGCATGTTGCGATTTCTATCCCTGTTCGCGTTCGCCGGAGCGATGGCCGCCTTGGCCGGCGCTGAACCGACCGTCGCTGAGGCGCGGAGGTTTCTGGAGCGGGCGGAAACGCGCCTGCTCGATCTTTCGGTGGAAGCCTCCCGTGCGGACTGGGTAAAGTCCACCTACATTACTTCGGATACGGAAATCCTGGCAGCCAGGGCGGATGAGCGCTCCATCCAGGCGACCGTCGACCTGGTCAAACAGGCCCGGCGGTTCGAAGGCCTGCGCCTGCCCGCCGACCTGGCGCGCAAGATGAAGCTGCTGAAGCTGCAGCTTACCATCGCCACCCCCGCCGACTCCAAGCAGAGCGAAGATCTGACCCGCATTGTGGCATCCCTGGAGGGTACCTATGGCAAGGGTAAGTACTGCCGGGAGCCGGGCAAATGCCAGGACCTCGAGGACCTGAGCCGGATTATGGCCACCAGCCGGGATGCCGCTGCACTGCGACAGGCGTGGCAGGGATGGCACGCCATTTCGAGGCCCATGCGCCAGGACTTCGCGCGCTATGTCGCTTTGGCCAATCAGGGCGCCCGGGAGTTGGGTTTTGCCGATAACGGGGCGATGTGGCGGGCCAAGTATGACATGCCGCCCGATGCGTTCGCCCGGGAAATGGACCGCTTATGGGAACAGGTGCGCCCCCTGTACGTCTCGCTGCATGCCTACGTCCGCCGACGCCTGCGCGAACGCTACGGCACTGCGGTCCCCGCCGAAGGCCCCATCCCCGCCCACCTGCTCGGCAACATGTGGGCCCAATCCTGGGAGAACATCTACCCCCTGGTGGCTCCCAGGGGCTCCGATCCGGGCTTCGATCTGACCGCCATTCTCCAGGCGCGCCATACCGATTACCGCCAAATGGTGAAATACGGAGAGCAGTTTTTTACCTCCCTGGGGTTTGCTCCGCTGCCGGCTACCTTCTGGGAGCGCTCGCTGTTTGTCAAGCCCCGCGACCGCGAGGTGGTCTGCCACGCCAGCGCCTGGGATGTGGATGCGGTCAACGATTTGCGCATCAAAATGTGCATCGACATCACCGGCGAAGATTTCGGGGTGATCCACCACGAGCTGGGCCACAACTTTTACCAGCGGGCGTACAACGGGCAGCCCTACCTGTTCCGCGACAGCGCCAATGACGGTTTCCACGAGGCTGTCGGAGATACCATCGCGCTCTCCATCACACCTGAGTACCTGGTGAAGCTGGGCTTCCTGGACAAGCCCACCGACCCCTCCAAGGATATCGGCCTGTTGTTGCGCCGCGCTCTCGAGAAGGTGGCCTTCCTCCCTTTCGGCCTGATGATCGATGAGTGGCGCTGGAAGGTCTTTTCCGGCGAAATCCCTCCCGAAAAGTACAACCAGACCTGGTGGGAACTGCGGCGTAAGTACCAGGGGGTGGCGCCGCCGGAGGGGCGCAGCGAGGCGGATTTCGACCCGGGCGCGAAATATCATGTAGCCGCGAATGTGCCCTATGCGCGTTACTTCCTGGCGGATATCCTGCAGTTCCAGTTTCACCGCGCCTTGGCCCAGGCGGCAGGCTGCACCGATCCCCTACACCGCTGCTCGATCTACGCCAACCAGGAAGCTGGGAAACGCCTGAACGCGATGCTGTCGCTTGGCGCCAGCCGCCCCTGGCAGGAGGCCCTGGCTGCCTTGACCGGGCAGCACGCCATGGACGCAACGGCTATCCTGGACTATTTCGCTCCTCTGAAGAAGTGGCTGGATGAGCAGAATCGGGGAAATCCGGTCGGCTGGTAACCTCAGCCGATCGCGCGCGCGGTCAGAATGATACACAGGTTCCACACCACCAGGCCCGCGTACCAGTAGCTGATGCGGCGGATCAGGTGGCGCTTGTTCAGCCAGATACACAGCCCCGCTAGACCGAACGCGATCAGCTTCGAAAGGGCGAGTCCCGCAGCCGGGCCAAAGTGCATCAGCATGCGGATCACCGGGCTGGCTTCGGCCGCACCTGTCTTCAGGCCGACCAGGGTGGTCAGAAAATCGAGAACCTGTAAGTAGAAAAACACCAGAAAATAAGTCATGCGGATACCAACGTCTCGATTGTATCCGGCCGGCTGTTTAAGTGTAAGACCCTAGCCTCCCAGTACTTACGGGTTCTGGAACTCCAGTACCTGCGGGCCAGAACTATACGGATGGAGGCACGCTAGCGTAAAAACACGGTTTTCCGGAGAACTTTTCCGGCTGCTGCGCTCGTATTAGCGGGGTAGAGCCATGCAAAGCCTGCTGAGCGACCTCCGCTACGCTGCCCGCAGACTCCGGACAGCTCCCGGTTTCACCGCCGCCGCCGTGCTCACCCTCGCCCTCGGAATCGGCGCCAATACGGCCATTTTCAGTGTTGTCAACACGGTCCTCATTCAAAAACTCCCCTACAAGGACCCCGACCGAATCGTGATCATGCACGAGACCGAGCCGGAGCTCGCCCAGGCGCCCGTCACCATGCCCGACCTCATCGACTGGCGGGAGCGGGCCCACACCCTGGAATCGATCTCCAGCGTGCAGCCTCAGTTTGCCGTACTGATGGACGATACCCGGCCTGAGCGGATGATGGTCCTGTCCGTCACTGCTGATTTTTTCAACACTATGGGAGTTCAGCCGGCGCTGGGCCGTGCTTTCACTGAGGAGGAAGCGCAGCGAGGCCACAGCAATGTGGTGATTCTCAGCGACGCGTTGTTCCGCCGCAGGTACGGAGGTGATCCCAGCGTGATCGGCCGGCAGGTGCGCATCGACGGCGGCGCGTTCACGGTGATCGGCGTCACGCCCCCGGGTTTCGGCTTTCTGAACAACTACGGGATCGTCGCCCAAGCCTGGATGCCCATGGTGCTGGAGAAAAACGAAGCCAAGCGCGGCAGCCACGACCGGTTCGCCGTTGGAAGGCTGAAGCGCGGCGTCTCGGTGGAGCAGGCACAGGCCGAGATGACCGGAATCGCCGCACAGCTGGAGCGCGAGCACCCCAAGTCGAACGGCAAGATCGGAGCGCGGATCATTCCGTATCAGCAGGATGTTACGGGCCGCGTCCGCAGCATCCTGCTGGCGTTGCTCGTCGCGGTCGCCTTTGTGCTGCTGATCGCCTGCGCGAATGTGGCGAACCTGCTGCTCGCGCGCGGCATCCGGCGGCAGGAACTTGCCATCCGCGCGGCCATGGGGGCCGGCCGCTGGCGCATTGCGCGGCAGTTGCTCACGGAGTCCCTGTTGCTCGCGGCCCTCGGCGGCGGGGTGGGCCTGGCGCTGGCGTACGTGGGCGTGGAAGGGTTGAAGCGCATCGAGACGCTCAATGTCGCACGGCTGGCGGATGTTGCGGTGGACCGCATGGTGCTGGTTTACTCGCTCGCCGTCACGGCGGCCGCCGGGCTCCTGTTCGGCTTCATCCCGGCGGTGCTGCAATCGCGCCGCGATCTGCACACCGAATTGAAGCAGTCCGGCACGCGCACCGTGGCGGGCAGCGGACGCGCGTCGCTGCTGCGCTCCGTTTTGGTGGCTTCGGAGCTGGGCCTCGCGGTCGTCCTGCTGGTCGGGGCCGGCCTCATGATCCGCAGTGTGGCCCGCCTGCTGGCGATCCCGCTCGGCTTCCGGCCCGAAGGTGTGCTCACCGCGCAGATCTGGCTTCCCGAGAAGCAGTACGGTTCCGATGAAAAAAGATCGGCGTTCGTGCGGGCCCTTCTGGAACGGGTGCGCGCGATTCCCGGCGTGACCGCGGCCAGCGTGGCCAATAAACTTCCGCTGAAAGGCGGTCAGAACGGGACCATGGTGGTCGAGGGGCAGACTTATTCCGACGCGGAGATGGAGGGCCCGCTGGTCGAAGACAGCGCCGTGTACCCCGGATTTTTCCAAGCTATGGGCATCCCGCTGCGCGCCGGACGCGTGTTCACCGAAGCAGATCTGCGCGGCGGCTTCGGCGGGCTGATCGTGAACGAGAGCTTCGTGCGGGTCCTGCTGCACGGCGGGCAGCCGATCGGCAAGCGCATCAGCTATGAAAAGAACCCGCCGCACTGGCACGAAATCATCGGCGTAGTCGCCGACACCCGGCAACACGGACTCGCGAACCCGCCCATGCCGGAGGTCTACGGGCTGGCCGCGACGCCCTACCTGGCACTGGTTGTGCACACGCGACTGAATCCGACGAGCCTGATTGAGCCGATTCGCCGGGAACTGGCCGCGGTGGACCGCGACTTACCCCTGGCCGAAATCCGCACCATGCAGGATATTCTGGATCTCTCCTCCGCGCCCAACCGCACCTATACGCGCTTAATCGCTTTGTTCGCGGCAGTCGCGCTCGCGCTGGCGGCGATTGGCATCTATGGCCTAATCTCGTTCGCGATGTCGCAGCGCAGGCACGAGATTGGCATCCGCCTGGCGCTGGGAGCTGCACCTCGCGATGTCCTGGCGATGGTGCTGGGAGATGCCGGTAAGCTGATTGCGGCCGGCGTACTCGCCGGCGTAGTGGGAGCCTCTCTTCTCACCCGGTACCTGAAATCGCTGCTGTATGAGGTGAGCCCGTTCGACCCGGCGACGTTCGCGGCCGTGGCGCTGTTCCTGGCCGCCGTGGCTCTGGCTGCCAGCTCTGTCCCCGCGCTGCGGGCCACGAAAATCGACCCTGCCGGCGCGCTGCACGACGAGTAATCGGAAATGCCCGACCGGCGGATCCTCTCCGGTCGGATTCCAAGTCCCGCATTTTTCAGGCCGGCTTTTGAGAGCTTCTGTGATATGCTTCTCCCTATCTCACAGAAGCAGAGTGCACTGGAGATCACTGATGCAGCGCCACTTTCGCTCGAGCTCCAAAACTGCCGCCCTCCGACCGGTCAGCTTCGTTCTTCGCGCCGGACTTTTGTCAGCGCTGTTCGCTGGCCTGGTCTGGTGCGGTACAGCAGCCCCGCAGATCGTGTTTCTCCAGACCAGTACCGGTGTCACGAGTGGGACCGTCTCTTACGCGGGCGGCTCAGCCCCCTTGGTGGGAAGCAACATTCCGATCGACGCGGTTGAAGGAATTAACACCCCCTCTCATTCCGGAACCCTCCTCACGGTGAACGACGGGATCCTGAGTTTCCAGACCGGCTCTTTCGACGCCTCGCACTCCTCCACCGGCGTCTACGTCTTCGACCCGACGGTGGGCACGACTTTTCTGATCACCGGAGGCGTGGCGGATGCCGGGATCACGCAACCGCCGGGCGGGCCCTTGGTGGGCCTGACGAGCGGCGGTTCTCTAGGCGCGGTGTTTGATGCTTCGCAGGGCGACGTCGCTTTCCCGTTCAACGTCGGCATCAGCTATGTGAACCCGCAACTGGAGGAGTACTTTGGTCTCACGCCGGGCGCGGGCTACCTTTTCAGCAGTTTGGTCTTCTCCACGCCGGTGACTAGTTCGGGCACAGATCCGAATCCGGCGTTCACGGCAAATGTGGTGAGCAACTACCCGTCCTTTCAGACCTCCATCATTGCTACCTCCCTGGCTCCCGAACCTGGGCCTGTCTTTCTGCTGGGTAGCTCTCTGCTGGTTGTGATCGGGTTTCGACGTCAGCGCAGGTGATTCGTCAACAGGCTGGTCTTGTCCCGCCAGTTGCCGGTGATCCACCCGGCGATCCGGCCTAATTCGCGCGAGCCCGGGTCCGCCGCGCTCCTGTAGAGGCGGGCGATCTGTTCGATGCGTTCCAGGCGGCTGCGGTAATCGCTCAATTGCGCGAGGCTCAAGCTACCCATCTCAAGCCTGCCTTTAAGGATCTCAGGTGAGGCCAGAGGCGAAGCGGAAAACCACGAGCGATCCAGAAAGAACGATTCCTGCAGGAACAGGAGGTCATCCGTGCGGGCGGCGTTCGCGGAGGCGCCAAAGATTTCCTTCCCCAGCCGCCGTTCGAATTCCGTGAAGTCCAAATCGGGGTCACTGGTGAATTCCCGGTAGGCGATGCGGTTGACGCGGACCGGCAGTTCTTCATAGGGATTACGCCCGTCCGCCAGCCACGCGAAGCCGAAGGGTTTCAACCGGGTGCCGATGAGATAGCGTTCACCCCCTTCCGGATGGGCCACCTGAAAAGTGAACCCTTCGAACGAGGGAACGTATCCGCTGAGGTGATACCGCCGCGCCGTTTGTGCGCCTTTCTGAATTTCGTGCGGGGTGTGGCGGGCGGGGCTCTCGTCCCAATAGATGGCTTGGCTTGCGCGCTGGATGAGTTCCGGGTCGAGGTGGGCGCTATGCGGTGTGAAGAACAGAGTCCATCGTTTGTCGAACGGAAACCCCGCGCCGGCAACATGGAAGCCCGGCACGCTGGCTCCCGAAAAGTAGTGCGGGTAGACCAGGATCGTGGCCTGCGGTTTGGCTCGCCATACCTCGTCGGAGATCTTGCGCACGAACTCAAATTCGCGCTCGTAGTAGTGGCCCTGGCACTGCCGGCAGAAGCAGATGGCGTAATCGGAAGACTCGATCATCAGTCCGTCGGCGTTCGGATAGAAGTCGAAGAACATTTCCCGGATGTAGTCCAGCATGAAGCGCTGCGCTTCCGGGCGGGAGGGGTTGAGCGCGTAGCCCCAGCAATGGATCCCGGAGAGCGCCGCCAGCCGGCCGTTTTGCTGGACCGCCTTGAGTTCCGGATGTTCCAGCGCGTACTGGTTCACCCCGTCGTAGGAAAACGGCGTAAAGCCCAGCAGGATCCGGATGCCCCGGGTGTGCGCGTAGTCGATCAGCTCCCGGACGAAGTCCGATTGCACGTTTTTGTGGTCCCGGTTGTACTGCCAGGTAATGGGAAACTTTCGGGAGCGAAAGGCCCCGCCGACCCACAGCAGGACCGTGTTGCCGCCGTCCGCCCGGATCCCGTCCAGGATCTGCCTCCATTCCGGTAGACCGAGGGTTGGCATGCGGCCAAAGGTGAAATAGTAGCCGCGCATGGCGAGCGGTTCGCCCACCGAGGCTGGTCCCAGCCAGGCGAGAAGCAGCAGGAAGGTGCAAAGTCGTCTCATAAGCGTTTGTGACGCAGCCAAAAGCCCGCCAGCAGGGCGCCGGCGGCCGCGGCGAAACTGGCCGCCGCCGGCGAACCTTTGACCAGAAACAGGCCGTTCCACACGAAGATGGCGCCCGTTGCGAACGCGACCACGGCGGCGAGATCGCCCAGCCCGAACGTTTCCACAGTGCCGGCAGGTATCTCCTCCAGCGCTGCCAGGGACGCACGCTCCTCCTCGCTTAGCAGCGCCCGCACGTAAGGGCCGAATCCCTTCCAGAAGACTGTCCCCAGCACGGCCATCACCGCCAGGGTCGCGGCGGCCGCCGGATATTGGCCGACGTACAGGCGGGAAATGCCGACAATGTACGCCATCACCGCGGCGGCGCCGGTGACTGCGAGCGCGATGCCCTTGCCGATCTTTCCCCAACCCGCCGGCGCCCCGCTCACGGGGCCCCAATTGCCGTGCGGCCGGGCGCGCTCGTAGAATCTTTTGAGCAATTCGTGCCGCTCCGGGGCGGTCGCCAGAGTCGCTGCGATCCACAAGGCAGTGGAGAGTACGATGGCGGCGTACATGCGGTCCCACCATGCCATCTCGGGCCAGATCAGGCGCATCGCAATGTAGCCCAAGCCCCCGCCGAACGAGGCGGCGACCCGCCCCCAGCCGTTGAAGCGCCACCACCACCACTGCGCCCAGTTCGCGGACATCTCCGAAGCGCTCAGCCCCACCATGAAGATGGCCACGTCGAACAGGAAGGTCACTTTGTACACCACCAGCAAGGCCAGCCCCAGAATAACGAAAATCGCCAGGCGGCCGGCGACGAAGTAGTGCTTTTCGGAGGCGTGGCGCACCAAGTACCGCCGGTAGATGTCGTTCAGCAGGACCTGCGAGCCGAAATTCAGGTTGTCGCCCACCACCGACATGATGCCGCCCAACATGGCCACGAAGACCAGCCCCAGCAGTCCCGGGCCAAGGTAGTGCGTCATCAGCAGGCCGTAGGCCAGCTCGCGATCCATCCCGCCGTTGCGCAACTGCGGCCAAAAGATCACTGCGGCCAGGCACGGGACGCTGACCAGCCAGACTAACGTGAAGATGGTGACCTCGGTGACCAGGTACATCTTGCAGGCCTCCTTGGGGCTGCGGGAGGACAGGATTCTCTGGCCTTCCACCGCCCCGCCCACGGGCGCCGCATCCCCGCCGTAGCCGATGCTGGTGCCCAGCAGCCACGCGATGCAGGCCACCATGGGGAACACCGCATCGTTCCAGGGCGGAAACGCCGCGGTAGTCGAAGGTCCAACCGCGGCCAGCTTACGAGCGAGTTCGGTGGGGCCGCCTACCGCCATCAGCGCCCGCGCCGCCAGCACGATCGATCCGGCCGTCATCACCGCGATCTGCACCAGGTTGCTGAGGACCACGCCGAGGTACCCGGAAAGGTACACATATCCGACTGCCAACGGCAGCGCCAGCAGCAGGATCTCCGTCCGGCTCCAACCTAGGATGGGCCCTGCGATCTTAACCAGGGCCAGCAGCGAAATGCCAGTCCAGGCCACCATGGCAATCAGCGAGGTGCGCAGCGCCAGCCACAGGTGCATCAGCGAGGCCGGCCGGCCCTCGAAGCGCAATTCATAGAACTCCAGGGTAGTGAAGGTGTTGAGACGCTTCCAAAACACCGCGAACAGGACTCCACCCAGAAACAGGGCGATGCCGAAGCGGCTCAGGTAGAACCAGCAGACGTAGACACCGGTGATGGCGGCCAGTCCGCCATAGGCCACCGCGGAATCCGCGCTCATCATCGAAGCGGCGTAGGAGATGCCGGTCATCCAGCCCGGCATGTTCCGGCCGCCCAGGAAGTAGTTTTCCAGGTTCTGGCCGGCGAAGCGGCGGCTGCGCCAGGCGATGTAAGCGATCACCGACATGTACGCCGCGATGATCAGGAAGTCGATGGCGGCCAGCTTCATGGAACCGCGTAGCCCAGGCGTAGGTCAGCAATAGCCCGCCGCAGCAGCGGCACACCGACGGCCTTGCCCTTGGGGCCGAGTCGCGGCTCCAGATTGTTGAGCCGCGCTTCAATCGCCGCCAGCCGCGGTTTCAGCATCCTGCCGTACGCGCTGCCGTCCACCGGGTGGGTCAGTTCGCGGAAGGACCCCGAAATCGGACCTGTGCGCATGAATTCGAACAGCGTGTAGGTCAGGTCGAACAGTTCGGGATCGGCGCCCTCACCGAAGAAGGCGTCCAGCAGCCTTTTTTTGAAGCCCGTCCAGGACAGGTTCGGATCCCAGGTGAATTCACGGTAGGCGAAGCGCGTCAGCCGGTAGGGAATGGCGTCCGCCGGAAAGGGGATCGTCCGGCCGAAAACGGAGTGGCTGTTGAACCCGGGCTCGAAGGCCGCGATATATCCGGCCAGGCCATCCTCCGCGATGCGATGCGCGCGCTCGCCGATATCGCGCAGCGGTAGCCCGTAGTATTGGTCCCAGTGCATGGCATTCGGCGAAAGATCGCGCAGCGGCTTCAGCACGCCCTCGCGGTCCTGCAATTCCCAGTTTTGCCGCACTTCCAGGAAGTAGTAGCGCGGGTCCCGAAAGTCGCGCCGCAGCCGCTCGTAGTACTGCACGTCCCACTTGTGCGCTTCCGGATAGCCTATGCCCCAGACCAGCTTGGCTTGCGGATGCTTCTGCCAGAGCTCCGCCGAAAACTCCTTGAGAAAGTCCGGGGAGGCCTGGCCGGCAACCTTAGAGCCGAACTCGTCGAGGGGTTTCTGGCAGGCGGGGTCCTTACAGGCGTAGTCGCCTTCGTCTCCGATCTCCAGCCACATGCCGTCGGCTTCGGGGAAGGCGTCGTAAAGCTCGTGCAGGTAGCGCTTCATGGCCTGCCGCGCTGCCGGCAGCGTGCGTGACATGTAGGGCACGCCGGGATCACGGAACTCGGCGTGATACTTGGCGATGTCGTCGATGCCGAACCAGGCGAACACGCCCGTGCCGAGGTGAAAACTGATCCCGCGGCTGTGCGCGTGGCGGATCAACTGGCGGATGTCTTCGGTGGTCAGCGGCGTTTCCGGATAGATAAAGCTTTCCGGGAACAGCTTGGAGCGGAAGATGCCCGAGAGCCAGAAGTAGATCACGTTCATCCCGTCGTCGGCCATGGCATCCAGGATGTGTTCCCAATCCTGGCGGGTGTAGCGCGGTGCCAGACCCCAGCAAACCAGGTTGTAAGTGCCGCGCTGCCGGATGGGCGACCTCCGGCGCACGGTCTGCGTCTGAAGCGTGACTACCCCGGCGTGCGCCTGGAGGGAGAATTCGGCCAGGTACGCCGCCCCGTTGAACACACCCCGGGGGGTGTGCGCCACCAGCGCCAGCGCGGGTTCGCGGGCCTCTTCCAGGCGTTCGATCAGGAAGCCGTCGCCTTCGGGCGGCGTCGTCCGCCACAGCACCGGATTGCTGGTGGGGGTGCCGATCACTATCGAGTTCGCCAGATCCTGAACGTCGCGCGCAGCGACCACCGGCAGGTGGAAGCCGTACACGTCCCGGGCGGCGGCGATGAGTTTGCCGATGGCCAGAGTTTCGAGGGGCGACGGGTGATCCGGGGCCACGATCCGGGCGGTGACGCGGTGGCCGTCATACAGCCGTAAAGGGGCATCAGTATAGACCGCCGCGGAAGCGGCCAGCGGTGCCAGCCAGGCGAGGCCGAGCAGGTTCATGGGGAGCCTCCGATAAGACCCGTATTATCGGTTGCCCGGAAGGGTATGTCAAGGAACGAAGCGGCGCAACCGGCGGCCAGGTTCCGCGCCTCCCATGCCGCCCGTGAGAGTAGAGCGGCGGCTGAGCGCCAGGTAGCGGTCACGCTCCCGCGCGGCGAGTTGCGGCTCCCTCCGGGCGGCGTAGACCTGAGCCAGCAGCGCGTGCGGGGCCGGATCGTCCGGCTTCTCTTCGGTCAGCTCCACCAGGATGGGCCGCGCCTGCGAGAGGTCCCGCGAGCCGACGAATGCCTTGGAGAGTTCGAGCCTGCCTTCAAAGTGCTTGGGATCTGTCCGCAGTACTGCTTGGAGCTGCTTGACGGCTTCCGCGTAGCTTCCAGCTTTCCGCTCCAGCCGTCCGAGCGCTACTTCCGCTTCCAGGTATCCGGGCCGCAAGGCGACGGCCTTCTGAAAGGCTTGCCTGGACTCTTCGAAGGCGCCGCCGGTTTCCAATTCGTAGCCCAGGCGAAACTGCGCCTCCGGAGCATCTGGGAAGCGCGCGGCGGCGGAGCGGGCGGTTGCCAGCGCCTTCGCGAAATTGAAACTTTCGTGGCACGCCTCCACCAATAGCAGAGCCACCTTGCGGTCCGATGGGTCCAGCCGGGCGGCTTCCTCCAGCACGTCGACGGCATCCAGCGGATATCCCCCGCCGACGTACAGCACGCCAAGCAAGGCGAGAGTACCCTTGTGCTGAGGCCTCATCGTGCGCGACTTGCGCAGACGCCGGATGGCATCGTCTCCGCGTCCAAGATCGGAAAGCACTACACCCAGCAAGTAGTTGGCTTCGAAGGAAGACTGGAGATCCACGGCCCGCAAGAGCGGCTCGGCGGCGTCTCGCGGCTTGCCCTCCTGGTAAAGGGTCAGCCCCAGGTTGAATTGCGCGGCATAGGAATCCGGGTCGAGCCGGACGGCCTGGCGAAATGCCTGCTCGGCGAGGGCTAGTTCCTGGTGCGTGCCCAGCAACTGGCCCAGATTCAGGAGAGCCTGCGGGTCGGCGACGACGCGTGCCAGCAGCTCCCGGGCCGTTTCCCGCGCCTCCACGCGGTCGCCCGCCAAAAGCCGCCGCTTCAAGGTCTCCAAGTCTGCAGGACCAACACTTTGAGCGAGCAGCAGGAGAGCCAGGATGGCATGATTCATAGCCGGCCCGGCTTCGCGTTGGAGAGCCCTTGGAGAGTCTCCAGGGTCTCGGTCACGTGCTCCTCCATAACGTGCTGGGCGCGGTCAGGATCGCGGCTCCGCAGGGCCTCGAACAGCTCCCGGTGAGATTCATACTCGCTTAGGCGGTACTGGTAGCCCACGTTCTCTCGCTCGATCAACTGCCCTCCGGCGGCCATCAGCAGGTTGAAGGAAGAAACGATCTTCTCCAGTACCTTGTTGTGGGTGGCGCGGGCCACCGCGACGTGGAACTGGGGAGTTAGGGTGTACATGGGCTGGTTCTTCTGCGCAAGCCGCTCGATCTTGCGGAGAATCTCCTCCATCTCTTCGAGATCGTCCTCCGTGGCGGAAACCGCAGCCAGGCGGGCCACGGCGGCCTCGATCACTTTCCGCGCCGCCACCACATCGACGATAGCTTCCATGCCGAGCAAAGAAGCCAGCACGTCGGCATTCACCACCAGGTCGGAAGGGATCTGATTGACGAAGCAGCCCAACCCCGGCCGCATCTGGATGAGGTTCATGCCCACCAGGGCCTGAAGCGCCTCACGAACCACGGTGCGGCTGACCTGTAGCTGGCGGACCAGTTCCGGCACCGAAGGCAGTTGGGTACCCGGAGGGTACTTTCCGTCGCGAATCCAACTCAGAAGTGTATCTTTGACATCCTGCGTCAGCCCGGATTTCACTTGTGCCCTGCCGGAAAACATGTTACCATGCCTGACCATCCGGTGATACCAATCATACCGGTGTGTTGAGAGGGTGAGATGATGCGGAACCGTGGTTGGGTACTTCTGCTAACGCTGGTGGCGCTGGGTCTGCCGGCATGGACGCAGGTTTCGAGCGGTGTGGGCAGTATTGAGGGAACCATCGCGGACTCCACCGGCGCCGTGGTTCCCAATGCACAGGTCACCGTGAAGAATGTCAACACTGGAGTCACGCGCACCACCTCGAGCGACAGCGCGGGCCGTTACGTGGTGCTTTCGCTGCCGATCGGCGAATACGAAGTGCGGGCGGCGGCCAACGGGTTCCGCTCTGTTCTGCGCAGCGGCGTGACCTTACAGATCGGCCAGACTGCGGTGGTGGACTTCACGCTGGAGGTCGGGCAGGTGAACGAAACGGTGTCGGTGAACGAGGCGGCGCCGGTGATTGAAAGCGCCAATGCGACCATCGGCGAGGTGATCCAGAACCAGGAGGTGCTGGCACTGCCCTTAAACGGGCGAAGCTATACGCAACTGGCGGCGCTGGTGCCGCAGGTGGTGTTCGGCGGCGTGGCGGTGGGTACGACCGCGCAGTCCAACAATATCGGCACCAACGGAATGTTCAGCATTTCCGGCTCGCGTCCGGAGGGCAACGAGTTTACGCTCAACGGAATCAACGTCACCAACGAATTCACCGGGGGCACTTTCGCCTACCCACCGATCGATTCCATCCAGGAATTCAAGATCGTGCAAAACAACTACAGCGCCGAGTTCGGCGGGCGGACCGGGCAGGTGATCGTCACCTCGAAGGGCGGCGGCAACGAGTTCCACGGGTCGCTGTATGAGTTCCTCCGCAACGATCACCTGGACGCGAACAATTTCTTCAACAACCTGGCGGGCATCAACAAGCGTCCGCTCAAGCAGAACCAGTTCGGGGCGTCACTGGGGGGGCCGGTGAGCCTACCCGGGTATTCCGGCAAGAACCGTACATTCTTCCTGGTGAACTACGAAGGAGCGCGTATCCGCAGTGGCAACACCAGCACCACGACGGTACCTACGGCGCAAATGCGGACGGGAGATTTTTCGCAGGTCAGCCGCGTGATCCGCGATCCGCTGACGGGCAATCCGTTCCCGAACAACATCATTCCAGCGGCCCGCATCAGCCCGATCGCGACCAACATCGTGCAGAAGACGCAGTATCCGCTGCCCAACATCAATACGCTAACCAACAATTACACGATCTCGCCCAGCGCCAGCACGGACATGAACGAAGTCAGCGTGCGTGTGGACCACAACCTGCGGGACAACGACAAGCTCTGGGGCAGCCTGTTCTGGAACCGCGTGCCCACGGCTTCTCCGCGGTTCACGCTGATCAACGACAATGGGGCCTCGGTCACCGCCCAGAACTACACGGCGAACGAGACGCACATTTTCCGGCCAAATTTGATCAACGACTTCAAAGCCGGCTTCAATTTCGTGAGCCAGTTTGTGGAGAACCATTCGCCGCAAAACCTGACGAACGCCGACCTGGGATTTCCGCAGAACGCCAATCAGCCGCAGGCCGGAGGGGTAAGCGCCGGGATTCCGCAGTTCAATCCCAGCGGTTACGGCTCGCTGGGCGCCGCGGCGGGCCCGCCGCAGTTGTTCAAGACCCGGCACTACCAGGCTGGCGACACGCTCAATTGGATCAAGGGCGCCCACATTCTGAAATTTGGGGCGGACATCACCCGCGAACATGAGGACCAGCGGTTCAACCCCCAAATTCGCGGCAACTACAGCTTCGGCGGCAGCTATAGCGGCGACGGATGGGCCGATTTTCTGCTGGGCTTGCCCAGTTCGGCCATCCGGGAGATCCTGGCGCCCGGAGCCAACATTTTCGAAAGCCTGCACCGCAACTGGCACGACTACTTTTTCGTGCAGGACGATTGGAAGGCCACGCCCAACCTCACGGTGAACCTGGGCTTCCGCTACGAGTACAATAGCCCGGTAGTCGAGGTGCGCAACCGGGAGGCGAACTATTACGCCAACGGCGCGGGCAAGATTGTTCGCATTGACGCTCCGGACCCTACCTTCGGCCGCTGCCTGTGCATTCCAGCGAAGAAGGACTTTGGCCCGCGCGTGGGGCTGGCGTATCGTCCGGGCGGGTCGGACAAGACGGTGCTCCGCGGCGGCTTCGGGATCTTCTACGACTATGTGCCCTACAACACCAAACAGACGCTGGCGTTTAACGCGCCGTGGATCGACCGGCAGACCATCACCAACACCGTGCCCACGCCCACCTTCGACCTGTCGAACTCGTTTCTGCCCTCCGTGCTGACCAGCGCGTTCTCGGGCTTTTCCAACGATCTGCGCTTTCTGGACGCGCAGGTCAAGCAGTGGAACGCCGATATTCAACGCGAAGTGGCGAAGTCCGTAGTGGTGGACGTGGCGTACGTGGGGAGCCTAGCGATCCACCTGGACGACAACGCGTCTCTGAACGCCGCCCTGCCAGGCCCCGGGCCATTTCCGCCGCGGCGGCCGTACCCCAATGAGCGGGTGGTAGTTTCCGCGGGAAATGCCGCCACCGCCACGTATCACGCCTTCACGGTGAAAGTGAAGAAGGACTTTTCGCAGGGCCTGACCTTTCTGGCGCATTACACGGAGTCCAAAGCGATCGACAACGCCTCGTCGCAACTCTCGGACTTGCAGGATACCAACAACATCCGGGCCAACAAAGGGCTCTCGGGTTTCCACGTGCCGCACCGGTTTGTGGGCAGCGTGTTGTACCAACTCCCGTTCGGCAAAGGGAAGCGGTACCTCTCCTCGGCCGGGCCTCTGGCGGACGCCGTGCTGGGCGGGTGGACCTTCACTGGCATCTACACCTTGCAGAGCGGCTTCTGGTTTTCACCCACGACCAGCCGCAACACCGCCAACACGGAAGCCGGAACGCTGCGGCCGGACCGGGTGACGAACGGGAATCTGCCTTCGTCGCAGCGCACGCGGCTCCACTGGTTCGACACCTCGGCGTTTGTGCAGCCGGCCGCCTTCCAGTTCGGCAACGCGGGGAGAAACATCCTGGAGGGCCCCGGGCTGAAGAATTTGGATCTCGGCCTGTTGAAAGACACGCGGCTGCGGGAAAGGCACAGCCTCGAATTTCGAGCGGAATTTTTCAATACCTTCAACAACGTGAACTTCGGGCTGCCCGCCGCCAACATCGCCGCTGGCAACGTGGGTACGATCTCCAGCGCGGGCGCGAGCCGCGACATCCAGTTCGGTCTAAAATACATCTTCTGAACTGCGGCCTTCCCATCGCGCTCGCCGGCGCCGCGGCGCTTGGCTGCCTGGCCGGGGCCCTGCCTCCGGCGGGCTGGAGCGACGTAACCGCGCAGGCCGGGCTAGCCGCGTTTCGCAACCCGCAAGGATCGCCGCGGAAGGACTACGTGATCGAGTCCATCGGCGGCGGCTGTGCCTTTCTGGACTACAACCGCGACGGCAAACTGGACATCCTCCTGGTCCGCGGGACTACTCTGGAGGGTTTCGCGCGAGGCGGCGACCCGGTGGTCAGCCTGTATGAGAACCAGGGCGGCGGCACGTTTCGGGATGTCTCGGCGAAGGCCGGTCTGGAGGCGGCGCGCGGCTGGGGTATGGGCGTCACGGTGGCGGACTACGACAACGACGGCTGGCCGGATTTCCTGGTGACGGGCCTCGGGCGCAATTTCCTGTTTCACAACGAGGGTAACGGCGCGTTCCGCGAGACGGCCCGAGCCGCGGGTTTGGATCGCCAGGGCGTGTGGTCCACGGGCGCAGCTTTCGGCGACCTGGACCTGGACGGCAAGCTGGACGTCTACATCGCCGCCTACGTGCACGTGGATCCGCGGCACCTGCCGGCGCGGGGCAGCGGCGCGAACTGCCTGTACAAGGGCACCGGCGTGTTCTGCGGCCCGCGCGGACTGGCGCCGGAGCCGCACGCCTTGTTTCACAACCTGGGCAACGGGAAGTTCGAAGACATCACGCGCTCGAGCGGAATCGCCGCCAGCGCGCCGCCCTTTTACGGCTTGCAGCCCGTGATTGCGGACTTCGACGGGGATGGCCTGCCGGATATCTTCGTGGCTAACGACAGCACCCCGAACTACCTGTTCCACAACGCCGGGGGCCTCCGGTTTCAGGAGATCGGACTTCCTGCGGGCGTGGCTGTCAACATGGATGGCCGCGAGCAGGCTTCCATGGGCGTGGACGTGGGGGATTACGATAACGACGGCCGGCTGGACCTGATTGTCACGGAATTTTCCGAAGACACGAATTCGCTCTACCGCAACCGGGGTGACGGCACATTCGAAGACGCGAGCTGGCAGAGCCGGATCGGACCGCCATCCTGGCTGTTTCTCAAGTGGGGCGTCAAGTTTTTCGATTTCGACAACGACGGGCGGCTGGACGTAATCGTGGCGAACGGCCACGTCTATCCGGAGGCGGACCGGTTTCCCGGCGGAAGCACCTACCGGCAGCGGCTCCTGCTCCATCACAACCTGGGAAACGGAGTCTTCGCGGAGATCGGCTCCAGCATTCCGGCTATTGCGCAGCCCGGCACCGCGCGCGGGTTGGCGGTGGGCGACTATGACGGCGACGGCGCCGTGGATGTGCTCATTAATCAGCAGGACGCCGCACCGCGCCTGTTGCACAACGAGGCGCGCGGCAATCACTGGCTGAACGTTCAGCTCACCGGTCGGGTTTCGAACCGCGATGGCGTGGGAGCAGTGGTCACCGTGGTGACTGCGGCCGGGCGGCAGACAGCGGTCCGCCTGGCGGGCGACAGTTATCTGAGTTCGAGCGACCCGCGGCTGCACTTCGGCCTCGGTCAAGAGGCGGCCGCAAAGGAAGTCCGCATCCTCTGGCCAGGCGGAAGGCCGCAGCTTTTTTCCAACGTCAAAGCCGACCGGGTGTTGCAGGCGGCCGAGCCCTGAGAGAAAGCCCGCTCCGGGAGTATACTCGTCGAGAGAGGATGATGCGCTCCGGGTTGCTGTTGTTGGCGGGCACACTGGGATTGTGGGCCGCGCCGAGTTTGCCTTCCATTGCTCCGCGCCGTCCGGACGTGCCTACGGCCAGGCGGGGAGCGTTCCTTAATCCGTTGGACGCCTTTGTGGACGTCTACTTTCAGAAACAGGGCATCGCCTGGCCGGCGGCCGTTTCCGATGCGCTGTTCGCCCGGCGGGTGTACCTGGATCTCTGGGGTCTCGTCCCCACGCCGGACCAACTCCGCGAATTCCTCACCGACGCGCGGCCGGACAAGCGCGCGCGCCTGGTTGACGCGCTGCTGGCCAACCGCCGCAACTACAGCGAGCACTGGGTAAGCTTCTGGAACGACCTGCTGCGCAACGACGAAGGTGTGATCTATCACGGCGAGCGGCAATCCATCACTGCCTGGCTGCTGCCGGCTCTGGCCGAAAACATGCCCTATGACCGGTTCGTGGCCACGCTCCTGCACCCCGTGAGCAAGGAGGATCCGGCGGGCTTCCTGATCGGCGTCAACTGGCGCGGCGACGTGAGCGCCAGCCAGATCCCGCCTCTGCAGGCGGCACAGAACAGCGCGCAGGTCTTCCTGGGCGTGAACCTGAAGTGCAACTCCTGCCACGACAGCTTCATCAGCCGCTGGAAGTTAAAAGACGCGTACGGCCTGGCGAGCTTCTTTTCCGAAAAGCCGCTGGAGATTTATCGCTGCGACAAGAAGACGGGCGAGATTTCGCAGAGCAAATTTCTGTACCCGGAGTTGGGCGACGCGCCCGCGGAGGCGCCGCTCGACGAGCGCCGGGCGGCGGCGGCGCGGCTGTTCACCGGGAAGGAAAACGGGCGGTTCGCGCGCACCTTTGTGAACCGCATCTGGGATCGCCTGTTCGGGCGCGGGCTGGTGGGCAACGTGGACGACATGGACCAGGCGCCTTGGGACGCGGACCTGCTGGACTGGCTGGCCGCGGACTTTGTGGACCATCAGTATGACGTGCAGTTCCTGTTGCGACGCATTCTCACCTCGCGCACCTACCAGTTGCCGGCCGTCGTGGAAGGCGAGAGGGCCGAAGGCAAGTTTGTTTTCCGCGGCCCTTTCCTGCGCCGACTGACGGCGGAGGAATTTGTGGATGGCATCTCCGCGATCACCGGAGAGTGGCGCATCCTGAAGACAAACAAGGCGGGCGCTGGTGCTTACGCGCGGGACTGGCGGCTGAAATCGAGCCCACTGACGCGCGCCCTGGGGCGGCCAATCCGGGACCAGGTCTTCACCGAGCGTAACACGCAGTCCACGACGCTGCAGGCCCTGGAGGTGGTGAACGGCGAGAGCATGGCCAACCTGCTGCACCGCGGCTCGCGGCGCATGCTGGGGCAACTGCGCCCGGCGCCCGAGAACTTGTATGACAGCGGCGTGCTTACGGCCGGCGCAGCGGAGATCGATATCGACATCCGCGGGGTGAAGCAGCTCTGGCTGTTGTTGGACGATGCGGACTCGTACGATCCCAGCCGCACCGTGGCCGGCTGGGTGGATGCGGAGCTGACCGGACCGGAGGGCGCCGTGCGCCTGGCGGACCTGATGCCGTCGCGAGGCGCCCCGAAGACCGGTGTCGCGCTGCACTTCAAGAACCAGGAGCCGGCCGCCGCGGTGACGGCGCCGCTCAATTCCACGCTGGTGTATGAGATCGGCGGGCGTGGCTTCAACCGCTTCCGGGCGAAAATCGGGGTGGATCAGGGCAGCCTAAAGAGCGACATCAGCCCGCGCGTGCGATTCTTCGTATTTGCGGAAGAACCCGATCCGCAGCAACTGGTACGTGTGGAGGGCGATCCGCCCGTGGTGACCAGGCGTGCGGCCGCGACGATCAAGGGCCTGACCGAAGATCTCTACCGACACGCGCTGTCCCGGGATCCTCTTCCGGCGGAGCAGCAGGTAGCGCGCAAGATGCTCGCGGGACCGGGCGGCAAGGCTTCCGCCGACGGATTGGAAGATCTGCTGTGGGCGGTCTTCCTTTCCCCGGAATTTCAGTTCATTCAGTAAGGAGGGGCACGTGAACAGGCGACAATTCATGCAGGCTTCGGCGGCGGCGACCCTGGCGGCGCTTACCGGCGCGGAGCCCCGCCAGCTTTGGGGCGCGGAAAAGATCGAGCCCAAGGCCGATACCTTGATTCTGCTGTGGATGGCCGGTGGCATGGCGCAGACGGAAACCTTCGATCCGAAGCAGTACACGCCGTTCGAAGTGGGATTGCCGTCCAGCCGCGTGCTAAGCACCTTTCCGAGCATCGACACGGTGGTGGACCAGATCAAGATTTCGCAAGGCCTGGAGCGTATTGCCAAGGTGATGGACCAAGCCACGCTGATCCGGTCGCACCGCGTGGGCGATCTGGGTTTCATCCTGCACTCGCGTCACCAGTATCACTGGCACACCGGCTACGCGCCGCCGCTTTCCGTGGCCGCGCCGCACATGGGATCGGTGATCGCGCGCACGCTGGGACCGCGCAATCCGGATGTGCCGGCGTTCATCGATATCGGCCAGAATCTTGAGATCGGCGCGGAAAGCGATGCGTTGAAATCCTTTCACACGGCGGGGTTCCTGGGCAGCGAATATGGTCCGTTCCAGATCGCCGATCCGCGCGACGCGGTGGCCAGCGTGCGCCCGCCGTCCTACATCTCGGATGCCCGTTTCCGGCGGCGGTACCAGCGCTATCAGGAACTCGTGAAGGACAGCCCGATCATGAAGATCGGCAGCGACTACCAGCGCGATTCGCTGCTGCGGTCCGTGGAAAACGCGCACCGGCTACTGAGTTCCCCGGCCGCCAAGGCATTCGATCTCTCGCTCGAGCCGAAGAAATCCTACGATATCTACAACACGGGCCGCTTCGGGCTGGGCTGCCTGCTGGCCCGCCGGCTGACCGAGGCCGGCGCGCGTTTCATCGAGGTCACCACGGAGTACATCCCGTTCCGCTACTGGGACACGCACGAAAACGGCCATGAGCGGGCCATCGGAATGAAGGAGACCGTCGACCGGCCGGTTTCGCAATTGGTATTGGACCTGGAGGAGCGCGGGCTGCTGAACCGCACGCTGATCGTGCTGGCCAGCGAATTCGGGCGCGACATGATCGTGGAGGGCAAGCCGGATAAACGCGTCAAGGACCAGGTGGCGCAGCAGCCGGAAATCATGACTGAGCCCAAACATTACGGGATGCACCGGCACTTTACCGAGGCCTGTAGTGTGCTGATCTTCGGCGGTGGCTTCAAGAAGGGCTTCCTGTACGGGAAGACGGCGGACGAGCGCCCGTGCAAGATCGTGGAGAATCCCGTGATGATCGAAGATCTGCACGCCACCATCTACCGCGCGATGGGCATCCCGGCTGACCTGGCCTACTACGTGGAGCAGCGGCCCTTCCATGTCACCAAGGACGGGAAGGGAAAAGCCGTAACGGATCTGCTGGCGTAGCCGGCGCCCCGCAGAGGAACGTTCGGATTTATTCGTACCTCAAGGCGGCCATCGGATCGACGCGGATGGCCCGGCGGGCCGGCAGCCAGGCGGAAAGGAGGGCGACCAAGGCGAGCGCGGCGGTAACGCCGGCGAAGACCAGTGGGTCGGTGGCCTGGACGCCGTAGAGCAGGGAGCGCATCACGCGGGTGAGTAGGAGCGCCGCCACCAGGCCGGCCGCGAGGCCGGCCAACGCCGGCATGAGACCCTGGCGCAGGACCAGCCGGAGGACGCCGGCGGGAGCGGCGCCGAGCGCCAGACGCACCCCGATTTCGTGCGTGCGGCGGGCAACCGAAAACGAGATCAGGCCGTTGATGCCCACCGCAGCGAGGATCACGGCCAGGGCCGCAAACGAGCCGAGTACCCATGTGGAGAGCCGCCGCTCCGTCACGGAATCGGCCACGATTTGTTCCATGGCGGCCACGCGCGAGACCGGCAGGTCTTTGTCCAACGCGGCCACGGTTCTGCGGAGCAGGGGCGCAAAGCGCAGTGGGCCGGCAGTGGCGCGAATCACCAGCACCATCGACGCTCCGGGAGTCTGGGCGTAAGACGTGAACAACTCCGCCTCCGGCGGCTGCGCCAGCGAGGTGTGGCGCACATCGCCAACTACTCCCACGACGGTCAACCAGGGCGGCTCGGGCAGTCCGGCGACGCGCGGGCGGTGCGATAACCCGAACGCCAGGCGTTTGCCGAGGGGATCTTCGTTGGGCCACATACGCCGGGCCATAGTTTCGTTGATGATGGCCACCGGCGGCACACTCTCGTTATCCCGCTCCTGGAAAAAACGGCCGCGCAGCAGCGGGATCCCCATGGCGCGGAAGTAGCCCGGGCTGGCGGATCGGAACCAGATGATGGGGGCATCTTCGGCGCGTGGCTCCGGATGGCCTTCGAGGTGGACGCTGGTGCCGCTGTTGGCGCCTCCTAAGGGCATCATGCTGACGATGCCCGCGTCTTTGACGCCGGCGAGCCCGCCGAGATCGCGCAGCAATTGCGCGAAGAAGGCACGCCGCGCGGCAGGCTGCGAGTATTTCTGCTCGGGCAGAGTGAGGCTGGCGGTGAGCAGGCCTTCTGAACGGAAGCCTGGATCCACCTGCTCCAGCCGCAGGAAGGCCTTCGAGAGCAGGCCTGCACCGATGGTGAGGAGCAGGGCAAGGGCGACCTCGGCGGCCACCAGCACATCGCGCAGCCGGCGCCCGCGTGGCCCTTCGCCGCCCGCCCGGCCGCTTTCCTTGAGCGCCTCGTGAACCTGGCTACCCGATGCGGCGAGGGCCGGGACTAGCCCGAACATTAGGCTGGTCGCGAGCGAGATGCCCACGGTGAACCAGAGCACGGTGGAATCGATGCGGACTTCGGCCAGCCGGGGGAACCGCGAGGTGCTCGCGGCCGCCAGCAGGTTGACCCCCCAGCGCGCCAGCAGCAGTCCCGCGGCGCCTCCCGCCAGCCCCAGCAGCGCGCTTTCCGTCAGGAGCTGGCGGACGAGGCGCCAGCGGGAAGCCCCCAGGGTGGCGCGGATAGCGATTTCTTTGCAGCGGGCTCCGGCGCGTGCCAGCAACAGGTTTGCCACGTTGGCGCAGGCAATCAGCAAGACCAACGTCACGGCGCCCAGCAGCACGAGGAGGCTGAGGCGCAACTCGCGCACCAGGAACTCGCGCATGCCGTACAGGCGCAGCGAGCGTCCTCCGGCGCGAAAGAATGGTTCCGTCAGCCGGTCAGTGATGGCGGCGGCCTCGACCCGCGCTTCCGCCAGCCGAGCGCCTGACTTCAAGCGAGCCAGGGCGGCCACCGTGGTGAAACCGTCGCGTCCGGTGGCGGCGATAGCCAGAGGGACATATAGGTCCTGCCGCGCCCCGGGTATGTCGAACGAAGCCGGCAGGACCCCGATAACCGTGCAGGGACTGCCATCGAGCAGGATAGGGCCGCCAACCACTCCCGGATCGGAGCCGAAGCGCCGCTGCCACAATGCGTGGCTGAGCAGCGCCATACGAGGCGCTCCAGGCCGGTCGTCGTCGGCCGAAAAATCGCGGCCCAGCACGGGATGCACGCCGAGCGTCGAGAAAAAGCTGCCGCCCACGCGCCAGGCGTGCAGCTTTTCCGGTTCGCCCGAACGTGTGCCGGTAAGGTTCACGGAGACCGGCCGGTAGGCCGCCGCGGATTCTAGCACGCGGCTCTGCTTCCGCCATTCGACAAAGTCCGAATAAAAGAATTCGTGAAAGGGAATGTTGCGTTTGGGGTCCTGGGCCCAGATCCACACCAGCCGGTCCGGCTCGCGGACCGGCAGGGACCGCAAAAGTACTGCGTTCACCACGCTGAAAATGGCGGTATTGGCTCCAATCCCCAAGGCGAGAGCCAACGTGGCAGCCGCCGTGAAGCCCGGATACCGGGCAAACGTCCGGAGTCCGAAACGCGCGTCGAGCAGGAGGTTCCGCATGCCAGGTCTCTTTTTTGTTAGACACCGGCAGGCGTATTTCAGATCCGATATTCCACAGGGGTTCTGTGTTGTCCGCTCGCTCACGGCCGCGGCTCAGCAAGATACTGCAAACGCGAACACTTATCTGTCGATCCGCGACCAAAGGGCGCGGCTTTTCTCACACCGCGTTCAGAAGTTTGTCCACATCGGCGTCGCTGTTGTAGACCGAGGGAGAGACGCGCATGTGGTGCCATTCGATCTTGACTGTGACGCCGGCCCGCCGCAACTTGTGGCGCGTGCCCTCCGGGTCTTTCACCACGAAGCTCACGATCGGCGTGGGGTTGTTCTCCGGCGTGATGCACGGGTATCCCTTGCGCGGCAGTTCCTGGCGGATGCGTGCGGTAAGCCGGCCGGCATGCGCCAGGATATTCTCCACTCCCAGGTTCAGGATGTAGGCCAGCGAGGCGGATTGCGCGGCCGCGGCGATATTGGAGATGTTGCCCACTTCGTAGTAGCTGCCTGCGCCGCTGGCGGGTTGCCAGGAGACCGGGTCGGGTCCCGGAGTGTCGTAGGGCAAGAAGTGGTTATGGAATTCCCGAAATTGCCGGTCGCCGTATTGCGTGCGTTTCACGACCTCTCCTTGAAGTTCCTCTCGCACGAAGAGGTAGCCCAGGCCGCGGTCGCCCATGAGCCACTTGTAGCCGGAACAGGCGCAGAAATCCAGTCCCAGGGCGCGCACATCGATGGGGACGGCGCCGGCGGCCTGAATGATATCCGCGTAAACGTAAGCGCCGTGCGCGTGGGCCAGGTCGGTGACGGCCTTGGCGTCGTGCCGGTAGCCGTTGAGGTAGGAAACCAGGGAGATGGCCACTAGACGCGTGTTCCGGTCGACGACCTTTTCCATATCGCGGATATCGATGCGCCAGTTGCGAGGCTTGACGATGCGCACATCCAGCCCTTGCTTCTTGAGCGACTGGTACATGTACAGCGAGCCTTCGTAGTGCAGTTCGTCGGTCACCAGGTTGCCGCCGGATTGCGGAATTCCGAGCCCCTGTCGCACCAGGTTCTCGCCCACCAGCGTGCTTTGGACGAAAGCGATCTCCGAAGGTTTCGCATTGATGATGCGCGCGAAGAGCGTTTTGACTGCGTGCTGCTGGGCGCCGCCGAAATCCTCGCGGTCGTCCCCCGGCCCCTTGGACTTGTACTCCAGGTATTTCTCCATGGCGCGGATGGAGTGCACGCCGATCGGGTGCCAGCCCGCGTTGTTCAGGAACACCTCCGTCTCCGACCAGGGAAAGGCGGCACGCGCTCCGGAGAAGTCCGCACGGGCGGCCCCGGCTGCCAGAGCTCCAACACCTTTCAAGAGATCCCTTCGATCCAGCAACACGATGCCCTCCCTTTTTAAGACTGTAGTATATTTGGCACTCTATGCGGCTGCGCTCCTTCGCTATTTTTGCCTGCGGCCTCCCGCTTCTGGCTGCGACCCACGAGATCTATCCGAATCATCACTCGCGGGTATTCTCGGCGCACCAGGAACCCGTGCTGCGCATACATTCCGGTGACACCGTGATCACCAAAACATGGGACTCCGGCGGACAGGACGACAAGGGTGTGCGGCATATCCATCAGCCCTACATCTATCCAGAGACCGGCAATCCGCTGATGGGCCCCTTCTACATCGAGGAGGCGGATTACGGAGACGGCCTGGAGGTGCACCTGGACAAGCTGCGCCTAAACCGCAACTGGGGCTACACCTCCTACCGGCTGAGCCCGAACATCCTGGCTTCCGCCGAAGGCCTGTACAAGAACTTCTACAAGATGGACGCCGTGCGCCCGCAGCGCAGCGACCTGATTCCGTGGGACCTGGACCTGGCGCGCGGCATGGCCAATCCCCGCCTGCTGGAGGGCTCCGGAATGAAATTCGACCTGCCGGTGAAGCCCATGCTGGGATGCATCGGCGTGGCAACGCCGGGCGACGAAGTGCTGACCTCCGGTCCCGCGGAATCGCACGGCGGCAACATGGATTACAACGACGTGGCCGAGGGCGCCACGCTGTATTTCCCGGTCTATCACAAAGGCGCCTATTTTTACGTCGGCGACGGGCACGCACTGCAGGGCGACGGCGAGGGATTGGGCACGGGCATCGAAACCTCGCTGGACGTGCAGTTCACGGTCCGGGTCCACAAGGGCAAGCATCTTTCGATGCCGCGCTTGGAGAACGCCGAGTACATCATCTCCATCGCCAGCCAGCCGGAGTTTCACAGCAGCATGGACTTTGGTGTGCGGGCGGCAAACTCCGACATGCTGCGCTGGCTCACCGAGGACTACAAGCTGACCCAGCCGGAAGCCCACATGCTCATGGGCACCGTGGTGCGGCACAAGATCGTGACCTACTACGGCACGATGGCCACGCTCATCCCAAAACGATTTTTGCCGAAAAAATAGCCGCCAAAGGAAAGGGGAGTCTGATGCGGTCGGTTTCACTGCTGTTGTTGGTGAGCGCGTTTGTGTGGGGGCAAGGGCAACGGCGCGTGTTTTCGCGGATCATGACGGGGGAGCCGTATACGCTGGAGTGCTATCTGCCCCAGATCACCAACGGGCCGAATTTCCCGGCGTGGTCTCCAGACGGCAAGCAACTGGCATTCGCCATGAAGGGATCCATCTGGCGGCTCAAGCTGGGGGAGACGACGGCCTACGAACTGGCCAACGACCCTGGCTACGACTCGCAGCCTGCGTGGTCTCCGGACGGGAGGTGGATCGTGTATACCTCGGACCTGAACGAAGAGATTCATCTCAAGCTGCTGGACCTGGAGACCGGCGCCACCCGGCAACTCACCTCGGGCAACTCAATCAACGTGGAGCCCGAGTGGTCGCCGGACGGCATGCGGTTGGCCTACGTCTCCACGTGGCCGAACGGGAACTACAACATCTACATCATGGCGTTGTCCGCGGGCGTGGCCGGCGTGCCGCAGATGATCACGCACGATTTCGAATTGATCCCGCCCACGGTCTACTACGGGAAGTGGGCTCTGCACATCCATCCCACCTGGACCCGCGACGGCAAGGAACTGATCTTCGTTTCGAACCGGGACAACAAGCACGGATCGGGCGGGTTCTACCGCATGAAGGCACAACCCGGTGCTCCCATGCACCGTTTCTATTACGAAGAGACTACCTGGAAGGCCCGGCCTTCGCTCTCGCCGGACGGCGCCAAGCTGGTATATAGCTCCTACCTGGGCCGGCAGTGGCAGCAACTCTGGGCCATGCCGCCCGCAGGCGGCGACAACTTCCCGCTCACCTATGGAGACTTCGACCGCACCGACCCCCGCTGGTCGCCGGACGGCACGCGCATCGCGTTTATCTCGAACCAAACTGGCGATACCAGCCTTTGGCTGTTCCATTGGTTCGGTGGTCGGATGGAGCAGGTGAACATCAACAAGCTGGTGTACAAGCGTCCTATGGGCCGGCTGCACGTGCGCGTTCTGGACAAGGATACGGGCAAACCAACCCGCGCCCGTGTGTATCTGACGGCTGCCGACGGGCGCGCTTATGCTCCCACGGAAAGCTGGTTCCGCGCGGACTGGCTCATGTTCGATCACATGGACAAGAGCGAGTACCACTACTTCCACACGGACGGGGATTTCGACGTGCAACTGCCGCCCGGCCCGACCACGCTGGCTTTCTCCAAGGGCTTCGAATATCTGCCGCAGGAAAAACAGGTGACCATTCGCCAGGATGGGGAGGCCTCCCTGACCGTGACGCTGGAACGCCTGGATAACCTGCCGGCCAAAGGCTGGTGGGACGGTGACAACCATTTCCACATGAACTACGCCGGCGTGTATTTCAATACGCCCAAGCGGCTCATGGAGCAGGCCGAGGGCGAGGACATCCACGTCCTCAACAACCTGATCTGCAACAAGGAACAACGCATTCCGGACGTGATGCACTTCCGCGGCGCGCCCGACCCGGTTTCGACCTCCACACGGATTCTCTACTTCAACCAGGAATACCATCCGCCCTTCTGGGGGCACTCGGTGTTTCTCAATCTGAAGAAGCACGTGATCATCCCGGACTACGTGGGCTATCAGAATACGATCGTGGGCAGCCTGTATCCGCCCAACACGATCCCCTTCCGGATCGTGGAGGAAGAAGGCGGGCTGGCGGGCTACGCGCATGGCGCCGGTTTGCACTTTCCGGTGGACCTGGCGCTAGGCTCGGTGGATTTCGTCGAAGCCAATACGGCGGAGGCCATGGAGCCCCTGTACCATGCCTGGAACCTGGGTTATCGGGTGGTGGCGTCGGCCGGAGAGGATGCGTTTCCCAACTTCTACCGCAGCTATATCCTGGGCTCCAATCGCGTGTACGTGAATAGCGGCCGCACGCTGAACTACGACAAGTGGATTAAAGACTTCCGCGCCGGCCGGTCATTTGTCAGCTGCGGGCCGCTGGTGTTCTTCAAGCTGAATGGCAAGGAAGTGGGCGACGAGATCCGGCTGCCGGCGGGAACGCACACGCTGCTGGCGGAGATCGACGCGGAATCGATCATGCCCTTGCAGACGATCGACCTGCTGTACAACAACCAGGTGGTGGCCGATTGGAAGCCTTCCGGCCGGCCGCTCAAGGGGCACTTCCAGAAGCAGGTGTCCGTGGATCGCAGCGGCTGGTTCGCCGTGCGCGTGCGGGCGGAATACGGGCGCCATCCCATCCGGCGGCCCTATCCGTTCGCCGCTACCATGCCGGTGTGGGTCACCCTGGGCGATCAGCCGGTACGGCTGAAGGCGGACGCAGACTACTTTTTGCAGTGGCTGGACCGCTCTCTCGAAAGGGCCATGGCCGAGGCCGCATGGAATAATGAGGGAGAGAAGGAGGCCACACGCAAACTGTACGAAGAGGCGCGCGCCCGGATGGTCCAGCGGCGGAGCGAGGCACGCTGAGGAGCGAAATTTCCCGCCGGGAGGCGCTGGCCGCCATGGCCGCGCTGCCCGCGGCGGGCGCAACCGTGCCGGCGGTGGATCCGGCGATTGTCCAGCGGCACGATGCGGCGCTCGAGCGCCTGCTGCGCCTGCAAGTCACCGACACGGCCAGCCCCTGGCGGGGCGCTTATTCCGACGACTACGGCCTTTACATGCCCGGGTCGGCCTCGGCAATTCTGGAGACCGGGATCAGCGCGTTTCTCTATCCGCGTTCGAAGCATCACCGCGCAGGGACGCTGGTCGGGCGGCTGCGTCTGGCCGCGGAATACCTGGAACGAGCGCAGAGTCCCGAGGGCGATATATCGCTGCCGATCACCAACTTCAACTCTCCGCCGGACACGGCCTTCGTGACGCACGGCGTGGCCACTGCCGCCTGCCTGGCCCGGCGCGGCGGAGAGCGGGAACTGTTCGGCATGTTGGAACCGCTGCTGCGGCGATTCGGTGGAGCGTTGGCCTGCGGCGGTGTGCACACCCCCAATCATCGCTGGGTGGTCTCGGCCGCGCTGGCCCAGATCCACGAGTTGCTGCCGGACCCCGCATACTCTCGGCGCATCGATCAATGGCTGGCAGAAGGCATCGACATCGACTCCGACGGCCAGTACACCGAGCGCAGCACAGGAGTCTATAACCCTATTGTGGATCGCTGCCTCACGGTGATCGCGGTGAAGCACAAGCGGCCGGGCCTGCTGGATCCCGTGCGGCGAAACCTGGACTCCATGCTGTACCTGGTGCATCCCAGCGGCGAGGTGGTGACCGAGATTTCGCATCGCCAGGATCAATACGGCCGCGCCACGATGGGCAACTACTGGTTTGCGCTGCGGTATCTGGCGCAGCACGACGGCGACGGGCGCTATGCTGCCCTGGCCCGGCGCCTGGAACCGCAATCGGCGAGCCTTGCGGCTCTGATGGAGTATCCGGAATTGGCACAGCCGGGTGCCGCTCCGGCGGCGCTGCCGGAAAACTACGAGAAGCTGTTTCCCGAGCTTGGCGTCGCCCGCATCCGCCGCGGCGAGCGCAGCATCACGCTGATTCTCGGGGGCAATAGCCGCTTCGTGACGTATCGCCGGGGCGAAGCCGTGGTCAACGCCGTGCGGTTTGCCAGCGCGTTCTTCGGCCAGGGTCAGTTCGTCCCGGCGCGGGGCGAGAAACGCGGCGGCGAGTATCACTTCCGGCAGTCGCTGGAGGCCGGATATTACCAGCCGCTGGACCCTCCCCGGGTGGTGCGCGCGGGCGAGTGGGCTTCCACGCGGACAAACCGGCGCCGCACGGAAGTCTGCCGGCTGGAGCAGTCCGCCATCGTGACGGAGTTGCCCAGCGGCTTGCGCATCCGCCTGCGCGCCCAGGGCACGGACCAGGTGCCGGTGGCCGTGGAGATCGGTTTGCGAGAGGGCGGGGAACTGCACGGCGCCTCGCCGGCCCCGCATGCCGAAAACGCCTGGATTCTGGAGCGGGGCCACGCCACTTACCGGCTGGGGAGCGATGCCCTGCGCATCGGACCCGGTCTCGCGCAGCACCGCTACACCCAGGTCCGTGGGGCCGCCCCTAAGCTGCCGGGCTGCAGCCTCTACCTGTGCGGCTATACGCCTTTCGATCACACGCTCGAAATTACAGATCTGTGACCACGGAGAGCGGCCTGCTATCCTAAGACTTCAAGTCCGCGAAGAGGGGAACATGTACCTGAAGATTCTGGCCCACCCGGTCCTCGTCAATCTGAATTTCCACATGCCTATCGTGGTGGACCTTTCCCATCCGCTGATCATGCTGCAAGGGGAGAACGGCTCTGGAAAGTCTACACTGCTGCATTCCATCTATTACGCGCTGCGTGGAGAAAAGCCCGGCGGCTTTATCTACCGGCTGGAGCCGGGCAAGGTGAAGGTCCGGGAAGTATACCTGTTCGACGCCGAAGCGCACAACCCTCGGACGCAACTCGAGTTGTTCAAGGACCAGCCCGAAATGCTGGAGTTTTTGCAGATGGCCAGTCACGGGCAGGTGATGCTTTCCATGTTCCAGCAGAATTTTCCCAATCTGCCGGATGGCACGATCTTGCTGCTGGACGAGCCGGAAATGGCCCTCTCCGTGTCCAATCAGCGGCGCATCCTGAAAATGTTGATGGAACTCGTGGACCGGAAGAATTTCCGCGTGATGTGCGCCACGCATTCGCCGGTGTTGATCGAAGCGCCGGAGACCTACGTGATCAACCTGGACAAGCACATCAACCGGAACGTCGCGTCTCTGGATCTGGGGGTGGAAGGCGCCAGCACGATCCAGTAAAGGTCCCTGCTACGGCAGGTGAACGCCCAGATAGTTGCCGTCTGCGCGGGAGGGCCCCTTCTTGGAGGGCACGATCTCGTCCAGCAACAAACTGACCAACCGGTCCGCGTTAGCGTGAGGCTCCGGATACAGCGTGATTTCCACGTTGTGGCTTCTCTGTTCCACCAGTCCGGCGTGCTCGGCGGAGACGAACCCCACCAGGTGTTCGGCTCCATCGGGAAGCTTGTGCACCTCGAAGCTCTGGAAGTTCTGCTTCAGAAACACGGGAATGTCGTCCGCGTGCGGAGCATAGGTGAAGCCGTAGGCGCCGCGCGAGAGCCGGTGGAGCGCCACGCCTTCTTCGGATTCGTCCATCAGACGCACCTGGTGCGCGGCGCGTAAATCCTTCAGTTCCTTGTCCGTATTGATAGAGATAGGTTGTGTGGACGAGCTCATGGGGTAAACCAGAATTGTAGCCCGCGCGGCCGCGATCCGGCAACCCGCGCCGATGGTACGCTGGACGCATGCACGTGGGGGCTTACCTCGAGCGCATCGGTCACCGCGGTTCGGTTTCGGCGACTCTGGAAACGCTGCGGGAGCTGCACCGCGAGCACATGCTGGCCGTGCCTTTCGAGAACCTGGACATCCACCTCGGCCGCAGGATCGTGCTGGACCCGGCCGCGCTGTTCGAGAAAATTGTGACCCGGCGCCGCGGCGGCTTTTGCTACGAACTGAACAGCATGTTCGCCTGGCTGCTGAGCGAACTGGGGTACTCGGTAACGCTGCTCTCGGCCGCGGTCGCCCGCGCGGCGGGCGGCGGATTTGGACCCGATCTGGATCACCTGACCCTACGGGTGGACCTGGCTACCCCCTGGCTGGCGGATGTGGGCTTCGGCGAGAGCTTCCGTGAGCCGCTTCGTATGGACGACCCGGGTGAACAGCTTCAAGACGGCTGCGTCTACCGCATCCGCGATCAGGTGCTCGAACGCAAAGAAGACGACGGCGGTTGGAAGCCGCAATACCGCTTTTCGCTCGAGCCGCGGTCGCTGGCGGATTTCGGCCCCATGTGCCATCACAACCAGACTTCGCCATCATCCTTTTTCACCCAGGTGAGGCTGTGCACACGGGCCACCCCCGAAGGCCGCCTCACCTTGCGGGACTTGCGCCTGACCATCGCTGAGGGCGGCCGCCGCGTCGAGCATCCGCTGGCTTCGGAGGAGGAATTCCGCAGCGTTCTTCTGGACCGCTTCGGAATTCGATATGATGGCTAGCCCTGGTGTTACAATACCTCTGGACGCAAGGAGAGCGGCGTGTCTTTCATTCAAAACCAGTATGAACGAAACTTTATCACCACGTCGGTAGATTACGTGTTCAACTGGGCGCGCAAGTCGGCTCTGTGGCCGCTCACCTTCGGTCTGGCCTGCTGCGCGATCGAAATGATCGCTTCCTCCACGTCTCGCTTCGACATCGCCCGCTTCGGGGCGGAGGTCTTCCGGCCAAGTCCGCGGCAATCGGATCTGATGATTGTGGCTGGTACGGTGACCCTCAAGATGGCGCCGGTGCTGAAGCGCATTTGGGACCAGATGCCGGATCCCAAGTGGTGCATCTCGATGGGGGCGTGCTCCAGCGTGGGCGGTCCGTTCAACACCTACGGCGTGCTCCAGGGAGTGGACAAGATCGTCCCCGTGGATGTGTACGTCACCGGATGTCCGCCGCGGCCCGAAAACCTCTTCTACGCGTTGCTGAAACTACAGGACAAAATCGATCAGATGACCACCCTCGTCAAGCGGCCGACCGAGGTGCGGCTGGACGAGTCCATGCTCGAAGAGTTTAAGAAGCAGGTCATGATCGCGCAGGTTCAGAATCCTGCCTAGCGTGTTCTATAGAGACGCCCTCGAGGTTTACCGTGCCAGGCCGCTCGACGCCTTCGCCTGGCTGGCGCACGGCTTCGGAACGCGCGGCTCCGCAGCTTTCGGCAATGGGAACCTGGCTACCTTGCGGCAGATCCATTCGAGCCGCTGCCTGGTCGCGGACGGGAAGGCTGGCTGCCTCGGGGAAGGTGATGCGCTGCTCGAACAGCGCCCCGGCATCCTCGTGGGCGTCAAGACGGCGGATTGTTTTCCCATCCTGCTGGTGGACGAACGTCGCCGTGCGGTGGCCGCTGTGCACGCCGGATGGCGGGGCGTTGCAAAGGGCATCGTGAAGGCCGCGATCGAGCAGATGGCGCGTGTTTTCTCCACCTGCCCGGAAGATGTCCATGCGGCGATCGGGCCGGGCATCGGCGCGTGCTGCTACGAGGTGGGGCCAGAGGTGGCCGGGCGCTTCGGCATTCAAAGCTGTGGGCCCGTCAAACTCGACCTCGCGGATCAGATCCGGACCCAACTCCTCCAAGCCGGTGTGGCCGCGGAACGCATGTACCTCGCCGGTCTCTGCACCAGGTGCCACCCGGAGGAGTTTCATTCCTACCGCCGCGACGCGGAGCGGGCGGGCCGCATGTATTCCGTGGTAGGGATTCGGTAACCGCCGCGGGCGCGGCTCTCATTGGGCAATAGGCCGGCTGGAGGGCCGCGGCAAGCGCTGCGCATCGTCCCGGCGGGCGTAGTAGCGGCGCCGGCAGGAGCGGCAGCGGATTGGGACGCAGGCCAAGCGGGCCAGGACCCAGTCCGGCAGGCTCGGCCGCGGATACGATTGGCGCACGTCGGTGCCGCTGCATCCCGGGCAGACGTCCGCCGGCCGCGTCAGCACCGCGATCAGCCGCATCGCGATCCATACAAACAGCAGGACCGCGACCATGCTGAGCAGCACCACGGCAGTGATGGTAACCATGTCGTGCGTGCGGCCGAAGAGTGTGACATGAGGAACCGCAGGATAACGCCGCAACATTCCGGTTCGCGCCAAGTCTAGTGTACTGCACGGACCTCCCGCCCCGCCCTCTGCGATAGACTATTGGCTTCCGATGAAACTGCTTTGGATCGGGCTGGGCCTGTGTGCGCTCGCCGGCGCCCAGGATTTCGACGTCCTCATTCGAGGAGGGCGCATCGTGGACGGCACGGGGAATCCCTCGTTCCTGGGAGATGTGGGCATCCGTGGCGGCCGGATCGCGGCCATGGGGCCGCTGGCGGGCAAAACCGCGAACCGCGTGATCGATGCCTCCGGCCGGGTGGTCTCTCCCGGCTTCATCGATATCCACAACCATTCCGACTACACGGTGCTGGTGGATGGCAACGCCCAGAGCATGATCCGGCAGGGCGTTACCTCGATGATCTTCGGGGAAGGCGGTTCGGCGGCCCCGGTGGGAGGGAAGCAGGATCGCGCGGCGGAACGCGCGGACTGGACCGACTTCAACGGCTACTTCGCAAAGCTGCTGCGCCAGGGCATCTCCACGAACATCGGCACCTACGTGGGATCAAGCCAGATCTGGACCTACGTACACGGCGAACACGCTGGACCCGTGAGCGCCGCCGAGCTGGAGCAGATGCGCGCGCTGGTGCGCCAGGCCATGCAGCAGGGCGCGCTGGGGGTGGCCAGTTCGCTGAGCGGGCCGCCGGGCTCCTGGATCGACACCGATACGCTCGTGGCCATGTGCGCCGAGGCGGGCAAGGCTGGCGGCATCTACTCCACGCACATGCGCACCGAGGGGCAGGGCGTGTTCGAATCGGTCGCCGAGGCCATCGAGATCGGCCGCCGCGCTCACCTGCCCGTGGACATCATCCACCTGAAGATTGCCGATCACAAGCTCTGGGGACAGATGCCCGAGCTCGTGGCTACCATCGCTAATGCGCGCACGCAGGGCGTCGAGGTGCAGACCAATGTCTATCCCTACCGGGCGGGACAGAACAATCTGGCCAGCATCATTCCGCCGTGGGCGCACGAAGGCGGCACGCAGGCCATGATCCGGCGGCTCAAAGACCCGGCCCAGCGGCCCCGCCTGGAGCGCGAGATCCTGAACGGCATCCCCGGCACGAACTGGTACGACCACTATACGGCCACCGGAGGATGGGATGGCATGCTGCTGGTTTCTCTCTCCAATCCGGCTTACAAGCAATACGAAGGCAAGCGCATGAGCGAAGTGATTCAAGCTATCGGCAAGCCGCCGATCGATGTGCTCTTCGAACTTCTGGAGAACAACAACGGCTCCGTGCCCACGGTTTACTTCCATCATTCGGAAGAAGACATGCGCTACGCCTTGAAGCAGAGCTTCTCTTCCATCGGCTCGGATGGAACCGCCGTAGCGGTCGAGGGTCCGTTGGCCAAGGGTCACCCGCATCCGCGCTACTACGGCACCTTTCCGCGGATCCTGGGCCGCTACGTGCGGGAAGAACATGTGCTGACCCTGGAAGACGCCGTCCGCAAGATGACCTCGGCCAACGCCGCCAAGATCCGGCAATTCGACCGCGGGCTTCTGCGCCCCGGAATGTGGGCCGATGTCACGGTGTTCGATCCCGCCGCGGTGATCGACCACGCTACCTACGAGAAGCCCGCCCAATACGCCACAGGAATCGACTACGTCATCGTGAACGGCACAGTGGTGCTGGAGAAGGGGCGCCACACCGGCGCGCGTCCCGGGGTGATTCTTTACGGCCCCGGGAAACCCGCCAGATGAAGACCCACGGCGGCTTCAGCCGGTTCGCGCCCGCTTGGCCGGCCGCCACTGGTGCCTCGCCATCGAAACGCGGTCCCCCTGAAAAGCGACCCCTTCGCTCTGGAGCCGGATGCGCTGCTCCATGCCGGCATGCCCGCCCAGCAAAATGCGTCCGCCGGCGCCCACCACGCGGTGCCACGGCAGCGCGCCGCCGCAATCGTGCAGCGCCCAGACGACCTGCCGCGCGCAGCCCGGGAAACCGGCTTCCGCGGCCACCTGCCCGTAGGTGGCGACCTTCCCTTTGGGGATCTTCCGGACCGTCTGGCGCAACACCGCGAGCATCGCGTGCTAGTGGTACAACCCCGGGTAGGATTCGCGCATCTCGCGCGCTTGTTCCCGGGCTGCTTCGATCTGCACCAGATCGCCCTTCCCGATGCCCGGGCACCAGGAGCCGGTCCGGTGCCACTCCCTGGCGCTATCCACCAGTTCCGGCCAGAACGGAAAGATCCGGCACTGGGCTGGTTTCACGGGGTGAATCGCGCACCCCTCCGGGCGCAGAAAGTGGCAGCGTGTAGCCCGGGGGGTGCGCAGCCGGCGGAGATTCCGTGTGCGGTACACGTAGCGCTTCTCGAAATCCTGGGGCGCCATCCCCAGGTAGTGCGCAATCCGCGGCAAGTCCTGCTCGGTCAGGTAAACGAACCCCTTCTGCTGGCAGCAGACCGTGCATCCCGGCTGGCACTCGAAGCGCATACGCCTATGTTAATCCAGCGCCTGCAACCACGAGCGCGCAGACTGCCGCGAACGTCAGCGAACCGCTGTTTCCCCGCCCGGCGCTATGGACAAGCGGCGGCCGGGGTGGTGAATGTCCCGTTCGAGGAATACCAGCCGTTCACGCCGAGTGAAGGCGTCTGGCGATAGAACCAGGAGAAGAACGCCATCTCCTGCGGGTGGTACAGGTAGTTGTTCGGCATCAGAACCGGGATGACCGTGCCGCTGAGCGGATCGCCGACCTCCAGGTTGCTTTGGCAGTTACTCACTTGTCCGATGTTCCCCCAAGGCGGCGTCGGATTGAAGGTGGTTGGGTCGTCCATCCATTCGCCGACCTCATGGCTGAGTGCCGAAATATCGCCGCTCCCGGAAAAGCTCTGCGAAGCGTCCCAGTCCGCCACGGCGTATGTCTGCATCACGCCCGAGCCGTTCTTGTAGGCATTGTGGTACCCCAGGATGCAGCAGTTGCCGGGTGTGAGCTGATACATCACCGTGTTGTAGAGCAGGAAAATCGGGAACGTCGTGGAGCCGACGCCGTACTTGGCCAGCGCCGGCAGGATCCCCTGCTGCACCGCCGCATCAAACCAGTTGACGTCTACGTTCGCCACCGGACCGCACACCGGTGCGGGCGAAAGCAAGGTCCCGTGGCCGGACGGCACGGTGATTCTCAGCGCCGGGAAATTGACCAGGCTCAAAAGCACGTGATAGTTCGGATTCATGCCGCCCGATCCGGTGAACTGCCAGAAGTTGGCTCGCTGGAAGAAGTCCACGTACTGCGTGGATCCCACGTTCACGCCGCCGACGATGTAATCGAAATTCTGGAAGATGGGCGAGGTCTGCGTGAGGCTCTGCGCCGAGCCCTGCGGCGTGCAGATCGGATCGGTCTTGGTGGGGTCGAAAACCTGCCCGCCCGGCAGCGTCAGAACCAGCGGAATCAGCACCGTGGGAATCGTGGTGGTCTGGCTGGTGAGCGGAATCATCGGGTTTTGCCCGACCATGACGTAACGGTAGGATTTTCCTCCAGAGGGGATATTGGATCCCCACAATGGGATGGTGGCTCCCACCACTGCCTGGGAAGCCGCGGTGTTCGGATCAATCTGCGGGGCTGGCAGCTTGGGGTGAATGATCCGGTACGGGAAGCGCAGCCAGCCTGCACTCTCCTGCCCGAAGGCCCCGGAGACCCCAAAGCACACAACCGTCGCAATAGATAGGTACAACCAACGTTTCATGGATGAACTCCTCTGAGTGGCGCGAAGTATCCCGTACCCCCTTCGGGATACTTACTGCGAATTTAGGCGCACGCGCAATTGTGTTCCGCATGGCTCGGAAAGTCAACAGTTTGGCAGTACTAGCAGAACTCAAACCACGCGCTTGACAGGATAGAAGGCCGGCTGGGAAGATCAATTTCACGCACTGTCGATGAAAAGCCCCTATGGGCGTCCCAGTCCGAACCGAGGAGCTTCGCAAAATCTATTACTCTCCGCCTCCCGCCGCGGCCGCCGGCTTCCGTGGCTTGCGCCGCCGGTCTGCCTCCCGGAACGCGAAGAATGTGCACGTGGTGGCGTTGGATGGGGTCTCCCTGGAAGTGGAGGCCGGCGAGATTTTCGGGTTGTTGGGCCCGAATGGCGCCGGCAAATCCACTACCATCGGCATTCTGACCACGCGCGTGTGCCCCACCTCCGGGCGCGCGTGGATCGGAGCGTATGATGTCTGGGCAGAGCAGGTCGAAGCCAAACGCCTGATCGGCGTGGTGCAGCAGCGGCCGAACCTGGATTTCTCGCTCACTGCGCGGGAGATCCTGCTCTTCCACGGCGCTTACTACGGCCTCCCCTCGGCGGAGCGTGTGCGCCGCTGCGCCGCGCTGCTGGAGCGCTTCCAACTCTCCGACCGCGCCGACGAGTTGGTGCGGGGATTCTCCGGCGGCATGATGCAGCGGCTCTCCATCGCGCGGGCCATGATGCACGATCCAGAGGTGCTCTTCTTGGACGAGCCCTCCACGGGCCTGGATCCGCAGACTCGCCTGCTGTTGTGGGAGATCGTGCGCGAGTACAACCGCGGCGGCAAGACCATCCTGCTCACCACACACAACATGGATGAAGCCGACGAGTTGTCGCACCGCATCGCCATCATCGATCACGGGCGCGTCATCGCTCTGGATACGCCCGCCGGATTGAAGGCTTCCATTCCCGGCGGATATCTTCTACGCTTGCGCTTCAACTTGCCGGCGCCTGGCATTTCCGAGCGTCTGCGGGCGCTGCGCGGAGTTACAGAGGTCCGCGTCGAAGGCGCCGGCGTGGATCTCTACGCAGGCCGCGGCGGATCGCTGATCCCCGAAATTGTGGCGGTGGCCGCCGAAGCCGGCGCCGACCTGTGCGACGTGCACATTTCCGAGCCGAGCCTGGAAACGCTCTTCCTGCATCACACCGGAAGGAGCCTGCGCCAGTGAATTGGAAAACTTTTGCCGCGCTGCTGGCGCGCGACGCGCACGTCGCCCGCCGCAATTACCTGGCGCTGATGCTGCAAACCCTGCTTCAGCCGCTGCTCTTCGTATTCGTCTTCGGCCAGGTCATGATCCGCGGCGGAATGATGGCGGCCAGCTATAAGGGCATGCTCCTGCCCGGCATCATGGCCATCGCCATGATCTTCACCGGGATCCAGGCGGTGGCCATGCCCTTGATTGCCGAATTTCAGTTCACCCGGGAGATCGAAGACCGCCTGCTGGCTCCCATTCGCATGGAATGGCTGGCGGTGGAAAAAATCCTGGCCGGCATGCTCCAGGCGCTGATGGCCGGAGGGGTAGTACTGCCTTCCGCCTGGTTGCTGCTGGGCAGCGGCGTGGGACTGCGGCTCGACCGTCCCCTGGCGTTCGCTTCCGTCGCCGTCCTGGTGGCCCTCTTTTCGGCATCCGGCGGCCTCACCCTCGGCTGCACCATCGGCCAGACAAATATCGGGCTGATGTTCAGCCTGGTGCTCGCTCCCATGATCATGTTCGGCTGCGCCTATTATCCGTGGAGCGCGCTGAGCAGTTTCCCGGTGATCCAGAAAGTCGTGCTGCTGAACCCCCTGGTGTACGCCAGCGAGGGCCTCCGCGGCACGCTGGCCCCCCAATATCCGCACCTTCCGATCGTCGTCGTGCTGCTGGTGCTCAGCGCCGTCGACGGGCTGCTCATCGCGTTGGGACTAAATCGCTTCCGCCGGAAAGCGGTCTCCTGAGGCGGCCTGCCGGACTGTTTTTCACGGAAACCACCGCTCTTTCCCGGAGGCCTTCCGGGCCTTCCGCTGCCGCCGGAAAAAACACTTGGAATTGATGTGCTATATGTGACATAATTGAGCGAAATCGAGATTGAATAAGAGATCGAAAAGCTTCTTTTTCCGGTAGTCTGATAAGAAGGACCTGTGGGAGGGCGGAAAGCCACCGGGAGTACAGGGGCCGACAACCTTCGGAGGCGATATGTGGACGGGAGCTAAGGCCGTTGGCAGTAGCGAGTTGGAGGACGCGCTGGCGTACCTCCCCCGCAAGGTGTTGGTGGAGTGGCGGCGCGGAGAGGTGATCTACGACCGGGAGCGGCCCAGCGGTGGCCTTCATCTGGTCGTCGCGGGCCGGGTGAAGGTTTCGGTTCCGGGGGACGGTGACCGCCGCATCGTGCTCGACATTTACTCCGCGGATGAAATTTTCGGCGAGACCAGCTTCCTGGGTTTCCCCGCGCGTGAGGAATGCGCCGAGGCGATCGAGTCCGTCACCCTGATGTCCTGGACCGTGGCGGAGATCGAGGATCAGATCCAGGTCCAACCCAAGCTCGGGCTGGCTCTGATTCAAATGCTGGTGGAGCGTGGCGTGGAACTGGAAGAGCGCCTCCAGAGCTTGGCGCTGGAGAAAACTCCCGAGCGCATCGCCCGCAGCCTGCTGCGCTTCGGCAGCCGGGTGGGAACGCCGGAAGAGGACGGCTCCACGCACATACCTCCGCTGACGCACCAGCTTCTTTCGGAGTACGTGGGGACTTCGCGCGAAATTGTCACCTTCCAAATGAATCATTTTCGCGATCAGGGCCTGCTGCGGTATTCCCGTAAAGCCATTGAGATTTTCCCGGAGGCCCTGCGGAATTTTCTGGAGCGACCCAACGGTCGCGCTGCCGGACACGCTGCCGGCTAGCAGAGAACGTTTACGGAGTCGCGCATTCCGCGGCAATGCTGCGCGCGTGCAGTATTATGGGGAGATGACAGGTACCGTACCTCCCCACACCGGGGATTCCGCCGCACAGCCTCACAACGCCTCCCAACCACAGTCCATCATGGACCTCGAGCGCGATTACTTGCTGCAAAACTACAGCCGGTACCCGCTGGTGGTGCATCGCGGCAAGGGCTGCTATGTATACGACACCGACGGCAAACGGTACCTCGATTTCATCTCCGGCATCGGCGTCAACGCCCTCGGACACGCGCATCCGCGCATCGTGAAGGTGATCCGGGATCAGGCGGCGCTGCTGATTCACTCCTCGAACCTGTACTACCACGAGTACCAGGGGCCGCTGGCCAAAAAGCTGGCCCAGATCAGCGGACTCGAGCGGTCCTTCTTTGCCAACAGCGGCACCGAGGCCATGGAAGGCGGGCTGAAGATGATCCGGGCGCACGGTACGCGCGTCAGTCCGGAAAAGCACGAAATCGTGTCGCTGGAGAATTCCTTTCACGGCCGCACGCTGGGGGCTTTGTCGGTCACCGGCCAGCCCAAGTACCGCGCGCCGTTCGAGCCGCTACTGCCAGGGGTAAAATTCATCCCCCCCAACGACCTCGCCGCGCTGGAACAGGCGGTCAGCGGCCGCACTGCCGGCATCGTCCTGGAGCTGATTCAGGGCGAAGGCGGCATCTACCCGGCGGATTCCGCCTATGTCCGCAAGGCGCGCGAGTTGGCTGACCGCCATGATGCGCTGCTCGTGTTCGACGAGATTCAGTGCGGTGTGGGGCGTCCCGGCACCTATTTCTCCTATCAGCGCCTCGATCCGGTGGTGCTGCCGGATGTCATGCTGGCCGCCAAACCGCTGGCCTGCGGGCTGCCTCTGGGCGTGGTCACCGCCAACGCGAAAGCTGCCGCGAGCATCGGCGCGGGCATGCATGGCTCCACTTTCGGCGGCAGCGCTCTCGCCTGCCGGGTAGCGCTCGAGTTTTTCGACATCCTCGAGGAGGTGCTGCCATCCATCCAGAAGGTCGGCGGCTATTTCCACGTCATGCTCAACGAGATGGCGCGCAAGTATTCCGTGATCAAGGAGGTGCGCGGCTACGGCCTGATGATCGGCGTGGAACTCGAGGTCCCCGGCAAACAAGTAGTGCTGGATGCCATGGCCGACGGTCTGCTGATCAATTGCACCCACGAGACCGTGCTGCGTTTCCTGCCCCCCTACATCGTCACCGAGCGCGAGGTGGACGCGGCCCTCAAGGTTCTGGGCAAGTTGATCGCGAAATTGAAAGCCTGACGCCGGGCTGCGGGCTTACAGCAGGTCTTCCCGCTTCCGCTGCTCCAGGATCTTGACGATTTGGCCCACCTGTTGGGCCCGGTCGCGGGCGGCGATCAATAACGCGTCGGGCGTGTCCACCACTACCAGGTTCTCGACGCCTAGCAGGGCTACCAGTTTGCCTCGCGCGTCCACGTAGTTGCCGCGGCTGTCTTCGCAGATGGCTTCGCGGCCCAGCACGTTGCCGTGGCGGTCCTGCGGCAGCAGTTCGTAGACCGCGTTCCAGCTCCCCACGTCATTCCAACCGATCTCCTCACAGGGGATTCCCACCACCCGGTCCGACTTTTCGAGTACTGCGTAGTCGATTGAGATGTTCTCGCATCGCGGAAATACCTGCCGCACGCGCGCGGCGAAGTCCCGATGCCGGAACGGGGGCAAGGAAGCGAGCAGCGTGGCTGTGCGCGACAGATGCCGGCGCAGTTCCTCGAGCAGCACCGAGGTGCGCCAAAAGAACATGCCCGCATTCCAGTAGTAGTTGCCCGCGCGCACATAGCGCCGGGCGGTTGCGGCATCCGGTTTTTCGCGGAACCGGCGCACCGCCACTGGCTGCCTTCCGGCGGTGGTGCCGCGGGGGAATTCGATGTATCCGTAACCCGTCTCGGACCAGCGCGGCGCGATGCCCAGCACCACCACTTCTCCCCGCCGCCCACAACGTAGTGCCGCACGCACCAGTTGGCGAAAACGTGCCGGCCGCCCGATCACATGATCCGCCGGAAACACGCCCATCACCGACTCCGGGTCCAGCGAGTGCAGGATGTGCGCCGCCAGGCCGATGGCCGGCGCCGTGTTCCGCTGGGCCGGCTCGGCCAGGATCTGATCCGCGGGAATCTCCGGAAGCTGCCGCACGATTTCTTCGCGCAGGTGGGAGTTGGTCAAAATCCACAGCCGCTCAGGGGGAATCACCGGCGTCAGCCGATCCACGGTCGCCTGAATGAGGGAGCGTTCTCCCACCACCTGAAGCACTTGTTTGGAAGACCGGCGGCGGCTGCGCGGCCAGAATCGCGTACCGCGCCCCCCGGCGAGGATCAAGCCGTAGCTGTGTTCGTCTTTCATCCGCGGGCGGCTGGCTTGGAAAAAGCTAGTTCACCGGGTAACTGTGAATCAGCCGGAATGTGCGTGCCCAGCGGGTCTTGGTGAAGAAGTGACCGGCCAGATCGATGATATGATCGAGCCCGATCGAGGGATTCGCCAGCGCCTCGGTGGGAGCGTCGTACGACCAGTAGATGATCAGCGGTTTTCCGATGATATTCTCGCGCGGCACGAAACCCCAGTAGCGGCTGTCCAGCGAAGAGTCGCGATTATCGCCCATGGCGAAAAACCTCTCTGGGGGAACCACCACCTCGCCGTTTACCACGTGTTTCTCCAGCATGTCTTGGGCGGCGTCGGAGACGTGCACGTTGGGTTCGCTGGGGAAATTGTCGCGGTACGAATCGATGTATTCCGTCTTGTGGACCACGTAAGGTTCCACCAGCTTGTGGCCGTTCAGGTAGACCTCCTTGTTCACCAGCTTCAGATGGTCGCCGGGAACGCCCATAACACGCTTCACGAAGGTCTGGCGGATATCCATGGGGTAGCGAAAGACTATGATGTCGCCGCGCTTGACGTCCAGGTATGGCAACACATGCCTGGTCACCGGTCCGGGCGGGGCATATGCCAGCTTATCGACCAGCAGATGGTCCCCGATCAGCAGAGTGTCCTCCATCGAACCCGTAGGGATGACGAAGGCCTGCACCAGCGTGGTGGTGCCGAACAGCAGCAGGATGATGGTGACAGTCCATTCCGCGATAAACCCGCGCGGCGGGTCACCTTTGCGTGAACGGAACGACCGGACGCCTTCGTCGGCTACCGTGGTTGTCTTGTTGGAATCCACAGTCTCCTATTGTATCGAAAAGCTTGGTATCCTGTGGCATTGGGAGCCGACTTGAGCGCAGCCGCCGCCGATCCCCTCAACGCGGGGTCCTCCTCCTTGAGCCGCTATCAGCCTGTATTTCTCGTGTTTGGGTGTACTATCCTGGGCGCCGCGGCGCAGATCCTCATGAAAACCGGCGCCAACCAGATCCCGCATGCCGGGCTGGCCGCCATGGTAACCAGCCTGCCCCTTATGGCGGGTTACTCCCTATACGGCTTGAGCACCTTGCTTCTGGTTCTGGCGCTGCGGGACGGGGAGCTCTCGCTGCTCTATCCGGTAATCGCCCTTACGTACGTCTGGGTTACGTTTCTTTCCTACTGGATCTTCCACGACAAGCTGAACCCGTCCAGGCTCCTGGGCGTCGCCCTGATTGTGGTGGGCGTCGCCATACTCGGGAAGCAAAGCCGCCGATGAACACGCCGTTCAGCTCCATGGCCTTGGTCTTGGTGGCCTCTTTCATTGGGTCTTTTGGCGCAGTCTTCCTCAAATCGGGTGCGGCGCGACTGCGCAACGGCTTCTGGAACATATTGAACACCCACCTGGCGGCAGGCGTTCTGTTGTTCCTGCTCTCCTCTTACTTTTTCGTGCGCGGCATCCGCCATGGTGAGCTGTCCGTGTTGTATCCCATGGTGTCTCTGGGCTCGGTGTGGACCCTATTCTGGTCGCGGCTATTCTTCGGCGAGCCGTTCACCCGCTCCAAGTTCTTCGGCCTATTCTTGATCCTCGCCGGCGTCTTTTTCGTTGGTTTGGGCAGCAAATAATCAGGGCCGGACGACCCGGTCCATTTCCAAAAATTCCTGAATATGCGGGTGGTCGGAATGCTCCAATTGCGCCGGCGGTCCGCAATAGATGACGCTGCCCTCGTAAAGGAAGACCACCCGGTCGGCCACCTTGTACATCAGATCCAGGTCGTGCGTCACCACCACCGAAGTGAGCTTGAGCTGCTGTTTGAGCCGCAGCATCAGGTCCCCGAGGTGGTCGGACATGATAGGATCCACCATGGTGGTCGGCTCGTCGTAGAGAACGCACTGCGGCTGTGCCGCCAGCGCCCGGGCGATGGCCACGGCCCGCTTGTAGCCGGTGGAGAGGTCCGCCGGATAGGAATCGCGGGCTTCCAGAATATCCACCATCTCGAGCAATCCGTTCACCACGTCTTCCTTGTTTTGAGCGTCGTAATCTTCCCGTAACTCCAGGGAAAACAAAACGTTCTCGCCCACCGTCAGGGAGTCGAACAGAGCTCCGGACTGAAAGACCATGGTGACTTTTTTGCGGATCCGGCGCATTTCCGCTTCCGAAAAGTCGGTGATGTCCTCGTGGGCCACAATAACTCGTCCGCTGTCGGCACGCAGGAACCCCATGATGTGGGAAAGGGTGACGGACTTTCCTACACCGCTGCGGCCGATGATGGCTACCGTTTCGCCCGCATCCACATGAAAGTTGGAGTCGATCAGGACCGGCCGGTCGAAGGACTTGTACACATGCCGGAATTCGATGTAGTGGGGATACCGCTCGTTCATGGCCCGCTGCTGATTTTGATCATAACAACCAGGGGGGAGGCCCGGCTAAATCGCCCCGCCGCGCGTCTTATGTTCGTAAGTGCCTGTGCTTCACGAAGGCGGCCCACTCTTGGATCGTATTGCAGTTTGCAAAGTGTCCCTCCAGGGATACTTGCCAGTTCTGGACCGTCAGGCCGGCGAGGCCCTCGAGGACTTTGCGAACGCCCTGCTCCAAAGCCCCGCGGATTGCCGGAAGGGCGCGCCGGTGATAGACCGCGCAGAGGGGTTCCGGACGGCCCGAGGGTCCGGCGGGCAACAGGCAGTCGGTGCCGGAGCGTTCCGCCGCCTCGAGCAGGTCCTTGAGGAACGAGGCGGAGACCGCTGGCATGTCGCATGCCACTACCAGGTTCCAGTCTGCGCCGGAAGTGGCCAGGGCGGTGCAGATACCCGCCAGCGGGCCGGCGCGCGGCAGCGCATCCGGAACCACCGGATAGCCGAGATGTCCGTATTTGCCGGGATCGCCCACCAGCGTCGCGCTTCCGGCCGCCGCAACCACGATGCTGGCAATGTGTTCTACCAGAGTGGCTCCGCGGTAGGGCAGCAGCGCCTTGTCTCGCCCCATCCGGGTGCTTCCGCCGCCGACCAGCACAAACCCGGCCCGGTTCATAGGAGAATAGTAGCACCCGGTCCGGCACGGACTGGCTGTTTGGACGAGTGGGGCCTATAATTGAGGAGATAAAACACGCGCATGCGGAATTGTTTTAGTTTCGGATGGAGCCTGGGCCTGCTGGCCTTCGCCTGCCACGCGGTCGCCGCATCCTCCGAGACGCACCAGGTTTCTTCGGTGGTGCGGGTGGATGCCCGGACCGGGCGGCTGGTGCGCAGTTTGGTCGTGACCCCCCGGCCCGTGCGCGAGGGCGTGGTGGCTTCGCGCGTCGTCACCCCGCTCGTGCCCGCTCAGGCCGCGAGTCTGCGCGCGCCCGCCACGGTGGAGGAGGCGGTCGAACAGGCCGCCAGCGAAACGCAACTCTCCCCACGGCTGATCCACTCGGTCATCAAAGTGGAGAGTAACTACAATCCGTATGCCATCTCTCCCAAGGGCGCCCTGGGGATCATGCAACTGATTCCCGCCACAGCGCGGCGTTTTGGCGTATCCGACGTCTTTAATCCCGCCGAGAATATCAAGGGTGGTGCGCGTTACCTGAAGTACCTGCTGGAACTGTTCAACTACAACTATCCGCTGGCCTTGGCCGCCTACAACGCCGGGGAAGCGGCCGTCGCGCGATATGGCGGCGTGCCTCCCTTTCCCGAGACCCGCAGCTACCTCTATCAGTTGCAAAAGCGTATGGAGTCGGCAAGACAGGCTGAAGAGACGCGCAAAACGGAACCCGTGCCGGTGCAGCCATCCGGCTACCGGCCTATCCGGTCGTATGTGGGGGCGGACAACAAAGAGTATTACGTGTCTCCGTAGCGACATATGAAAGCGACGCTCATTCCCGTGGTGGCGCTGTTGACGGCGGTCTCGGTCGAAGCTCAGACCCGCCAGCCGCCGGCACTGGAAGTGACCGCGGTGCGGCTGTGGACCCTCAGCGGCATCACGCGGGTGGCCATTCAGGTCAGTGGTGAGTTCGATTATCACGCCGAGCGGGCGCATGACCCCGAGCGGGTCTTCTTCGACATCTTCCAGTCGCGTCCCAACTTCGCGGGCCGCCGGCTCTACAATCAGGAGACTGAAGATCCGATTGTGCGCCGCATCCGTGTGGCGGAGACCCTTCCCGGCGTGACGCGCGTGGTGCTCGATCTCGCCGGTAAGGTGGAATACAGCGCCTCGCAGCTTGCCAATCCTGATCGGCTGATGGTGGAAGTACGGCTGACCACCGATCCCACGCTGGCGGCGCCGCCGCTGGTAAGCGCAGCGCGGCCCCCCGCATCCGTCCCTGCCGCCCGTCTTCCGGTGGCTAATGTGGAGGAGACTCAGCGCGCCATCAGCGCCGCGGCGGACAAGGTCGCCAAGACCATCCCCGCGCCACCGGCTCTGGTTACGGCTCCCCCGCCGGACGCGGTGCCCGGCAGCCTGCCACCGGCGAGAGTGGAACCTCCCAGGCAGGAAGCCAAGCTCACGGCGCCCAAGCCGGAATTGCCGAAGGCGGCCACCGGTGCCACCTCTCCCACACGTGATCTGGCCCCTCCCGCGAAGCCCACAGATACTGCCGCAAGCGCCTCCCGCCGCACCGAAGTCGGCAAAGCCGCCAAACCGGCCAGCGACGGGACCAGTTCTCTCACCCGCGTCCTGGGGCTCAAGATTAACCGCGTAGTGATCGATCCGGGCCACGGGGGGCACGATCAGGGCACCCAAGGTCCGCGTGGACTCCTGGAAAAAGATCTGGTGTTGGACGTCGCCAAGCGCCTGGGCAAACTGATCGAGGAGCGCATGAGTGCGGAGGTCATCTTTACCCGCACCGACGACACCTTCATCCCTTTGCAGGAACGCACCGCCCTGGCCAACGATAAGAAGGCGGACCTCTTCCTCTCGATTCACGCCAACTCGTCGCGCTATCCGCGCATCGCCGGCGTGGAGACTTATTATCTGAACTTCACCGATTCCCAGGACGCCATGGAAGTGGCGGCGCGCGAAAACGCCAGCTCGGACAAGTCGATCTTCGAGCTGCACGACCTCATCCAGAAGATCACGCTGCACGAAAAGGTGGAGGAATCCAAAGAGTTTGCCTCGCGTATTCAGTCTTCGCTCCAGGCGTTTGAAGCGCGCTCCTTTCCCCAGAGCAAGAACCGCGGGGTCAAGCGCGCGCCCTTCGTCGTGCTGATCGGAGCGCAGATGCCTTCCGTGCTGACCGAGGTCGGCTTTCTCACCAATCCCAGGGAGGAGGCGCTGCTGCGGAAACCCGAATACCGCCAGCGGCTGGCGGAAGCCATTTACCGCGGCATCTCGCGCTACGCGCAGAACCTGAGCCATTTTCAATTGGCCAAGGCCAAAGAGGAGTCGAAGTAATCCGGCATGCCCGATCCGCGCGTGGTGGTCCTGCGCCATGTTCCCTTTGAGGGCTTGGGGCGGATCGCGGATATCTTGCGTGCCCGCGCCGTGGCGTTCGCCTACACGGAAGCCTACGGCGATCATCCGGTGCTGCCGCCTTTACACGAAGCTGCCGGGTTGATCGTTATGGGGGGACCGATGTCCGTGAATGACGCTGTGCCCTCGCTCCAACGCGAAACGGCCTATCTCGCCCAAGCCATAGCATCCGGCAAGCCGGTTCTCGGCGTCTGCCTGGGAGCGCAGTTCATCGCCAAGGCGCTGGGCGCGAAGGTCTACCGGAACGCCGTGAAAGAGATCGGCTGGGCGCCGGTCTATTGGACCGAGGCCGCCCGCAGGGATCGTCTGTTCGGCGGTTTGGAGCGGCCGGAAACCGTGCTGCACTGGCACGGCGAGACCTTCGATCTGCCGCCGGGCGCAGAGTTGCTCGCCCGGTCCGACAATTGCCGCAACCAGGCCTTCCGCGTCGGAGACCGGGTCTACGGCTTGCAGTTCCACCTGGAAGCGACCCCCGAGATGGTGGCCGACTGGTCCGAGCAGGAAGTGAACTGCGCCGATGTGCGCGAACTCGCCACCCCTATCGACCCGCAGTGCCATGCCGCCCGCCTGGCGGAGCTTTCCGCAATCGTCTTCGGCCGTTGGTGCGATCTGCTGCGCCCCTGATACGATAGTCTGACCAATGAACACGCAATTCCGCCTGATCCTCGCGGCCTGTCTGTGGACGGGCTGTGCCGCCTGGGGACAACTGCCTCCGCCCAACACCGCCGGGGTTTCTATGGGGCATCTGCACCTCAACGTCAGCGACCTGGACGTCAGCCGGCGCTTCTTCCTGACGCTAGGCGCCAAACCCGTGCGCCTGGCCACTATGGAGGTCATGGAGTTTCCGGATGTGCTGGTCTTCCTGAAAGTGCAGAATCCCACGGGCGGCAGCGCCGGCAGCACCGTAAACCACGTCGGCTTCCGGGTGAAGAACCTGGCGGAGTCGGTGGCCAGGTGGAAGGCGGCGGCGCTGAACATTCAGCCGGGCGCGAGCCCCACGCAGGTTTTCGTCATCTCTCCTGATGAGCTGCGGATCGAGATGACCGAAGATCCCTCCATGACCGTCCTGATTGCCAACCACCACATCCATTTCTGGGATGGTTCGGTGGAAGCAACCAAGGCCTGGTACGTTAAGATGTTTGGCGCCAAGCCCGGCCGTCGGGGGAAGTTCGAAGCTGCCGACCTGCCGGGCGTGAATCTCTCCTTTACTCTCTCGCCTTCGCCGGTGGTGGGCACCCGGGGGCGCGCCCTGGATCACATCGGATTTGAAGTTTCGAACCTGCAAGCCTTTTGCAAAAAACTGGAAGCGCAGGGCGTTACCTTTGATGTGCCCTATCGCCGAATCGAGGCGCTGGGCATTGCAGTAGCGTTCTTCACCGATCCGTGGGGCACCTACGTGGAACTCACCGAGGGGCTCAACAAGCTCTGACAGCGCGGCGCCCCCCGGAGGAATCGCATGCGAATGCTCACTGCCCTCGGTCTGCTGGCCGCCGGAATTGCTGCCCGCGCCGGAGACGCTCCCCGTCGTTTGGAAGCTCTGGACGTCTTCCAGTTGCACTTTGCTTCCGATCCGCGGATCGCTCCCGCAGGCGAGCGCATCGTGTATGTGCGGCAGTTCAACGATGTCTCCACCGACCAGCGGGTCTCGAATCTCTGGGCGATCCGCGCTGACGGCTCTGAGGACCGCCCGCTGACCACCGGAACGCATCACGACAGTTCCCCGCGTTGGTCGCCGGATGGCTCACGCATTGCTTATCTTTCCGATCGTGACGGCAAGACGCAAATCTACGTGCGCTGGATGGACACCGGCCAGACTGCGCGCGTGACCAATCTCGAATCCCCGCCGTCGGATATCGCCTGGTCGCCCGACGGAAAACGGATCTCGTTCGCCGCCCTGGTGCCATCCGAGGGGCCGAAGCTCGCGGGAATGCCAGCGCCGCCCGAGGGGGCCCGCTGGGCGGAGCCGGCCAGGGCGTATGATCGCCTGTTGTTCCGCTTCAACGGCCAGGGCTATCTGAAGCCCGGGTTCACGCAGCTCTTCGTGGTGGCGGCGGAAGGCGGCGCGCCCCGGCAACTCACCAGCGGCGACTTTCCGCACAATGCCCCGCTGTTCGGCGGCGGGGACATCGTCTGGACTCCGGATGGCCGGCACCTGCTGTTTTCAGCGGTGCTTCGGCCGGATTACGAATTCAACCCGTTCGATAGCGAGGTCTACGACGTCTCGGTCGAAGATGGCCGCGTCCGGCAGTTGACGCATCGCGCCGGCCCGGACATCTGGCCGGTAGTTTCGCCCGACGGAAAGACCATCGCCTACACCGGGTTCGACGACCGGCACCAGGGACATCAGACCACGCGCCTTTATCTGATGGATCGCAACGGGCACAATCCCCGAGTCCTGACCGGCAAACTGGACCGCGACGTCGTGGCGCCTCACTGGGCCGCGGATGGCAGCGGCCTCTACTTCGCCTACGATGATCGGGGTGACACGAAACTGGGCTTCGCCGCGCGCGACGGCTCCCTGCGTGTCCTGGCCGACCATCTGGGAACGGGTGGTTCGAGTTACGGTGGGAGCGGGTCCTTTAGCGTGGCGCGGGATGGCGCCTTCGTTTTCCCCTATACGCTGCCGTCGGATCCCAGCGGCCTGGCAGTGGGCGGCGCGGGCCGCCCTGCCGCGCGCCCGATCACAGCCTTCAACCGCGAGCTGCTGCGGCAAAAGAAGTTGGGCCAGGTGGAAGAGTTTTGGTTTCGGTCGCCCAGGGACGGCCGCAACATTCAGGGCTGGGTCATCCGCCCACCGGACTTCGACGGCGCCCGCAAGTATCCCCTGATCCTGGAGATCCACGGCGGACCTTTCGCCAACTACGGCGACCGTTTCGCCACCATCCTGCAAATGTGGGCGGCGCGCGGCTATGTGGTGGCCTACGTCAATCCGCGGGGCAGCACGAGTTACGGCGAACAATTCGCCAACCTCATCGATCACGCCTATCCGGGCGAGGACTTTTATGACCTGAACGCCGGCGTGGATGCCCTTTTGGCAAAAGGGTACATCGATCCACGCAACCTGTTCGTGACCGGCGGTTCGGGCGGCGGCGTCCTCACCTGCTGGGTGATCGGCCATACCGCGCGCTTCCGCGCGGCGGCCAGCCTTTACCCCGCGGTTAACTGGTATAGCTGGATGCTGAACACCGATCTGCCGTCGTTCGCCAGTATTTACTGGCTCCCGGGCATGCCCTGGGACCATCCGGAAGCCTTCCTCCAGCATTCGCCCATCACCTACGTCGGCAATGTGACCACCCCCACGCTGCTGATGACCGGCGAGGAAGACTACCGCACGCCTATCTGGGAAGCCGAACAGTACTACACCGCGCTGAAGCTGCGCAAAGTGGAGGCGGAATTGGTCCGGGTTCCCGGCGAGCCGCACGGCATCACTCGCTCGCCCAGCCACGAAATGGCGAAAATGCTATATGTGGCGGAGTGGTTCGATCGCCACAGAATCCGATAAGGAGGCACCAGCATGCGGCTGGCTCGAACTCTCGGGATGTTGCTGGTATGCTCGGCGTGGGCGCGCGGCGCCGCGGCGGATCGGCTGACGGCCACGGATGTCTTCCATCTGCAGTACGCCACCGACCCTCAGATTGCGCCTGACGGACGGCAGATCGTCTACGTGCGGCAGTTCGCTGACATCATGAGCGACAAACGCGCTTCGAACCTGTGGGTCGTCCGCGCGGACGGCAGCGAGGACCGCCCCCTGACCACGGGCACGTATCACGACGGCAGCCCGCGCTGGTCGCCCGACGGTCGCCGGATCGCCTATCTTTCCGACCGGGACGGCAAAACGCAGATCTACGTACGGTGGATGGATAGCGGGCAGACCGCGCGCCTGACCAACCTGGAGAACGCGCCTTCCGGGCTGGTATGGTCGCCGGACGGCAAACTGCTGGCGTTCGCGGCGCAAGTGCCGGCCGAGGGGCCTAAGATCGTAACCCTGCCGGTCGCGCCGGAGGGTGCCAAGTGGGCCGAACCGCCCAAGCTTTACGAACGCCTGGTCTACCGCTTCAACGGGCAGGGATATCTGAAGCCGGGCTTCACGCAGTGGTTCATCGTGTCCGCCGATGGCGGCGCCCCGCGCCAGTTGACCAGCGGCGCCTACCCGCACACACCGTCGTTGTTCGGGAGCCCCGATGCCGTGTGGACGCCCGATGGACGCTATCTGCTCTTTTCGGCCAACCTGCGGCCGGACTACGAGTACGACCCGCTCAACACCGAGGTCTACGAGGCTGCCGTGGCCGATGGGACGGTCCGGCCCCTCACCCACCGCAAAGGTCCGGATCGCGCGCCCGATGTCTCCCCTGACGGCAAGACCGTCGCCTATGTCGGTTTCGACGACCGCTACCAGGGGCACCAGACGACGCACCTCTATTTGATGAACCGGGACGGCTCCAGTCCGCGCGTGCTGACGGCGAAGCTCGACCGCGACGCGGAAAGTCCTCGTTGGGCCCCGGACGGCAGCGGGTTGTACTTCCTGTATGACGACCAGGGAGATACCAAGCTGGCCTTTGCTGCGCTGGACGGCTCAGTGCGGGTAATCGCGGAGCACATCGGAGCGGGCGCCTCCAGCTACGGCGGCGGCGCCTCGTTCAGCGTGGTACGGGATGGGGCCTTCGCTATCCCTTACGACACTCCCTCTGATCCGGGCGACGTGACCGCCGGCAAGTCCGGCCAGGCCGGCGTGCACGTGCTTACGGCGCTCAATCGCGAGTTGTTCCAGCAGAAGAGGTTGGGAGCGGTGGAAGAGTTCCATTTCGCTTCTTCCAAAGACCAGCGGCGGATCCAGGGCTGGATCGTCAAGCCCCCGGATTTCGATGCCTCGAAGAAATATCCGCTGATTCTGGAAATTCACGGCGGGCCGTTCGCCAACTACGGAGACCGTTTCGATACCCTCAAGCAGATGTGGGCGGCGCGCGGCTACGTGGTCGTGTACGTCAACCCGCGGGGCAGCACCAGCTACGGCGAGGAGTTCGCCAACCTCATCCACCATGCCTATCCCGGCGACGATTTCTATGACTTGAACTCGGGTGTGGACGCCGTCATCGCCAAGGGCTATATCGATGCCGCGAACCTGTTCGTTACCGGCGGTTCGGGCGGTGGCGTGCTCACCTGCTGGATGATCGACCGCACGACGCGTTTTCGCGCCGCCGCCAGCTTGTACCCGGTCATCAACTGGTACAGTTGGGTGCTGACCTCGGACCTGCCTGCCTTCGGCAGCCTTTACTGGTTCCCAGGAAAGCCATGGGAACAGACCGAACAGTACATGCAGCGCTCGGTCCTGGAGCACGTGGCAAGTGTGACGACGCCGACCCTGCTCATGACCGGCGAGGAGGATTGGCGCACGCCCATCTCCGAGGCGGAACAGTTCTACGCCGCCCTGAAACTGCGCAAGGTGGAGTCGGCTCTGGTGCGCTTCCCGGGGGAACCTCACGGTCTGACCCGCATGCCCAGCCACGAAGTGGCCAAGATGCTCTACGTTGTGGAGTGGTTCGATCGCCACCGGAAGCGCCCCTGAAACTCTCTTTTTGCGGAACAAACCTTCGTCAGATCGCGTCTGTCTAACAGGCCGATGTGATTAAACCGCGCCAACTCCGTCCCAGCGCGTCTTTTTGGGAAGCCACCCGCATCGCGCTGGATTCGCTGGCCAAGAGCAAACTGCGAAGCCTGCTCACGCTGCTGGGTATCATTCTGGCCACCACCACTCTGATTGCCGTAACCGCCTTGATCCACGGCATGAACCTCTATATTGCGGAGAAGGTTTCCAACATGGGCGCTGACGGCTTCCGCATTGTCCGCATGGCCTGGTTCGGCCCTTGGGACCCCAAGAAGTTTTACGAAATGATGAAGCGCAATCCCCAGATCAAGAAGGAGGAGTACGAGTTCGTTAAGCAGAGAGCCACCCTGTTGAAAGGCCTGGGGATGATGGTCTCACGGCAGGTGCGGGTCTCTTTCAAAGGAAATTCCGTGATGGGTGTGGACCTCGAGGGCATCACCGATAACATCCCCACGATCAACAATGTACAGGCTGGGATCGGCCGCCCCATTTCCATCGAGGAAGTCCGCCGCCACGCCCGCGTGGCCTTCATCGGCAACGACCTCCGAACGCGTTTTTTCGAGGGCGTCGATCCGGTCGGCAAGGTCATCCAGGTGGAAGGCGCCCAGTACGAAGTGGTGGGTGTCGCTAAAGCTCTGGGCAGCGTGTTTGGCAGCTCCCAGGACAATTTCGTAATGATTCCCATCGAAAGCTATTTCAAGACCTATGGCGCGCAGAGCGGCATCCGCATGGTTGCCAAGGCCATCGACCAGGAGCACCTGATGGCCGCCCAGGATGAGGCCCGTATGCTTCTGCGCGCCTACCGGCACCTGGGACCGAAGCAGGATGACAATTTCTCGATTTTCGCCTCTGAGACCTTCGTTACTCTGTGGGAGCGGCTCACCTCCGCCATCGCGGGGATGGCCGTGGGCATCGTCTCCGTCTTCATGGTAGTGGGCGGCATTGTCATCATGAACATCATGCTGGCCGTGGTTACCGAGCGCACGCACGAGATCGGCATCCGCAAGTCCATTGGCGCCCGCCGGCGCGACATCCTCAACCAGTTCCTGGTGGAGTCCTCCATCCTGGCCGCCGCCGGCGGTTTGATCGGGGTCTTTCTGGCCTGGTCGGCAGCCGTCCTGGTGCGGAACATGACGCCCGTGCCGATGGCCCTGCCCTGGTCCTCTGTTTTCATCGGCGTCGGATTGTCGGCGGTGGTCGGCCTGTTCTTCGGGATTTATCCGGCGCGCCGCGCCGCGCAGCTCGATCCCATCGAAGCCCTGCGGGCGGAGAAATAGCCATGACTGCGCTGGCGCTCACCAACGGACTTTCCCTGGCCCTCCAGACCATCCGCTCGCACAAGCTGCGCGCTTTTCTCACCGTCCTGGGGGTCATCATTGGTACCGGCACCATCATCGGAGTTGGCGCCATCCTCACGGGCTTCGATGCCTCGATTACCGCGATCTTGCGCAGCTTCGGTCCCAACTCCATCATCGTTTTCAAGTTTCCCGTCGGATTCCGGGTCACCGAGTTGAGCCCGGAGGAGCGCACCCGTAAGAACCTCACCTATGAGAACGCCGCTCACATCCGGGAGCGTTGTCCCGCGGTGCAGACGGTCTCTGCCATGCTCTTCCCCAATCGCGGGTTCATCAATGCCCACTACAAGGGGAACGACATGTACGACGTGGACCTGTTCGGCGTCGAGGAGACCTACGCCCACGGTGGTCAGGTGGATATGCACCTGGGGCGCTTCTTCGCGGAGGAAGAGAGCCGGCGCCGCATGCCCGTGGCCGTGCTCGGAGAGGGCATCGAAAAGGGCCTCTTCGCCAACCTCGATCCCATCGGGAAAATCATCAACGTGGATGGCCACCAGTTTCAGGTGATCGGCACAATGAAGCGTCCGGCGGCCTCGTTCTTCGGCGATCAGGACAACCGCCTGCTGCTGCCCTACTTCACCATGCAGAAGCTGTACCCCAATGCGCGGGAGAATGCTATCGTCGTCACGGCCTACGATGGTCGCCTCCCGGAGGCTCTGGACCAGATCCGGACCGTCCTGCGCATCGACCGCCGCGTCCCCTACAACAAGCCCGATACTTTTGCGCTCTCCACGGCCGATCAGATGGTCGCCGATTTCCGCCAGATCACGGCCATCACGTTTCTGGTGATGATCGTCCTCAGCTCCATCGGCTTGCTCGTGGGTGGCATCGGTGTCATGAACATCATGCTGGTGTCCGTGACCGAGCGCACCCACGAGATCGGCATCCGTAAAGCCATTGGTGCCAGGCGCGGCGACATCCTGCTGCAGTTCCTCCTGGAGGCCTCCTTACTGACCAGCCTGGGGGGCCTGGCCGGGATCATCTTCGGATGGATGATCTCCTTGGTCAGCAAGCTGGTTTTCAAATCGCTGCCCGCCTCCGTCCCGGCCTGGGCGGCGATCATGGGCATCGTAGTTTCGGTGGGTGTCGGCTTGTTTTTTGGTATTTGGCCGGCCAACAAAGCCGCCCGCCTCGATCCCGTCGAAGCCCTCCGCTACGAGTAGCTCGCTATAGCGTCTTCAAATACTCCAGCAGCGCGGCTTTTTGCTCCTCCGGCAGCGTCGTTCCGAAACGCTCGCCCGCGTGGCCGATGTTGCTGTTCCCGGGCTGGCTGGTGTCGAACTCCCAAACGTCCGGCCCGGAAGCCGTCGTCTGGTAGCCCACTTTTTCGGGATCGAACTCCCGATTCCCTACCAGGAATTTCTGCGGCCGCTGGTCCGGATGGAGCAGGTGGTAGAGCGTGGGCACGGAGGCGTTGTGCAGGTACGGCGCGGTCGCCCAGATCCCCCACAGCGTTCGCGCCATGTACTTGCCGGTGGCCCGCCAGATTGCGGGATTCACGTCCATGCCCACCTGTTCTTCCTTGCTGATCCCTTCGTCCTGAAATGCTCGTTCCTTGAGAGCCTTCAGAATAGGCGCCACGGCTGCCGGAAACGGCGTTTTGTCCACGGGCCGCCCGAAGCTGTTGGCGCGGTTCGGGTCGGTTCCCACGTCCACCAGCGATACCAGTTGATCGCGGTGGCAGCCTTGGCACTTCTCCTCGAAGATTTTCTTTCCGGCCTCTGCTTTGGCTGCGTCGATGGGTCCCAGTAACTCCTCCGGCCAGCGCGGCGGCTTCAACTGCCGGGTCAGTTCCTCCAGTCGGTGCAGGTTGACGATGCGCAGGCTGGACTGGTACGTCTTGGGGTCGAAGACTGCGCCCATGCCCAGCGCCTGCCCGATGTTCCGCTCCAGGATCGAATTCGTGTTGCCGTCGTAGTGGATCCAGCCGGTGGATTTCGCAGTCCATTTCTCACGCGTATTGTCCGGCACGGACCAGATATACGGAAAACTCACCGGTGACTGCATTTTCATGGCGTATTTCGGGAAAAGGAAATTGCGCGCCGCCCCGAACGCGTCCACGCGCCCCGGGCCCGGCTCGGTTCCGTCCAGAATCAGGCGTCCGTGTTCGATGTACGCCAGCCGCGCCTTCAGCAGCGCGATGTCCAGCTTCAGGCGCTGCGCAAACGGCAGTTTGGCCGCCTCCGGCCGCAGCGCGTCGGCCTCCTTGGATGGCTTCGAGGCGTAGTCCGGATCGGCGGTCGGCTTCGGCTGCACGTCGCCCGCTGTCTTCACGGCCTCGTCATTGAGATACTGCGATGCGGCTTCCTCCGAAGGCGTATCCGGAGTCTGCTTCTTCTCCATGGCGATGACCAGCGCCAGCAGCTTCTTGGGATTCTTGAGCGTGTCGTTCAGCGAGTCGCGGAACTCCACCTGGTACCCCTGCAGGTTGATCAATCCGGGCGCCCCATGGAGGCGCAGGCGCTTGCCTTTCCAGGTGATCTCGCCCACATGGCAGGCGGCGCAATTGAAGCCCACCATCTCGACCCCCTCGGAACTCGCGTCCCGCGACCGGGCGACAGTTAAACCCACCGGCATGCCGTAGGGATTGGCGGTGCTGGCCCGGTCCTGCAGAAAGCCGAAACGCTCCATGTCCTCTAGAAACGGCTTGCCCGTCTTGATGCTCTTCAGGTTGGCGAGCAGGCTGTAGGGCATCAGTTCGCTGCCCTCTGGAAGATGGTAGTATTCGGCCCACTCGGCGGGAGTCCAGCCGTTGCCGCTGAAGGAGAGAGGCGATTCCAGCTCGGTGGGGGCGGGAGCAGGCGGCTTCTGGCTGCAGCCGGCGGCCACGAGCGCCCCAACAAAAACTGCGACTGCCTGGCGGCGGGAAGGCATGAGCCAGATTATACCTTCCCAGGGGAACTCAAATCCGGCGGCGGTCTGCCTAAAGCCGGCCGATATGGATAGCGCCGTCGTTGGTGCGGACGTACAGCGGGCGCGTGCCGTTGTTCAGCTTGCCCCGGAGGTTGGAGGAATTGCGGACCCCGCTGACCGTAAGGGGCAGATCCACCGAGATGCCTCCGTCCCCGGTGTGCACATCCAGGTCCGCCGCAAAATCGGAAGGCAGCCGCAGTCTCACGCTGCCGTCCCCGGTTTCCACGCGCCAGTTCGTGTCGATCTTGGATCCCGCCAGAATTTCTGCCTGAATGCTGCCGTCACCCGTGTGCAGGCGCAGCGAATCCAGTCGTCCGCGGACTCGGATGCCGCCGTCGCCCGTGCGTGCCTCGAGCGTTCCATCGAGTGTGTCAGCTTCGATCGCGCCGTCGCCGGTCGAAAGGTGCGCCTCGCCCTTCACGCCCTCGATCCGAATCCGCCCGTCGCCGGTCCGGATCTCCGAGCGGGTCTGGCGGGGCACCTGCAGTTCAATCCGCACCGTGCGGCTGCCGGCGCCCCAGGTGCGGGAAGGCAGGTGCACGTCGAGTTCGACGCGGTCGCCGGTCTGGTGCTCGCGGACCTGCACTTCGCCCGGCCCGATCTTCCAGCCCGTGGTGGTGACGCGCGCCTCGATGCGGTTGAGATCCCAGGCGCGCACGGTTACGGCCCCGTCGTTGGTGTCTACCCGCAGATCCGCCGCACCGGAAATGGAAAAGGTTTTGGTCCACTCGTCCGCCAACCCGGGCGCGGCGAGGAGGACCGCAAGAGCGAGGATTCGGATCACACTGCTCCTTTCCAGCCTCCAATCATACCAATAGGTCCGAAACCGGGCTACCGTCCTGCATCCCGAGCCGCGGCCGTCAGATAGCGGGAGTTACGCCAGCAACTCCCTCACCACCCGGCCATGCACATCTGTCAGGCGGAAATCACGGCCCGCGTAGCGATAGGTGAACTTCTCATGGTCGAACCCCAACAGGTAGAGCAGCGTGGCGTGCAGGTCATGCACGTGCACCTTATTCTCCGCGGCGGCGAATCCGAACTCGTCGGTAGCACCGTGCACGCAGCCCTTCCGCATGCCCCCGCCGGCCACCCACATCGAAAAACCGTACGGATTGTGGTCGCGCCCGTTCACCATGCCCGAATTCGCGCCCACGTCCGGCAGTTCTACCGTCGGTGTGCGCCCGAACTCGCCGCCCCAGATCACCAGCGTATCTTCGAGCATTCCGCGCTGCTTCAGGTCCGCAAGCAGAGCCGCAATCGGTTGATCGCACTCGCGCGCCAGCCGCCCGTGGTTGCCCTTGATGTCGTCGTGGCTGTCCCAGGGCTGGCCGGCGCCGTGCCATACCTGCACGAAGCGCACGCCGCGTTCCAGCAGCCGCCGCGCAACCATCATCTGTCGCGCCTGTAGTCCCTCGCCGTACATCTTCTTCACACTCTCCGGCTCCTTGGAGAGGTCGAAGGCTTCGTCCGCCTCCATCTGCATGCGGAAAGCCAGCTCGAAGGACTGCGTGCGCGACTCCAGCAACGCGTCCTCCTGCCGCCGTTCCTGGTATTCCCAGTTCAGTTCCGAGAGCAGATCCAGTTGGCGCCGCTGCTCCTGCCGCGTGGAATACCGGTCCTGAATGTTTTCGATCAGCTTCTCGATGCGCGTCTCGCGCGTGTCGATGCGGGTGCCCTGATAGGCCCCGGGTAAAAACGCGGAGCGCCAGTTCTGCGTGCCCTGCGTGGGCAGGCCGTCGGGACACAGCACGATAAAGCCCGGCAGGTTCTGATTCTCCGAGCCCAGCCCGTAGGTCACCCAGGAACCAAAGCTGGGCCGCACCTGGCGCACGTCGCCGCAGTTCATCATCATCAGCGACGGCTCGTGGTTGGGGATGTCGCTGCACATCGAGCGGATGACGCACAGATCGTCCGCCCGCTGCCCCACGTGCGAAAAGATCTCGCTGATCTCGATGCCACTTTCGCCGAAGCGGCGGAACGTGAACGGGGTCGGAAAGGCCGCGCCCGTGCGCCGCTCGGTCTTGAGTGTGATCGGGATCGCCTTGCCGCCGTAGCGCGCCAGGGACGGCTTGGGGTCGAACGTGTCCACGTGTGAAGGGCCGCCGTTCATGAATAGGTGCACCACGCGTTTGGCCTTGGCCGGAAGCGGCGGCTTCTTCGGCGCCATAGGGTTCGCGCCGGCGGTGGGCGCCGCCTCTAGCGCTCCTGTCTCTCCCAGCAGCGCTGTGAGGGCCACCGCACCCATGCCCATCCCGCAGCGCTCGAGCATCTCCCGGCGAGTCACGAAATTCTCTTTCCAGCTCATGGCGGTTCAATCCACAAACGCAAATTCGTTGGTTTCGAGCAGCACCTGCGCGTAGCGTTCCCACCCCCCCAGCGGCTCTTCGCTGGGGCCCCGGAAATCGGCCGCCGCGCTCCAGTGGGCGTCGCCGCCGGCCAGGCGGATGGAAGGCGCCCAGGTGAAATTGTCGTTCTCCGTGTCCGCCCGGCCGTCTACGAGGAAATCCAGCCTGTCGCCCTTCTCGACGGAGATGCCCGAAAGCTTAGTCTCCGCGCTCGTGCCGTTGGCAATCCATTCGGCCAGTTCCCCCAGGCGGCTGGAGACGATGCGCGCCCGCACGCCATCTCCTGTGCCCAGCGCGTCCTGGTTGTGCCGCAGCGTCCCTTCGATCACGATCTTACCTGCCACGGGGCTCACCCACCTGCGGATCACCGCGTGCCGCAGATCGTCGCCCGGATGCCCGCCGTTGGCGCGCAGGCTGGCGTCACCGCTATCGGGCGCAGGCAGCACGGAGGCCCCCTGCCAGGTGTCATCCACGAAATAGCGAAACGCCGTGAACGTCTTCACGCGTCCTTGAGCGGGGTCGAATTCCCCGAAGCCGTACTGCCACGGCGAGGGCGCCGCCGCCGGCCGGTCGGATGTGGCGCTCGCCGCAAACCGCTCGCCCAGCCGCATTTCCTGCGCCGTGGGTGCGCGCCCCAGCACGATCCGGTACAGCGCGCGGATGCGTTCTTCCGTCCGCAAGGTTCCCTCAATCTCCGGGCGGTGCGCCACGCCGCGCGCCTGCTCGGCCACAAACGCGCTGTTCAGCAGGAACAGAGCCTGCTGCGGCACCGTGGTGGCGTAGCGCATGGGCGCGTGCTGGTCCGGACTGGCGAAATCGAAATTGCTCAGAAATCCCGGCACGCGGCCGCGCTCGATATAGCCGTAGATCGTTCTGCGCGGCACCGCGGGCAGGGAAGTGAGCGCGTATGGCGGACCGCCCGCGGTCAAGTCCAGCCGCCCGGCGACCGCCAGCAGAGAATCGCGCAGCGCCTCGATGTCCAGCCGCCGCCGGTTCATCCGCCACAGCAACTCGTTCTCCGGATCCACCCTCCGGGCTTCTGGATTGTCCAGGCTGCTCTGCTGGTACGTGGCCGAAAGCAAGATCAGCCGGTGCAGCTTTTTCAGAGACCAGCCGGACTCCATGAATCGCACTGCCAGCCAATCCAGCAACTCCGGATGCGTGGGCGGATCGCCGCGCGCGCCGAAATCGCTGGGCGTGCGCACCAGCCCCGTCCCGAAATGATGCAGCCACACCCGGTTGACCATCACCCGCGCCGTCAGCGGATTGTCCGGCGAGGCGATGGCATCGGCCAGTTCCCGCCGCCCGCTGCCCTCGTGGAAGATGGCCGGCTGCGGGCCGCTCAAACAGCTCAGAAAGTGCGGCGGCGTCTCCACGCCCGGATTATTGGGGTTTCCGCGGACGAACACGTGCCCGGGCTTGGGCGAAGGCACGTCCTCCAGCACCATAGCGCGCGGCGCTGCCCCCGCGTAGGCGTAGTCGGCACGCATGGCTTCGTAGCGGCGCTCGAAGCCGCGCGTGTTGTTGCCGTCGCCCTCCGTGTAAATCAGCTCGAACTCGCTCACCGGCACGTTCACGGGGGCATCCACGCCGCGCAGCGCTAGCCGCACGTGCTCCTCGTCGGCCAACGGCAACGCCACCGGCCCGTCATAGCGCAGCAGCACGGAAGCGTATAGGCCGGCCGCCTCCCGAATGGATGCCGGAGGATGACTGCGGAAGGCTTCGGCGATGCGCAAATTCGCGCCTGTCTGCGCCGCGATCGCCTCGGCTTTCGCCTGAAACGCTGCGTCCGGCAGCGCCGCCAGAGCGTGCCAGATCCGGAATACCGGCTCGCCCGAGGCCTGCGATGCCGCCAGGTACCGGCGCCACCGCCCCAGCATGTGCAGGTTCAACTGCCGGTCCTTCACCAATTCCTCGATTTCCGTATTGCTCAGCGTGCGGGAATCCCGCACCGCGAGCAAGTAATCCGCGATCTGCGTCTTGAAGAACGAAATCATTTCCGCGCAGCGGCGCGTGCGATAATCCGCGTCCACCTGCCGGATGTGCGCCAGGCGCGGCTGCCACACCGCGTCCAGTGCCGTGCGGGGCGCCCGCGGTTCGAGCAGCGGCAACTCCCGCGGCTCGCGGATGTTGGAGAAGATCGAGTACAGCGAATAGTAGTCCGTAGTCGGGATGGGATCGTACTTGTGGTCGTGGCAGCGGGCACAGGCCACCGTCAGGCCCACCAGGCCGCGCGTCACCACGTCGATGCGGTCGTCCACGGTCTCCGGAAACGCCTTGGGGAAATCGCGCCCCAGGCTCAGAAATCCCAGCGCCGCCAGGTTGTGCGGGTCGTGGTTGTCCGGCAGCCGGTCGGCGGCAAGCTGCAGCCGCACGAAGCGGTCGTACGGCATGTCTTCGTTGAGGGCACGGATCACCCAATCGCGGTAGGTGTAAGACCAGGCAAAGCGCTCTCCCGCATTCCGCGCATCGGAATAGCGCGCGACGTCCAGCCAGTAGCGCGCCCAGCGCTCCCCGTAGCGCGGCGATGCCAGCAGCCGGTCCACCAGCCGGGCATACGCGTCGGGTGCCTGGTCCTTCTCAAACGACTCGATTTCCTCCGCCGTGGGCGGCAGGCCGGTCAAGTCGTAGCTCACACGGCGGACCAGGGTGCGCGGGTCCGCCGGGGGAGACGGCACCAGGCCTTTCTGCTCCAGCTTCGCCAGGATGAACCGGTCGATCTCGTTGCGCGGCCAATCGGTGCGCCGCACCGCGGGAGGCGGGCACGCCTTGGGCCGCTCGAACGCCCAGAACCTGCCTGTGGGCGCGGCATGCGTTTCCGCCGCCGGCTCCGCGGGCAGGAGCGCGCCCGCGCGAATCCAGCTCTCGAAATCCGCCACCACTTCGGCGGGCAGAGGCTTGCCCGGCGGCATCTTCAGCTCTTTGTCCTGGTAGCGGAGGGCGCGGATCAGCAGGCTTTCTCCGGGATCGCCCGGCTGAATCACCGCTCCGGAGTTGCCGCCCCGCCGTATGCCTGCCGGCGAGTCCAGCCGCAAGCCGCCCTGCACCTGAACCGCCTTGGAACTGTGACAAACGAAACAGCGGCTGGCCAGGACCGGGCGGATTCTGCTCTCAAAAAAAGTGACACCGTCCTCGTCGGCGGCGCCTGCCCACATCGCGGGCGCCACACAGACCGCCGCCCACCCCAGCAGGAATCTCGAGTGCATGCTTGGCGCATATTTTATCGCATGCGCAGGTGCCGGTCCGCGAACGTTAAGTATTGCTCCCAATCGTACTCGGTCACATCGTGCTTTCCCGCGCGGATGTGATAACCCACCGTGTGCATGATCGGCCGGTGGATTCCCGGCATCTGGCCCGTGCCGAGGCCCTCCTTGCCCAGCAGCCGGTACACCGGTCCCGCGGCGGCGGCGGAAAGGAACTCGCCGTGCGGATCTGCCCACAGGTCCTGTTCGGCGCTCGCCACGTAGAGCGGCCGCGGCGCGATCAGCGCCAGCAGCATGTGCTGATCCACCGGCAGCGCGTCTTCACGGTCGTTGAACTGCTTGTAGTTGGCGCAGAACCACCAGGGAAAGCGCGTGTTCAGGTCCTTGACGCGTTCTCCGAAATCGCGCCGGCTCAGTGCCGCGCCGCCCTCCCCGGAATCGTTCGAGATCACCAGCGCAAACCGCGTGTCCTGCGCGCCCGCCCAGAGCGCCGTCTTTCCCAGCCGCGAATGTCCCATTACGGCCACCCGGCCGGCATCCACGTCCCCGTCCGTCTCCAGGTAATCCAGCGCCCGGCTCAGACCCCAGGCCCAGGCGCCGATAGCGCCCCAGTCGCCTGGAAACGTCTGCCGCACACTGTAGGGCAGGCCGCCGTCGAAATCCGGTTCGATATCGGCGTAATAAGCGGTTGCCAGGCCATACCCGCGCGCCAGGATCTTCTCGACCTGCCACCGGGAGGCCGCCGCGCCCCGGCTGCTCTCCGTAGCCGCGCGCTTCACGGGGGTCTTGCGCGCATTGTCGCGCAACCACACGTCACCCAGGTGGATGCCCGCATCGGCGATCACCGTCTGGTTGCCGGCAAAGTTCAGGCCCAGGAATACGGGCACGCGCTGGCCGGCCCCGGCCGGCAGATAGAGCAGCAGGTGCATCTGAGGGCCGTCTTTCTTCCCAGTGAAATACACGGTCACCTCTTTGCGGATGGCCTTGCCACCGAGCGCCTGCCGGTCGATGGATGCGAGTTCGAAGCTCAGGTGCGGAGGCCGCGCGGGGCTGTGTCCGTAGACATTGGTCTCGAACAGGCGCAGAATCTCCGGACGGCGCTGCTTGTACCAGGTGGCGGCATCGCGCACGCGCGCGCCGTTGGCCAGCACTAGCGGATCGGGCAGCGTGTAGTGCGGCACTGTGGCTTCGTCATAGTTGGCGCCGGCGGGCTGCGCGGCGCAGACCGCAACTGTGAGCAGCGCGGCCAGGGCGGACCGTAGGGCGAGCATGCCCTTACGATACCAGCCCGCCGCGCGCCCTGTGGCAGAATAGGGGACTGCCATGCCGTCCTGGAAATTCTTCGATTGCGACGTCATGCTCGGCAACACCCTCGTGCCGCAGCCCGCGCCGCTGCTCACCCCCCGGGACCTTCTGCGGGAAATGGACCGTTTCGGCATCGAGCGGGCGCTTGTCTACCATTACCACCGCCTGAAGAGCCGCATGAACCGTCTCACCCTGGACGCCGCGAAGACCTCGCCGCGCCTTGTGCCCTGCTGGGCGCTGTCCCTCACCCCCATAATGCTCCGTGAAAATATCGAAGACCACGTGGATGAGATGCTGCGCGCCGGCGTCAAGGCGGCGCGCTTTGTGCCGGACGAAGGGCCCGCCGGCGGTCCCATGACCCTGCGGCTCTACCAACTGGAAAAGGTCCTCGCGCGCCTCGATCATCACCACGTCCCCGTGCTCATCCCCGGCGAGCACCTGCAAACGCCCCAAATGGCTGCTACCTATGGGTTCGACCAGATCCACGACATCTGCTCGGCGTTCCCCAATCTTCCGGTTGTCCTGCTGCAGGTGCGCTACGCTACCCAGCCTCCGCTCCTGGCGCTCATGCGCCGCCACGCCAACCTGTACTTCACCATTTCCTGGTTCGGGCTGTTCCGTCAGGTGGAAAGCTTTGTGGAAATGTTCGGGCCGGAGCGCCTGCTTTACGGCTCGGGTCTGCCCGGAGGCGACCCGGCCTTGGGCGTCGGCATGGTGAACTACGGGAAACTGACCGTTGCCCAGAAAGAGGGCATCGCCGGAACGAACCTCGCGCGGCTGCTGGAGCATGTCCAATGAAGTCCATCCCCCGCCGCGAGTTTCTCCAGAGCGCCGCTGCGGCCGTGCTGCCTCTGCCCGTTTCCCCCGCCCCCGCCAAAAGCATCCTGGAAACGGCTCGTGCCGCAGAGAAATTGTCGGATTTCGACGTCGTGGACGTCCACGCGCACATCGCCGAGACGCCCCCGGACGCCATCTGGCCGCAAGGTCCGCTGGCCCTGCTCGAGGACATGGACCGCTGCGGCGTCAAGCAGGCCGTCTTCAGCCACCTGGGAGCTATCCTGAGCACGGAAGACTCCGAGTACCTGGCGGGCATCGAGGCCACCGCGCAGGCCGTGCGTGCGCATCCCGCCCGGTTCCGCGGCTACCTGGTTTTTCACCCGCACCTGTTCGAAGCTTCCCGGCGGCAACTCCCCCGGCTCCTCGAGCCGGATTCGCCGTTTGTCGGCTTCAAGCTCCACGGAGCCTTTCATCAATATCCCGCCGATGGCCCGAAATACCGCCCGGTCTACGAATTCGCCCACGAACACCGCCTGCCCGTGTTGTTCCACGTGGCCGGCACGGGCCGCGACTGGAGCCACAGCATCGGCGCCATCGTGGACGAGTTCTCGCGGATGAACCTGATCCTCGCCCACATGGGGCCCGGCGAGGAGGCCCTCCCGGAGCTGATGAAGGGCCGGCCCAACCTGTTCTTGGATACCTGCCTCTCCACGGGCCGACACCGTCTCATCGAGAGACTCGCGGCGAAGCTCGGCCCCGAAAAACTGCTCTTCGCCAGCGACGCCACCTTCGACAGCCTTACGGCGCAAGTCGCCAAAATCGCCTTCACCGATCTTCCCGAAAGCGACAAGAAGCTCATCCTGGGAGGCAATGCGCGCCGCCTCTTCCGTCTGCCTTGAGAATTGGGCGATGGCTCAAGCCCTCGGTTGCCGGGTTGGTGCCTCTGTCGTGTAATCGCCTACGACTCAACTGGAGGCGCCGGTATACCCAGCGGTGGCGGGCTGTCCAAATCCGGCCAGGGATCCCTGAAGCCATCGATCACATCATCTCCCCAGTAACAGACCAAATTGTCCCTTCCCCCCGAAGCGTCGAGCACCCGGACCCAGGCGATATCAACCCCCTGATCCCGCAGAGCGACCACCGCATTTCGTAGGTGCTCCGAACCGGCTTTGTAATGACCGCTGTTGTTATCTATTGCGCTGAGCCACCCTGCTTTCTCCCGCTGCCTGTGGGCGTCGTAGCCGATATGGATGCAGCCTGCGCACAGCACCTCCCCGCCCGCCAGTAACGACGAGTGATTGAAGGTGTCGGTTTGCTCCAGTGTGTGACGGCCTGTTTGTGGATTGTACTTGACATACTGCTTGATTCCCAAATCGTCGGTGAACACATTGCCGTACTTGTCCATCGCGTAAACGTACTTCCTGTACTTTCCAAGCCTCAGCGCATTCATGAGAATCGGATTGCCGTCGATATCGTAAAAAAGGCCGTCGTCGCCCACCATGGCGAGATTGCGCAGCCGCTCGATTTTGTTCCGGAACACCACCGGGGGGTCGTTGAAAAGCTTCGCAAGCTTTAACGCCTCGTCCATGGTCAACTGCTGCCGCGTCTTGCCAACGAATTTTCGCATTCTAGGATCGTCCCACTGGAAATCCACGTGAATGCCAATTCTGCTCTCAGAGATGCTGCTGCCGCTTTGCTTCCCCTGCAATTCGTAATACTGGCGCTCCCGCTCATAGCCCGGACTAAGTGGTTTCAAACCGAAACCCAGCGGCCCCTGCCTCTTTCGCTCTTCGTACCACCCCAACGCTTGACGCACGTTAGGTGAGATCTGAAACAACTCCTCCATCGTTGCGCTCTGCAGGTTCTCTACGTTGTTTTTGCGGCGCTGGAACAGTTCGCTTCCCTGATTGGGCTTCTGCTCCTTGTGCTTGAGCCACTTGCCGCACTCTTTCCAGAGATTGTAGAGCAATCTCTCCTGCGCCTGTTGGCCCAGGCCGCGGCCCTCCCAATACGCTTCTAGTGCGGCCAAAACCACAGCCATACTGCTACCGTAAGTGACAAAAAGGGACCACGGCTTAGTATTGTGCTTGAAAACGGCGACCGAGGGGATGGGCATGGTAACCTCCGTTTGGAGGAATTATAACGAATGTTGTGCGGCTGCACTCGGCTGTTCAGCTTTTGGCTTGATCTTGGCAGCGAAGGATTGGGCTACGATCGTGCCGTTTCGCACAACAAACGTATCGGTCGCGAATTCGTATGAATTGTCCGCTGTTTCTGCAGTCCAGACGATATAGGCATGATCGCCCTCCACGCATTGCAGCAGCAGTGTGAACGATGAGCCCGGCTTGGCAAACTCCGAAACCAGGGTTTGGAAGAGGGGCCTGATCCCATCCGGGCCTTTCAGCGGGCCGGCGGGCGAGAACAGGACTGCATCCGGTGAGTAATCGGCCAGTACGCCATCGAGGTCGCGCTCGGCAAAGCACCTCAGATGACGACTCAGAACGTCGCTTGTAGACAGCATTGTTTTCCTATCCTCCTGATTAAGCACGATTCGCTTGCTTAGTGCCTTACGCACGCGTGGCGATCACCTCAAGCCATTCGGCGTCGACTTTCGTGAATCCGCTTGTCGCCAGATTGTGAGTCGACCATAGCTCTTCCATTTCCGCCTGGAGACGAACTCGTCCAGCCCGGTTTAGCGACGCGAAAGCGCGGTTCGCCGGCCCGTGGTACAGCCGGAAGAAGTGTACGACTTCGCCGGGTGGAAACGGAAAATTCAACACGGCGTTGCGCCGCGTAAACTCCATTGCCGATACGCCTGCGCCGAGCAGGGCGCGTACCTCGGTTTCATCCCCCCAAAGCACTGGCTCCCGCATCCCGGACGGAGCAACGAAAGGGGAAAGGATCTTGAACAGTTGTCCGACGAAGCCCTGCGGCGTCCAGTTCGCCATCGCGACGATGCCGCCCCGCCGGCATACCCGCAGCAGTTCCTTTGCGGCCACCTCCGGGCGCGGTGCGAATATGGCGCCGGCGAGGCTCGCGACGACGTCGAAGGTCGCATCCGCGAACGGCAAGTCCTCCGCGTCCCCTTCGTGGAAACGCGCGCTCAGTCCTTCAACTCGTGCCCGTTCCCGTGCTCGTTCGACAAGATTTTCAGCCACGTCGATGCCGGTCGCGTCCACGCCATGCCGGGCAGCAATCAAGGCCAATTGTCCGGAGCCGCACGCGACATCGAGGAGCCTGGATCCAGGTGGAGCCGCCAGGCGGCGATAGAAGGCTTCGGCTTCGACCTGCATATAGCGGGAAAGGCGATCGTAATCTCCTGCGTTCCAGATTCTCCTGAGATGCGCCTTCAGGGGCGCGATTTCGGAGGGCCAGGCTCGGCTGCTGACGTACCTTGTGGCCGGATTCCTCGAAACGATTTCCTCGATCAGTTTCTCCTCTTCTAATTCCATTGCTCTTCTCCTCGTTACGAACGCTGCCTCGAAGGGGACAAACCTCCACTTGGTCGGCTCCCCGCCGGGCGGATGTTCTGATTCACGTTGAAGAAGTTGCCGGGATCGTACTTCGCTTTGACGGCCGCCAGCCGGTCGTAATTCCCCCGGTAGGTCGCGCGAATCCGGTCCTCTCCCTCTTCCATCATGAAATTCAGATAAGCGCCGCCGGTGCCGAACGGATGCAGCGCTTCGTAATAACTCCTGGCCCAATCGGTGATCCGCGCGCGGTTCGCCGGGTCCGGGTCGACTCCGACGATGACCCCGCTCCAGACGGCATCGCGATGGCCGAACGCGGTGTCGGTTTCGCCCACTCGATTCACTTTTCCGTTGACCGGATAGAGATGCATGGTCGATTGCCAGGACGGCAGAAGGGACGCGTGCTCGAGATGTTTCTCAATCGCGGCATCGTTCAGTTCCTTGAAGAAATCCGCCTTCCAGTACCATTGCAGGCCGGTAGGGTAAATCGGGTCGAACATCCCTTGCAGCATCGGAAACGGCATCGGCACGAAGAACTCGAAAGCCGGCGGACGGTAGCTGCGGATCGGCTCCAGGATCGCATTGGCCTGCTCCATCGGCCCCTGATAGCACCACACGATCGCGCACATCTTGCGCAGGTGCAATTCCTCGGGAAACGGCGGTCCCGGGGGCACGGTCATCATGGCGACGAAGCCATTCATTTCTTCGGGCGCCCGCGTAATAAATTCCCGGTACCACTTCATCACGTCCGCGGCATCTTCCAGGTTCCAGAGCATCGGGCCGGCGCAAACGGTGTGTACCGGTTGCCCCTCAAAGAGAAACGAAATCACGATGCCGAAGTTTCCCCCTCCTCCTCGGACCGCCCAAAACAAGTCCGGATTCTCCTCGGCGCTCGCCACGACGAAACTGCCGTCCGCCAGCACCATATCGACCGACAAAAGGTTGTCAATGGTCAGCCCGTACTTCCGGGTCAGGTGGCCCATTCCTCCGCCCAAGGTGAGCCCGGCAACCCCGGTGCTCGAGATAATGCCGGATGGCACGGCCAGCCCGAAGGCGTGGGTCGCATGGTCCACATCGCGCCACTTGCACCCGCCTCCCACCAGCACCGTACGCGAGGAGGGATCCACCCTCACGTAATTAATGGGCGCGAGATCGATCACCAGGCCGTCGTCGCAAACACCCAGGCCCGCGGCATTGTGCCCGCCGCCGCGAACCGCCACACGTAAATCGTTGGCCTTAGCCATCCGCACGGCGGCGATCACGTCCGCGACGTCGGTGCATTGCGCGACCAGCCTCGGCTTGCGGTCGATCATTCCGTTGTAGACTCTGCGCGCCTCCTCGTAACCCGCATCTCCCGGTTCGTGGACCGTTCCGCGAAACTGGCTGCGAAATTCGTGGATCGCTTCTTGTAAGGACATTCCCTTCCTCCTCCGAGGGCGCGAAGTCATTTTCCGCGCCGGATATGTCCACTTTGCCTGAATGGCCGTTCTAGAAGCGTTCTGTGGAGGCGGATGCGGCCGTTCCGCCGGCTAGACGTGACAATTTACGCTCGAACGCGAGTGCACCCGAGCGCCGCGCAGCCTCCATGCCTCGCCGGAAACTGGCGCGTGCGGCTTCGGCCTTTCCCTCGGAAAGCAGCAGTTCCCCCTGCCTTTGGTACAACTCTGCGACCGCCCATTCTTCGCCGTTCTTGCTAGCGAATGCGAACCCCGTGGAGAGGCTGGCCAGCGCCTCGCTCATCGCGCCGGCGCGCACGAGTGTCTCCGTCAGGAGGGCGAAATAGTACGGCAACCGAAGCTCAGCGCCCAAGGCACGCAACCCGTTCAGCCCCTCCTGAAGCTGTGTCAGGCCTTGGGCTACTCCGTCCTCGGCGGCCGTCGCCCAGCCGGTCACGATATTTCCCATCGCCAGATAATACGCGAAGCCATGCCGGCTGCACAGTTCCACGGCCTCGCGCCCGCGCTCCAGGGCGGCGCGGCTCTCGCCCCGGAACGCATGCAGCAATGCGGCGTAGTCGAGTGCGATCGCCTGGCTGAACGGATCGCGGATCCGGTTCGCTGCCGCGATGGCCTCGGCGGCGTGCCTGTCCGCCTGATCTCCGTCTTCCCGGAGACAAGCCAGATGGGCCAGGTAGGAATGGCAAAAAACGCCCAGGTCCGGCCCGGCGAACAGCGCTAGTACGGACTCCGCGGACCTGTCGTGTGTGCCCGTCGCTGCGGCCATGTGCTTCAGCGATTCCTCGAGCCGGCCCACATGAAACAGGCAGCTTCCCACCAGGAAGTTTCCCGCCAACATCAGCCCGGCCGTCCCCTCCCGTTCCGCCGCTCTCAGAAAGTCCAGGCTGAACCGCCGTGCTGTCTCCAAATCGCCCCGGACTATGTGAAAGACCCACGCGCCGCTCACGATCGCGAACAGGTTTCGATCGTCCAGACGCCGCGAGATTTCCAGCGCGCGCTCGTACGTCTCGCCCACTTCCGGCGCGGAATAGCCTTCGGTTGTCACCAACGCGGGACCGAGCGTGGCCAGCAGATCGAGCTCCTGCCCCAGTCTCCGCTCCGACTCGGGAAATCCGCGGCAAAGAGCCAGAGCCCGCCTCAACAGGTCCGCCGCTTCGGCGTTCGCATATCGCTGGCGCGCGTACGCGGCCGCCCGCCGGTAATGTTCGATCGCCTCTTCCGCCATTCCGGCCTGTTCGAAATGCGAGGCAATCTGCCCATTCCAGATATCGATATCCGCTCCATATGCCTCGGCCAGCGCCCGCGCCACACGCCGGTGGAAGTAGCGCCGGCGCACGGGAGTCAGTTCCGAGCAGGCCACCTCCCGCAGCCGGTCATGGGTGAAGTCGTATTCGGAAATACCCCGGCTTTCGATGATCCGTCGCCGCCAGAGTTCGTCGAGGGCTTGGGAGACGCTGAGTTCGTCCCAATCCGTTGCCTTCTCCATCAATTCGACGGTAAAGGGGCGGCCGATCACGCTCGCAATGCCGGCGAGTTCGTAGGAGGCCGCCGTAAGCTGCGCCAGCCGTGCTGCGATGACCGAGTGCACTCGCGTGCTCTGCAGTCCTACCCTGACACTCTCCACTACAAACAGCGGGTTGCCGCGAGTGGCGCGAACGATCTCTGCGAGCTTGGCGCTGTCTAGTGGCTGGACGGATTCGAGCCGGGCCAACTCCGCTGTCTCGCCGGCGCCCAAGGGTTCCAGTGGAATCTCTACTGTAATCCCGGTTTGCCGCAGCCCAGCCACAAACCGGGTAAACGGATGTTCCCGGCCTGTTTCTTCCGCCCGTACCGTTCCAAGCACAAGGACACGGCCAGCGGCGGGCGAGGTCAACAGGGCGTTGAGCCACTCGAACGAAGCGGGGTCGCACCATTGCATATCGTCCAGGTAGAGCAGCAGCGGCTTACGGCTTTTTCCAACCGCGGCGTTGATCGATTCGTAAAACCGAAGGCGCTGCCAGCTTTCGGTGAGCGCGAGAGGCTCTCCGGACGCGCGTGGTTCGATCTTGGCAAACTGCTCGCGGATCTCCGGCGCCAGCCGGGCCAGCTCCACCGCTTGCTCGCGCGTCAGGCTTGACCAACCCGCGCGAACCACGTCGGAACGCAGCCACTCCGCCACGGGCGCATAGGCTACCTGACCCTGCCCGGCGTAACACCGGCTGCGCGCAGCCGCGTGTCCCTGGCTTACACATGCTTGGAAGAATTCGTCCGCAAGTCTCGTCTTGCCGATGCCTGGCTCGCCGGAGACCACGGCCACTCGCGGCCCCGTCTCCGCCGCGAGTTGCCAGGCCGACGTCAACTGCTGCCATTCCCGCGTGCGCCCGACCAGCACCCGGGCTTTTTGTGGTTGGAAGACCTCTGTCGGCGCCGCGTGCCCGGAAGCCCTATCGCGCGAAGCCCCGGGCTCCGGCTTTGTCTTGAGAATTCGCTCAAACAGTTCCACTGTTGCGGGACCCGGCTCCACCCCCATTTCCCGCCGCAACACGCGCATGCACTGATGGTAGGCGCGAAGCGCGCTCGATCGGTCGTGATTGGCCGCATGCAGCCGCATCAGCAGTTGATGGTGGGACTCCCCCAGCGGATCGAGTGCGACCAGGCGTTCGGCGAATGGGAGCGCCGCGGCGAATTCCTTCTGCTCTTCGAAGAGCGTCGCGAGCCGGTGCAGAGCATCGGAAGCGTCTTGCCGGTACTCTTCGCGGAATGGCGTGAGCCAGTCGTCGTAGAGCCCGGGCAGAAGGTCGTCCTCGTAGAGTTGGGCCGCGGCCGTGAGTGATTGGATCGCCCGGGCGCGATCGTTTTCCGCTAGTGCGGAAGTGGCCTCGGCGATCGCCCTTTGGAAATCCACGACGTCGATCTCACAGGAAGCGTCCTGCCGCCAGCGCACTGTGTAATGGTCGGTCACCAGCGAGTTGCATTCCGCCGGCAAGGCTCGCTTTAGGTGGTGGAGGAGCTGCCGCAGATTCGTCCGGGCCTGCGATTCGTTGGAAGCCGGCCAGAGCACAAACGCCAGCCGCTCCCGCGGTTGTGGCGTATCCCCATGCAGGATGAGATAGGCAATCAGGGATTGCAGGCGGTTCGTGTTCACCGAGGTGACCAAGTGTCCCGCGTAGCTGACCCGCAGGTTGCCAAACAAGTTGATCCGCATGAGTGCTTAGTCTACGACGTCCCGGGCCGCGAGGGGGCGCGACGCGCTCAGATACACATAGCACTCGGTCCTTGCAGTACCGGCTGAAGCGATCCAGAAGCCTGCGGCTGTCCCCTGCGCCGCGCCCTACGCCGCCCGCTGCTTCTCACGCGTCAGGCTGACCGATGCCGTCGGCGCGCCCACCAGCACCGGACAGGAGGCTTCCCGCGCGATGCGGTACGCGTGCGAGCCGAGATGTCCCGGGGTCCCGCCGCATTCTCCATGTCCGATCACCAGCAGCGACGCGCCGCGCGACTGGGCCGCGCGCACGACGACCTTCACGACTTCACCCGCGTGCACCGCCACTTCCGCGCTGCGCGCCAGCCTGCGCCGGAACTCCAGCAGCCACGCCATGGCACGTTCGAAAGCCGCCAAGCGCTGCCGGACTCCCCCCACTTCCGGCACCGCGTGGATCAGGTGCAAGGGCCGCCCGTACGCCTGCGCGATGCTGGCCGCCGAGTCGAGGTGCTCTTCGCCGCCCGGCCGAGGTTCCATCGCGCACAGCACCGGCCCGCCCTCCTTGGGCTCGCGCGCCGGCGCAATCCACACCGGGCACTTCGCCCGCGCCAGTACGGCCGTGATCGTGCTCTCCAGGCCCCCCGGACAGTTGCCCGAGCCGTGGCGCGGCATGAAGATCAGGTTCGCGCGGCCGCCGTTGGCCAGTTCCACAATCCGCCCGGCGGGGTCGCTCTTGCCGCCGCGCGAGGTGTCCAGCACCACCAGTTGCGACCGGCACTTCTCGGCCAGTTCCACCGCCTGTGCCAGAGTCTTCCTGCATTGCGGGCAGGCATCGGAGGGATAAACGATTCTAAGAAATGGCCACATCGCCTCTCCTCAATTCCAAGACGCTTTAGGGAGCCGCAGCGCCTAACATCGCGCCGCGGTTCTTGGACGTTACGGAACAATCGAGAGAGGCGGAGCGCGGCTGCCCGCCGCATTTCTGCTTCGGCCGGACTGCGGACCGGCACCGGATGGTATCCGGAACACGGTTGCCTGCAGCCCTGGCGTCGTCAGCCAGGTCACGCCCGCGGCCGCGCCGCGTTCACGCCATTGCCTTTGGACCACGACCCCGGCGCGCTGGCCGGCGGCCATCCATAAGTCCGCCGGGCGCGCCACGGCACGCAGACTTGCCCATCCCTGGCACAACCCCGCATCGGGAACCGCCCAGCCGCTTTGACCGGCTAGGGGCAGCAGCCACAAAACGGCGCTCAGGGTGAGCCAGTTGGTCTTGCCGCGCGACATGGTGTAACTAAGAAGATGAACCTTTTTTAATCTAGCAGCCGCCCCGGCCAAACGCAACCCGCCTGAATGCGTCCCGTGTGTGGATCGTCACGCCGTCCCGCGAGCGGCACGCTCCCCCAGGGCGATCGCTCCCAGCACTCCCGCGTCGTCTCCCAGCGCCGGCGGTACGATGTATTCTTCAATACATTCGATCAGCTCCGGTGCCCGGATATAGCCGTTCAGCAAGGCGCACACCTGGCGGCGGATCGGTGGAAACAGGTGGCCGCGCCGCATCACGCCCCCGCCCAGAATCAGCCGCTGGGGCGATAGCGTACAGATGAAATTGACCATCGCCAGGGCCAGATAGCGCGCCTCCAGGTCCCAGGCCGGATGATCGTCCGGCAGCGTCTCGCCGCGCCCGCCCCACCGGCCTTCGATCGCCGGACCACAGACCAGCCCCTCCAGGCAGTCGCCGTGGAACGGGCACGCGCCGGCGTAGGGATCACGCGCGGCGTCACGCGGCACCCGAATATGCCCCATCTCGGGGTGGATCAACCCGTGCAGGAGCCGCCCGTGCGCCATGCCGCCGCCACCGAATCCCGTGCCCACCGTGAAATAGAGGAAGGTGTCCAAGCCCCGCGCTGCGCCCCAGCGCGCCTCCCCCAAAGCCGCGGCGTTGACGTCCGTGTCGAATCCCACCTTCAGGCCCGTGGCCCGCTCGATCGCCCCCGCAAACTCCGTGTTCGCCCAGCCAGGCTTCGGCGTTGAGGTGATGTATCCATAGGTCGGCGATCGCGGATTCAGGTCTACCGGGCCGAAGGAGCCGATGCCGATCGCATCGAGCGAATGTCGCGTGCCTTCCTCACGGAAAAATGCCGCCGCCCGCTCCAGCGTTTCCTCGGGCGAGGTGGTCGCAAACTCCACCCGTGCCGTCAACTCGCCTGCCGGGTTGCCCACCGCGCACACGAACTTGGTGCCGCCCGCTTCGATACCCCCGTAACGCTGCATAGCCGACCAGAATATCAGTCCACCGGATATAATGCGCCTTGCCATGTCTCGTCTCCTCGCTACGGCATCTCTGTTCTGCGCCCTGGCCGCCGCCCAGTCGGATCCCCAGCAGATCCGCCGCCTGCTGGAGCCCCGCCTGGTAGGTCCGGATCTGGTGGCCTTCCAGTTGCGCGAATACCTGCTGCGCAAAGCCCCGCCGCTACCGGCTAACCCCACGCCGGATGGCTGGACCGCCGAGTCCCGCCGCCTGCGCAGGCATCTGCTGGACGATGTCGTCTTCCACGGCTGGCCCCGCGAGTGGGTCGAGGCGCCTCCGCGTTTTGAAGAGCGCGGCGTGATCCCCGCGAGCGGCTACCGCATGCGCAAGCTGCGGTACGAAATCGTGCCCGGATTCTGGTCCAGCGCCGTCCTCTATGAGCCCGAACACCTGGATGGGAAGGCGCCCGCGATCCTCAACGTGAACGGCCATGTCGGCGCCCCCGGCAAGGCCGTCGAGTACAAACAAAAGCGCTGCATCAATCAAGCGCGCCGCGGCATCGTCTCGTTGAACCTGGAATGGTTCAGCTTCGGCGAGCTTTCTTCCAGGGAAAACCTGCACTGGTATGCGGCCCACCTGGATCTGGTGGGCGCCAACGGCGTTGGTCTCTTCTACCTGGCCATGCGTAAGGGCCTGGATTACCTGGCCCAGCACCCCCACGTGGACTCCACCCGCCTGGGCGTGACCGGACTTTCCGGCGGCGGGTGGCAAACCATCGTGCTGAGCGCGCTCGATGAGCGCGTGTCGGTCTCCGTCCCGGTGGCTGGTTACGCCTCCTTGCGTTCCCGCATCGAGCGCCCCGCCGACACCGGCGACATCGAGCAGAATCCTTCGGATTTTCTCGAGAGCCAGGATTTCACGCACCTCACCGCCATGCGTGCGCCCCGCCCGACCCTGCTGATCTACAACGCCGAAGACGATTGCTGTTTCCGCGCCCCGCTGGTGAGGCCCTACATCTTCGACCAGGTCCAGCCCTTCTTTGCGCTCTACGGAAAAGTTGCCAACCTCGCCTGGCATGAGAACACCGATCCCGGAACCCACAACTATCAGCTCGATAACCGCCAGCAGTCCTACCGCTTCTTCGCGCGCCACTTCGGCAGGCCCGACCCGGGCCCGGAAATCCCCGTGGACGGCGAGATCAAGACTGTCGAGGAGCTGGCCGCCGGTCTCCCGGTCAACAACCTCACCATCCTGGGACTCGCGCGCCAGTTGGCCGATAGCCGCCCGCACTCTTCCGGCACCCGCGACCAGATCGGCCGCACCGTCCGCTACCGGCCCGTGGAGGTTGCCAAGGCCTGGGCACTCAACAACAGCAAAAACAAAGGCGTAGAGTCGCTCTCCTACCGCTTCGATTTTGACAACGGCCTGAGCGCCGCCGGCGTCGCGCTCCATTCCATCGCCGTCGCGCACCCCGTCCACGCCACCATCGTGCTCGATGACAAGGGCCGCAAAGCCGCCGGGGAGGCGGTCTCCGATCGCGTGAATCGCGGCGAGCGCGTGCTGGCCGCCGACCTGCTTCTCACCGGGGACGCCGCGCCCGAAAATCCCGGCGCCTCGGCCTACACCCAGATGCTGGCCGCCGTGGGCGATCGCCCGCTGGGTCTCGAAGCGGCACAGTTGATCGCCCTGGCCCGCTGGCTCGGCCCCGGCCCCGTGCGCGTCGAAACCAGCGGCATCCGCACCCAGGTGATCGCCCGCGTGGCGGCCGCGCTCGAACCTGCCCTCTTCCGCGAAGTGATCGTGCGGAACGGAATGAGTTCCCTGCGCCACCTGCTCGACGCCCCCGTGGAATATCAGGACGCGCCGGACCTGTTCTGCCTCGGCCTGTTCCCCCAGTTCGACCTCGACGCCCTCGCCGTCTTGCACCGCTGACCTCGCCCGGCCCCTGCGGCAGTACCATAAACAGCAGAGGGGATTTCATGACCACTGCCGCAGCCAATCCGGAAGTTCAGGAACCCATCATCGTTCCGCATCCGGTCACGCTCGAGTTGTACCGCAAGATGCTGACCGTCTATTACGTCGAGGAGCGGCTCAAAGTCTTCGACCGGCAGGGTAAGTGCTCCTTCCATGCCTCCACGCGCGGGCACGAAAAAGTGCAGGTCGGCCTCACCATGCTTCTCAAGCCGCGCCATGACTGGTTCTTCACTTACTACCGCTCCAAGGGCGTGGTCGTCGGTCTGGGCATGCCGCTCAAGGACATCTTCCTGGCCATGCTCAGCCGCGAAGGAGACCCCAACTCGAACGGCCGCAACATGCCCGAGCAATTCTCTTCCCGCGAGCTGAAACTCGTCGCGCAGACCGCCTGCACCGGCACGCAGTACCTGCCGGCCGTGGGCATGGCGCGCGCTCTGAAGCGCGATGGCGCCGGCCAGGTGGTTTATGTCTCCTCCGGCGAAGGCGCCACCAGCGAAGGCGAGTTCTTCGAAGCCCTCAACTGGGCCGGCCGCGAAAAACTGCCCGTCCTTTTTGTGGTCGAGAACAACGGCTATGCCATCAGCGTGCCGCAGGAGGTGCAGACCGGCTCGGAAGTGCACCGCATCGCCCAGGGCTTCGCCATGCCCACTTACAACCTGGATGGCACCTGGTTCGAGCCTATGTACCAGACCATCCCCCCGGTCATCGAGCGCCTGCGCCGTGGCGAAGGTCCCGCTTTGATCGAAGCGCACGTCATCCGCCTGGATCCTCACTCCTCCTCCGACGACCAGCGCAAATACCGCTCGCCGGAGGAACTTGAGGCCCTTCGGCAGCGCGATCCCATCTACCAGACCGAACAGTACCTGCTGCGCCACCGCGTGATGAACGCGGATGAAATGGATGCGCTGCGCGCCGAGATCAAGGCGGAGGTGGATCGTGCCGCCGCCGAAGCCGACGCCCAGCCGGCGCCCTCCGGCCGTGATCTCCTGGCGCACATTTATTCCGATGAGCCCGCAGTCGGCTCCCCGCCGCCTGCCCCGCGTTATCTGCCCTCCGGTGAGATCACCATGATCGACGCCATCAATCACGGCCTGCGCGAGGAGATGGAGCGCAACCCGAAGATTGTCATGTGGGGCGAGGATATCGCCGATCCCAAGGGAGGCGTCTTCGGCGTCACGCGGGGGCTCACCACCGCCTTTCCGGGCCGCGTGGAAAACTCGCCCCTGGCCGAGGCCAGCATCGTCGGTGTCGCTGGCGGCGTGGCCATCGCCGGCTACAAGCCCATCGTCGAAATCCAGTTCGGCGACTACCTGTGGCCCGGCTTCATGCAGATGCGCGATGAAATCGCCACCGTGCGCTGGCGCAGCCAGGGCGCCTGGACCTGCCCCGTCGTGGTGCGCATCGCCGTGGGTGGCTATATCAAGGGCGGCCCCTGGCACTCAGCCTGCGTCGAAAGCTTCTTCGCCCACGTGCCGGGCTGGCGCGTGGTGTTCCCCAGTTGCGCGGACGACGCCAAGGGCCTCATCAAAACTGCGGCCCGTTCCGCCGACCCGGTCGTGTTCCTCGAGCACAAGGGCCTGTACCGGCGCATCCAGGCGAAAACCCCGGAGCCGGATGCCAATTACCTGGTGCCCTTCGGCTGCGGGCGCGTCCGCAGGGAAGGGAAGGATGTTACCGTAGTTGCGTGGGGCAGCGCCATCTATCTGGCGCTCGAGGCCGCCCGCCAACTCGAGCCGCAGGGTTATTCGGTGGAGATAATCGACCCCCGATCGATTATCCCTCTCGACGAGCAATTGATCTACCGCAGCGTGCGTAAAACCAGCCGCCTGGTGATCGCCTCCGAAGACAGTCTCACCATGGGTTTCGCCGCGGAAATCGCCGCCCGCGTGGCTCAAAACTGCATCGATGCGCTGGATGCCCCCATCCTTCGCGTGGCAGCGCAGGACTCCTTCGTCCCCTCGGCTCCCAGCCTCGAAGCCATGGTGCTGCCTTCGGCCGAATCCGTGAAAGCCGCCGTCGAGCAGGTTTTGCGATACTAGCCCAATCGGTCAACCGAGCGGCCAGAGAGGGAGCGGTCAGTTCTGCGCGCGGCTGTGTTTCCGCCCGTACGTGAAGTAAATCACCAGGCCTACTACCAGCCAGATGAGCAGGCGCAGCCAGGTGTCTAGCGGCAGACTGGCCATCAGCAGCAGGGAAATGAAAATACCCAGGATGGGCACCAGCGGCACCAGCGGCGTCTGGAAGGGCCGGGGCAGCTCCGGCCGCCGCACGCGCAGCACCCACACGCCGGCGCACACGATCACGAAGGCCAGCAGCGTGCCGATGCTCACCAGTTCGCCCAGAATCCCGATCGGAATCGTGGCGGCGAACACCGCCACGAACGCGCCCACCAGGATGGAGGAGATCCACGGGGTGCGGAAGCGCGGATGCACGGCGCCGGCCCACTGCGGCAGCAGGCCGTCCTTCGACATAGAGAAGAACACCCGGGATTGCCCCAGCAGCATCACCAGCATCACCGTGCTCAACCCCATGATGGTGCCGATCAGAACCAGGTACTGGCCCCAGCGCAGGCCGATGGCTTCCATGCCGAAGGCCACCGGCGCAGCCACGTTGAGCTGCTTGTAGCTCACCACGCCGGTAAGCAGCCCGGAAGTCACGATGTAGAGGATGGTGCAGATGATCAGCGACCCGAGGATGCCCACCGGCATGTCGCGCTGCGGATTCTTGGCCTCCTGCGCGGCCGTCGAGACGGCGTCGAAGCCGATATAGGCGAAGAAGATTACCGCCGCGCCGCGTCCTACGCCGGACCAGCCGTAGCGGCCGAACTCACCGATATTCGGCGGCACGAAAGGGTGCCAGTGGGAAGCGGCCAGAGCCGGGTGTTGCAGCACATAGACCGCCGCAATGCCGATGAACACCAGCACCGTGCCCACCTTCACGAACACGATCGCGGTGTTCAGGTTGGCGGATTCTTTGATGCCGATCACCAGGATGGTCGTCACCATGCAGATCGCCAGAAAGGCGATCAGGTTGAAGGAGGCCGTCACGTGCGGCAGGCTGGCCACCAGTCCCTCCGGCACGCTGGCGGCCGGCACCCAGATGCCGTTGTATTGGACCAGCAGGCTGCCCGGAGTGGCGGTCAGTTCCGGGGGGATGGTGATGCCCAGGTGCTGCGCCAGCAGGATCACGTTGGCGCTCCACCCCGAAGCCACCGTGGCGGCGCCGAAGGCGTACTCCAGGATCAGGTCCCAGCCGATGATCCAGGCGAAAATCTCGCCCAGCGTGGCGTAGCCGTACGTGTAGGCCGATCCGCAAATGGGAATCAGCGAGGCGAACTCCGCGTAGCACAGGCCCGCAAACAGGCACCCGCCGCCGGCCAGGATGAACGAGAGCATGATCGCCGGCCCGGCATACTGCGCCGCGGCGGTGCCCGTGAGCACGAAGATGCCCGCTCCGATGATCGCGCCAATGCCCAGCGCCACCAGGTTCACGGGCCCCAGCGCGCGCTTCAGGCTGTGCTCGTCCTCGCGCTCCGACTCGGAAAGGATAGCCTGTAACGGCTTCCGGGCCAGCAAGCCCCGCTTTTCGGTTGTGATCTGCGCCACCACAACAGTAGACCGCATTCCGCCGCCTCCCGCAAGGAACCGCGGGCGCGCGTCGCGTCCCTACTGCACCGCCTCGGCCAACTGCCGCCGGCTGCGCCAGGCGTGGAAGCGCGTCTGCCAGTTCGCCAGGTAGGTGTAGAACACCGGCGTGAGGTAAAGCGTGATGAGCTGCGAAAACAGCAGCCCGCCGACCACCGCCAGGCCCAGGGGCCGCCGCGCCTCGGCGCCCGCGCCGTAGCCCAGCGCGATGGGCAGCGCACCCAGCAGGGCGGCCATGGTGGTCATCATGATGGGCCGGAAACGGATCAGGCAGCCTTCGTAAATGGCCTGATGCGCCGGCAGACCCTGGCGGCGCTCAGCGTCCAGCGCGAAATCGATCTGCATGATGGCGTTCTTCTTCACGATGCCGATCAGCATGATCAAGCCCACGAAGGCGTAGATGTTCAGGTCGATCTTGAACAGGTAGAGCGTGAGCAGCGCGCCAAAGCCCGCTGAAGGCAGGCCGGAAAGAATGGTCAGCGGGTGGATGTAACTCTCGTACAGAATGCCCAGCACGATGTAGACCACCATGATGGCCACCATCAGGAGGACCCACAAATTTCCCAGGGAGCTCTGGAACGCCTTGGCCTCGCCTTCGAAGGTGGTGCCGATGGTGGCGGGCAGCGTCTCCTGGGCCAGGGCATCGATCTTGCTAACCACGTCGCCAAGCGAAGTGCCTGGCTTCAGGTTGAAGGACACCGTGACCGCCGGGAGCTGTCCGAAGTGGTTGATGGCCTGCGGCCCGGTTTCCTGCACCACGCTGGCCAGCGTATCCAGGGGGATCAGTTGGCCGCCGGCAGACTTGAAGTACAGCAGGGAGATGGCTCGCGGATCCATCTGGTAGCGCGGCTCCAGCTCCAGCAGCACCTTGTATTCGTTGACCGCCGCGTAGATCGTGGATACCCAGCGCGGCCCGAAGGCGTCGTAAAACGCGTTTTCGATCTGCGAGGGGCTCACCTGCACCGCCGCGGCCTTGTCCCGGTCGATGTTAACCTTCACCTGCGGACTTTCAATCTGCAAATCGCTGGTCACATCCTGCAATCCGGGCAGCGCCGCCACGCGTTCGAGCAGCTTCTTCGAGAGCGGGTACAGTTCCTCCTTGTCCGGGGAGTGCATGGAGAACTGGTAGAGGCTCTTGGTCACCTGGCCGCCGATCTGAATGGTGGGCGGATTCTGCAAAAACACGCGCATGCCGGGGAAGGCGGCCAGCTTGGGACGCAGTTCGGCGATGATTTCGTCCACCAGCAGCTCCCGTTGGCTGCGGGGCTTCAGATGCACTACCAGTTCGCCGTAGTTCGGGCCGCCCAGCGTGGAGGCGGCCGTGCCGCCCACGGTCGAGACCAGCGCGTCTACGTTGGGATCCTTGCGGATCACTTCGGCGATTTCGTTCTGCGCCCGGACCATCTGGTAGTAGGAGGTGCCCTGCTGCGCCTCGGTCACGGCGATCATCTGCTCGGTGTCCTGCGCCGGGATGAAGCCCTTGGGGATATCCAGGAACATCCAGGCGGTGGCCGCCAGCACCGCCACGAAAATCGCCATGGTGGCCGGGCGGTAGCGCAGCACCCATTGCAGACTGTGATCGTAGACCCGCAGCATGCCTTCGAAGAAGCGCTCGGTCGCGTGGTAGAACCAGCTCCGGCGCTGCTCGTGCGGCGGCTTCAGAAAGCGGCTGCACAGCATGGGCGTGAGCGTCACCGAAACCACGCCGGAAATCAGAATCGCCACGCAGATGGTCACCGCGAACTCTTTGAACAGCCGCCCCAGGATTCCGCCCATGAACAGCACCGGGATGAACACCGCCGCGAGCGAAAGCGTCATCGAGACGATTGTGAAGCCGATCTCCCGCGAGCCTTCGAGCGACGCCTGCATCGGCCGCTCGCCCATCTCCATATGCCGCACGATGTTCTCCAGCATCACGATGGCGTCGTCCACCACGAAGCCGATGGAGAGAATCAGAGCCATCATGGAAAGGTTGTCCAGGCTGTAGTTCAGCAGGTACATGATGGCGAAGGTACCGATGATGGAAAATGGCAGCGCCAGGCTGGGAATCACTGTGGCCGAAACGTTGCGCAGGAACAGGAAGATGACCATCACCACCAGGCCCAGCGTGAGCACCATGGTGAACTTCACGTCGTTGAACGACTCGCGGATGGTCTCCGAGCGGTCGTACAACACATTCATCACCACCGAGGGCGGCAGTTCCTGCTTGAACACCGGCAGAAGCTTCTTGACGTTGTCGGTGACCTCGATCGTATTGGTACCGGGCTGCCGTTGGATGGCCAGCACGACGGCGCGCTGCCCGCCCCGGGCGTTGTAAAACCAGGAGGCGGTCTTGTCGTCCTCCACGCTGTCGATCACCTTGCCCAGCTCTTCCAGCCGCACCGGAGAGCCCTTGCGATAGGCCACCACCAGGGGGCGGTACTGCGCCGCGCTCATCAACTGCCCGGAGGCTTGCAGTGTAAAGGCTCGCTTGGGTCCGGTGATGGCCCCGGTAGGCAGGTTGACGTTCCAGTTGCGCAGCGCGGCCTCCACCTCGTTGATGCCGATCTGCCGCGTGGCCAGCGCCTGCGGGTCCATCTGCGCGTGTACGGCGTATTTCTGCGCGCCCAGCACCTGCACCTGCGCCACGCCCGTCACCATGGAGATGCGCTGCGCGATGCGCGTTTCCGCGTATTCATCCAGGGTCCACAGCGGAATCGAGGGAGAGGTCAGCGCCAGGTAGAGGATGGGCTGATCGGCCGGGTTTACCTTGGTGAAGGTGGGCGGCGTGGGCATGCCCTGCGGCAGCAGGCGGGAGGCCTGCGTGATGGCCGCCTGCACGTCTACCGCGGCGCCGTCCAGGTTGCGGCTCAGATCGAACTCCAGGGTGACTTGCGTGTTCCCCAGCGAATTCACCGAGGTCATGGACTCCAGGCCGGCGATCATCGAGAACTGGTTCTCGAGCGGCGTGGCCACGGCCGACGCCATGGTGTCGGGGCTCGCGCCTGGCAGCGCCGCCGTCACCAGCAGGGTAGGGAAGTCCACGTTGGGCAGGTCGCTTACCGGCAGCGAGCGGTACGCCACCAGCCCGAACATGGCGATGGCCAGCATCAGCAGGCTGGTGGCGATGGGCCGGCGAATGAAGGTTTCCGAGATGTTCATGAGGGAAAGCTTTCCAGCGCCTCGGGCGCGGCCGCTTCTGTGGCCTTCCAGGCTTTCCACTTTTCCACGATGGCCGCCATATAGGTGTACACCACGGGGGTCAGGTAAAGAGTCAGGAACTGCGAGAACATCAGCCCGCCCACCACCGCCAGGCCCAGCGGGCGCCGCGCCTCGCCTCCGGCGCCTAAGCCCAGCGAGATGGGCAGCGCTCCCAGCAGCGCCGCCATGGTGGTCATCATGATGGGCCGGAAACGGATCACGCAGCCCTGGAAGATGGCTTCCTTGGGCGCCAGGCCGCGGCTGCGCTCGGCTTCCAGCGCGAAGTCGATCTGCATGATGGCGTTCTTCTTCACGATGCCGATCAGCATGATCAACCCCACGAAGGCGTAAATACTCAGCTCCACATGGAACAGCAGCAGGGTCAACAGCGCGCCGAAGCCCGCCGAAGGCAGCCCGGAAAGGATGGTGATGGGGTGCACGTAGCTCTCATACAGCACGCCCAGCACGATATAGACCACCATGATGGCCACCAGCAACAGGATGCCCATGTTCTTCAGTGAGCTCTGAAACGCCTTGGCCGTGCCCTGGAAGCTGGTCCGGATGCTGTCCGGCAGGTTGTTCAGGGCCAGTTCCTCCATGGCGCTCACCGCGTCGCCCAGCGACGTGCCGGGCTTCAGGTTGAAGGAAATCGTCACCGAGGGCAACTGGCCGGAGTGGTTGATGCTTTGCGGTCCGGCGTCCTCCCAGATGCGGCAGAAGGTATTCAGGGGGATGAGATGGCCGTCGGTGGACTTGAAGTAGAGCTGGGAGAGCGCGTCAGCGTGCATCTGGTATTTCTGCTCCAGTTCCAGCAGCACGCGGTACTGGTTGATGGGGGAGTAGATGGTGGATGCCCAGCGCGGCCCGTAGGCGCTGTAGAGCGCGCCTTCGATATCGGCCGTGTTCAGCGCTAGGGCCGCTGCCTTGTCCCGATCCAGTTCCACGTTCACCCGCGGCGTCTTGATTTGCAGGTCGCTGTTGACGTCCTGTAATCCGGGAAGGCGCGCGGCCAGGCGCTCGAACCGCTGCGCCTGGCGGTAGAGTTCCGCGGTGTCCGGCCCTTGCAGCGTGAAATCGTAGGCCGTCTTCGACGGATGGCCGCCGATGCGGATGGCCGGAGGCAGCGTCAGGTACACGCGCATGCCCGGAATGCCTTGCAGCCTGCCGCGCAGCTCCTGGAGCACTTCATCGGCCTTCAGTTGGCGTTTGCGCCGCGGGATCAACTGCACGAACATGCGGCCGTAGTTCGATCCCCCGTTGAAATTGCCCCCCACGTAGGACATGAAGGTCTCCACGTTCGGGTCTTCCCTCACGATGGAGGCCACCTTCTGCTGGTATTCCTCCATCTGGTAGAACGAGGTGCCCTGGAGGGCCTCTGTGTTCACGTACATCTGGTCGTTGTCCTGGTCCGGGATGAAGCCCTTGGGCACCTTGACGTACAGGTAGCCGGTGGCGCTCAGCACCGCCAGGAAGAGCGCCAGCATCACGGGGCGGTGGTTCAGCACCCAGCGCAGGCTGCCGCTGTAGGCGCGCAGCATGGACTGAAAAAAGAATTCCGTTACCCGGTAGAAGCTGCCGGACTGATCCCCGGGCCTGCGCAGGAAGCGGCTGCACAACATGGGCGTGAGCGAGACCGAGACCATCCCCGAAATCAGGATAGCCGCGCAGATAGTGACCGCGAATTCCCGCAGCAGCCGCCCCATGATCCCGCCCATGAACAACACCGGGATGAACACCGCCGCGAGCGAGATGGTCATGGAGACGATGGTGAAGCCGATCTCCCGCGAGCCCCGCAGCGCCGCCTGCATGGGCAATTCTCCCTGTTCCAGGTGCCGCACCGTGTTTTCCAGCATCACGATGGCGTCGTCCACCACGAACCCGATGGACAGAATCAGCGCCATCATGGAGATGTTGTCCAGGCTGTAGTCCAGCAGGTACATCACCGAGAAAGTGCCCACGATGGAGAAGGGCAGCGCCAGGCTGGGAATCATGGTGGCCGAGACGTTGCGCAGGAACAGGAAGATCACCAGGATCACCAGCCCGAGCGTCAGCATCATGGTGGTCTGCACGTCGTGAAAGGCCTCCCGGATGTTCACCGAGCGGTCGCCGCGGATGGTCAATTGCACCGACGGCGGTAGCTGCGCCTGGAACACCGGCAGCAGCTTGCGAATGGCGTCGGTCACCTCGATGGTATTGCTGCCGGGCTGGCGCATCACCGCCAGGTTGATGGCCTTGCGCCCGTGCCCGTTCAGGTACATCCAGGAAGCTGTCTTATCGTCCTCCACGCTGTCGATCACCCTGGCCAGGTCCTCCAGGCGCACAGGGGAGCCGTTCCGCCAGGCCACGATCATGGGCCGGTAGTCTTCGGCCTTCATGAGTTGGCCGCTCACCTGCACGTTGAACGCGCGCTGCGGGCCGTAGAGCGTGCCCGTCGGGATGTTCACGTTCCAATCCTGCAGGGTGCCGGCCACTTCGTTGAGCCCGATCTGCCGCGCGGCCAGCCTGTCCGGGTCCACCTGCACGCGCACGGCGTACTTCTGCGTACCGAACACCATCACCTGCGCCACGCCGGAAACCATGGAGATGCGTTGCGCGATGGTAGTCTCGGCGTATTCGTCCACGGTCCAGATGGGCAAGGTCTCGGAGAAGACGCCCAGGAACATCACCGGCGAATCGGCCGGATTGTACTTGCGGAAGGAGGGTGGGGCCGGCATGCCCGGGGGCAGCAGAGGCGTGGCCTCGGCGATGGCTGTCTCCACGTCCACGGCTGCGCCGTCCAGGTCCCGCCCCAGGTCGAATTGCAGGGTGACCTGCGTGTTGCCCAGCGAACTGGTCGAGATCATCGAGTCCAGCCCCGCGATCATCGTGAACTGGCGCTCGAGCGGCGTGGCCACGGCGGAAGCCATGGTGTCCGGGTTGGCGCCCGGCAGGCTGGCGGAAACCACCAGCGTCGGGAAGTCCACGTTGGGCAAATCGCTCACCGGCAGCGCGCGGTACGCCAGCACCCCGAACAGCGCGATCGCCAGCATGATCAGGCTGGTGGCAATGGGCCGCCGGATGAAATGCGCCGAAATCTCCAAGTCAGTTCCTCAGATGATCTTTGTCTTTGGCGGCCCGCCCGCGCCTCCGGTTACGCGCGAGGTTTACGAACTATGCCGTCAACTTGCGCGTGAACTCCGCCTGCCCGTGTACGTCCGTGAGGCGCTGATCGCGCCCCTGGTAGAAATAGGTCAGCTTCTCGTGATCCAGGCCGATCAGCCGCAGCAGCGTGGCGTTCACGTCGTGGGCATCCACGCGCATCTCCGCTGCCTGCACGCCGAATTCGTCGGTGGCGCCCAGCACCTGCCCGCCGCGCACGCCGCCGCCCGCCAGCCACATGGTGAACCCGTAGGGATGATGATCCCGCCCGTTCTGCCCCTGCGAAAGCGGCGTCCGCCCGAACTCGCCGCCCCAAACCACCAGGGTCGAATCCAGCAGGCCCCGGCCTTTGAGGTCTTCCAGCAACCCGGCGATGGGCCGGTCCGTCTTGCCCGCCATGCGCGTGTGCGAGCCCACCAGGTCTGTGTGCGCGTTATCCCAGTCGTCCCCCACGTTGGTCCCGGAATAGAGCTGCACGAAGCGCACTCCACGCTCTACTAAGCGCCTAGTTAGCAAACATTTACGACCAAAATCCTCAGTTAAAGGTTCATCTATTCCGTAAAGCCCCCGCGTGGCCGCCGTCTCCTTCCGGAAATCCACCGCCTCCGGGGCCGCGCTTTGCATCCGGTAGGCCAGTTCGTAAGAGGAGATGCGCGCCTCGAGCGTGGAATCACCCGGCCGCGCCGCCTCGTGCATCTCGTCCACCCGGCGGATGAAGCTCAGCGTTTCGCGCTGCACTTCGGCCGGGATGCCCGGCGGATTTTCGAGATACAGAATCGGGTTCGCGCCGCCGCGGAATACCGTTCCCTGGTAGACCGCCGGCAGGAAGCCCGCGCCATAGGCGGGCGGTCCGGATTTGGTCGAGCCATCAGTCATCACCACGAAGGCCGGCAGATTCTGGTTTTCCGTGCCCAGCCCGTAGGTGACCCAGGAGCCCAGGCAGGGCCGCCCGGGAAACTGCGAGCCCGTGTTCCTCAGGTAGATGGCCGGCGCGTGGTCGAACACGTCCCCGTAGCAACTGCGCAGCACCGCGATATCGTCCATGCGCTTCCGCAGGTGCGGATACAGGTCGGAGACCGGCGTGCCGCAGGTGCCGCCTGGCCGGAACTGCCACGGGCTGCCCCGCAGAATCGCCTTGGTGGGGTCGTGGATGAAGCTGGTCTTGATGGTCCGCGCCAGTTCCACCGAGAGCGGCTGCCCCGTGCGCCTGGTGAGTTCCGGCTTGGGGTCGAAGGTGTCCACGTGACTCACGCCGCCGTGCATGAACAGGTAGATGATGCTCTTCGCTTTGGCCGGCAGCATGGGCCGCTTGGGGGCCAGAGGATTGGTTTCGGCCTCTAGCATGGCGGCCAGGGCCACCGCGCCGAACCCCCGGCCCGCGCGGCACAACAGGTCCCGTCTGGTCAGGCTAGTCCACATACAGAAACTCGTTCAGGTTGAGCAGGCCGCGTACCAGTTCCACCCGCGCCGCCTCGTCCGATCCCAGGCGCGCCTTCTGCCGCGCCAGAAATTCCTCGGCGGCCCTCTTCTCGCCCGGGCTCGGCGCGCGCTCCAGCACCCGCTCCCAGGCGTCCTCTACGCCTCGGATCTTGGCCGCCAGCGCGCGCGCCTGCTCCAGCATAAAGCGGCTGTTGAGCAGCGCCAGCGACTGCGGCGCGGTGGTGCTCTCCGTCCGGCGCGGGCAGGAGAACACACCGTCCGGCGCGTCAAAGGCCTCGAACATCGGCTGCTGGAAGGTCCGCCGCACGATCAGGTACACGCTCCGGCGCGTGTGCTCGGCGGGGTCCGGCGTCACCACCCACGCATTCTCCGGCTTGCCGATGATGCCGTACAGCTCTTGCGCTTCGAGCGGCGGCACCACCGGCATGCCGCCCATCTGCAGGTTCAGCGTGCCCGCCGCCTGGAGCACGGCGTCGCGGATCTCCTCGGCTTCCAGCCGCCGCCGGTTCATGTGCGAAACCAGCATGTTGGCCGGGTCTTTGATGCGCGCTGATTCGGTGGCGTTGGCGCTGCGCCGGTACGCTGCCGAAAGCATCATCATCCGGTGCATGGCCTTGATCGACCAATGGCGCGCGGCGAATTCGGTGGCCAGCCAGTCCAGCAGCTCCGGGTGCGAAGGCTGGCCGGCGCGGGTGCCGAAATCGCTGGGCGTGCGCAGCAGGCCGTAGCCGAAGTGCCCCTGCCAGATGCGATTCACCATCACCCGCGCGAACAGCGGATTATCCGCGCTGGCGATCCATTCGGCCAGGGCCTTGCGCCGCCCGGTGGTGCGCGCGTGAAGCGGCGGATCCGGCACGTCCCCGCCGCCCAGGCAGCTCAGGAACCCCGGCCCCACTTCGTCGCCGGGCGCGTCCGGATTGCCCCGCAGTGCGATATAGGTCCGCGGCGCTTCGCGGCCCACGTCGATGATGCCCGGCGACATCGGCGGAGGCCCGTAGCCGGCGAACATGTTCAGCAGGCGCTTCTCGATGGCCTGGATGCGCTCCGCGTCCGCCGGGCTGAGCGCCGCCAGCACTTCCTCGTCGCTGGGCTTGATCTGCTTATCGGATTCGGCCGCAATGGCCTGCTGTTCGGGCGTGCGCGCCGCCGCCTTGGTGCGGCGCGCTGCCTGCACGGCCGCGGGCAGGTGGGCGGCCTTCTCCTCTTGCAGCCGTTCCCGGTAAGGCTTCTCGATGCGCCCGATCTCCCGCCCGATCTGGCGCAGCCGGAACTCGCGCGTGTTGGCCGCTAGGTCGTAGAAGCGCGCGTCGTTGTATTCCAGAAACACCCGGTCGTTCACCGCCGGCGCGAAGATCGCCTGCATCCGGTAGTAGTCGCGCTGCGGGATGGGATCGAACTTGTGGTCGTGGCAGCGGGCGCAGCCCACCGTCAGGCCCAGGAACACCGAAGAAGTCGTATCCACGTAGTCGGTGAGCTTCTCCACCCGGTTCAAGTCTTCGACCTTGAAGAGCATGTCACGGTTGGTGCCTACCCGGAAGAAGCCCGTTCCCGTCTTCGCCTGCGGATCGTCCGGCCACAGTTCGTCGCCGGCAATCTGTTCTTTGGCGAAGCGGTCGTAAGGCTTGTCGCTGTTGAACGACTGGATCACATAATCCCGGTAGCGCCAGGCCTCCAGGATGTAGGGGTCCTGCTCGAAGCCGGAGGTGTCGCCGTAGCGCACCAGGTCCAGCCAGATGCGGCCCCACTTCTCGCCGTAGCGCGGCGAGGCCAGCAGCGCGTCCACCACCTTCTCCCAAGCCTGGGGCGAGGCGTCGTTGAGAAACGCGCGCACTTGCTCCGGCGAGGGCGGTAATCCGGTGAGATCGAAACTGGCGCGCCGCAGCAGGGTCAGCCGGTCCGCCTCCGGCGCCGGTTCCACGCCGGCGGCGCGCATCTTTTCGAGGAGGAAGGCGTCCGCAGGCGTGGCGGCGTCCGCCGTTGCGGGAACCTCCGGCCGCCCGGGCTTGCGGAATGCCCACCACGCGGCCGTCGGCGCTTTCACCGGCCCCGCGGGCCACTCCGCCCCCTGGTCGATCCAGGATCGCAGGGTTTCGATTTCCTCGCCCGAAAGCCGGCCGCCGGGAGGCATGGATACCGGGCCGCGGTGCAGGACCGCTCGCAGCAACAGGCTCTCGTCCGCGTGCCCGGGCTGGATGGCCGGGCCGCGTTTGCCGCCCTCGATCAGGCTCTCGCGCGAAGTGAGCCGCAAGCCCGACATGCCGGTCTTCTGGCCGTGGCAGGCGCCGCAGCGCTCACCGAGCAGGGCCACCGCCCGCGCCGGCAGCGTCTGCCCCGCCGCGGCCTGAAGTGCCATCGACACCCATGCGACAACCGAAATTCTCATGCCCAGCATCCCGGATTTCCCGTCATCATATCAAGGTGACTACCCGTTTGCTGTTGCTACTCTGCGCCGGGACCAGCTTTGCCGCTCCGCCGGAGATATCCAAACAGACTTACGTCTATAAGGTGGTGGACGGCACGGAGATCCATGCCGACGTCTATCGCATTCCGGACGGCCGGAGCCGCCCCGCCATCCTCTGGATTCACGGGGGCGCGCTCATCATGGGCCAGCGCGGCAACCTCAACCCGCTGCAGATGGAAAAATACGTGGGTGCGGGCTTCACCGTTGTCTCGATCGACTACCGCCTGGCCCCCGAAGTGAAACTCCCGGCCATCCTCGAAGACGTCCGGGACGCCTACGCCTGGTTGCGCGCGAAAGGCCCCGGGCTGTTCGCCATCGATCCCAACCGCATCGCCGTGGTGGGCGGCTCGGCGGGCGGCTACCTCACGCTCATGTGCGGCGTCATGCTGCGGCCCCGTCCGAAGGCGCTGGTCGCGTTCTACGGCTACGGCGATATCGACGGTCCCTGGTATGGCAAGCCAGATCCGTTCTATCTGCGTTCCCCCGCCGTCTCCCGGGAGGAGGCCTACGCGGCCGTGGGCGGGAAAGTTCTCACCGGCGCCGGCTCACCCAACAACCGCGGCCGGTTTTACCTTTACTGCCGCCAGCACGGCATCTGGCCCCAGGAAGTAGCGGGCCTCGATCCTGTCACTCAGCCGCGGGCCTTCGACCGCTACTGCCCCATCCGCAACATCACCAGGGACTACCCGCCCACGATGCTGCTGCACGGCGACGCCGACACCGATGTGCCCTACCAGCAGTCCGTGGCCATGGATGCCGAACTCGCCCGCCGGGGTGTGGAGCACCAGTTCATCACCATCCCCGGAGGACCGCACGGCTTTGATGGCGGCAAGCGCATGTCCGATCCCGTCGTCGCGCAGGCCTTTGCGCGCGCCCTCGAATTTCTCCAGCGGCACATGTGACTGGACCCATGAGGTTGCCGCGACAGCATTGACAACTACGCGTCAGCATGGTTCGTCAGGTGCTGGCGCGCTTATCATTCCCGATAGCAGCTCGATAGCGGCAACCCACGTATTACGGACGTATGCTCCGGTACCTATCACGAGGGGCGCCGAACCGGCGCCGAGCCGTCAGGTAGCGACAAAGTTCCACCGTGGTGTCCGCAGACAGAGGCACGAGGCGTGACTTGTCGAACGTTGTCCGGCGCACGTGGGATACTTGGGCCGTCTCGTCGTAGTCGCCGAGAGTCAGGCGCACCAGTTCGCCCCGACGCAGACCGGTTGTGCAAAGCACAACGATGGCCGCCCGGGCCACCTCGCGTTGCGATGGCAACCCTTGGTGCGGGGCCAGTGCATCTGCGGCGGCTAGCAGGCGAACGAGGTCGTTATCGAATAGATGTAGGGAAACGGCCGAGGTGCCAGAGGCGGAAGCTGCGTCGGATCGGGCACAAAGGCGTGGGGGGTCCTCGCATTGGCAAAACGCAGAATTGATACACCGCACGCAGCCGCGTGCGCCGGGTGCTCGCGTGCACAGAGGCCATCGACTCAGCCCAAACCGCGAAGGCATCACGCGTCAGATCCGTGGCACGGCAGGAGACGAGGAACCGGTCCACACCCCGGAGGATATACGCCATCCAAATCGCACGCCGGCCCAGCGCGCGTTTAAGAGCGAGATAGTTCTTTATGCGCGGTCCGATCGGCGACTCGAATGCCTCAGGCGCTTTCATGATCTCACCTCCGGGCGGCATTGGGCCGGAAGCGGGCCACATCGCTCAAGTCGTCGATTTGAAGCCGCAGATACGTGCCTGTACTTTCGACGCTGCGGTGTCCGAGCAGGTCGCCTATGGTCTTGAGTGGCGTGCCTTGGCGGAGCAGGTGCATGGCCACAGCCGTGCCGAAGAGTGTGTGGCCCCCCGAGTCCCGGCAGCCGCACTCCGGCGCACGCTGCCCAATAATCAAGTGCATCGGAAACCGCGCTCGCCTGTATCGGGCCGCGAGGCGCACGGACGCGCAACAAGAGCTTCCGTTCGGTGCGATCTCCGGCTCGATGTCGCAGGTACGCGGCTACGGCCGTAGCGGCTTCATCGGTGAGCGGTACCGCCAGCGGTGTCCCGACCTTGGGCCGCGGTACACGGATCACGCGAGATCGCCACCGAAAATCCTCAAGTTCCAGGCTTGCCAAGATGCGCTTTTGCGGAGTTCGACCGCTCTCCGGCGGTCGCGGCTCGGTTCCAGTTGAGTCGCGGATTTGCGCTAGCTGGCGGCGGTTATGTGGAGGGGCTTGTCCAGCTTGAAGGTCAGGATGGATTCGGCGGGCACTTTGATGGAGCCGCCTTTGGTAAGGATCTGGGTGAGCGCTCCGGCTCCGGCACCGGAGGCGGCTCCGATGGCGGCGCCTTTTCCGTGGCCGGCGATGGCGCCGATGATGGCTCCCAGGGCTGCACCGCCTCCGGTATAGGCGGCGGTGCGCTTATTGGCGCCGACTCCGGACTTTCCGCGCTCCGCCACATCGGTGGTGGAGAGCTGATACTGCTGTCCGCCGATGGAGACCGACTGGAGATCCAGGACCAGGTCGGAGGCGCCGCGGATGCGGCCGCCGCCGGATGCCGAGCGGATCACGATCTGCGCATTGGCGCCCTTGGGAATCACTACGGCACCGCTGGGGTCGAGCACATCCTGGGTGATTTCCGCGGCGTAGGTCTGCCCTTGGGCGGCCTTGGCGGAATCGATGGTTTCCTCGGTGCGCACACTGAGCTGGGTGCCGGCGGCAAGGTCGTAGGTCTTGGTTTGAATCGCGGTCTGGTCCGGGTGGACATGGCTGTCGTGGGACGCATCGGGCGCGAGCGCGCCGGCATCCTGGCCGGCGGAGGGCGCCCCGGATTCGCGCTCGTGCTTCGCGGACCGCGGACGTTCCGCCTGCGCCGTAGTGGTCGCGGCGGGAGCGGCGGCCTGATCGTAGTCGACGGACTTCACCTGACTCATGGGGATGGTGCGGCTGGAGCCGTCGTCGCCGGCAATCGTGATTTCCGAGGGCGAACTAGCCATCACCGAGCCGGAGACGCGGGTGCCGTCGCGGAGCACCACGGTGGCGTGCGGCCGGTCGCCCGCGGTCTTGTTGCCGCAGGCCGTGAATAAAAATGCGAGAACGGCGATCAGACCAATCGAGATTTTGCGCATGTGAGTCGCTAGCTCCTCCGAGAGTCTCAGCCAGTATAAATCAGCCCCGGGGCCTATTTCAGTGGCGGACGCCACAGTTGGTTATGATAGCTACAGGATTCGCCATGAAAAGCTGGTTCGGGCTCCCGGCCCTGGCGCTGCTGCTGGCGGTGACTTCTCCTCCGGCGGCCACGCAGGCTCCGTTGGGGCGGCCCACACGACCCGGAGACGCAACGCTTCCCAACGGGAAGTCACAGGCGGAAGCGATCCTCAAGGCCGACCACGAAAAAGATCTGAAGGACGCCGCGCAGCTCGTGGAGCTGTCCGAACAGCTCAAGGAAGAGCTGGAGAAGAACGACCGGCATGTTCTTTCCGTTTCCAGCCTGAAGAAGACGGAAGAAATTGAGAAGATCGCCAAACGGATTCGCTCCCGGTTGCGGAGATTCTAGAGGCATTGGCCGCCTGCTGGCCCTGCTGCTGGCGGCGGGCGGGCTGGCCGGGCAAAGCACGCCAACCGCGCCAACGCCAACCGCTCAAAAGGCGCCGGTACTGGTGCTTTTGGGCGGCGACGCCAAGCCGTGGCAGGGCTGGTGCGCGCAGCGCGGCTGGGAGTTGCTGACGCCGTGGGCGGGCAGCAGCGAGCGGAACATCGACCTGCGCATTCAGGCCCTGGAGAAGCAACTGGCGGAGCTCGAGCAGCGGGCCGGGGTGGACGCGTCGCGCGTCTACCTGGTGGGGCAGGGGGAGGGCGCGACGGCGGTCTTTTACGTGGCGGCGCGCGCGCCGGACCTGTGGACCGCCGCGGTGGCGCTGGGCGGCACGCCGCGGCCGGCCATCGACACCAACCACCTCTACGCCGTCAACACCGCGAACGTGCCGGTGCTGTGGTTGTTCGCGGAGGCGCGGCTGGAGCCGCTGGCGAAGCTGCTGCGGGACGCGGGATACAACCTGGAGTCGCGCCAAGCGGCCTCGGCGAATCCCGAGCAGGTGTTCGACTGGCTGGCCAAACACGAGCGGGACCCGCATCCGGCCAAGGTGGACTGCGAGACGGGCACGCCGCTGTTCGCGCGGTGTTACTGGGTGCAGATGACCAAGTTCGATCCGGCGGAGAAGAACGACGTGCTGGTCTCCACGCGGGTGACGGCGGGTTCCGGCGCCATGCTGGCGGCGGGGCCCTTCGGCTTCGATGTTTCGCAGCCAGGGCCGGGCGTGCTGGTGAGCCAGCTTCCGGCGAACTACAGCGGGCCCCTGAAGACTGGCGACCGCATTGTGGCGGTCGGCGGCAAACCCCTGGCGGACGCTGACGCCTACGTCCAACTGATGGACCAGACGGTGGAAGAGAAGCCCGTGGTGATCATGGTGCAGCGGGGCGAGAACCGCATAAGGGTAGAGACCCAGATCGTGCTGCCGCGGCGGGACGAACTGATCACGGCGCGGGTGCAGGCGCAGTTTCTGCCGGAGATGAAGGAGATCCAGGTGCTCAGCCGGGCGGTTGCGGAGATGCGCGTGACGGTGCCCGCCGAGTGGGCCCCCGCGACGATCAACTGGAACGGCGCGGAGGTGGCCAAGGAGGCCGCGGCCGGGTGCTGGCTGTTGAGCGTGCAAAAAGAGCTGTTGCATGCGGCGCGGTGTCCCTGAACCCGGTATGCTAACCTGATCGTTCGAGCGTATGTCCCTCACCCGCGAGAAATCCCAAGTGATGAGCGCGTCGGAGATCGACCGGACGCTGGTGCGGCTGGCGCACGAGATCCTGGAGAAGACGCCGGACCTGGACAAGCTGGCGTTCATCGGCATCCGGCGGCGGGGCGTGCCGCTGGCGCAGCGCCTAGCGCGCAAAATCCAGGAGCTGGAGAAGCGGGCGATTCCCACAGGGACGTTGGACATTAATCTCTATCGCGACGATCTGACCACGGTGGATATCAAGCCGGTGGTAAACGGCACGGACATCCCGTTTTCGGTGCAGGGCAAGGAAATCATCCTGACCGACGATGTGCTGTACACCGGGCGCACGGTACGGGCGGCGCTGGACGCGCTGTTCGATCACGGCCGCCCGGCCAAAGTACACCTGCTGGTGCTGATCGACCGCGGGCACCGGGAGCTACCCATCGAGGCGCGCTTCGTGGGGCGCACGGTGCAGACCACGGATGACGAAATCATCGAAGTGAAATTCCGCGAGGTGGACGCGACGGAGAAGGTCCTGCTCGTGGAGAAGGTAGCCGCAAGCTAAGCCTGAAGACCATGCCGGCCGGACTGCTCGGAATCGAGGAGCTCGAGCGCCAGGAGATCGAGGCCATCCTGGCGCGAGCCAAAGACTTTCAGCCCATTCAGACCCAGGCCCAGAAGAAGCTGGACACGCTGCGCGGGAAAATGCTGGTGAACCTGTTTTTCGAAGCCTCCACGCGCACGCGGACGAGCTTCGAGATCGCCGCCAAGCGGCTGGGCGCGGACACGGTGTCGATCACGGCGGCGGGTTCCAGCGTGTCGAAGGGCGAATCGCTGGTGGACACGCTGAACACGCTGGCGGCCATGCGTCCGGACTGCATCGTGATGCGGCACGCGGCCTCCGGGGCGCCGCACTTCCTGGCGCGCCACCTGGCCATTCCGATCATCAACGCGGGGGACGGCACGCACGAGCATCCCACGCAGGCGCTGCTGGACGCGCGCACGATTCTGGATCACCGGCCGGGGCTGGAGGGGTTGCGGGTGGCCATTATCGGGGACATCGCCCACAGCCGGGTGGCGCGGTCGAACGTGCACCTGCTTTCGAAATTCGGCGCGCAGATCGTGCTGTGCGGCCCGGCCTCGCTGCTGCCGGCGGAACTGGGCTGCCTGGCGCCGGGAGTGCACCTCACCTTTGACATCCGGGAAGCCATCGCCGACGCGGACGTGATCATGATGCTGCGCGTGCAACTGGAGCGGCAGCATGAGGCGGCTTTCCCGGCGGGCGAGTATTTCCAGTTCTACGGACTGCGGCTGGAGCACCTGGCCCTGGCCAAGCCGGACGCCATCGTGATGCACCCGGGACCGATCAACCGCGGGCGCGAGCTTTCCTCGGACGTGGCGGATTTCCAGCGGTCCGTGATTCTCAACCAGGTGGAAAACGGCATCGCGGTGCGCATGGCGGTGCTGGAACGGGTGATTGGCTGATGGCTGCGCTTCTGATTCAAAACGGACGGGTGATCGATCCGGCGTCGGGGCGGGACGGCGTCGCGGACGTGCTCCTGGAGGACGGGCGCGTGGCCGCGGTGGGGGCGGGGCTGAGCCGCCTGGGGGCGGAGGTCTTCGACGCCAGCGGGCTGGTGGTGGCGCCCGGCTTCATCGACATGCACGTGCACCTGCGCGAGCCGGGAATCGAACACGCGGAGACCATCGAGAGCGGGTCGCGGGCCGCGGCGGCGGGCGGGTATACCTCCATCTGCGCGATGCCCAATACGATTCCGGTGAACGACAGCGCCACGGTGACCAACTACATCGTGGAGCGAGCGCGGCGCTCGGCGGTGGTGAACGTGTTTCCCATCGGCGCCATCACCAAGAACAGCGCCGGCGAGGAGTTGGCGGCCATCGGCTCAATGATAGCCGCGGGCGTAGTGGCGATCTCCGACGACGGCAAGCCGGTGATGAACGCGCGCGTGATGCGGCGGGCCATGGAATTCGCGCGCTCGTTCGACCTGCCGGTGATCGACCACTGCGAGGATCTGCACCTGAGCGCGGGCGGCGATATGCACGAGGGGCTGGAATCCACGCGGCTGGGCCTGCGCGGCATTCCGGCGAGCTCGGAAGACGTCATGGTGGCGCGGGACATCCTGCTGGCGCAGGCCACCGGCGCGCGTTTCCACGTGGCGCACCTTTCGACGCGCAACGCGGTGGCCATGGTGGCGTACGCGCGCCGGCAAGGCCTGCCGGTGAGCTGCGAGGCGACCCCGCACCATTTCGCGCTGACCGACCGCGACATGGCGCCCTACGACAGCAACTACAAGATGAAGCCGCCGCTGCGGGAGGGGGCGGACACCACGGCGGTGATCGAAGGCATCGTGTCGGGGGTGATCGACGCCATCGCCACCGACCACGCGCCGCACCCGGGCAGCGAGAAGATGCAGGAGTTCGAGCGCTGCCCGTTCGGCATCATCGGGCTGGAGACCGCCCTGGGCCTGGCGCTGGAACGGTTGGTGCACAGCGGGCGGATCGGGCTGGGCCGCCTGGTGGAACTGTTCACCACGGGGCCGGCGCGGATCCTGCGGCTGGAACGCGGCACGCTGGGGGTGGGGGCTCCGGGCGACGTGACCATTTTCGGGACCGATTTCGAGTGGACCTACGACGTCAACCAATCGTTCTCGAAGAGCCGGAATACGCCGTTTCATGGGGCGAAGTTTCGCGGGGGGCCGGTGGCCACGGTGGTGGGTGGCGCGGTCGTATGGCGGCGGGAGGGGTAATTGGCAGCGGTGAAAAGACCGCTCCCGGTGGTCGGATTTTGAGGAGACAGGAGCCAGAAGTCAGGAGACAGGAGCCAGAATGGCAGCGATTCTGGCTTCTGGTTGCCATGATCAGAAATCAGAAGCGGCAGCGGCCGATGCAGTTTTTGCCCTTGCAGGTCTTGCAGCAGAGGCGTTTGCGCCGGATCCGTTCCCACCGGTCGGCGGGGGTGTCGGTCGTGGGGGTTTTGGGTTTTACGGTGTGCCCCAAAACTGGGTGTGACTGGGTGCTTTGACCCAGCGCGTCGATGGTTTGCAGCATCTGGTCCCCTCTTTCTCTCCCGGCGCGACCACATTTTCCTCTGCCTGCCGGAGGTTTCGATTCCGGTTTCAACGATTTCCGGAGGTAATTGCGCCCAGCCATCCGGATCCGCTTTCCGTGTTGCGGGAGTTAGATGCGCATTTCAGATGCCGGAAGTCTGATTTTAGGAACTAGGAAATTCCCTTGAGGGAGATGCCTGGTGCGGGGTTAGTGCGGTTTATCGCCTTCGTGGTGGGTGAGGAAGTCCTGGTCGATGGGTTTGCGCCCGGCATAGCCTTCGTGCACGCCGTGCCAGAAACCAATCTCGGGTTCGCCCATCTTCCAACAGAGGTAGACTTCCTGGCCACGGAAGCGCGTGGGGAAGTCGATGAGGCCGATGTCCAGGTCTTTGACCAGGACGCCGAGGCTCTGGATCTCTTCCAGAGCGGCCTTCAGACGGCCCGCGACCTGGTCCCGCCGGTTACGGATCTCGAGCGGGGTCTGGCGGTCCACAACCATGCCGCCGGTGAGGGCGATGCGCTGCGCGAGGGCCTGCAAGGCCTGGTCGGCCTCGTCGTGCTGCGACTTGAGAGAGACGGCCTCACGCAACAGGGTTCCGACTTGAGGCAACAGGCCGGCTGCCTCCTGGAGCGTAAAGCATTTGCTCATGGGACAAACGGGTTGAGGTTCAGACGCCGGAAACCTGCACGGAGACGGAGCGGCTGCGGGGGCCGTCGAATTCCGCCAGGATGATGCTTTGCCAGGTCCCGAGGAGCACGGCCGAGTTGCGTACTTGCAGGCACAGGCTCTGGCCCATCAGCATGCCGCGGAGGTGGGAGTCGGCGTTGCGGCGTTCGCAGTCGGAGTAGGCGGGGTCGTTATGCCGCCAGCCGTTGTCCCGGTTGACGAGCTCGTCGAGGAACGCTTTGACGTCATGCAGCAGGGCGTCCTGCCATTCGTTGATGAAAACGGCGGTGGTAGTGTGCAGGGATTGCAGGTGAACCAAGCCGTCGCGGACGCCGCTTTTGCGCACCACTTCGTTGATGCGGTCCGTGATGTTGATGAGCTGCATGCGCTCGCTGGTAATCCAGTCGAGGATGCGGCTGAAGATCCGAAGTCCGCCAGGTGTTACGGGATGCGAGCCGTTTTCCGAGACTTTCTCCTCGAGATTCGCGATGCTTGTGTTCATATGCACTCCTCCGCCCCTCCATGTCTTTACGCGCCTGAAAGATGCGAAGATTTTTCTCCTCGTGTCGTTCTATGATTATAGCAGGCACATCCACAGAGACGCAGGCGGGAGTGGGAAGGAAGGGAGAATTATGAATCGGCGTGATATGTTTCGCGGTGTCGGCGGCGGTCTGATGGCCGCGGGTTTGGCGGGCCGCGCACCGGCCAAGGCAGCGACCCGGGGCGGCGGGCCGAACATTTACGAAAAGATCGGCGTGCGCCCGCTCATCAACTGCAAGGGCACTTTCACGATTATCAGCGGCTCGCTCACGTTGCCCGAAGTCAAAGAGGCGATGGACGAGGCCTCGCGGCACTACGTGCACCTGGATGAGCTGATGGACGCCGTGGGCCAGCGGCTGGCGGAGCTGACCAAGGCGGAATGGGGCATCATCACGGCGGGTTGCGCGGCGGCGGCCACACATGCCACGGCAGCCTGCATCGCGGGCAACAATCCGGAGAAGATGCAGCGCCTGCCCACGGACCTGGCCGGGCTGAAGGACGAAGTGGTCATGCCGCGGCAGTCGCGCAACGTCTACGACCACGCCATCCGGATGCTGGGCGTGAAGATGATCACGCCCGAAACGCGCGAACAGTTCCTGACGAGCTTCGGCCCCAAGACGGCCATGCTGGCGATTCTGGGCGAGGCGCTGGATCACCATCCGATGCAGTTGGAGGAGATGGTGCAGGTGGCGCACCAGCACGGCGTGCCGGTATTCGTGGATGCGGCCGCCGAGCGGCTCACCATACCTAATGTGTATCTGGGCAAGGGTGTGGATATGGTGGCCTACAGCGGCGGCAAGTGCCTGCGCGGGCCGCAGTGCGCGGGCCTGCTGCTGGGCAAGAAGGACCTGCTCCAGGCCGCCTGGAGTAACAGCGCGCCGCACCATGCCTTCGGACGATCACTCAAAGTGGGCAAAGAAGAGATTATGGGCATGCTGGCCGCGGTGGACATGTGGACCAAGCGCGACCACGATGCCGAGTGGAAGCAATGGGAGCGCTGGCTGGCGACGTTTCAGGAAAAGCTGGCCTCCCTCCCGGGCGTGACTACGCAGGTGCACCAGCCCAGGGGACCCTCCAACTACGCTCCCACGCTGCGGATCTCCTGGGATCCGGAGAAGTTGGGAGCGAATGCCACCGAAGTGCAGGATGCGCTGCTGGCGGGGAATCCGCGGGTGATCCTATCGGGATACGGGAACGCCCTTTCGATCATGCCGTACATGATGATGCCCGGCGACGACAAGATCGCTTCCGAGCGATTGTACGAAGTGCTGAAGAATCCCCCGCGGCACGAAAAGCCGGCGGTGACGCCGAGCAACGCCGCGCTGACCGGGCAGTGGGACGTGCAGATCGACTTCATTCGCGGCGAGGCGAACCACAGCCTGTGGCTGGAAGAGAAGAACGGCAAGGTGGTGGGGCAGCACCGCGGCGAATTCCTTTCCGGCGATGTGCGCGGCACGCGGGAAGGCAACCGCGTGAGCCTGCGCAGCGTGCATCGGTATCAGGGCACGGCGCTGACGTATCACTTCGAGGGAACCCTGGGTGAGAACACCATGAGCGGCACGGTGGACCTCGGGGAGTACGGCAAAACGCGCTTCGAAGCGAAGCAGCACTGGGTGTAGGCCGCTTCCGCTCCCTTTGGTCGCGGCTCGGCTAGATTTTGCAGTAAGGTTCGCGAGATAGGGCTCAGCGGCCGTATTTGCGGAGGATCTCGCGGAGGCGGTCGAGGGGGAGGGCGTTCGGCCCGGCGGCCTTGAGGAGGGAATTGTAAATGGCCTCCTCGGTAGCTTCCACGGCGGCCTCGAACAGCGGCGTCAGGGCCTCGTCGGCCAGCAGGTTGGCGGGCTGCCGGACGGTGGAGAAAGCGATCACGTAATCGCCGCTGCCGTGCGAGGAAGGCGAGCCGGTGCGGGCCATACCGAGCATGGCGCGGCGGGCGATGCGCTTCAGTTCGCGGGCATCCACGGGCGCATCGGTGGCCACCACCATCATGAGGGAGCCGTCGCCGGTCTCATTTTTGAGCAGGTAGCGCCCGAGCTCGCGGCCGACGGGGACGCCATCCATGGTGAGGATACCGCCGAAATTCGACTGCACCAGCACTCCCAGCGTATAGCCGCCAAGTCCGGCGGGCAGCACGCGCGAGGAGGTGCCGATGCCGCCCTTGAATCCGAAGGCCTTCGTGCCGGTACCCGCGCCGACGGCGCCTTCTTCCACCGGACCGCCGCGGGCGGCGCGGATGGCTTCGAGCACGTGCTCCCTGCGGACGGGGAGACTGCGGATATCGTTCAGGCCGCCGTCATTGGTTTCTCCCACCACCGGGTTGACCGAAACGACTTTTTCGTTGCCGGGCTGGGCGAGCGTGTATTCCACCACGGCTTCACCCGCCTGCCAGACGCCCAGGGTGTTGGTCAGCACCACGGGCGTCTCGATGACGCCCAGTTCCTCCACCTGCGTGGAGCCGGTGAGCTTGCCGAAGCCGTTGCCTACGTAAATCGCGGCGGGCACCTTCTGCTGAAAGAGGTTGCCGCCGTGGGGCAGGATGGCGGTAACGCCGGTGTGCACGCGGCGGGCGTCGTCCTGGAGCGTGACCTGGCCGACGCGCACGCCGGCCACGTCGGTGATGGCGTTCAACGGCCCGGGCCGCAGAATGCCGGGCGCCAATCCGATTTCGCGGGCGCGGGGACGGGTCTCGCCAGACATGCCGGAGACGAGGAGCGCGGCCAGCAGGCTAGGCGTAATGCGTGGCGATATAGTCATCCAGGATTTCAATGAACTCCGCCACGATGCGGTCGCCTTTGAGCGTGGTGAGCAGGCGGCCGTCCACGTAGACCGGCGCTTTGGGTTCCTCGAAAGTGCCGGGCAGGGAAATGCCGATGTTGGAGTGCTTGGATTCGCCCGGCCCGTTGACCACGCAGCCCATCACGGCCACCTTCATCGCCTCGACGCCCGGGTGCTTCTCCTTCCACTGGGGCATCTGCTGGCGCAGGTACGTCTGGATCTGATCGGCCATTTCCTGGAAGAAGGTGCTGGTGGTGCGACCGCAGCCGGGACACGCGGTGACCTGGGGGGTGAAGCTGCGGATGCCCAGGGATTGCAGAATCTGTTGGGACACAACGACTTCCTCGGTGCGGTCGCCGTTGGGCAGGGGCGTGAGGGAGGCGCGAATGGTATCGCCGATGCCGTCCTGGAGGAGGACCGCGAGGGCGGCGGTGGTGGCCACGATGCCCTTGGCGCCCATGCCTGCTTCGGTGAGCCCCAGGTGCAGGGGATAGTCGCACTGCGCAGCCAGAGCGCGGTAGACATCGATGAGGTCCTGCACTCCAGAGACCTTGGCGCTGAGAATGATCTTGTTTTTCCCCAGGCCGTAGCGCTCGGCGGCGCGGGCGGATTCGATGGCGCTGGCCACCATGGCGTCCAGCGTTACGTCGCGCGCGTCCTTGGGCTCCGGGAGGCGCGAGTTTTCGTCCATCATGCGGGTGAGCAGGGCCTGGTCCAGGGAGCCCCAGTTCACGCCGATGCGCACGGGGCGGTCATTTTCGATGGCCACCTCGATCATGGTGCGGAAGTTATCGTCGTGCTTCTTGCCGATGTTCACGTTGCCGGGATTGATGCGGTACTTAGCCAGGGCGCGGGCGCATTCCGGATACTTCTTGAGAAGGATGTGGCCGTTGTAATGGAAGTCGCCGATGATGGGCACACGGACGCCGAATTTGTGCAAGGTATCGACGATCCGGGGGACGGCCGCCGCGGCCTGCTCGGTGTTCACGGTCACGCGCACCAGCTCGGAGCCGGCGCGGGCCAGGGCCATCACCTGGTTGACCGTGGAGGCCACATCGGCGGTATCCGTATTGGTCATGGACTGGACCACGATGGGATGGTTACCTCCCACGGAGACACCGCCGACATCCACCGTAACCGTCGCATGACGGGGCTTTACAGACATGCATCCTCCGGGAAGTCTTCATTTTATCATCGCGGTTCCGGCGGCCTGGTGTAAACTGGGTAGGTTTTCGGAGAGCCGCTGATGAAGAGACTTCGCTTCCTGATCCTCACCTCCTTCGCCGCGCTGGCCGGGCTGGCGCTGTTTATTTCCCGGACGGACGCCAAGCCGGAGACCATGGAGCAGATCCTGCCGGGCGTGTGGTTCCGCGAGGGCGATCTCCAGCACCTGGGCCACTGCAACAACATCGTGATCGAGATGAAGGACTACCTGATCGTGGTGGACGCCAATTTTCCCAGCGGCGCCCGGGCTGTGATGGCGGACATCAAGCGCATCTCCTCCAAGCCGGTGAAGTACGTGTTCGACACGCACCATCACGGCGACCACGCCTACGGGAATCCGCTGTGGACGCAGGCGGGGGTGACCACCCTGGCGTACAAGGGTGTGGCCGAGGAGATGAAGCGCTACGAGCCGAAGCGCTGGCAGGAAGCGGCCCAGCAGCGCAAGGACGTGGCGGAGTTGAACCGCACCACGGCCGAGCCGCCCAAGCAAACGTTCGATCAGAAGCTGTTCAAGCTGAGCGAAGGCACGCGCACGGTGGAGTTCCGCTACCTGGGATGGGCCCACACGCGGGGCGACGGCTTCGTGTATCTTCCAAAGGAGCAGGTGCTGTGCACGGGAGACGCGGTGGCCAACGGCCCCTATAACTACACCGCGGACGGCAACGTCAAGAATTGGCCCAACGTGGTGCGCGCCGCAGAAAAACTGCAGGTGAAGTATGTTCTGCCGGGCCACGGGACGCCCGGGGGGCCCGAGGTCCTGCGAGGCCAGGAGCAGTACATGACGGAACTGTACCGGGCGGTGAAATCCGCCGTGGATTCCGGGAAGAAGCTACCCGACCTGGTGAAGATGGACGGCGACAAGCCGGTCTCGACGACCTTGCAGCTACCCGCCGGCGTGCAGCACTGGGTGGGCGACTTCATGGCCGCGCAGGTGAAGGACACCTACGAAGAAGTGACGCAGGGCAAGCCGCACGGGGAGATTCTGGGCGGCAAATAGGCTAGGCGCGCAGGTAGGGCTTGAGCGCTTCGAAACTGAAGTCGATCTCCTGGATCTCCGGGGGGCCGAGGGAAGCTTTTTCCAGGCGCGAGACGGTGGTTTTGAAGACGCCGCGCTTCTTGAGGATGTACTGGCGGGCTCCGGGGATCTGGTGGCCCACTTCGATCATCATGAGGAGGCGCCCGAACAGGTCGCGGGCTTTTTCGGTCTGGCCGGCCTGCTGCCACTCCCAGACCTGCGCGTGGATGTCGGCGTACTCGGCGCCGGGCATGGTGCCGTCGAAGCCCAGCCGCGCCTCGTACATCATGCCTTTACCGAAAGATCCGCTGAAGATACCTTTGATGGGCGGACGGTGCCGGCCGAGTTCTTTCATGCGCTGAATCGCAGGCTCCAGTTCCTCTTTGACGTAGCCAAAATTGGGAAACTCGTTCGCCAGTTCTACGAGGAGGTCCACCGTCATGGTGACGCCCTTGGCGCCGCCGGTGGTCTGAATGAAGAACGGCCGCTTGGAGACCCCGGCCAAAGCGTGGTAATAGGCGCGGTAGTCGTCGAGCGACTTGGCCTGGCTGGGGGGCATGGCGATCAGGCCATCGGGCTGGAGCGACTCGGCGTGGCGCGCATAGGCCAGGGCAGTCTCGGTGTCGGGCCCCTGCACGCCCAGGATCAGGGCCGGCCGCTTGCCGCGCGCCGCGCGGGCCAGGACTTCCATGCCGTGCATGCGCTCCTCGCGGCTGAGGAGCCAGTACTCGCTGGCCATCTGCGGCCACACCATGCCCTGGGCGCCGCAGCGGTCCAGAAATTCGACTTCGTGGGCCAGGTCCTCGAAGTCCAGAGCCTTGGCCTCCGTGTAGGGCGTGGACATGATGGGGAAGACGCCGCGCAGGGTCTTAGCGCCCGCCGCCCGCGCGCGTCCCGCCAGCGCCGCCACCCCCAGAGATGCCAGAAAATGCCGCCGTGTCGCCAGAACCGTCATACTGCTCTCTCCAGTCATTTCGGTGAATTCAGTCCGGTATTTCCGATATAATTCGGTTTCGGTCTCCCAGGAGGTACCTTGAGAATCTTAGCTCTTTTTGGCGCCCTGGTGAGCCTGGCCCCGCTTGCGGCGCAGCCGACGGCTAAAATCCAGGCGCTGATCATCACCGGGCAGAACGGGCACGACTGGCGCGGCACCACGCCGGTGCTGCGCAAGATCCTCGAAGACACGGGCCGTTTCGAGGTGCGCGTGACGGAAGAGTTTCGCGGCGCGGGGCCGGAGACGCTGGCGCCCTACGACGTGGTGATCCTGAATTACTTCGAGAAGAACCGCCCGGAGTTGCGCTGGGGCGGGCGGGCCGACCAGGCGCTGCTGGACTTTGTCCGCGGCGGCAAGGGAGTCGTGGTGTACCACTTCTCGACCGCGGCGTTCAACGGCTGGGAGGAATACGACAAGCTGTGCGGCGGCAACTGGCGGCCCAACCACGGGCATCATTCCGCGCGGCACGATTTCACGGTGAAGATCGTGGATGGGGAGCACCCCATCACGCGCGGCATGAAAGACTCCTTCCCGCAGGCGAACGACGAGCTGTATGCCAACCTGCAGTGGCAGCCGCCGGACCGCTATCACGTGCTGGCCACCGCCTGGGACGATCACTCGCTGTACCAGGGCAAGGCGCGCCAGCCGATCCCCGGGCCGGGGCTTGATCAGCCGATGCTCTGGACCGTGCCGTACGGGAGGGGACGGGTCTTCGCGACGGCGCTGGGACACGACGCCGCGGCTCTGGGGAGCGCGGGTTTCGTGGCGACTTTCGCGCGCGGGTCGGAATGGGCGGCCACAGGCACCGTGACCATCCCACTGCCGGTGGAACTGGCGAAGTAGGGGCCGCTCCCGGAGGCCGCGGCCCGGCCGTGATCGGGTTTGCGGTGTGCTACCGAGCCGCCAACTGCCAAAAGATGGTGCAGTCGGCCATCTCCAGGTGCTGCTTGTAGAGATCCTTCAAACCGTAGTCGGCGATTTCCTCGTCGTCGCAACTATAGGCCGTTGCAAAGATTCCGGCTTGGAGCTGGCGCTTAACCTCGGCTTCGGTGAGGATGTGCAGAAGCGCCCTCTCCGCGGGCGGCAGGACAACCTTGTGGGAATAGGACAATTCGAATCCCCGTGGGGGCGTGCGCCCGGTCAGGAAATAAATCGGCTCATCCGCAAAGAACATCGCGTCCCGGGGCGTCAGCTCGCTGATCTTTTTCGCCAACCGTTCGTACGTAGCCCAGGTGTCCATGTCTCTGCGCTCATAAAGCGATTTGCCCAGTCCGAGTGTGAACAGCACCGTAACCAGCAGCACCGGCCAGAGTGGCCGATCCGGTTCGAGCAGGCGGGAGGCGATCGCGTAGAGCCCAGCCACAGCCAGAATTGCCAGAAACGGCACGCTTAGTAAAAAGTACCGCGTGAAGGTCGGGTGGGCGCTGCCAACTTCCGCAGCAAGGGCAGCCGCGAGCCATGCGCACAGGTAGAACTCTGCCTTTAGCGGGCGCGGCCACAGGCTTCGGCGCGCGACGAAGAGCAGGCCGAACGCCGCGAGCAGGCCAATCACCAAGCCCTGGCCGGAGTCGATCCAGGATGTCAGGATTTCCAGGTCGTGGCGCGTCGTGTCGGGCCAATACAGCTTGCGAAAGAAGAGGTGATACTGGGCCAGATTGAACCAGGTCTGCCGGGGCCCCTGCGAAAACAGCCAGAACACCGGCGCAAAGGGAACCGCTGTTCCGGCGCCGAAAGCCACGAGTTTGGTCCACCGGCTGCCGGCGCGGTTGTAAAACAGCATCCAGACGAGCAGCACGGGGACGGCGGCGGCTGAAAGAAGCGACGAACCGGCGCCGGCGCCGGCGCAGAAGCCGGCCGCCGCAGGCAGCAGTAGCCCGCTTCGATTCACCGCGGCCACGGAAATCCGGAACGCTGCCATCAACATGAACAGGCACATTCCGTAGGCCTGCGCCAGGGGCCCGTACAAAAATACAGTGAAGTTCAGGCCAGCCGCCAGGCCAGCGGTGGTCGCGGCAGCGAAACGCCAACTTGGGACAGGAAACCGCCGAAACACATAATCGGCCGTCAGCAGCACCGCGCCGGCGGTGAGCAGCGCCGCGAATGCGTGCGGCACGCGCCAATTCTGGCCCATGACGCGCATCCAAAACGCATTCCAGTAAGCATTCAAAGGCGCCTGGGGGAAACAAAAATCGATGTATGGCCTTCTGCCAGCGTCTATCAGTTGCGCCGCGAGCAGATGATAGCTTTCATCCCAAGTGAAGGCCCAGGTTTGAGAGTAAACCAAGAGCGCCGCCGCATACAGCGACAACAGGCCACAGAGCCACACGTACTGACGCCTGTATCCTCCTTCGGCGTGCCCGGAAGGAAGCGAGTTCACTATAGCAAATACGATAGCAGACGGACGCCGCCGGGCCGGCGATGGGCTCAGAAATCGTATTTCAAGGCCAGTTGGATGACGCGCTCGGTCTGGTTGTAGCCAAAGTCGCTGGCCGAGGTGATCTTCCCGGCCAGCGGGTTGTTGGCCGGGGTCATCACCGGATCATCGAACTGCGGGTGGTTGAAGGCGTTGAACAGTTCCGCCCGGAACTGGAGCTTGTGGTTTTCCACGATGCGGAAGTTCTTGGCCAGTGTCAGGTCCCACCGATTCACGCCGCTGCCCTGAATGATTCCTTTCCCGGCGGTTCCCAGGCTCCCGGGCTGAGGATTGACCAGTGCACTGACGTTGAACCAGCGGTCGATGGTGCGTTGGCTGTGGGGCAGATTCGGGTTGCCGACCAGATCGGGGCGGGGTCCGGTGAACTGAGCGCCAAACTGGCTGGGAGTCAGGTACGCGCCGCTGAAGAAGGATGGCCGGGCGGCAACCTCCCATCCGCCGGCGATCCGCCCCAACACGCCGGCCTGGTTCTTGAAAAAGGGCAGGTCGTAGAGAGCGCTCACGTTCAACTCCTGCGGCCGGTCGAAAACGGAGGGGCCTTTGTTGAGGCGCAGGTTGCGGATGGTCGGCGGACCGAATGCGCCGGCTCCGATCGCCACGCCAACGGAACTGCTATCCACGTCGGTCAGCATTTTGCCGAAAATGTAGCCGGCCAGCAGCGAGAAGCCGTTGGAATACCTTTTCTCCAGGCGGACCTGCGCCGCTTCGTAGGTGGCGGCTCCCCGCGATTCCAGCATGGTGATGCCGGACAGGGAAGGGTAGGGGTAGTTCAGCGCGAAAGACGGGGGCTGCGGCGGGAACGGGATCGGCTCATTGTAATTCAGCCCGGTGGGCAGGCGGGTACTCTTCGAACCGCGATAGGCGACTTCGAACAACGTGTTTGGGGTGAGCAATTCTTGGATAGTGACATTCCATTCCTGAACGTAACCGTCGCGGAAGTTCCGATCGACGCCGGTGCGGGTGGTGAGGCTCAACTGGCCGAGATTCGCCAGCGGGTCATCGGTGGTGAAGACAGGCAAAGGATGAGACGGGTCTGGAGGCCGCACAATTCGGCTGTAGAGAACCGCGAACGGATTCTGAAAGCCGAGCTGGCGGAAATCGTTGCCGACAAAGGGGGAGTAGAACATCCCATAGGCCACCCGCGCAGTCAGGCGATTGCTTCCGCGGGGGCGCCAGGCGAGACCCAGCCGCGGCGAAAAGTTGTTGAAATCGTTGTTGACCAGGTTGCGGGGAACGCCGTTCTGCCCGGGCAGGATCTGCTGGCCGCTGGCGAGGTCAAACGTGGCAATGCGGTTGTTGAGATCAATCGGTTTGCCGAAAAATTCCCAGCGGACGCCCAAATTCATGGTCAGCGTGGAGGTCAGCCGCCAGTCGTCCTGAAGATACCAGGCGAAATTGTGGTAGCGGAAGCGTTGCTGGTAGGGTCCGGTCTGCACGGAATAAGAGGACGGGTAGCCGAACAGCGCATCCGCCAGGGAGTTGAGGCGGGTGGTGGTGGCCGCCGGCGGGGCAGCCGTGAAGATGCCGGAAAACGCATACGCGCCGTTGGGTGCGCCCCATTGGGTGGAGTTCAACTGTTTCTTCTGGTAGGTCTCGCCCAGTTTGAAGGTGTGCTTGCCGCGAACGATCGAGAGGTTGTCGACGACCTGGATCGATTGCGTGATCCACGTGAAGAACGCGTTGTTGGTCGAGAAGCCGACCTCCCCGAATCCACTGGGGGTCACGGAAGGGGCCCCGTAGGTCAATGGTTGCGTCGGAATGCCCTTGATCCCCAACTCGGACACCCAATTCCGCTTGAAGGAATCCGATGATTCGCGGTCCCGGTGAAAGCGCACCAGGCCGAGATTGGTTTCGTTGACGATAGTGGGGCTGAATACCCGGGTGTCTCCCAGGGCAACCTGAACGTTGTGGTCCGGCTGAACGGCATTATAAGGGAAGGCCGGCGTCAGGGCCTGCAAGGTTCCTTCATCATGGGACTGGTTGATGGTAAAGCGCCCGAACAGGTTGTCCTTGGAAGTAAGGCGATGGTCGACGCGCAGGGTGGGGATGTCTACGTCCAGGCGGCGCAGCGGAGAACCGATGTAATTGCGCGACGGATCGGCGGGATTGTTGGGGAGCGGGTAGAGAGCCAGCAGTCCCTTGCCCACGGAATTGATGCGGCTGGCGGGAATGATGTTGTTGGGGATGGGAACCTTGGTGAAGGGATCCACGATCAAGGCCCCGGCGTCGCCGCTGAAGTCGCCGGCGCGCTCTTGCGCGGTGGGCACCAAGGTGGTGCTGCTCACGGCGTTGCGCTGGCGTGTGCCTTCGTAGCTGAACATCCAAAAGGTGCGATCGCGCCCGTTGTACAGGTGCGGGATCAACACCGGGCCGCCCAGCATGAAGCCGAACTGGTTACGTTTTTGCGGATTGACGCCCGGCGCGAAGAAGTTCCGGGCATCCAACTTGTCGTTGCGCAGGAAGTCGAAGAGCGTTCCGTGCAACTGGTTGGTCCCGCGGCGCGAGGCCACGTTGATGATGGCTCCCGAGTTGCCACCGAACTCGGCGGAATAATTGGCCGTCTGCACGCGGAATTCGGCGACGGAGTCGAGGGAAGGAATCGCCAGGGGGTAATTGTTCAGCTCCATGCCGCTGATCTCAATTCCATCCATCAGCACGACGGCCGTGTTATCGCGCTGCCCGCCCACGCTGAAGGCCGGACCGTAATTTGCCTGCCGTTCGGTCGCACTGGCTCTGCCAGCCGTCACGACTCCGGGGGCCAGGAAGGTGAGTTGCATGAAGTTGCGGCCATTGATCGGAAGTTCGGTCACGCGCCGCTGGTCGATGACCTGGGACAGGTTGGTGTCGTTGGTCTGCAACAGGCCAGGCGAGGCTTCCACCGTGACCGACTCGCTGACGGCGCCCAGTTGCAGCGCGATGTCCTGGCGTTGGGATTGCGCGACCTGCAGGGTGATCGCGGCGATGCTTTCCTTTTTGAAGCCGGACTTTTCTGCCTCCAGCCTGTAGGCGCCGCGAGGCAGGGAGCGGAATTCGTAGAGGCCCGCGTCATTGGTGAGCTGAGTGCGTGATTGGTTGGTAGCCTGATCGGTCAGGGTGATGCGCACGCCCGGGATGGGAGATCCGCTCGGATCACTGACAATGCCGGTGATGGTGCCGGTGGCGGTCTGCGCCAGCGCGTTCGCCACGAACAACACGAAGAGTAGAGCCAGGCTTGCCCACGTTTTCACGAAAGTCCCCTCCGATGGTATTGGTCTTTCATACCACCGGGGATGCGGACTGTCAAGGCGAGCCTGCAACCGCTACATAATCGTGGAGGAGGAGTAGCCGCAGTCGATGTGCAGGACCTGGCCGGTGATCTTGCGGGAGTAGTCGCTGCCCAGGAAGAGGGCGCAGCCCGCCACATCCTCCTTGGAGATGGTGTCGCCTATGGGGCAGCGCTCCGCGATTTCGGACTGAAAGTGCTTCCAGGCGGCGCTCAGCATGGCGAACTCGTCGGGGTAGGGGCCCCGCTCGCGGGCTTTGCGAATGGCTTTCTCGAAGATGGCGCTGCGCCGGCTGTTGAGGGACTGCGGGTGGCGTTGAAAGGCCGAGAGGATGCCCAGCGCCGCCACAGTCTCGACGGGTCCCGGGGAAATGGCGTTCACGCGGATCTTGCGCGTGCCCATCTCGACCGCCAGGTAGCGCACGGTGCTCTCCAGCGCCGACTTGGCCACGCCCATCATGCCATAGGAAGGCTCAGCGCGTTCGGATGCCTGATAGGTCAGCGTCATCACGCTGCCCCACTCGCGCATGTAGGTCTTGGCGTAACGCACGGCGGTGCAAAGGGAATGCGCCGAGACCACCAGGCTCTGCGTGAACGCTTCCGCGCTCACGTCGGAAGGGTCGTGAGTGAAAAATTCCGGAGGACCGTAGGCGATGGCGTGCACCAGGACGTCGATGGGGTCCTGCCGGAAAGGTTCGAAAAACGCGGCGAGTTCTTCCGGGTTCAGCACGTCGCAGCGCTGCCCGCGGACTTTGGGATGGTTCACCAGCAGCAGGCGCACGCGGCTGAAGAACTTCTGCTGGTAGCCGATGTGGACCTTGGCGCCGTGTTCGGCGAAGGCGCGGGCGATGGCCCAGGCGATGCTGGACTCGTCCGCGACCCCCAGCACCACGACGTTCTTCCCCTCGACACTCATGGGCATAAGCTGTTAGTGTAGCAGCCCATGGCCAAAACACCGCTCCGTGACGGCCGCGGCTCGGTAGCGGGCGAATTCACTGGACCCGGTCGGGGTAGGGAAAGACCGGATCGAGGTCCACGGCCACATGCTGCGCGGCGCGCAGGGCGGTCTGCAATTCGGCGGGCATGACGTCGTAGCGCGTCATCCAGCGTTCGGCGCGGGCGCGGTCGCCAGAGACCTCGATTTCCAGGAGTTCTTTGGCCAGGTCGGCGATGGTCCGCGGCATGCGGGCGTAGTCGATGCGGTAGCGGCCGGCAGGGGTATGCGCCAGCGCCTGGTGTTCCAGCAGATAGTTGAACTCCATCATCTCCGCCCGCCCGTGCGCTTCACCGGTGCCGAAACGCAGCGTGCGGAAAATGCCACCCACATAGGAGGCGTAATACTCTTCCAGGCGGCTTTTCGGCATGGCGCCGTGATCCACCAGCCACTTCAAGCCGAACATGCCCACCACGTCGGCCTTGGCTTCTTCCAGCCCTGAGTAGACCGGGCCCACGGCCTCGCGGATATCCGCCTGCCGGCCGCCGACACGGGAAAAGGCGGGACCCAAGCCGTGCGAGATTTCATGCAGCAGCGTACCGGCCATGTAGCCTTCGGCGGAGACCTTCGCGGCCTGTTCCGGGACCAGGAGCAGCTTGGCCACCGGCAGAATGATGTGCTCCACGCGGGCGTCCATGAAGTTTTTGAAGAAGATCTTCTTGGTGCCCTTCTCCTGGTGGATGCGCGGATCGTTGGGCAGATTGTCGGCGACAGCCTGGTAGCCGTGCCGCAGGTCGCCGCCGCGGTAGGGCGAGTCCATGACTTCCATGGGGGTGAGATGGCCGCGTTTAGAGGGCCGGTCCGCTGGCGAAAGGGGCAGTGCGTCCTGGATATCCGGCACGTACTTCTGATACACGGCCAGCTTGCGGCTTTGCTCTTCGTCGCGGATCAGCACGGAGGCGCCGTACGAAGTCTTGACGCCCAGCAGGTCGTCCAGGTAGGTTTCGTAGGGCGCGAAGATGACGTCGAACTGGGGATCTTTCAAGTCCAGCCAAGCCAGGTCGCTGGGGTAGTAATCGTCGCTGAGCAAGGCGTCCGCGCGCAGGCGCAGGAAGCGCGCGAACGCGGGATCGCTACTGAGAGAGGCCGCGGCGCGCAGTTCGCGGGCGGCGGGTTCCAGATACTGCCGGTATTTTTCGTGGTAGGGCACGCCCACCAGCCGGTTGCCGCGCCATTCAACGACGGTGTAGGGGTTGTAGATGGCGGCCTTGTCTTCGGGATGCCGGCGGACGTATGCCTCGATTTGCGCGCGCGTGAGGCCGTGGGGATAGAGCGCCCGGCCGGGCGGCATAGGCTCTGTGCCCACGAAGGGCCGGTTCTCATTGAGCAGGTCGAACCGGCAGCCGTTAATCATGAGCAGCGCGCGGAGGGTGGCGTCCTGGGAAGTCAGGTAGAGGCGCAAACCCTCGGGATCGCTCTGGCGCCAGTAGGCGTCGTCCAACCAGAGGGTGGCCTCCACCAGGTGCTCCACCAGCTTTTGTTCGCGGGCGGGAAGACGCGCCGCGGAATTTTCGATGCGGACGGTGAGCCACTTGGCCCGGATCTCCGCGTAGTTCGCGGCCCGGACGCTCCCGGCCAGGCAGAGAGTCAGAACGAGGCTAGACGTCGCAAATGCGTAGCGCTTCATCGAGAGAGGTGAGGGGATCTTTGGTGGGGCTGTATTCATGCGCCAGGTACCCGGTATATCCGGCGTCCACGATGGCCTGGGCGATCGGAGCGTAGTTCAATTCCTGGCGCCCGTCAATTTCGTGGCGTCCGGGCACACCGGCGGTATGGAAATGGCCGATGTAGCGGAGATTCTCGCGGATGGTGCGGATGATATCGCCCTCCATGATCTGCATGTGGTAGATGTCGTAGAGCAGTTTGACCCGCGGGGAATTGACGCGCTTCATCACTTCCGCGCCCCAGGCCGTGTGATCGCACTGGTAATCCGGGTGGTTGACCTTGCTATTGAGCAGTTCCAGGCAAAGGGTGACGGCCTTATCCTCGGCGTGGGACTTCACCTTGTTAAGGAACAGCACGCAGTTTTCCAGGCCCTTTTCGTCGGAGAGCCCGCGGCGCTCGCCGGAAAGGACGATCACGTTGGGCGCGCCGGCGGCGGCGGAAAGGTCGATGCTCTCGCGGATGGCCGCTTCGATGCGCTCGTGGTTCTCGACGCGGTTGATCCCATCGCGGATGGTGGAACCGCTGGGCACCATGGTGGGCAGCAGCCCGTGGGCTTTCAGGGTGGGCCATTCCTGCGGTCCGATGAGGTCGAAGCCCACGACCCCCAGACGGGCGGCCTCGCGGCACATCTCGTCCAGGCTCATGCCGCGGCCGAAGCAGCCCCGCGTGACACATTGCTTCAGGCGTCCTTTGCGCGCGACGGGCGCCGCGGCAGCCAGGGCGGGAACGGCCATGGCCGGCAAAAAGGATCTGCGTGTCATGATCCCTATGGTAGCAAGCGTGCCGTATCTTATACTGGACCCGGAACAAGGGATGAACCGGCTGGCACGCAGGCTGCTCTATATCGCCCTGGGGATTGCAACGACCCTGGTCATCGGCACCGTGGGCTTCACGGTCATCGAGGGCTGGCCGCCCTTCGACGCGTTTTACATGACCCTGACCACCATGACCACGGTGGGGTACCGCGAGATTCACGAACTCAGCCACGCCGGCCGCATCTTCAATTCGTTCCTCATCATCTTCGGAGTCACCACTATCTTTATCGCCATCGGCGCCATGACCCAGACGATCATCGAACTGGAATTCGGCGAAGCGCTGGGCAAGCGGCGGGTGAAACACATGATCGACAAACTGGAGAACCATTTCATCGTGTGCGGTTTCGGCCGGGTCGGCCGGGGCGCCGCCGCGGAGTTGCAGCACTCCGGCATGCCCTTTGTGGTGGTGGACCGCGACCCGGACCGGGTGACACGGGCCACCAACGCGGGAATGCTGGCGGTGGAGGCGGACTCCACGCGCGACGAGACCCTGCACAGCGTGGGGGTGGCCCGGGCCAGAGGCTTAATCGCAGCCCTGGCGACGGATGCCGACAACCTCTTTGTGGTGCTTTCCGCCAAGGCTTTGAATCCGAAGCTGTACGTGGCCGCGCGGGCGGCCGAAGAAGGGGCGGAGGAAAAGATGCGGCGCGCCGGCGCGGACGCTGTCTTCGCTCCTTACTCCATCACCGGGCATCGCCTGGCGCAGGCCCTGCTGCGCCCGCACGTGATGCAGTTCCTGGACTTCACCAGCAACAAGATCGATATGAACGTAGCCATCGAGCAGGTGCGCGTGGCCGAGGAGAGCGAGTTTGTCTCGAAGACCATCCAGGAGATGCAGATCCGCCGCGACCTGGGCGTGATCGTGCTGGCGGTGAGAAAAGGCGACGGCGGGATGCTGTTTAATCCGCCGGCGGACACGGCCATCAGCGGCGGGGATTATCTGATCGTGATGGGCCGCCACGAAAATCTGCACCGTTTGGAGGGATTGCTGGCGGCGAAGCGGTAAGCGGGAAACATCCGCTGCGCGGCGGACGTCACTTCCTTGGATGCGGTTTTCGGGCGCGGGAGTATTGCTGTATCTGGCGGCCGGGCTGGCGTTTTCGCAACAGACGCCGGTCATTCTCATCTCCATCGACACCTTGCGCGCGGATCATCTGAGCGCCTATGGATACCGCAAGATCCGCACGCCGCATATCGACTCCTTTGCCCAGGGGGGCACGCTGTTCCGCGCCGCGGATTGCCAGATTCCGCTGACGCTGCCGTCCCACACTTCCCTGTTCACGTCCACCTACCCGTTTGAGAACCGCATCGAGGAGAACGCGGAGATTGTGCCTCCCGGGGCGGTGACGTTGGCTTCGGTGCTGCGCTCCCAGGGGTACCGGACGGGGGCGTTCATCGGCAGCGTTTTTCTGGAGCAGCAGTTGGGGCTCGGCCAGGGATTCGACGTGTACGACAGCCCGTTCCATTTCGAGGCCTTTTCGCGGCTTTCGGGCTCTATGTTCTTCGCCGGCGAGGCGAAGAATCCCTACGCGGTGCGGGAGAGCCGGCTGGGACTGCTAGTCGCGCATGCAGCGGCGCGCTGGCTTTCGGCAAACCGCAGCCAGCCGGTGTTTGCCTTCGTGCACCTGTTCGATATGCACAAGCCCTACCGTCTGCCGCCGGGGTTTGCGCGCCCGCCCGGCACCTCCGATTACGACGCGGAACTGGAATACGTAGACCAGGTGCTGGGCTGGTTCCGGCAGGCATTGGAGAAGGGCGGCTGGTGGGAGCGCTCGCTGGTGGCTTTGCTGGCGGACCACGGCGAGAGCCTGGGCGAGCATGGCGAGGCCAGCCACGGCTATTTCGTTTACGAAAGCACGCTGCGGGTACCGCTCATCGTGCACTGGCCGGCGGGGGCGCCGAAATATCCTGCCGAGGTGCAGCAGCCAGCCGGGCTGATCGATGTGGCGCCTACCATTCTGGATTTTCTGCACCTGCCGCTTCCAGCCTCGTTTGAAGGGCAGAGCCTGCTCCGCGGCATGGGCCCGGCGAGCCCGCCGCGGGCGGTGTACGCCGAGAGCGTACATGCGCGCGACTCCTTCGGATGGGCACCGTTACGCGCGGTTCGTCTTGGGGAGGTTAAGTACATCGACGCGCCGAAACCGGAACTCTACGATCTGAAAGCGGATCCGCAGGAGCGGAACAACCTGGTGCACGCGAATCCGGCGCAAGCCGCCGCCCTGCGCGCGCGGCTGAAGGACCTTCTGGCCCGGTCCGCACCGCGGCGGCGTGGCGCTCAGCCGGTACTTTCCGAGCAGAGCCGGGCACTGCTGGGCTCGCTGGGATACCTGGCGCCCGGACCGCAGGCGGCACGGAGCGCCGCGCGGCCCGACCCCAAAGACCGGCTGCCCGAGTTCCGGCTGTATGAAGACGCCATGGTGCTGCTGGCCGAACGGCGCCTGGGGGAAGCCGCGGCGGCCTTGCGGCGCGTGCTGGCCATGGATCCGCACAACATCCTGGCACGGCGCGACCTGGGAGCGACGTACCTGGAAGCGGGGGCGTACGAGAAAGCGAGCGTGTACCTGCGGGAGGTGACGGCGGCGGTGCCGGACGACTACATGACGCGCTACGAACTCGGCGTGGCGGATGAGCGCCTGGGCCGCCTGGCGGAAGCCAAAGAGCAGCTTGAGGCGGCGTGCAGGCTGGCCCCCGCGGCGGGGCAATGCCAGCGGGAACTGGATCTGGTCAACCGCCGGATGAAATAGCCGGCTACCTGCCGGATGCGGCCAACTCGCGGCGGATGACGGCGGCCACCTGGGCGGCCAGCGCCTGATAGCCGGCCTCGGTGAAGTGCACGTTGTGGGGCTGCTGGATGCGGTCCTCCTGGGGCAGCACCAACGCGTACAGATCGTCGATGGGAATCCCGGCCGCCTGCATGACTTTCCGGGCCACCTGATTATACGCCGGCACATCCGCGGGATCGCGCGGCGGATTCACCGGCCCTTCCGGGACGGGCGTGGTGCTGGCCCAGATCAGCCGGGCTCCGGTGCGCTGGAGGCGGCTCACGATCTGGCGCAGGTTCTGCTCGTATTGCGCCAGCGGGACCTGACGCTTTCGCGCCTCCATGATTTTCAGGTCGTGCAGGCCGAAGTTGAAGTGGATCACGTCCCACTTGCCGGCATCCAGCCAGTCCTCCAGGTGCGCGATGCCGTTGGAGGTGGGCCCGCCGTTGGTGAGGATACGGTGCACGTTGGCCTGGCCCGCGAGCAGTTGGCGCACCGGCAGCGTATAACCGATGGAGATGGAATCTCCGATCAGCAGCACGCGCGGCAAGCCGGGCGTATCCTGAATTTCGACGAAAGCCGGGTTGGGGGGTGCTTGGGCAGCCAGGGAGGCGGCGGCCAGCAGGAGCAGAAAGAGCGGACGCATGCGCCTATTTCACCGTGAAGACCGGCTCGATGTCCACAGGGATGTCTTTCAGGCCGTCGAGGGCCCGCTGCATGTCCGGCCGCACCACGGCCAGGCGCGTGAGCATGGCCTGGGCGCCCGCGTAGTCGCCCTGGGCTTCGATGGTGAGCAGGTCGCGCGCGAGGTCGCGGACGGCGGCCTGGATGCGGGTAAACTCCACCGCGAAGGTTCCGCCGGGCCGGGCCACGATGGCGCCCTTATCCCAGAGATAGTTGAATTGCAGGGCCATTCCCTTGCCGTGGGCCTCGGTGAGTCCGAAGCGCAGAGACCGGAAGGCGGAGGCCAGGTACGTGGTGTAGAGCCGCTGAAGCCCCCTTGGCCCCGCGGGCATGCCGTGGCCGTAGAGGTAGTCCAGCATGAAAAGCCCGGTCACATCTGCCTTGGCTTCCTCCCAGGCGCTGTAGAGATCCTTGAGTTCCTGCCGCGGCGTGGTGCTGCGCCCGGCGACGCGGATCTGATGCGGCCCTATGCCGTGGCTCAGTTCGTGCGCCAGGATGTGGGTAAAAAACGATTCGAAGCTCACGTCGGGCCGCTCGGAAGGCGGCAGCACGCGCGCCGCGATGGGTGTCAGAATGGTGCGGAACTTAGCCTCCTGCACATTTTTCAACATGACGCGCTTGCTGCCTTTTTCATGCACCACGCGCTCGTCATTGGGCAGGTTGTAGGCGGCCGTCTGCACGCCGTGAGCGGCGTCGCCCGACGCGAACACCTCGTTGACCACGGTGATGGGCGCCAGCGCACCGAGCTTCGGATTGCGGTACTGGGGATCGATGGGCAGGTGATCCTCGATCTCCTGCAAGCGGCCTGCGTAGGCCCGCAGGCGGGCGGATTCCTGCTCGTCGCGCACGTTCACATAGGCTTCGAAGGCGGCTTTGTAACCGAACAACTCGTCGGTGTAGGTTTCGTAGGGGCCGATGGTGATATCGAGCGGCGAATCCAGATCCATCCAGGCGACGTCGCTCGCGTAGTAGTCGTCGGAGAGAAACGCATCCGCGCGGAGGGTGAGGAATTTTCGCAGCGAGGCATTGCCGGTGAGGGCGGCGGCTTCGCGCAGCAACCCGGCGGCCCGTTCGAGTAGCCGGCCGTATTCCCGATGGTAGGGCACGAGCGCTAGTTTGCCGGCCGAATCGCGCCGGACCACGGTGAAGAATCCCTCGGCCTGGCGGCGTTCGGCCTCGGGAAGCGTTCCGAGCCAGCGATCGAACTCCTGGCGGGTCATATCCGCCGGATAGAACCTGGCTCCCAGAGGTTTGCGCGGAGGGACATCCGGCAGAAAAGCGGTGTGTCCGTCGAGATCCGACCAGGGGCCCTTGTTGAGCCAGAAGTAGTGCCAGCGCGCCTGGCCGAGCGGACTGGTGTCCTTCCGCAGCCGGGCCGCGAGCGCGGGGTTGCCACTCCACAACTGGGCCAGGAAGAGGTCGTTCATCACGCGGGCGGCGTCCACTAATTTGGCGAGCGCCCGATTGTCGGCCGGGGAGAGCGCGGACGTATCGGCCCGGAGTTCAGTGGGCGCGAAGCGCGCCAGCATGGTTTGCAGTTGGGACAGGCCGGGGGAGGTCACGGCGAAAAGAAGCACGGGCAGAGGTCCCATGCAGTCATTGTAGGCGGACCGGCGGCGCTATTTCTTTTCGTCCTTCCTGGGATAGACGAGCGGATGCTTTTTGTCCTTCCATTCGGCCAGACCGCACGAACCAATGACCTTGAACCCGTGTTTGCTGAGAATGTCCGCGGCACGCGCGGCTCTTCCGCCGCGGTTTCAAGCGGTGATGATCAGCTTGTCCCTGGGGATCTCGGAGAGCCGGCTTTCAAGCTGCCCCAGCGGGATGTTTACGTAGCCCTCGATGCTGCCCAGTTGCTGGATCTCCCTGGGCTCGCGCACATCGAGGAAGAACAGGTTCTCCCGCTTCTCCAGGAGCTTGGCCAGCTCTTCATCGGTGAGCTTTTTGGCTGGGGGGGTGCCGGCGGCGAATAAAGTGCCGCCTACAAACAACGTGCAGATCGCTGTACGCCGGTTCATGACAGCCAGTATAATCTACGGCGGGCTACTTCTTCAGGAGTTCGACGGCTTTCTTCAGGAGCGGATCTTCCTGGTTTTTGGCCTGCGGCTGTTCGGCGGTCTCCGGCAGCGGTTCGCCGTTTTCATCCACGTCCACCTGCTGGTCGGGTTCGGCCATCAGGGTACCGGGGGTGACGCCCGTGTCCTGAATGGCCTTGCCGCTCGGGGAGTAGTACTTGGCCACCGAGAGGATGATGGCGCCGCCGTCATCCATGGTGATGGCGCGGCGCAGGGACGCATCGCCGTAGGTGCGCTCGCCCACCAGTTCGGCGCGCTTGTCGTCCAGCAGGGCGGCCGCGGCTATCTCCGCACCGTCCGCGGTGCCGCGGTTGGTGAGGACCACCAGGGGCAGCTTGCTGACCGCCTTGGCCGGGTTCGCATCAAAATTCTGGCGGGGCACCCGCTGGCCTTGCAGGTACGCAATCAGACCCTTGGAGAGGAAAAGGTTGGCCAGCGCGATACCTTCGTCCGGCTGGCCCACGGCGCAATTGCGGAGATCCAGAATCAGCTTCTGGGCGCCCTGCTTCTGCAGGTTTTCGAGCGCCGCAGCCACTTCCTGGGCTTTGCCGGAAGCCAGAGTTTCCGGATCGACGTACCCGATCTGATCGGGCATCATTTTGGCGGTCACTGCCGGGTAGGTGATTTCCACGCGGTTGAGCTTGAGCTTGGACGGCTCGGGGCGCCGCACCCGGACGACGGTGAGATCGACCGAAGTGCCCGGGTCACCCTGGAGCAGCAGGTAGGCATACGCCAGCGGCATGTCGCGCGTGGCCACGCCCTTAATGGTCTCCAGCATGTCGCCCGTGGAAAGGCCGGCTTTGGCCGCGGGAGAACCCGGGATGGCGCCCACCACCCCGACGTAGCCGAATTTTTTGGAGAGGATGAGTCCGACCTCCGCCTTCTTGGCGTCCTTATTTTTCAGGTAATCCTTATACTGGTCGGCGTTCAGGTAGCTGGCGAAGGGGTCGATGGACTCCAGCATCCCGTTCAGCGCGCCCAGCGTGACGCTCTTCAGGTCCGGCTCTTCCACATACTCGCTTTTGATGCGGTGCAGGACTTCGGTGTAAACGCCCAGCTGCCGGTAAGCGCCCTCCGGAGAGGAACTCTTGCCCAGCACGCTGCCGATCAACAGCAGGACCACGAGGCAGGTCGAGGTCAGGACAACCAGGTACTTCAAGCGGCTATTCATAGGGTTTGCGCACGCGCAGGGGCCTCGCACTATTATACCAGCGGCTCAGGCCCCCGCGCTCCGGGAAAAACGTCACCCAAGGGGTTTGACGCCGACCGAATCGTTCCGATTGCCCGCGGCGAAATTCGCGTCACTGGGGCAATGTGAAATAAAACGCCGCTCCGTTCTCTACTTGCGCCTCAGCCCACACCCAGCCGCCGTGCCGCTGAATGATGCGCTGGACCGTCGTCAACCCGATGCCGGTTCCCGGAAACTCATCCTGCCGGTGCAGCCGTTTGAAAGGCTGAAACAAGTGGCCTGCCTGCTTCATGTCAAAGCCGGCGCCATTGTCGCGGACACAATAAACCTGCAAGCCGTCCGGCTGTGTCATCTTTCCAAACTCAATCCGGGCCGACGCCCGTTTCGCCGTGTATTTCCAAGCGTTGGAGAGCAGATTTTCCAAGGCGATACGGAGCAATCCAGAATCAGCTTCCACTTCCATGCCTTCGGTGATTTGAACGTCTACGATCCTATCCGGTGAATGTGCGGACAATTGTTTGATAATTTCCTGCGCCAATCGGCTCAGATCGACCTGCTCTTTTTTGAATTCGGCACGAGCCACCTGCGACAACCGCAACAGGTCGTCCATCACCTCCCGCATTTGTCTGGCGCTGCTTTGCACAATGGCCAGATACTGCCTGCCCCTTTCATTCAGTGTGGTCTCGCCTTCTTTCAACGCCATTTGGGCAAAGCCCCGAATGCTTCGCAACGGTGCGGCCAAGTCATGCGAGACCGCATGGCCAAATGATTCCAGTTCGCGGTTGGCCTCCTCCAGCCTGGCATTGGCCCTTTCCAGTTGCGCGGTGCGCTCTTTCACCCGCTGTTCCAATTCGCTATAGACGCGCACATTTTCCATCGCCACGGACGTAGTGTTGGCCAATGCTTTCAACAACTCGACTTCCTCCGCCGACGGCAAGCGGCGGCGGCCCAGTAGTTGCCGATCGCGCCAACAGGCGCTTCCGTGCGAATCGGGACCATTGCCAGACTCTTTACAAAGGTCGGGCGGTAAGCGTCAGCCGGAATGCGCGGGTCGGCGTAAATGTCCTCGATGACGGCGGCCTGCCGGTTGAGCATCACCCAACCGCTGATGCAGGCGCTTAATGGAAACTTCTGTCCCTTCCAAAGCGGCGCAACCGCATCTTCGTCGGCGTAATGGCACAAGTCACCCTCTCGCAGGACAAACGTGGCCCCGTCCGCGCCGGTCAGCTCCCGCCCGGCGCGGCGGACAATGGCCATAACACCATCGAGGTCACGCGCCAGAGAAAGTTCCTGCACGGCGGCGATCAACCGCGCCATGCCGCGATTCATCCGCAGCAATTGCGTTCTGTCCCATTCACGACGCACGGTGGCGACCAGACGGCTGAGATCATCTTTGAGCACATAATCGGTCGCGCCAGCTTGAAAGCTTGCCCGGGTTTGGTTTTCGCCGGCCGCTCCTGAAACGCAGATAAATCCTATGCTGGGAAATTGTTGGCGGACCATTTTTAGCGCGGCCAGCCCATCGAAGCCAGGCAATCCGTTGTCAGCCAGAATCAAATCGAACTGGCTTTGTTCCAGCGCCGAAACAAATTCAGGCCGGTCCCGGACCACGATAAACTCGGCTGGAATGCCCCAGTTCAGGATGGCATTTTCTATGAGAAAGGCGTCCTCCTGTCGATCTTCCAAATGCAGTATACGAAGCATGCAGCATCCTTAAAAGCCTGCTTATTGAAAGATTTTAGCCTATTGCGGAGGAAAAGCCGGGCGGTTTAGCGAGGACGGCTGAGCCCACAGCGGCTGAAACAGTCGAACCTCGTGCCGACTTGTTCCAAGCGGAACGGGCCTGGTAACTGTCAACCAGCTCGGATGGCACGGTGCACGCCGCCGCCCCAGACTGCTGATGCCCGGCGGCGCGGCGGGCTACGAAACCAGCGCCTGGGTCACCCGGCAGGCCAACTGGTCGAAGGTTAGGATTTCGTAGAGAGTGGGATCGGACATGATGCGGGCCACCAGGGCGGCGTGCATGGCGTGCCCGGCTCGCTCCGCGATCACGTGGCCGAGCAGCGGCTTGCCCAACAGCGCCAGGTCTCCGATCAAGTCCAGCGCCTTGTGCCGGCAGCATTCATCGGGGAAACGCAGCCCTTCCGGGTTCAGCACGGTGTCGCGGGTGAAGCACACGGCGTTTTCGAGTGAAGCGCCGCGAATCAGGCCCATGTCGCGCATTTTGTCGAGCTCGTAGTCGAATCCAAAGGTGCGCGCGGGGGCGATTTCGGCGGCGTAGCGCTCCGGAGTCACTTCCATTTCCAGGCCTTGCGTGCCTACCAGGGGGTGGTCCCAGTGAATGTCGCACGTCAGCCGGAAGCTGTCGGCAGGCAAGATGCTGATGCGCTTGCCCCGGTCCTCCACCATCACGGGACGACGGATGCGGAGGTACTTCCGCTTGCGGCGATAGTGCCGGATGCCGGCCTCGCGGATGAGATCGACGAAAGGGAGACCGCTGCCGTCCAGGATGGGAACTTCCAGGTTGTCGATCTCGACGTACACATTGTCGATGCCGACGCTGTAGAACACGCTCAGCAGGTGCTCCGTGGTGGAGACCAGCACGCCCTGCCGCATGAGACTGGTGGCATAACTCACCCTGGCCACGTGACGCCAGCTTGCGGGAATGGGGAAATAGTCCAGGTCGCTGCGCAGGAAGACGACTCCCGTGGAGACAGGAGCCGGCGTGATGCGGATGTGCACCGGGACTCCACTGTGAAGGCCGATTCCGGAGGCCTCGACCGGGCGCTGAACGGTGGTTTCAAATCGCAAGAAGGAAGCTCCGTTGTATGAGCAGCACTAATGGAAACACCTTAAGAATGCACGCTGCCATCCAATGCTAACCCATTGATTATAAAATGCAAGCTAAAATGTAACCGTTGCAGATTTGCAACACTTTGCGAGCCGGCTTGTGGCCATCACGTAACAGGTTGGACATAGGCCGAGGCGGCCCACTATGATGAGCGCAGTGGCGAAACCGCGGCTGTTCCTGATCGATTCGTTCGGCTTCATCTTCCGTGCCTATCATGCCCGCGCCCGCAGCGGCGCGCCGCCCATGCGCACCAGCACAGGCCTGGGCACCGAGGCTGTGTACATTTTCAACAACATGCTGCGCAAGCTGGCCAAGGCGTACGAACCCGACTATGTGGCCGCAGTCTTCGAGAGCGGCGAGCCCACGCACCGGTTGGAAGAGTTCGCCGAGTACAAGGCCAACCGCGCCGAGATGCCGGCGGACCTGGCCGAACAGATTCCTTATGTCCGCCGGGTGCTGGAGGCCATGCGCATCCCCATTCTGGAATATCCGGGCTTTGAGGCCGACGACGTGATTGGCACGATTGCGCGGCGGGGTGAAGCCGAGGGTTTGGATGTCATAATCGTCTCCAGCGACAAAGACATGATGCAGTTGGTGGACGAGCACATTTCGATGCTCAATCCGGCCAAGGACGACCTCTGGTACGACCCCGCCAAGGTCAAGGAGTTCCTGGGTGTGCCGCCGGAGCGGGTGGCGGACCTCCTGGCCTTGCGCGGGGATGCTGTAGACAACATTCCGGGCGCTCCGGGCATCGGAGATAAAGGCGCCCGCGACCTGCTGGAGCGGTTCGGCTCGCTCGACGCGCTGCTCGAACGCGCCGCCGAAGTGGAGCGGAAGACATACCGCGAGAGCCTTCAGAACCATGCCGAGCAGGTGCGCTTGAGCAAACGGCTGGCAACCATCGACACCGCCGTGCCGGTTGCTTTCTCGCTGGAGACAGTGAAGGCGCAACCCGCGGACGAGGCGGCGCTCCGGCAAGTGTACAAGGAACTGGAGTTCCACAGTCTGATTCGGGAGATGGGCCCGGCCGAAGACACGCGCGCCACGGATTACCAGGCTTTCGCGGATGCCGATTCTCTGGAGCGCTGGCTGGGCGGGATTCCGCGGGGCGTGCCGGTGGCGGTAGCGATTCTGGAGTCCGAAGAGGGCGGGTTTCCACTGGACACGGTGGGCCTGGCGTGGAGGGGCGGCGAGGGGCGGGCAGTCCCGGCGGCGCTGGTGGACCGGCTGCAGCCTTTTCTGGAGGACGCCGGCTGGCCTAAGATCGCGGCGGACGCCAAATCTGTGCTGCTGGCCCTGGGAAAGTTGGGAATCGAGGCCCGCGGCTTCGCGCACGATATCCTGCTTTATGCATTCCTGCTGGATGCCGATCCGGGGAGTTGCTCGCTGGTGGAACAGGCACAGCGGCGCCTGGATCTCAAGCTCGGGCCGGCGCCGGAGCAGCATGCCGATATCACGCGCATTCTCTGGGAGCAACTCAACCCGGCGGTAGACGAGCGCGGGCTGCGCCAACTCTACGAGACCATCGAGCAGCCACTGGTGGAAGTATTGACCAGGATGGAGCGGGCGGGCGTGAAGATCGATGCCGCTGAACTCCGCCGCCTCTCAGAAATGATGGAGACCGACATCGGACGGCTGACGGCAGAGATTCACGCGCTTGCGGGCAAGACCTTCAACATCAGCTCGCCGCAGCAGTTGGGCCGGGTGCTGTTCGAGGACCTGAAGCTGCCGGCACCGCTGAAATATGGCAAGGGAAAGACTATCTCGACCGCCGCGGACGTGCTCGAAGAACTGGCCGCGGATTACGAGATCGTGCGCAAGGTGCTCGATTACCGGCAGTTAGTGAAGCTGAAAGGCACCTACGTGGATGCGCTGCCGGCGCTCATCGACCCTTCCGACGGCCGCCTGCACACCAGCTTTAACCAGGCAGGCGCGGCCACCGGCCGGCTCTCCTCGTCCAACCCGAACCTGCAAAACATCCCGATTCGCACGCAACTGGGACGCGAGATCCGCGCGGCGTTCGTGCCCTGTGCCGGATGGAAGCTGGTGGTGGCGGATTATTCGCAGATCGAGCTGCGCCTCCTGGCGCATATGTCCCAGGATCCAGTGCTGGTAAACGCTTTCCAGCACGGCGAGGATATTCACACGCGCACGGCGGCGGAAGTGATGGGCATCCCGCCGCTGATGGTCACTCCGGAAGCGCGCCGCAGCGCCAAGGCGGTTAACTTCGGCATCGTGTACGGTATCAGCGGCTTTGGCCTAGCGGCGCAGTTGGGCATTCCGCGCGCAGAAGCGGAAGCGTATATCAAAAGCTATTTCGAGCGCTACGCTGGGGTGAAGAAGTTCATTGATGCCACAATTGCGGAGGTGCGCCGGACGGGCGTGACCCGGACGCTGTTCGGGCGGGAGCGACCCATCCCTGACATCCACAGCCGCAACCCCAACGCGCGGGGCTTCGCCGAGCGGACGGCCGTGAACTCGCCGCTTCAGGGCACTGCCGCGGACCTCATCAAGCTGGCCATGATCCGCATCGACCGGGAGTTGCGCGCCGGCGGTTTCCGCACCCGGATGCTGCTTCAGGTGCACGACGAGCTGCTCTTCGAAGCGCCGCCGGAGGAAACTACCGCGATCAGCGCCATGGTCAAGCGGGAGATGGAACAGGTGCACCGGCTGAAGGTGCCGCTGGTGGCGGAGGTGGGGGTAGGAGAGAACTGGCGCGACGCCAAGTGACGCACTAGCGCCTCAGGTAGGCGTCGTCTCCACGGATCCAGTCTTCCCGGGCAGGGGTGAACAGGTCCACGGCCACGGAGTCTTCGAGGGCTACCACCATATGCGGGGCGTTGGGCGGGATGTCCAGCACCTCGCCGGCGTGGAGGATTCGCTCTTCGCCGTTAATGACGAAGCGCAGGGCGCCGCGCTCGAGCATGGTCATCTGCTCGCTGACGTGACTGTGCAGCGGAACCACGGCGTCCTTGCGGAGTTCCAACCGCGCCACAGTGATTTTTTCGCCGTGGATCACGCGGCGAGCGAGCATGGGATTCAGTTGTTCGCGCTCCACCTGCTGCCAGTCGAAGACCCTCATGGGGGCGTATTGTATCATGGGAACTTATGAAAGGCGTCGTTCTGGCCGGAGGGACGGGGAGCCGGCTGTTTCCGCTGACGAAGATCACCAACAAACACCTGTTGCCGATCTACGACAAGCCCATGATTTATTACCCCATCCAGGCGCTGGTGGACGCGGGCATCCGGGACATTCTGATCGTCACGGGCGGCAAGAACGCGGGAGATTTCCTGCGCCTGCTGGCCAACGGAAAGCACTTTGGCCTGACCCACATCGACTATACCTACCAGGAGGGCGAAGGCGGCATTGCGGATGCGCTGGCGCTGGCGGAACACTTCGCGGACGGACACAAAATCTGCGTGATCCTGGGGGACAATATCATCGAGGGCAGCATTCGCGAGGCCGTGGACGATTTTCGCAAACAGCCATGCGGTGCGAAGATCCTGTTAAAGGAAGTTCCCGACGCGGAGCGCTTCGGCGTGGCGGAAATCGCGGGCGACCGGATTATCAACATCGAGGAAAAGCCCAAACGGCCCAAATCCAACTACGCGGTCACGGGTATCTACATGTACGACGACAGCGTGTTCGCCAAGGTGCGCACGCTGGTGCCATCCGGCCGCGGGGAACTGGAAATTACCGACGTCAACAACGCCTATATCCGTGAAGGCACGATGAGCTTTGCGTACCTAGAGGGCTGGTGGACGGACGCGGGCACGTTCGATTCGCTGCTGCGGGCGGGAAACCTGGTGGCGCAGTCGGCCAAGGGCAGGACGGCCGAAGGAGGCGCTTGATGGTGGAGCCCATCGCAGTACAGGAACCCTTGCGGGTGGCCTCCGGCCAGGGGTTGGAGCTGCTGCTGCCGGACTGCCCGCGCGGGATCGGCGCGGTGATTACCTCGCCGCAAGCGGCAGACCTGATCGAGGGAGTCAAAATCCAGCCGCTGAGCTTATGGCCGGATGACCGCGGCTACTTTCTGGAAGTCCAGCGCATGGGAAGCGGCCTGGCGGCGGATTTTCCGGTGGAGAGTACCCAGGTTTCGGCCACGGTGAGCCACCGCGGCACGATCAAGGCCTTCCACTACCACCTGCGGCAGACGGATTGCTGGACGCCGGTGCGCGGCATGCTCCAGGTGGCGATGGTGGATCTGCGGCAGGGGGCGCGCACGTTCGGCCTGCGCAACACGATCTACGTGGGGGAGTTGCGGCCCTGGCAGATCCTGATTCCGCCGGGTGTGGGGCACGGCTACAAGGTGGTGGGCACCTCGGAAGCCATGCTGGTTTACCTCACCAACCGACACTACGATCCCAAGGACGAGGGCCGGATCGCTTACAACGATCCGCACATCAACTACGACTGGGAAACCCAGCACAAATAAACCGGGCGCCTATCGATATGAAACTTCTGGTCACGGGCGGAGCCGGGTTCATCGGGTCCGCGTTCATTCGCCTTTCGCTAGGGACGGATCCTGAGGTGGAGATCCTGAACCTGGACAAACTGAGCTACGCCGGCAACCTGGAGAACCTGGAGCCGGTGCGGCAGAATCCGCGCTACGCCTTCGTGCACGGGGACATCTGCGATGCCGCGCTAGTGAACTCCCTTCTGGAGAAGCACAGGCCCGAGGCCATCGTGCACTTCGCCGCCGAGTCGCACGTGGACCGGAGCATCTTTTCTCCCAGCCCGGCATTTGAAACCAACCTGCGGGGTACGTTCACGTTGCTCGAAGCGGCGCGGATTCAACGCATCGGACGTTTCCTGCACGTCTCCACCGATGAGGTCTACGGCAGCCTGGCGCCGCCGCTCGAAGCGGACGAGAATTTTCCGCTGAACCCCAGCAGCCCGTACTCGGCGTCCAAGGCCGGTTCGGACCTGCTGGCGCGTTCGTATTTTTTGACGTACCATTTGCCGGTCGTGGTGACGCGCGCCTCGAACAACTATGGGCCTTACCAGTTCCCGGAGAAGCTCATCCCGCTGATGATTACGAATGCGCTTTCGGACCGGTCCCTTCCGGTGTATGGGGACGGGATGCAGGTGCGGGACTGGCTATACGTGGAAGACCACTGCCGCGGAATCTGGGCCGTGCTGAAGAAAGGCCGGGACGGCGAGATTTACAACATCGGCGGGAACCGGTCCCTGCCGAACCTGGAAGTGATCCGCATGATTCTGGCTGCTACCGGGAAACCTGAGAGCCTGATCCAGACCGTGCAGGACCGCCCGGGGCACGACCGCCGATACGCCCTTTCAAGCGAGAAAATCGCGCGCGAGACCGGCTGGCAGCCGCTAGTGCGGTTCGAGGGCGGGCTGGCCAAAACCATCGACTGGTATCAACGAAACTCCGGGTGGGTTCACCGCGTCCGAAGCGGAGAGTATCTGAAATACTACGCGCAGAACTACGAGAACCGCCAGGCGGAGCTACGTTCGGTGACCGATGCGGGTGGCCGTTGACGCCACGCCTCTGATTCTCTCGAGCGGGGGGCTGGCCCGCTATACTTCGGAGCTAAGTCTAGCCTTGGCGGAGACATTCCCCGAGGACGAGGTACTGCTGGTTTCCGATCAGGAGTTTGCCATGCCGGAAGGGGCACCGCAGAACCTTCGGCGCGGTTCGGGTCCACACGGACGGCTGGAGCGGCGCTGGTGGGTGTGGGGGCTCACAAAAGAACTCGGAAGGCTGCGGGCAGACATCTTTCACGGGACGGATTTCGCCGTGCCGTATGTCCCGTTGCGGCCGAGCGTGTTGACCCTGCACGATCTTTCGCCGTGGATGGACCCGCGCTGGCATCATGCGGCGGAACGCGTGCGGCGGCGCACGCCGGTGCTGGTGGGTTTGGGCATCGCCACGATGGTGCTGACGGACAGCCAGGCGGTGCGGCGCCAGGCCATCGAACATTTCCGCCTTTCGCCGCAGCGTGTGATGGCCGTGCCGCTGGCGGCGGGACGGCATTTCCGTCCGGTCGAGCCGGGACAGACCAAGCCCTATTTTCTGTACGTGGGCACACTTGAGCCGCGCAAGAACTTGCCGCTGCTGATGGCCGCCTGGCGGGAGGTGCGCAAGCAGGTGGATATTGATCTGGTGCTGGCCGGGCGGCGGCGCGAGGATTTCCCCGAACCGGCTGTCGAACCGGGCCTGCGACTGGCGGGAGAGGTGGCGGACGGCGAGCTTCCGGGGCTTTATTCGGGCGCGCTGGCATTCGTGTATCCCTCGCACTACGAGGGGTTTGGGCTTCCGGTCCTGGAGGCCATGCAATGCGGCGCCTGCGTGATTACCTCGCGCGACCCGGCGGTGGGGGAAGTGGCGGGCGACGCGGCTGTGCGTGCGGGCAGCGAGCAGGAACTGGTGGAGGCCATGCTGGCGGCGGCGCGGAACCCCGCGTGGGTGGCGGCGCGGAGGGAACAATCCCTGCGGCGGGCGCGCGAGTTTTCCTGGGAGCACACTGCCCGGCTCACGCGCGAAGTCTACGCCGAGGCGCAAAGGAGGTTTGTCTATTAGGACGGCGCTGTTCCTGGCTCCGGAAACCCCCTATCCACTGGCCGGTGGAGGGGCCCTGCGGACGGCTTCGCTGCTCCACTACCTGGCTGAGCGGTACGCCGTGGACGTGGTGGTATTTCGCGAGCCCGGCGCCGTAGACCCGCGCCGGCATTTTCCCGCCGAGCTGGCGCGCAGCCTGCACGTGCTGGAACTGCCGCGCCACGCCAGGCACGCTGTGGCGCGTGCGCTGCGCAACGCCGGCCGTCTGCTGCGGGCGGTCCCCCCGCTGGTGGATCGCTTCGCGGGATTTGAGGAGCGGCTGCGAGAGATCGTCGGCGGGCGCCGGTACGACCTATCGGTGATCGAGCATTTCTGGTGTGCGCCGTACTGGGAGCAGCTTGCGCCGGTGAGCGGCCGGACGGTGCTGGATTTGCACAACATCGAATCCGTGCTGCACGCCCGCTCCGCGCGGGTGGAGGGCGGCGCGGCAGCGGCGGCGCACCGGCTGTTTCACGGTGCCTGCCTGGATCTGGAGCGCTGCTGGCTACCGCGCTTTTCCTGGCTTCTGGCGACTTCGGAGCAGGATGCCCGGGCGATCCGCACAATCGCGCCCGCCGCCCGGGTGCAAGTGTTTCCCAACTCCATGCCGCTGGTCCCGCAGCCCGCGCACCGGGAGGAGGAAGCCATTGTCTTTTCTGGAAACCTGGAGTACCACCCGAACATCTCTGCTGTACGGTTTTTCCGGCGGGAAATCTGGCCTGTGCTGCGCGAGCGATGGCCCGGACTGGTTTGGCGGCTGGTGGGCAAGAATCCCCATGCGGTGCGGAAATGGATCGCGGGCGATCCACGTATCGAAGTGTCAGGAACCATACCTGACGCGATTGTAGAAATTTCGCGCAATAAAGCGGCGATAGTACCGATTCTCGCCGGAAGTGGTACGCGATATAAGATTATGGAAGCTTGGGCGGCCGGTGTGCCGGTGGTTTCTACTTACCTGGGGGCGGAGGGCCTTCCAGCGTGTGATGGAGAGAACATTCTGCTGGCAGATGAGCCGAAAGCCTTTGGAGAAGCGGTTTCGGCGCTGCTGGCTTCCGAAGGGTTACGGCGGCGGGTGGGCCAGGCGGGCCGTGAGGTCTATGAGCGGGAGTTTACATGGCCGGCAGCCTGGAACAGACTTAAATTGTAATTCCTGTACTCACATCGGCTTCCGGACCACTTATACTGAAAGATTCTGATGCGCTTCGCTCTGGACGCTCACGCCATCGGACGGCATCTGACGGGAAACGAGGTATACGCGCGGAACCTGGCGGGCGGGTTTGCGGCTCAGGATCAGGATTCCGAGTTCTTTGCCTACCTCTCGGTGGAGACCGCCCGGGCGTGGATTCCGGCCCGTTTCCACGTGCGCTGGGTTTCGCCTAACCCATTCCTGCGCTTGGGCTTCGATCTGGCCATGAAGCTCCGCGAGGACCAGCCGGATCTGATCCATGTGCAGTACACCGCACCGGTCGGCTGCCCGGTGCCGGTGGTCGTCAGCGTACACGACGTCAGCTTCCTGGAGCATCCGGAATACTTCACGCCCTTGCGGGCGATGCAACTCCGCTGGACCGTGGGGCGCACGGTGCGCCAGGCTGCCCGGATTGTGACCGGCAGTGATTTCTCGCGGCATTCGATTTTGCGGGCGTATCCGGAGGTGAACCCCGATCGCGTGGTGGCGGTGCCGAACGCCGCGGAGAGCAGCTTCCGGCCCACCTCGCGGTTGCAAGCGGCGGCCAACGTGCGTGCGGCGCTCCGGGTGAATACGCCCTTTGTTCTCTCGGTCGGCGATTTACAGCCACGCAAGAACCAGATCGGTCTGATCACGGCGTTTGCCGATATGCTGCGCGCCTGTCCCGAGCTGCCGCACCACCTGGTGCTGGCGGGTAAGGAGACGTGGTTCGCGCCACGCGTCCGGGAGGCGGCCCGGCAATCCGGGATTGCGGAGCGGATTCATTTCACCGGGTTCGTGACGGACGAGCAGTTGCAGCACCTGTACAATGCCTGCGAGGTGTTCGTCTTCCCGTCGTTTTATGAGGGATTCGGGCTGCCGGTGCTGGAGGCCATGGCCTGCTCCAAGGCAGTGGCATGTTCGAGTGCTTCCGCAGTGCCCGAGGTAGCCGACGGCGCCGCCCTGCTGTTCGATCCGTACACGCCGGGGGAGATCACGCGCGCCATGCTGGACCTGATCCGCGACACGGAATTGCGGGCGCGGATGGAGCGGCTGGGCCTGCAGCGCTCGGCGCATTTCAGTTGGTGTCGGACGGCGCAGAAGACGCTGGAGATCTACTACCAGGTAGTTGAAGAGTCCCGCGCGGTGGGAAAGGCCCTCAGACCGGCGCCGATTCCACAGCGATGAGCTGGACCGGGAGCAGTTTGTGGGCCGGCCTCGCGGTTGTGGTCCTGACGGCCGCCGTTCCGGCAGCGGCCCAAAGCGGATTTCCTTTTACCAGCGAAAGCCTGAATTATTCGGTGAACTGGCCGAGCGGGCTGGGCCTAGGCGAGGCGCACCTGACAGCCCATCAAGGCGTGGATCGTTGGGACTTCGAGTTCAACCTAGACGCTTCGATCCCAGGGTTCTCGGTGCACGACCACTATCGCTCCGCCGCCACGGGCAACCTGTGCTCCCTGGAGTTCGAGAAGGACCTAAGCCACGGCACCCGGCGTGCGAAGGAAACCACCTCTTTCGATTACCGTGAGAGCACCGGCCGCCGAACGACTCTGAACGGCGGCAAGACGGAGTTTTCCATCTCTGACTGCGCCCGAGACGCACTGGATTTGCTGTACTTCGTGCGCCGGGAGCTGGGGCAGGGAAGAGTGGCGCCTCCGCAGACCGTAATGTTCGGCGCCGCCTATGACGTACGGCTGGAATACACCGGACCGCAGGTGGTTTCGGTCAACGACGTCAAAGTGCAGGCAGACCGGCTGATCGCGACCTTCAAGGGGCCCGCCTCCAATTTCAGCTTCGAAATGTTCTTCGCCCGCGACCCGGCGCGAACGCCGCTGGTGATCCGGGCTCCGTTTGCACTAGGCACCTTCTCCATGGAACTGGTTCGCTGAATGCGCGTAGCTTTCTTTTCACCGCTGCCGCCTTCGCGCAGCGGGATCGCGGATTATTCCGAAACTCTGTTGAAGCACCTGGAGCGGCTGGTGGAAGTGGAAGCCTTTCCGGACGACAGCCGGCCGCTTGATCCTTCGCGTTTCGACGTGGCTCTCTACCATATGGGCAACAATCCGTACCACGTGTTTACCTACGAGGCCGCCATGCGGCACCCCGGCGTGGTGGTGATGCACGAATCCAACCTGCATCACCTGATGACGGACCTGACCATCCGGCGGGGAGACTGGGAGGGGTACCTGGCGGAGTGCGAGTACAACGGGGGTCCGGAGGCGCTGGCGTATGCCCGCCGGGTGCGCGCTCTGGAGGTAGGGCCGGATTACGACGGGCTGCCCATGACGCGGCGGCTGCTGGAGCGCTCGCGGGCGCTGATCGTACACAGCCGTTTCATGGTGGAGGAGATGCGCGTGCAGGGATTCCACGGACCGGTGGCCCGCGTGCCGCACGGCGCCTGGATTCCGCAGACCGACCGGCAGGCTTACCGCGAGCGCCTGGGGCTGGACGAGTTAACGCCGCTCGTGGGGATCTTCGGGTTTCTGAAGCCGTACAAGCGGATCGCCGAATCGCTGCGCGCCTTCCGCCGCCTGCTGAGGATGGTTCCGCAAGCCAAAATGATCCTGGTGGGCGAGCCACATCCGGATCTGGAGGTGGAGCAGTTGATCCACTCCCTGGGGCTGTGGGCCAATGTGCGCGTGCTGGGCTTCACGCCGATTGAGGATTTTGAAGGATACATCGCCGCCTGCGATATCGTGCTGAACCTGCGCTATCCCACGGTGGGGGAGAGTTCTGGCAGCCTGCTGCGGGCGCTGGGCCTAGGCAAGGCGGTGCTGGTGTCGGACGTCGGCGCGTTTCGGGAGCTCCCCGAGGACGTGTGCCTCAAGGTACCGGTAGACGCCGGGGAAGAGAACCTGCTGTTCGAGTATTTGAACCTGCTCGTTTCCCGGCCCACGATTGCGCGCGAGTTAGGCGTGCGAGCGCGCCGCTACGTGGAGCAGGAGTGCCGATGGGACGCGGTGGCCGGACGCTATGCCGACTTCCTGCGGTGCATTGCGGAAGGGCGCGAATGGCAGGAATCCGAGTCCCCCGTGCAGCCCCAGGCGCCGGTACCGGCAGCCGGGCCGCCTGCTCCTCCCACCGAATTTCTCAAAAGCTGGGCAGCCACCCCCGAGGCGCGAACCTATATCGAGACGCACCTTACGCGGCTGCAAAAGACGCTGGAGATCACGCCGCCGGGCGGACCGGAGGACCGCGTTCTGGAGATGGGTGCGTATCTGCAAATCACTCCGGCGCTCAAGACGCGCCTGGGGTACGGCGAGGTGCGCGGCTGCTACTACGGACCGCTAGGACAGACGGATCACCGCGCGGTGGTTTCGGCCGAGGGAGAAAAATTCGAGTGCGCCGTGGACCTGTTTAACGCCGAGAAGGACCAGTTTCCGTATGCGGACCAGTACTTTTCCACGGTGCTTTGCTGCGAGCTGATCGAGCACCTGTTCGAGGATCCCATGCACCTGATGGCGGAGGTGAACCGCATCCTGAGGCGGGGCGGTCACCTGGTGCTGACCACCCCCAACATAGTGGCGCTACGGGGGCTCTCCGCCATCTTGCAGGGCTATCACCCGGGGTTTTTTCATGCTTATCTGCGCCCGTCGGCGGAGGGCCAGGTGGATGCGCGGCACAACCGGGAGTACACGCCGCGGGAGATCCATCAACTCTTGGAGAACGCGGGTTTTGAGGTGGCGCTGCTCGAGACCGGTCCTTTCCGGGACGAGCCTCGGCCGGAATATGCCTGGGTGATGCATCTACTGGAGCGCTACTCGCTTTCCACGGCGCTGCGAGGTGACGGGATCTACGCGGTAGGGCGCAAGACGGGCGGCGTGCGCGAGCGGTATCCTGCGTGGTTGTATTCCTGAAGGCGAGAATCCGTGAGCGCCGCGTACCTGGAAACCGATGTCCGGCTAGGCCTTGAAGGCAACGTGCTGCACGCTGCTTTCCGCATCCAGAATCTCTCCCCGGCGGCGTGGCGTCCGGAGGAAGGCTTTGCCCTCGGCTATCATCTCTTTGATGCTGAGAGCGGCACGCTGCTAGTGGATGGCGAGCGCGTGGCGCCTGCGCGGGAGGTAGCGCCGGGCGAGTCCGCGCCGGTAGAAATGGGCTTCGCTTTACCCGCGGAATCCGGCCGCTATCAGGTTTTTCTCTCTCCCATGCGGGAAGGGCAGTGCTGGTTTTACGAGCGTGGATGGCCCTTCCTGTTGATCGATCTGGCGGTCGAAGACGGGAGGGCAAAGTTGGGGCGGGTTCGGGTGGCCTCACGCGGTACCGTGCGCCGGGAGCGCCTGGTGCACTCCGTCGGGCGCGCTTTTACCTTGCCCTTCCAGACCATCTGTCGCAACCGCAGCCTGATCCGCACCATGGTCCGGCGCGACGTCCTGGGCCGCTACCGCGGCTCGCTGGGCGGGGCTTTCTGGACCATTCTGAACCCGCTGCTGCTGATGCTCACCTACTTCTTCGTGTTCGGGTTGGTGCTGCAGGCGCGCTATCATAACGATCCCAGCCGCTCGGGCTTCGCACTCTACTTTTTCGCCGGGTTCCTGGCCTGGCTGCCGTTTGCGGAAGCGGTGGGGCGCGCCCCTACGGTCATGCTGGAGCATCGCAACTTCGTCAAGAAGCTGGTCTTCGCGGTGGAGACGCTGCCGTTCAACCTGGTGATCGCGGGACTGGTGAGCGAACTGTTCGCGCTGGCGCTGTACGTGGCCGGCTTTCTTCTGCTGCGCGGGCACGTGTACGCTACAGTGCTGTGGCTGCCTGTGCTGCTGGCGCCGCAAATTCTGTTTACGGCCGGATTATGCTGGTTTCTAGCGGCGCTGGGCGCGTTTGTACGCGACCTGGGACAGGTGATCGGCTTTCTGCTGACGCTGTGCTTCTTCCTGGTTCCCATCTGCTATCCGGAGACCGAGTTGCAAAGGCTGCCGCACTGGGCGCTGGCGATTCTGGGCAAGAATCCCATGTTCGTGCTGGTGCACGCCTACAGGGCGATTTTGCTGGAGGGGCACGCACCGGGATTCCGGCCGTTGTGGAAGCTGTGGGCGGTGGCCGGCGTGGTGTTTCTAGCGGGGCACGCCTGGTTCTACAAACTGCGCAAGTCGTTCGCGGACATCCTGTAGCGCAATTGCTGCCGCCGGGCGGCCCATTCTTCGCTGGAGAAGACGCGCGGGCCCACCTGGATCAGGCGCGGGAGCATGTCGAACACAGAGTCCGGGCCCCAGGGGGTTCCCTGGCGGGTGCGCAGACCCTGGCCGTTCAGTTCGACGGCCACCCTGGCGAGGGGCGCGTCCTCGACGATGAGCGACATCATCAGCAACAGGGCCTGTTTTTCGGCCGGGTGCTCGACCAGGCGCGATCCGTCCGCTGCCACCTGGAGCCCGTACGGGACGTCCTCGTCCAACTCCCCGGACGGCTCGGGTTCTCCTTCCACCTGGCGTTCCCACACCACGGCCACCGGCATCCAGCCCGCGGCGAGCCTGGCTTGCCAGTAATAGGAAACGGGTGGAGCCGGCGGAACCTCCCGCAGGTGTTCGATTCTGGGCATAGCGCCTCCTTTCGGTGACTCATCAGCCCAATCGACGCCATGTGCAAACTAGGTGCCACGCGGAAGTGCTTTGGCACGATGGAGACGCGGCGGCGAAAGTGTCCGGCGGTGGGATGAGCCGTCCCGGAGATGGGATTCAAGCGGACCAGCGAATCCCCCAGGCGGAATCGCCGTCGTTTTGCGGCCCGACCAGCAGGGCGCTCAGCCGCGGCAGGCCGGCAGCGGCTTTCACGTGGAAGACCAGCAGGTTGTCTCCTGAGCGAAGTTCCACCGCTTTGCGGAACTGGCCGATGCGGTAGCGGGTGAGATTTTCCTCTTCCAACACCTTCTGGTCGTTGAGCCAGGCGACTGCCCGGCCGTGCACACCCATCCACAGCCAGACCTTGCGGCTTTCACCGGCACGGACGTGGGTGGCGGCCGCGTAGGCCGGGGCGGGGCCGCCGGCGCCGGGCCAGCGCGTGAAGTGCAGCGTATCGGTGGGCGCCTGATACGGACTCCATTCGGCAACCGGCGCGGAAGGATCCCGCGTCACGCGCCACTCCCGGTTGCAGCGGCCGAACCAGCCTTTGGGCTTTGCCCAACGGGCGAACAGGGGGGAGGGATCGTCGCCCGTCACTTTCACCCGGCCGAGATCGAAAGTCCCCATTGCGCGTTGGGAAGCCATGTGCAGAAACTCGATGTCCCAGGGCTGGAAACCCACCAGGCGGGCCACCAAAGCATCGGTGGCTACCGGGTCGCGCCCCGCCAGAATCAGGTTGCTGCGGATCATCTGGTCCGGCTTGCCGTTGCCGTGCTCCTCGTATTGCAGGCCGCGGATGCCGTCCACCACGTTGAAATCGGGCGGGTGGAAAGCAGCCAGATCGGTGATGAAGGAATCGATGCGCCCGTCGAGGGAGTGCTGGGCGTGCAAGCGGTCGTTCGAGAAACCGCCGGGACTGGCGTAGCACTGCCGCGGCGCGGTGCCGACGTAGTTCTTCAGGCAGGCGGTGATGCCGCACATCAGGTGCACCTTCATAACCGGCACGCTGATGAGGAAATCGCAATTCCGGATGGCATTGGTGACGAAGTAGTCGGTGCGCTCACCGAAGCCGCCCACTCCGGTGGCCGAGCGTGGCACCTCGATCCGCTGGAACGTGCCGGCGGGATCGCGCACCGCGTCGTAGCTCAGGTCCACGTAATCGAAGCGTTTTGCAGGGAATGCAGCGGAGGCTCCATGCAGGACGTCCGCGAGCGAGCCGGCGAGGCCGGGGAACTCCTGAGCGCCCCAGTCGAAGTTCAGAGCGTCGGTATGCCGGCCGTTTTGCATCACCACGGAATCCGGGGTGGGGTCGTGGGGGGCGCGGTAACTGCCGCCCTCGGCGACGGTGACTCTGGCGGCCTGGGAATGACGCGCCACGTATTCCACCACCGCCCTGGTCACGCGGAGGTCCGTGACGTCTCCGGTGCGGTAGTGGGGCATGGGGCGGAGGGAGACGATGTTGGGCTTGATCACCACCCAGGAGCCGGATCGGATGCGGTCCTCCAGGCCTCCGGCGTAGCGGATCGCCTGCCACACCATGTCGCGGACGCGTTCGTAATCCAGCGGATCTTCGGGCGAAGCGGGCCGCGACAAGCGCGGGTGCGTGGAACGGACCAGGCCGAGCTGGTTCTTTTCGGGAGCGAAGCCGCCCAGACGCGCGGCCGCGGCGGCTCCCAGCGGGGCCGCTAGAAAAGCACGCCGGTTCATGATCGCCATGTCTATGTTATATAACAAGATCTGAAACACCGTATACTGGGATCGGAGACCGTGAATGAACAGAAGGCATTTCTTGGGACTGGGTGTGGCGGCGGGTATTGCCGCGGCGCAGAAGAAGCCGGTGGAAGAATCGGTCACGGCGACGGCCAGCCAGGATAAGACTCCGCGCGTGGGGATCGTGCTTTCGAGCTTCGGCGGATCGAGCGATCACGACGGCACGGCGATCAAGGGCCTGCGGGATCCGCGCCCGGTGGACGCGGACCTGACCGCTGCGCAGATCGATGGGATGGTGCGGAAAGCCATCGAGCTCGGCGACGCGCGTACCGGCGGGCTCACCAAGATCATCGGGCCGGAAGAGTGGGTGGTGGTGAAGGTCAACCTGGCCGCGTACCCCGGGCAGGAGGGATTCAAGCCGGGAGCGGCCACGGACCCGCGGGTGGTCCGCAGCCTGATCCACTGGATGGCGGAAAGCCACTGCGGGCAGCGCATCACGATCGCCGACGGCGCCGCTTCGTGGCAGCCTGTGGAACACTCGAAAGCCAAGACGGACGGGTGGTGCGCGGAATGGGGGGCTGCCTTCGGCGGGGTGAGCTACCGGCAGGTAGTGGGCGAATTTTCGCGGAAGTATCCCCAAATCCGCTGCGAGATCGTGGACCTGAACTTTGACGAGTGCCTGGAGATGCCGGTGCCGGGCAAAGCCCTGGCGCGCAACAACCCGGACGGGATGTACCAGATTCCCAAGACGATTCAGCAGTGCGACCGGATGATCAGCGTGGCGCCGCTCGGGACCCGCGCGGAGGTGGGGGTGTCGCTCTCTCTCGACAACTACTTCGGCATCGCACCGGGGTCGAAGTACGGCTTCCCCAAAGAGGGGCTCACCAAGCTGGGAAGTCCGGAAGAGGTCATGATCGACCTGTTCAACTTCCGGCCGGCGGATTATGTCTTGCTCGGCGGCAGTTATGGTCTGGAAGGCGACGGTCCCTGCGCCTCAGGCTCCGCCAGCGTGCACCACAACCTGATTCTGGCGGGCGCCAACGCCGTGGCTACGGACGCCGTAGCGGCGGACATCATGGGCTTCCCGCCAACTGAACTGGCCTGCCTGCAACTGGCGTGGCGGAACGGCCTGGGGATCTACGAGGTCGATTCCATCTGGACCCGCGGCAACGAGATCGAGCAGGCGCGGCGGCCATTCCGCAAGCCGAGGGATTGGAAGAAGGCGTAGCGGACCGGTCTGCGATAAAGTGAAGACGCCATGAAAGCGTTGCTGCTGAGAGGTCCGCGCCAACTGGAGGTGGCGGAATTGCCGAGCCCGGCGCTGGCCGGCGGCCAGGTCCGCGTGCGGGTATGCAAGGTGGGCGTTTGCGGCTCGGACTACTCCAGTATTGCGGGCAAACTGCCCTTCACGCGGTTTCCGATTGTGCCAGGGCATGAGGCCAGCGGGGAGGTCGTCGAAAGCGCCGCCGCCGGCTGGCGGCCCGGCGACCGGGTGCTCATCCATCCCATCCTGGGCAACCGGGCCGACCCGATCTTCGCCCGCGGCGAGGTGCATCACACCGAAGCGACCGAGGTGCTCGGCGTGGTGTCGCGAAACGGGGCCTACGCCGAGGAAGTCGTGGTAGAGGATTACATGCTTCGCGCGGTTCCGCCGGAGATGGATGACGAATCCGCCGCCATGGTGGAGCCGGTAGCCGTTGCCGTGCGCGCGGTCGAACGGAGCACGCTGCGGGCGGGCGAGAGCGTGCTGGTGTTCGGCGCGGGCAACATCGGCCTGCTGCTGGTGCAAACGGCCCGAGCGCTCGGCGCGGGCCGGGTAGTGGTGACGGACCTGGTGCCGGCGCGGCTGGAGTTGGCGAGGCGGTTGGGCGCCGGCGAAGCGGTCCTGGCCGGGGAGAGTTTCCGCGCGGCCCGCTATGAGAAGCAGTTTGACGTGGTGATCGACGGCGTGGGCAGCGCGGCGACCGTGGGGGACGCGCTGACGGCTTGCACGCGCGGAGGCCGCATCGTAGTCTACGGCGTGCCGGCGGGCGACATTACCTTTGCCTTGAACGCAGCCTTTTCCAAAGACGTGACGCTCGCGACCAGCCGACTCTACGACGCGAATTTCGAGACCGCGCAACGGCTGGTGACCGAGGGACAGGTGCGAGTCAAAGAGATCATCACCCACCGTGTGGTGCTGGAGGAAGCGCCCGGCCTGATCTCGCGCGTGATGGACGGCCGGGAGGCCGCCATCAAGGTCATGATTTCCCCAGGAGCGCTATGAACGAGCTTTTCTCGGTTCAAGGCAAGATCGTGCTGGTGAGCGGCGGGTCGCGCGGCATCGGGCGCGCCATCGCCGAGGCGTTTCACTTAGAGGGCGCGCGAGTGGTGGTCAGCGCGCGGAACGAACTTTCCCTGAAGGGAACCGGCCTGGACTACCAGGTCTGCGACGTGGCCGACTCCGGGCAGATTGCCGCCTGCGTGGACGCGGTAGCTCGAAAGTACGGCCGCATCGACGCGCTGTTCAACGTAGCCGGCATCAATTTCCGATTTGCCGCCGAGATCTTTCCCGAAAGCCGGCTGGACGAGATTCTCGCCGTCAACGTACGGGGCAATTACCTGATGGCCAGCCGCTGCGGCAAGGTCATGGTAAAGCAGGGGCGTGGCAAGATCGTGAACATCGCCAGCCTGCACACGCACGAGAGCCTGCCGGGGGTAAGCGTCTACGGCACGAGCAAAGGCGCCATCGGCTCCATGACGCGGGCCCTGGCCGTGGAGTGGGCGGCGCACAATGTGCAGGTGAATGCCATCGCCCCCGGCTTCATCCGCACGGATCTGAATGCCGCACTGTGGGAGCGGCCGGAGATGCGGGCGTGGGTGGAACAGCGCACCCCGGCGCGGCGGCTGGGAGCCCCGCACGACCTGGTGGGCACGGCCATCTTCCTGGCCAGCGCGGCCAGCGATTTCCTGACCGGGCAGGTGATCTACGTGGATGGGGGTTTCACCGCAGGTTCGCCGTGGCCGCTGGAGATCCCGCGATAGGGGCCGAAAGATACCGCTCCCTGGCGGTCGCGGCTCGGTAGGGGCGGTCACAAGGCGCGGACGGCGCGCTCGATCTGGTCCGCAAGGGCCTCGTAGTTCCGGCCCGCGAGCCGGAGCGGCGGGCCGAAGCGCACCTCTACCGCCGCACGGCGGATCATATTAGCTTCTTTCGGCAGCGCCGCCCCGGTGCCTCGCAGCCGGACCGGCACCACGGGGATCTTGAGCCGCGCGGCCAGCAGGCCCACGCCAGGCAGGAAGTCCGTCATCTCGCCCGTGTCATTGCGCTGGCCTTCGGGGAAGATCAGCAGGCTCCAGCCCGCCGCCGCCAACTCGGCCGCATAGCGTAGCGCGGTGCGCAGGCCGGTTTCGTTCTGCGGCAGGGGAAAGGCGCCAAACAGGAGCGCCGAGAGATAGTACTGCGTGCCGGAGGACAGCCGCGCCGCCCGGCTGTGCTCTTCGGGGTGGAAATGGGCGTGGAAATAGTCCTTGAGCATCAGCGGAGCGAGGCGGCGGCGCCAGCGCCGCGGCAGGGCCGCAAACAGCACCGGGGTATCGAAATGACTCTGATGATTGGCGGCGAAGATCACGGGCGGAGACAGCGTCCGCAGATGCTCCAGGCCGTCCACGCGCATCCGTGCGAAGGTGTGCGTGAACCAGTTGATCCAGGTGGCGTGGCTGAAATCGCGCACCAGGCGCGCAGGAAGGCTCCGGTTCCAACGGGGCATCACCAGGGGGCGGCTCACGGGCCGTGGGGGCGCGGAGACAAGTTCCAAGGGCATCTATTTTTATTATGACTTCGGTGGCCAGGAGATAAAAAGACCGCCAAGACCTATAATTGGGACGGGAGTTCCCCGATGCTCGAGATCGGCTTTCATACGGATGCATTCAACAGCAGTTACTGGAACTTCGAGCAGTGTCTCGAATGGGCGCAGCGCCACGGTCTGCACTACATCGAATGCGGGGCCATCGACGGCGTGAGTTGGATCCACGGCCTGGGCTATCAGCCTCACGTGGCGCTTTGGGAAGATCCGCTGCTGCTACGCCGGAAAATGGACCGGTGCGAGATGCAATTCTCGCAGATCGACGCGGCGTTCCCGCTTTCCCGGCCGGAGGGCGCCACGCTGGGCGTGGAGTACGTGCTGAACACGATCCGCTGGGCCAGCCTGGCGGGCTGCCCGCGGGTGGACACCACCGACGACCGCTCGCGGCCCGCGGGACTCACCGACCGCGAAGCGCTCGACCTGATGCGGCGCAATTATCTCCAGATCCTCAAGGTCGCCGAGGCGTACGAGATCACGGTGAACATCGAGCCCCACGGCTACTACACCACGCGGCCCGATTTCCTGGAGGAGATGCTGGCTTTCTCCGATTCTCCGTGGCTGGGCCTGAACTTCGATACGGGCAACACGTTTATCGCCGGAGAAGATCCAGTGGCTTTTCTCCAGCGCTTTCACGAGCGCATCAACCACGTGCACATCAAAGACGTGAGCGCGGGCCTGGCGGCGGTGGCACGCGGGGAACTGACCGGCATTGCCGTCAGTCACTGCGCCATCGGCGAAGGCGTCAACGCGGAAAACATCCGGCGGTGTGTCTCGCTGCTGGCGCAGTACGGGTACAACGGAGTGCTGAGCCTGGAATGTGAAGGCCACGGCGGACCCATGATCGAGCGCAGCCTGGCCTGGGTACGCGAACCGGTGGAACGGGCCGGCAGGCGGGCGGCATGATGGCCGCGCTGTGGTGCCCGGCGCTGGCGGCGGCAGCGCTCCGCGTGCTGATTCTGACGGGCCAGAGCGATGTGCCCTATCACGACTGGCGCGCCACCACGGCGCACCTGGAGCGCCTGCTGGCGGCCACATCGCGGTTCGAGGTGCAGGTGGAAGAGCAGCCGGCGCGGCTGAATGGCCGGAGGCCCGCAAACTATGACGTGCTGGTGCTGAACTACAACGGGCCGCGGTGGGGCCCGGAGGCCGAAGAGGCGGTGGAGCAGTGCATCCGATCCGGGAAGGGGATGATCGCCGTGCACGGCGTGAGCTACGGCTTGTTTTTCGGCATGGAGTGGAAGAACAACCGGTGGGCGGCCTCCCCGACGGGGGATCCGGGCTGGCGCGCATACTCGCACATGCTGGGCGTCACCTGGGCGCCGGAGAGCATCGGGCACGCCCGAAGACATGAGTTCGCCGTGGAGTGGGTGGACCGGGAACACCCGATCTCACGCGGGCTGCCACCCACCTTCACAGCCAACGACGAACTGTACCACCGGATGACGCATCTGGCCGGCATTCACGTGCTCGCCACGGCATTCGACGATCCGCGGATCGGGGGAACCGGTAAGAACGAGCCGGTCCTTTGGACCGTGGACTACGGCCGGGGAAGGGTGGTCCACCTGACGTTGGGGCACGATGTGGCGGCCATGTCGCAGCCCGGTTTCGAGCGGGCATTCGTGCGGGCCACGGCGTGGGCTGCGAATCCGGCCACGACCTTCTGAGGCGGGGCGTCACTTTACGTTTGCGTGCGCGTCCGGGGTTCGTTGAGCGGCCACCTCCACGAGGCCGACGATATCCCCCAGGCTGTTATGTACGGGTGAGAGCACCGAGATCCAACCGGGTTTGGCAGTCACCGTGATGCGGCGGCCGGTCTCGAGCACGGTCTTCATAGGCGCGGGCATCTCCTGATAGAGCGCACCCCAGGGCCAGAACTGGCTCAGTTCATGCGCGTTGCGGATGGTCACGTGGATTTTATCGGGGTGGCCGGGGACGGGCAGCCACAGATTAGCGTCGGCGGGGAAGGGCACGAGGCGGCCGATGCGGATGAGGGTCTTTTTCACGGCCAGGAACGCCTGATCATCGACGTCGTAATTGTCACTCGAGAGGAAACGGTCGCGCGGGTTTTCCTGGAACATGTATTCCCAGGCCCGCGGCGTGACGATGCGCTGGCAGAGGTCGCCATCCACCATAACGCTCGCCACACGGGCGGCCTCGTCGAGCGCCACCGTCCAGGAATCTGCGGCTGCGGCGGGCATGCCGGCAATGAGCAGCAATGCGGCGATCCTCATTTCTCCTCCGATGCGAGTTGCAGGATGAACTCCCGCACGTGCTGCCAGGCTTCCGGCGGGATGCGCGCCAGCATCCGGTCGGTCGCCTGGGTGGCCTCGTCGATATCCGTGCCGGACCACTCGTCCGGGGGACGGGCGGCAAAGGCGGGGCGCGGATTCCACCAGCCGGCGAGGCGCGAGCCGTTGAAGCGCGGGGCGGCTTCCTCCCGCAGTTCCGCCGCGGGCCGGCTCTTTTCCAAAGCGGCCAGCAGCGCCAGGTCTTCTACGGCATTCCGCTGGATCTTGAGCCGCACGCTGGGGATGGGACCTTCCACGCCGAAGCGCTCGCCGGGGTATACCAGCGCCGTGCCGCCGCCGCCGAAGTGAAACCAGGGGTCGCGGCCCGCATCCACGGTCAGCCAGTGGACGTAGCCGTTCACACCCCACAGCCAGGCCTGAAATGGGAAGCGCGTGATGGTGGAGGCGGGTTTGGTAACGGGCGGCGGGCCGGAGTAGTACCACACCACGTCGCCACGGCGGCGCAGCATCTCGGGGGCCCGAGGATACCAGCTCAGGATGCCGCCGCTCGTCACCCACAGGTTCACCACCCCGGCCAGATCTTGAAACTGCCGCTCCATGGCCCAGCTCACGTCGGCGCGGAACACGAACCGCACCGGCGTATCCGGCGGGAGCGCCTTGCGCAGCAGGCGGCCGAACTCCCGGAAGTACGATTCGTCCTTGAGGAAGCGCACTTCGTCGCCATCCCAGGAAAAGCCCATGTAGCGCTTCTTGTGGTTGAAGAACATTTCGAAGCGTGTGCGGGTCCAGCCCTTCTCGCGGAAGTGCCGCTCCATGGCGGAGACCACATTCACGAACTCCGTTTCGTAGCCCGGCTCTCCCCACCACAGGTAGGAAGCCGGCCATTCCGGGTTGATCGGCAGATAGACGAAGGGGATGGGCTGCGAGCCGCGGCGGGTGGCGGCGAATGCCGAGCCATCGAGCAGCGAGCTGTAGTGCCGGTCAAAGAGATTCCAGTTCGCGATGTGCTTGTTGCGGCCGGAGCCTTCCAGCGCGGGCGCGAATTCCGGGCCCACCTTACCGCCGTGGCCGTATCCCAATTGGTGGAAGATGCCCCGGTTTTCATAAAAGATGCGGTGGTAGGCGTGGATCAGCCGGAACAAGGCGTCGCTCTGGAAGAAATCTCCGGCGGTTTGCGCGCGGGCCTGGGGATACTGTTCGGCGATCCAGGAGGTGCCGTAGGAGTTGTGGTCCATGGTCACCACATCCTCGTTGGGGATGACCGCCGCGAGGACGCGGACCTCGAGCGTCAGATCGGCGGGGCCGCCTTTGGATTCGAGCGTGGCGCGGAAGGGATAAACTCCCGGCCGGGCGTCCGGCGGAATCCACAAATCGATCCAGAAAGCCTGGGCGGTCTGATGCACGATGCGGTTGTCGGGTTCCGGGAGACTGGAACGGTAGGGCAGGCGTACGGGCACCAGCGCATCCGGGTAGTAGAGTTTTTCGGAGTCCGTAAAGTGGAACCACTCACGGTAGGCGTCCACTTGCAGCCGGCCGGAGGGATCCGCCAGTTGGAGTCCCAGGCGGTAGTCGCCCTCCGGCGCTTTGACCACCAGGTGGAAGGAGAGGTAACCGGCGCGCGCGCCGGTGAGCCGCAGCGTCTTCGGGGGCGCCGCACCCGGACTGCTATCCACCGCAACGAGGCCACCGAAGGGATCGGGCCGCAGATACTCGGGCAGCGCTTCGAGGCTGGCCCCCGCGGCGAGGGGGAGGGCGGCCAGTGCCAGCACTCCCGCGAGCCACGCCGTCCGGCGCGAGAAGGGCTTGTGATAAAAAAGATCCATGCGTCTTAAGTATTGTGCAACAGTTTTCCTCGCACTCGCCTGCCAGGCGCCCGCAGCCACGGTTTCGCCCTTGTTCGGGCGCGGCTATTCCGTGATTCCCGAGCCCCAAATGGTCAAGCTGGGGGCGCGCGATTTTGATTTCGGCCCGGACTGGCGCGTGGCGCCCGGGGCGGGCGTGGGCGCCGACGGCGTGGCGCTCGAGACGCTGCGGGAGGAACTCGAGACGCGGTTCCACCTGCGGCTGGGTGCGGCTGGAACCAAGACCGTGCGCCTGGCAATTGCCCCTCATTCCGTGGAGATCGGCTCCGCCACGGACCGCGACCGGCAGATGCTGGCCGCGCAGGCGTACCGGCTGGAGCTGCGCCCGAATTCCATCACCATCACCGCCAACGCGCCGGAGGGGCTGTTCTACGGGGTCGAGACGCTGGTGCAGTTGTTGAAGCCAGGCTTCGGCGGACTGCGGCTGCCGGAAGGCGAAATCACGGACTGGCCCGACCTACAGTTGCGCAACATCTACTGGGACGACGCGCACCACCTGGATCGAATGGAGGTTCTGAAGCACGCGATCCGGCAGGCCGCGTTTTTTAAGGCGAACGGTTTCGCCATCAAGCTGGAAGGCCATTTCCAGTTCAAGAGCGCTCCGGCACTGGTGGAGCCGAACGCGCTCTCTCCTGCCCAGCTCCAGGAGCTGACCGATTACGGGCTGCGTTATTACGTGCAATTGATTCCGTATCTGGACGGACCGGCGCACATCGCCTTCATTCTCAAACACCCGGAATACGCTCCGCTGCGCGCCTTCCCGGACAGCAACTACGAACTCTGCGTCACCAATCCGGACTCCTACAAGCTGATGTTCGGCATGTTCCAGGACCTGCTGGACGCCAACCGGGGCGTGAAATACTTCTACCTTTCGACCGATGAGCCGTACTACGTGGGCATGGCCGACAACGCGCAGTGCCGCGAGGCGCCCCGCGCCAAACAGTTGGGCAGCGTGGGCAAGCTGCTGGCGGAGTTCGTCACCAAGACCGCCGACTACCTGCACGAGCGCGGGCGGACCGTAATTTTCTGGGGCGAGTATCCCATGAAACCCGACGACATTTCCGCCCTGCCCGCGCACCTGGTGAACGGTGAAGTATACGGCTCGCAATTTGACCCGGTCTTCCGCCGGCACGGCATCCGGGAGATGATCTACACCTCCAGCGAAGGCGAGGAGAAGATGTTTCCCAACTACTTTGTCCTGCCCACTACCCACCGATTGCACACAGACCGTTCCATCTCCGAGCGCGTGGCGGATACGTTTCAGAAGATTTCGTTCGATTCCGCGCGGCGGGACGCGGACCTGATGGGTATGGTGAACGCCGGGTGGGCGGATATGGGTCTGCACCCGGAAACCTTCTGGCTGGGCTATGCAACTGCCGTGGGCACCGGCTGGCACCCCGGATCGCCCGCGCCGGAGGAGTCCATGAGCGCGTTCTACCCGCTGTTTTACGGTGGGGGTGTCGTCCAGATGGACCGTGTCTACCAGCTCATGAGCCTCCAAGCCCAGTTCTGGTCGGACAGTTGGGACACCGTGGAGTCCAAAGCCCGCAAGCCGATCTGGGGAAACTCGGACCGCATCTTCCAGCCGCCACATGCGGCACACGACCAGGCGATCCCACTGCCACCCGCGCCCGGAGCCGCGGATCTGGCTTACCCGGCCACCTGGTCGAAAGCCAACGCGCGCCGGCTGGAGCTGGCGGCGAACTTCCTTCCGCAGAACGACGAGCTGCTGGGATTACTGCGCATGAACTTGCAGCGGGCGACACTGAACCGCTACAACCTGGAGGTCTTTCTGGCGATTGCGGGCCTGTATCGGCAGAATCTGGAGATGCTACTGGACCTGGGGCGCATGGACACGCTGCTCCAGTCGGCCGCGGCGGCCGCCAAGGCCAACCAGGCGCGGAGGGCCGTGGCCGCCGCAGACCAGGCGCTCGAAGCGGCCGGCGCCATCCGGGCCGGGAGGAACGCGGCCCTGGAGGACGCCACCGCCACCTGGTACAAGAGCTGGCATCCGCGCGTGGCGGAAGCCAATGGGCGCAAGTTCCGGCATGAACTCGACGACGTGAAGGACCACCTGCCCGACCGCACCGTGGACATGCGCTACCTGGTCTACCGCGAGCTTCTGCTGCCCTTCGGCGAGTGGGTCAAGCAGGTGCAGGCGGCTCGCAACCAGTACGCCAAGGCGCACCAGATTCCGGCGCGCGAGGCATCCTGGGACTGGACGGATTTGAACATCAGGCGCTGAGTGCGGATTGTCGCCCGGTCCGCATCTTTGGTAGGATCGCCTCCAGAGGTAGCTCAGGGGCTGCCAAGGGAGAACAGGGACCGGTATGCGATCCTGGCTCGTTCTTCTGGGCGTGGTGTTCGGAGCGCCGCTCGGCGCGGACCAGATGTTTGTATTTGTGGCCCGCGGCAGGCTTTACGAGGTGGTCACGCGGCAGATCGGCAGGGTCCTTGAGTTTCCCGGCCACTGGTTGTACGAGCCTTCCATCGTGACTCCCTCCGGCCTCACCGGGGGGAACTACCTGCTGCTGTTCTCCTCGAATCTCGAAAGCGGCAAGGATATCGACCACGGAGAGGCGATCTTTCTTTCCACCTCGCCCAACGGATATTCCCAATTCAGCGACCCGCAGCCCATTCTGACGAACACCTCCGTCCAGGACCTCTGCGACATGGGCGACGCGCGCCCCGTGTGGGACGGCGCTCAGTGGCACGTTTATGTCTACGCGGTCCAGGGCGACTATCACACCAACAAGTGCGGCCAGACCGCCGTGGTCTTCGAAGCCGCCGGAGGGAGCCTGACTTCGCTCTCGTGGGTGACGTATCCGGGCACCAACCAGGTGCGCCCGATTGTCGCCGGCACGGGAAGCAAGGGTGTCGCCGAGGACATGCAGTGGTTTTTCACCGGCGCAAGCGGGGACGACCCTTCGCCGCCATTCCTGGTGACGTACAACGACTGGGGGCGGCCGGACACGAACGTGCTTGCCTCGCGCTCCGATGGCACGAATGATCTCGAAACCTGGTACGACGTCCCGGTGGCTTACGACAGCGACCACCAGACGCTGGTGCTTCCGGATGCGATTCTGGCGAATACGCAGGATGCGGCGGCTTTGGGCGATCCGGCGATCGGGCTTGAATCGAATTGCGGCGCGGGTGACGGCCGCTATCAATACGTCTATGGCATCGGTCTGTACAACGATCTGACGCCCGCCTCCGGCCGCCCGGTTCCCCCGGCGCCGGGGATGTTCTTCCCGGGTTCGCTCGAATCCGTGGCCAATGATGACAACGGCCCGCGCATGTTCCGGCCGCGCCTGGCCAGAAACGAATACGGGTATATTGTTCCCGTTCCGGACGTTCCCGGCCTGCCGCGCATCTGGCGGAGCTACCTGTACTACAACGACGCCCAGGTGGGCAGCAAGGGGGAATGCGGCTACTCCCGGTGGTTCTCCTCCAGCCAGCGGTTTTCCGTCAGCTACATCGAGATTCGGGAGATGTGAGGCGGGAGGGGTTGTTGTTGAAGCCGCTGCCGGTCGTGGGTCATGTCCGGCATTCGGAGAGGCGGCTCTTCCGCCCGCGCCAGGGCTCTTTGCTATTGTGGCCGAAACCACACGGCTTGCGCCGTGGGCTACATTCTAGCGCCCTTTCGGGCTACTGGAGCGGTGTTGCGCTCAGACCCTGCTTTGCTTCACTTGCCGGCTGCTACAATCCAGGCATGGTGCTTGGATTGGAACATACGGCGATCGCTTCGCCCGATCCGCAGAAACTGGCCCACTGGTACGTGGAGCAACTTGGTTTCGTGATCAATTACGACTCCGGCAGGACTGTGTTCGTGAAGGCGCCCAACGGCTCCATGCTCGAGATCATCACCTCGGAGGGCGAGCGGCAGCCGCAGACCATGAAGGACCCGGGCATCCGTCACCTGGCGCTGGCGGTGGATGACTTCGATGCCACCTACCAGCAACTGAAAGCTGGCGGCGCTGCCTTCCTGGCCGAGCCGGTATCGAGTAAGGGCGTCCGCGTGGTGTTCTTTACCGACCCGGACGGCAACATTCTGCACCTCATCCAGCGCGAAACGCCGCCGTAGGCCCGGCCATGCGTTGGTTCCTGGGGTTGCCGGTCGTCCTGGCGGCGCTCGGCGCGCAGAACTTCACGGATATCCAGCCCAGCCCCCAGCAGACCGAGTGGCAGGATATGGAGATCGGCGTCCTCATCCACTTCGGCCTGAACACCTACACGGACAAAGAGTGGGGCGACGGCACCGTCGATCCCAAAGTCTTCAACCCGGCGCAGCTGGATGCCGGGCAGTGGGTGGCCGCGGCGAAAGCTGCCGGCGCGCGCTACCTGATCATGGTCGCCAAGCATCATGATGGCTTCTGCCTTTGGCCCAGCCGCTACACGCGCTATAGCGTGCAGAGCAGCCCATGGAAATCGGGCAAGGGCGATGTGCTGCGGGAAGTCTCGGACGCCTGCCGGCGGCAGGGCTTGCGATTCGGCGTCTATCTCTCGCCGTGGGACCGCCACGAACCCAGCTACCGCGACAATGCCGCCTATGACCGGCACTACAACGCGCAGGTGGCCGAACTGGCTTCCCGCTACGGCGAGATCCGCGAGTTCTGGCTGGATGGCGCCGGCAGCGAAGGGCACGTCTACGACTTTCAGACCTATATCCGCACGCTGCACACCTATCAGCCGAATGCGCTGATCTTCGCTGATGTGGGGCTGCTCCCCTACGGCGACATCCGCTGGGTGGGCAACGAAGCCGGCGCCGCGCCGGAGGAAAACTGGAACGTGGTGGATGCTTATGGGGTCCTGCGATGGCGCCCCGCCGAGTGCGACACGCCGCTGCGCGAGGCGCACTGGTTCTGGCACCCGCACGACGAGCGCAGTGTCAAGTCCTTGGAGAAGCTGCTCGAGATCTACCATCACTCGGTCGGGCGCGGCGCGCAATTGGTGCTGGGGCTCGCGCCGGATGATCGCGGCCTGCTGCCGGACGCGGACGTGGCCCGGTTGCGCGAGTTCGGCGATGCCCTGCGGCGGCTCTACGGCCACAACCTGGCTGCGGGGGCTGCGGCCGGCTCACCCTGGGCGGCTGCCCTGGACGGCGACCCGGATACGTTCTGGTCCGCGCCGCCGGACGCGCGCAATGCAGAAATCGGCGTGCGTTTCCTGGCGCCAGTCACCTTCGACCGCGCGCTCACCATGGAGTGGCTCAACAACGGCCAGAACGTGCAGAAATACGACATCCAGGCCCGGGTGGAGAACGGTTGGCGGACGCTCTACACCGGCACCAGCGTCGGCCACAAGAAGATCGACATTTTCCCCCGCACGACCGCGCGGGAGGTGCGCCTGCGCATCCGCATGGCGGCCGGGGCGCCGCGGATCCGGGAATTTCAACTCTACGACGGATCGCACTAGGACGGCCGCATTCGGCGCACTTCGCGCAGCACCGCGCCGGGTTAAGATGGGCTGAGGCATGCCAGAATTCAAGCTCATCACGCTCGATCCCGGCCACTTCCACGCCGGATTGATCCAGAAAGAGATGTATGCCGGGGTCTCCCCACAGGTGCATGTTTATGCGCCTCTGGGCCCCGACCTGATCGAGCACCTTGGCCGCATCTCGCGCTTCAACGCGCGCCCCGAAAATCCCACCGCCTGGCGACTGGAGGTGCACACCGGTCCGGACTTCCTGGAGCGTATGTGCCGCGAGCGCCCGGGTAACATCGTGGTCATCTCCGGCCGCAACCGCGGCAAAATCGAGCGCATCCGCGCGGCGCTGGATGCCGGCCTGAACGTCCTGGCCGACAAGCCCTGGATCATCCGCTCCGCGGATCTGCCCAAGCTGGCCGAGGCACTGGATCTGGCCGACCAGCGTGGGCTGGTGGCCTACGACATCATGACGGAGCGCTTCGAGATCACCTCGATCCTACAGCGCGAACTGGTGCAGGATCCGGACGTGTTCGGCGAGCGGGCGGCCGGCACGCTCCAGGAGCCGGGCGTTTCCATGGAGAGCGTGCACCATTTGTACAAGGCGGTCGCCGGCGTACCGAACCTGCGCCCCGCCTGGTTCTTCGATATCGCGCAGCAGGGCGAAGCGCTTTCCGACGTCGGCACGCATCTGGTGGACCTGGTGCAATGGACTTTGTTTCCGAACCAGGCAGTGGACTTCCGCCGGGAAATCGAGCTGACCGCCGCCGCCCGCTGGCCCACGGTGCTTTCCTTGCGCCAATTTCAGCAGGCCACCGCCGAGGCTGCCTTTCCGAGGCTCCTGGAGCCCTATCTGAAAGGCGGCAACCTGGAGTATTTTTGCAACACGCGCGTTTCTTACGCCATTCGAGGAATCCACGCCCGCCTGGACGTGCTCTGGAACTACGAGGCGCCCGCCGGAACCGGCGATACCTACTTCGCGGTGTTCCGCGGCACGCGCGCCCGCGTGGAGATCCGCCAGGGGAAAGAGGAGAGCTACCGGCCCGAACTCTTCGTGGTTCCGGCGAGCCGCGACGCCAAGGCGCAGGTGCTGGCCGCCGCGCGGCACCGCATCACGCAGCTTGCCGTACGCTTTCCGGGCCTCGGAGTAGAGGATCGCGGCGAGCGGCTCCACATCTCGATTCCCGACGGCTATCGTGTGGGGCACGAAGCCCATTTCGCCCAGGTGACCAACCAGTTCTTCGGCTACCTGCGCGATCCCAAGACGCTGCCGGCGTGGGAAAAACCCGACATGCTGGCCAAGTACCTGGTAAGCACGAAGGGCGTCGAACTCAGCCAATTGTCGTCACGGCGAGCGTAGTATTCGCCCGTGGGAAAATAGGGGTTTGCGGCACGGCATAAAGCGATGGGGATGCTACGTCCTGGCCGGGGTGCTGTGGGCAACTCCGGGCTTTGCACGCCAGGATCCGGAGATTTGCGGAACCTATCCGGAACGTTGGAAGCAGACGCTGGCGTTCCACCGGCACGTGCTGCGGAGCCGCGCGGTGCGCCCGCTCGCCGCGCCGTCTGCCGACGCGATCTCGCAAGACGCCGGAAACATCGCCGTACTCGAAGACTCGGACGGCGTGGTGGCCCGTCAAAACGACTTCAACCTGGATGGGGCGACCCTGACGTTTCTGCCTTCGGCGGCGCGGGCGGCGAAGTACCGGTTTCAGACTGCGGCGGCGAGCTACGACATGGCCGCGGCGGCTTCGGGTACGCCCCTCTCGCTTCACGATGACGACAGCCAGGCGGTGACGATGCCTTTCGCGTTTCCGTTTTTCGGCGCCTCCTACCGGCAGGTTTTCGTGAACTCGGACGGGAACCTGACCTTCGTAAGCGGGGATAGCGCGTCGACGGCGCGCTCGCTGGGCCGGATGAACGCGGGTCCACCGCGGATTTCCCCGCTGTTTGAGGACTTGAACCCCGACCTCTCTTCGCAGGGGGTGCGCGTGCTGGCGGAAAGCGGACGGCTGGTGGTGAGCTGGGTGCAGGTGCCGGAGTACCAGGCGAGCGGCCTGGGCCTGAAGGAGACTTTCCAGGCCCGGCTGTATCCGGACGGGCGCATCGAGTTCGCCTATGCGGGAGTGACCACGAGCGGGGCGGTGGTGGGGATCGCGCCGGGCAATTTGCGGGGCTCAAGCACACTGGTTTCGTTTTTCGGGGGGAGCACGTCGGAGTACGGAGCGGCTGTCGAGGAGCGCTTCGGCAGCACGGTGGAGCTGGACGTGGCGCTGGCGGCCCAACGCTTCTATCAAACACACGACGACGCCTACGACTACCTGGTCTTCTACAACAACGAAGGGGTGGCGGCGGGCGACAGCGCAGTTTCCTGGGAGTCCACGGTGCGGAACAACCGCAGCGGGTATGGAGACGTGCCAATCGATATCGGGCAGGAGTTCGGGTCCGCCGGACGCCTGCAGGCCGTGCTGAACATGGGGCCGCTCAACCAGTATCCGCCCGATCCCAACGGCACGGTAGCGGCGCGCGCCACTTCGGGAGACACGCCGGTGACGGTGCTGGCGCATGAAGCCGGGCACCTGTTCCTGGCCTACGCCAGCATCCCGGACGAAAACGATCCCGCGGCGCGGCCCATGCTGGGATACCAGAACTCGCACTGGAACTTTGCGTTCAACTCGGAAGCGTCGCTGCTCGAAGGAAACCGCATCCAGGACAAAGGAACGGCCGTCTCGCCGCGGTTTCTGACCACGGACGCCGTGGAGTGGTACTCACCCCTGGATCAATACCTGATGGGCTTCCGTGCGCCGGGCGAGGTGGAGCCGGCGCACCAGATGTTCCTGGTGACGGGGGTGCCGGCATCGTTCAAGTCGCGGCACCCGCAGGTGGGCGTGGGATTCGACGGAAAACGGCTGGACATTCACCTGGCGGAGCTGATTCAGGCGGTGGGCCGGCGGACGCCGGATTCCACGGTGGCGCAGCGGCATTTCCGATTTGCCTTCATCCTGGTGGTTCACGAGGGATCGCAGCCTTCGGCGGCGGACCTGGCGCAGGTGGAGGCATACCGGGCGAAGTTCGAGGCGTTCTATCAGCAGGCGGCCTCCAACCGGGCGTATGCGGACGCTTCGCTGCGGAAGGGGTTGGCACTGTCGGTGGCTCCGGCGGCGGGAGTGGTGGCTGGGCAGACGGCCACCGCCGCGGTCACGGTGCAGACGCCGCCGCCGGCGGCGCTAACCGTGAATTTCCAGACGCAGACGGGTGCCGCCGGCGCGCCGGCGGCGGTTACGATTCCGGCGGGCGCGCGCAGCGCCTCTTTCCAGATCACTGGGCTGCGGGCGGGGGTAGAGGAAATCAGCGCCATCCCCAGCGACGGGAGCTACGAGTCCGGCTATGCGCGCGTGCAGGTGGCACCGCTCTCCGCGCTCACGCTGGCCGTCGTTTCTGGCGATCAGCAGGTCTCGAATGGAAATGCGCCGCTTGCCAATCCGGTGGTGGTACGGCTGACGGATGTCAATCAACTGCCGTATGTTGGCGTGCGGCTGACTGCGAGCACCGGTGCGGGCGGCAGCGTATCGCCGGCGGCCGTCACGGACCCCAGCGGGCAGGCGAGTTTCCAGTGGACCACGGGCACAACGGGTGCGGCGCAACTGACGATCTCCGTGGCCGGCGGACCCAGCGTGGAGGCGAATGCGCTGACCGGAGTGGTGACGGCCGCGGCGGCGGTGAACGCGGCATCGTTTGCTCCTACGATCTCGCCCGGATCGCTGGCCACGCTGTTCGGCGGGAACCTGGCGGGCGCGAGCGTCAGCCTGGGCGGGCAGGCGGCGCAGGTGCTGTTTTCGAACAGCCAGCAGATCAATTTTCTGACGCCGGCAAATCTGCCGGCAGGTCCGGTGATGCTGACGGTGACGAATCCGCGGGGCCTGACCGGAAGCCTTACGGCGACGGTGGCCGCGGTTGCGCCGGGCATTTTCTTCGATCCCGCCACGCGGTTCGGCGCGGTGCTGGATGCCGGCAGCGCCGACACAACGCAGGCGCGCCCAGCCGGGCACGGCGACTACGTCGAGATTTACGGTACCGGGCTGGGGCCTACCAGCATCGCAAGTGGGGGGAACTTGTCACAGACGTTGGTTACCCCGCAGGTATGGATCGCCGGAATTCCCGCGGAGGTGGCTTTCAGCGGCCTGGCGCCCGGCATTCCGGGGCTCTATCAGATCAATGCGCGGATTCCCTCCACGGCGCCTTCCGGAGCGCAGCCGCTGGTGGTGATGGTGAATGGGGTGCGCAGCAACGAAGTGCAGATAGGAGTGCAGTGATGTTTTCCTGGCTTTTTTCCGATCCGCTGCCGGTGGGCTCGAAGGCCCCGGATTTCACACTGCCCACGGGCGCGGGCAAGACCGTGCAGCTTTCGTCTTTGCGCGGCAAGAACGTCGTGCTGGTGTTCTACCCGGGCGACGATACGATGGTTTGCCGCAAGCAACTGTGCGAATTCCGCGACCGCTGGGACGAAGCGCGCCGGCACAACGCCTTGGTGTTCGGGGTCAATCCGCAGAGCGCCGCCAGCCATACCAAGTTCCAGGAGAAGTACAAATTTCCGTTTCCGTTGCTGGTGGACGAGGGGCAGAAAGTCGCGGGGCTGTATCATGCGAACGGGCTGGTGGTCAAACGCACGGTCTACCTGATCGGGCCGGACGGGGTGATCCGGTACGCGAAACGGGGCAAGCCCCTCCCGGAGGAAGTGCTGGCAGCGGCGCAATGACTAGCGAAATCAGGCAGTTTTGATCCAGGCGTGTTTGGGGTCGTCGCTCCAGGCTCCGTAGGTGCGCCCTTCTCCCGCCAGCACCCAGGTGTAATTCAAGGTGTAGCCGGGGCAGGCGACCACGGGGTGGTAGCCGCGGGGGATCAGCACGGTGTCGCCGTTTTCGACGGCGTAGGCATGGTCGAAGGGGTCGGGATCAGCCGGGTCGGTGTAGACACGCATGAAGCCGAAGCCCTGGCGGGGCTCCACGAGGAAGTAGTAGGCCTCCTCCATGGGGACTTCGGATGGCGGCGCGAAGCGGTCGTGCTTATGCGGCGGGCAACTGGACCAGCCGCCGGGGCGATTGATGGTTTCGCCGCAGATGAGGTGTGCGGCGGCCAGATTGTTTCCGATGTGGGTGTAGACCGTTCGCGACCAATTGTCCTTGCCCACGGAATTTTTCATGGCGCCGGTCGGGGGGATGTGCGCGGGCTCGATGCCGGATTTCCCCTGGGCTCCGGCGGCGGTGATGCGGGCTTCGCCGTCCAGGCAGGTGAGCTTCACTTTGCGTCCGGCGGGGATGTAGACCATGGAGCCGGGCTCGCCGATGGAAGCTCGCGCGGGAACGTCCGCAGACCAGCCTTCGGATTCCACGCGCACCGGGCCGCTGTAGAAATCCAGGGAGATCTCCTCCTCGCCGCTTTCGAAGACGTGCTCGCGGAGGGAACCGCCCAAGCGGATCACAGTGAACGACAGGTATTTCAGACCCTGGCCGCGGCGCACTATGGGGTAGACTCCGGGGGCGTCGCCGGGAGACTTGATGTGCAGCGTCATGGCTTCAAGCTATCATAGGCAATCGTTCCCATGAAGATGATGAAGCTGCCACGGCTTTATCCGATCCTGGACACGGCGGCGCTTGCGGCGCGGGGTATGGCCGTGGAGCGCGCGGCGGAGGCGATGCTGGAAAGTGGGGCCGGGATTCTGCAACTGCGGCACAAGGGCCACTGGAGCCGGGGGCTTTACGAGGAGGCCCAACGCGTGGCGGGGCGGTGCGCGGAGGAAGGGGCGCTGCTGATCGTGGACGATCGCGCGGACTTCGCCCTGCTGCTCGGAGCGGGGCTGCACGTGGGGCAGGACGACCTGCCGCCGCGGGAGGCGCGCAGGCTGATGGGCCCGGATGCGGTGGTGGGCTTTTCGAGCCACAATCCGCCGCAGTTGCGGGAAGCGGGCGGCGAGCCGGTGAACTACGTGGCGCTGGGGCCGATATTCCGGACGATGTCGAAGCAGAACCCCGACCCGGTGGTGGGGTTAGAGCAGTTGCGGGAGTGCCGGGCGCTGGTGGAACAGCCGCTGGTGGCGATCGGCGGCATCACGCGGCAGAACGCGGCGGAAGTGCTGGCGGCGGGAGCGGACGCAGTGGCGGTGATCGCCGACCTGCTGCCGGAGCCGTGCACCGCGAAGTCTCTGCGCGAACGGGTGGAGGAATGGCAACGACTCGTGAGGAAGTAAGCACCGGCCTGGTGAAGGGGCTCGGACTGGTGGATGCCACCACGCTGGTGATGGGGTCCATGATCGGCTCGGGCATTTTCATCGTGTCGGCAGATATCGGCCGGCAGGTGAACTCGCCCGGACTGCTGCTGGCTACCTGGTTCGTGGCCGCCTTCCTGACCATGGTGGCGGCGCTGAGCTACGGCGAGCTGGCGGCGGCCATGCCGCACGCGGGCGGGCAGTATGTGTACCTGCGCGAGGCCTGGGGGCCGCTCAGCGGATTTCTGTTCGGCTGGACGACGTTCCTGGTGATTCAGACGGGCACTATCGCGGCGGTGGCGGTGGCGTTCGCCAAGTACACCGGGGTCTTTGTGCCGGCGATCTCCGCCGAGCGGTACCTCATAGGGAGCGGCAAGCTGGGGCTGACCACGCAGCAGCTTCTGGCCATCGCGGTGGTGCTGCTGCTCACCTGGCTGAACTCGCGTGGGCTGCGCGCCGGGGTGGCGGTGCAGAACACTTTCACGTTCGCCAAAACGGCGGCTCTGCTCGGCCTGGTGGCGCTGGAGTTCCTGCTGGGGCGCAACACGGAGGCCGTGGCGCGCAACCGCGGGGATTTCTGGGGGCAGGCCACGTGGGGCTTCCAGGCGGTCCGGCTGGTGGGCGTGGCGATGGTGGGCGCGCTATTCTCGTCCGACGCGTGGAATAACGTAACCTTCACGGCGGGCGAGGTGCGCAATCCGCGGCGGAACCTGCCGCTTTCGCTGGCGCTGGGCGTGGGCATCGTTTCCGTGCTGTATATCGCATGCAACTTCGGGTATCTCAACGTGCTGACGCTGGAGGCCATCCAGCACGCGCCGGAGGACCGCGTGGCCACGGCGGCGGTGGCGAAGGTGCTGGGGCCGTTGGCGGTGCAGGTGATGGCGGCGGCCATCATGATCTCGACGTTCGGCTGCGCCAACGGCCTGATTCTGGCGGGCGCACGGGTGTATTACGCCATGGCCAAGGACGGACTGTTCTTCCGGCGGGCCGCCACGCTCAACCCGCGAAGCCATACGCCGGCCTTCTCCCTGGCCATCCAATGCGCGTGGACCATGGTGCTGACCTTGAGCGGCAGCTACAGCGATTTGCTGGACTACGTGATTTTCGCGGTTCTGCTCTTCTATATCCTCACGATCTCCGGCATCTTCGTGCTGCGCCGCACGCGGCCGGACCTGGAGCGCCCCTACCGCGCGTGGGGATACCCGCTGCTGCCGGCTGCATATGTGGTGATCGCCGCAACGATCGAAATCCTGTTGCTACTGTACAAGCCCAACTACACCTGGCCCGGGTTGATCATCGTGCTGCTGGGGGTACCGGTCTATTTCTTGTGGCGCAAAAAGGAGGCATCCGGATGAACCTGTTCGCGACGAAATCGGTAAGCCGGATTCTGGAGGAATCGGAGAGCGGCCACCAACTCCGGCGGACACTGGGGCCGGGCAACCTGATTGCCCTGGGAATCGGGGCCATCATCGGGGCGGGATTGTTTTCGCTGACCGGGATTGCGGCCGCGCAGAACGCGGGGCCGGCGGTGGCCCTCTCGATGGTGGTGGCGGGCATCGGGTGCGCATTCGCGGGCTTGTGCTACAGCGAATTTTCCTGCATGATCCCGGTCGCCGGCAGCGCGTACACGTATGCGTACACCACGCTAGGCGAGTGGCTGGCCTGGATCATCGGCTGGGACCTGGTGCTGGAGTACGCGGTGGGCGCGGCCACGGTGTCGATCAGTTGGTCGGGCTATGTCGTCTCCCTGCTGCACGACCTGGGCATCGAACTGCCGGCACAGCTCGTGGCGGGGCCGTTCGAGACGTTGCACTTGCCGGACGGACGCAGCCTGCAAGGAATGATCAACCTGCCCGCGGTGTTTATCATCGTGGTGATTTCGCTGCTGCTGATGGTGGGGATCAAGGAATCCGCGCGCACCAACGCGCTGATCGTGGTCATCAAGCTGACCGTGGTGGTGGTGTTCATCGGGCTGGGTTGGATGTACATCGACAAGGGCAACTACACGCCGTATATCCCGGCGAACCAGGGCGTTTTCGGAAAGTTCGGTCTGAGTGGGATCATGGCGGGGGCGGGGACAATCTTCTTCGCTTATATCGGCTTCGACGCGGTCTCGACGGCGGCGCAGGAAGCCCGCAACCCACAGAAGGACATGCCCACCGGGATTATCGGTTCGCTGGTGATCTGCACCATCCTGTACGTGCTGTTTGCGACGGTGCTGACGGGCATGGTGAGCTACACCAAGCTGGGCGTGGCCGCGCCTGTCGCGGTGGCCATCGACAAGACTCCCTACTTGTGGCTGAACAAACTGGTGAAGCTCGGGATCATTGCGGGATTCACCAGCGTGATCCTGGTGATGCTGCTGGGACAATCGCGGGTGTTTTATTCCATGTCCCGGGACGGGCTGGTGCCGAAGGTCTTTTCCGACGTGCATCCGAGGTTCCGCACGCCGTGGCGCTCGAACCTGCTGTTCTGCCTGTTCGTGTCTCCATTCTCGGCTTTCCTGCCGCTCTCGGTGGTGGGACACATGACCAGCATCGGTACGCTGTTCGCGTTCGTAATCGTGTGTGCCAGCGTGTGGGTGATGCGGCGCAAGCATCCGGAAACGCCGCGGCCGTTCCGCACGCCTTGGGTGCCCTGGGTTCCGGTTCTGGGGATGGTCTGGAACTTCGCGATGATGTACTCGCTGGGGATCGACAACTGGCTCCGGCTGATCATCTGGCTGGTCATCGGGCAGGTCATCTACTTCTCGTACAGCCGGCATCACAGCCACCTGGCGCTACGGCGGGCGGCGGAAGCGCGCGAGTAGACTACTGGAACAGCGCCAGGTCGACGGCCTCGCCCATGGCCTTGTAGCCGGCATCGCCGGGGTGGAGGTGGTCCCCGCCGTCGTAGGCTGGCAGCATGCGATCCGGATGGCTGGGGTCGCGCACGGCCTTCTCAAAATCGATCACTCCATCGAAAGCGCGGGAGGTGCGGATCCATTGGTTTACGGTCTTTCGCCTGGTTTCTTTTTCTGACGTGAAGTAGCCGGGAAAAGGCGTGCCCTCGAAGGGCGTCAGGGTTCCGCCGAAGATCTTGAGGCCCTTCTCGTGCGCCCTGGCGATCATCTGCTTCAGTCCCGCGATGATGTCTTCCGCGCTCACCGTTTCTGACTCTGGCGCTGACGAACCGGGGTGGCCCAGATCATTGATTCCTTCGAGTACGATCACGTAGCGCACGCCCGGCTGCGCCAGAACGTCGCGATCAAAGCGCGCCAGGGCATTCACCCCGAAGCGCAGGTTGGATGCGGCATCATGCAGAATCCGGTTGCCTCCGATACCCTCGTCCAACACCGCGACTTGCCGGCCGCCGCGGCGCGCGAGCAGACGCGCGGCCAGAATGTCCGGCCAGCGCCGGTTGGCATCCACGGTGGAGCGGGCGCCGTCCGTGATGGAGTCGCCAAACGCAACCACCGCCGAAACAGACTCGGGCGCCAGCACTTCCACGCCTGTAAGGAACACCCAGGAGGTGATGGTGGCGGCGTCCGGGATCTCGGAGGCTCCCGTGAGGTCGCCCTGCCCGAGATACGACGTCTGGAGGGCCGCATAGTGGATACCCGAGCCGGCGGTTGCCTTGGGGAGGAACAGACTGATCGCCAGTTCACCGGCCGAGGGCACATCCAGCTCTACGGGATCGCTCAACACCGGCGCGCCCGCCGGAATCGTGATGGCAGTGCGGCCGCCGAAGATGAGCGTGCGGTCGGAGCCCGGCGCGATCACCGATCCCTTGGCGCGTACCGCGATGTGGGCGGCGCCGATTTCCACAGGTTGTTTCCCGTAGGCGTTCGAAAGCCGGACCCGCACGGTGTTTCCGCCGATGCTGGTGTGGACGATTTCGCGCACCGTCTGGTTCTGGAACTCCAGCTTCGCGGCGCGCATCTGCGCTTCATCGGGGAGTTGCGGCGCGGGACTTGCTCCCCAGGTGGCCACCCAGTGCGTCTGCGGGGCAGCGAAGGCGGCCGAGACACAGGCCAGAAGGAAGACGGTTCGGATGTTCATGGCGGTCAACCGCCTATCCTACCGCGGGCGGGACCCACCTTACGAATAGAAGCCTTTGCCTTCGGCGGCGAGGCGTTCGAGCAGTGGCGAGGCGCTCCAGTGATCCCCGAATGTCTGGCGGTATTCGCGCACTTTCGCCAGCATGGCAGGGAGGCCGAGGTGGTCGGCATAGGCCATGGGACCTCCGCGGTGGCGCGGGAAGCCGAAGCCGTGGACGTAGATCACGTCGATATCGCCGGGGCGCAGGGCCATGCCCTCGGCCAGAACGTTGGCGCCCTCATTGGCGAGGGCCGTCATGACGCGGGAGACGATTTCCTCCGCGGCAATCGGCCGGCGGGTGAGGCCTCGCGCCGCGGCGGCTTTCTCCGCCAGTTCTTCGATCAACGGATCGGGAACGGGCGCGCGGTTGCCCGGTTCGTAGCGGTACCAGCCGGCGCCGGTCTTCTGCCCGTAGCGGCCCATCTCGTAGAGCTGATCGGGGATAACCGACTGAGGTCCCTCGGCGCGGGTTTTTCCGATGGAACGGAGATACTGGCGGATGCGTGCGCCCACGTCGATGCCGGCGATGTCCTGCATGGCGTAGGGCCCGACCGGGAAGCCGAAATCGGTCAGCGCCTGGTCGATCTGCGAGACACTGGCGCCTTCTTCGAGCAGCAAGTGAGCTTCGCGCAGGTAATAGGCGAGCATCCGGTTGGCTACAAAGCCGAAGCAGTTGCCTACGACTACGCCCACCTTGCCGAGCTTCTTAGCAAGTTGGAGCGAAGTGGCGATGGTTTCCAGACTGCTGTGCTTGCCGCGGACAATTTCGAGCAGCTTCATCACGTTGGCCGGGCTGAAGAAGTGATGGCCGACGACGCTGGCGGGCCGGCCGCTGGCCTGTGCAAATTGATCAATATCCAGGGTGGAGGTGTTGGAGGCCAGAATGCAGTCGGGGCGGGTGACCCGGCCCAGTTCGGCGAAGACGGACTTTTTGAGCTCGAAGTTTTCGAAGACGGCTTCCACCACAATATCCACCTGGTCGAAGCCCTCCCAGCCGAGGGTCGGGCGGATGAGCGACAGGGCGCGCTCGACCTGCTCTTTGCTGATTTTGCCCTTGGAGGCGGAGATTTCATAGTTCTTGCGAATAACGGAGAGGCCGCGGTCGAGTGCCTCCTGGCCGGCTTCGCGCAGGATCACTGGGATGCCGGCATTAACATAGGACATGGCGATTCCTCCGCCCATGGTGCCGGCGCCCACCACGGCGGCGGAGCGGATCTGGCGGGCGGGGGAGTCCTTGGCAATGCCGGGGACTTTGGCCACCTCACGCTCGGCGAAGAACAGGCGCACCAGGTTGCGCGACTCGGCGGAGAGCACGCAGTCGGCGAAAATCTCGATTTCCCGCTGGCAGCCGCCGCCGAAATCCAGCGTGAGGGCGGCCTCGATGGCGTCCACGCAGGCGTAGGGGGCGCGCGCTCCGCGGGCGATCTTCCGGAGGCCGGCGCGCGCGGCGGCGCAGGCGGTCAAGCCGGCCTGGCGATCAGCGATCCTGGCGTCGAGATGGCGGGTTTTGCGGATCTCGCCGGCCGCAGCTTTGGCGCGGGCGAAGGCGATGGCTCCGGCGAGCAGGTCGCCCTCGACGATCTGATCGAGGATACCCTCGGCCAGCGCCCGAGAGGCGGAGCTATGGTTGCCCTGGGTGCAGAGTTCCAGGGCAGTGGGCACGCCCGCCAGTCGGGGAAGGCGCTGCGTGCCGCCTGCTCCGGGAATGATGCCCAGCAGCACTTCGGGCTGGCCCACCCTGGCCGCGGGCACCCCCACGCGATAGTGGCAGGCCATGGCGAATTCCAGGCCGCCGCCCAAGGCAGTGCCGTGAATAGCCGCAACCAGCGGCTTGGGGCAGTCTTCGAGCGCCAGCAGGCGGGCGTGGATCTCGCGCGAACGCCGAAGGGAGGCTTCACGGTCGGGAATCGTGCCGAAGATGCGGATATCGGCTCCGGCGATGAAGGTCGTGCCGGCTCCGATGAGCACCACGGCGCGAGCGGCTGGGTCCGCGGCGGCGCGCGCGACCATTTCGCTGATGCCTTCGGGGACGCCCGGGCTCAGGGCGTTCACGGGCGGGTTATCCACCGTCACGACGGCGACTTCCTCTTGTACGTGGTAGCGAACCAGTTCGGGCATCGTCAGTCAATGGTAACGCGGGCCGAGGCGGAGTGAGCCGGCCTGGGCCATTACTTAATTTTTCAACATAGAGGTATAATCAGGTCTGAAAATAGGATATATTGTTTGGGTGGGAGCGGCCGGGGTCCGCAGCGCCGGAGCTTCGGCATCTATGGGGTCTGCTCTCAACCAAGCTCGAATTAGCTTGACAACAGCACGGGATGGCTCTCATCGAGCCATCTCGAGGAGGTTATATGGCTCGCTACCGAGCGATTGCCTCGGTCTTGAAGATTTTCGTGCTCGTCACAATGATTGCCCTGCTGGCCAGTGGGCAGGACTATCGCGCCAAAGTCCAGGGTACTGTCACGGACCCGACGCAGGCGGTTGTGGTGGGAGCGAAAGTCACGCTCACAAACGTCAATACCGGAATTTCCGCCGTCAAGGAAACCGGACCTGACGGGCACTACGTATTCGACCTGGTTGAGCCGGGTACGTACTCGGTCGCCGTTGAACAGACCGGGTTCAGCAGATTCGTTCAAGGCGACATCCGCGTTCAGGTCCGCGGCGACGTGACGGTGAACGCCGTTTTGGCAGTCGGGAATGTTTCCGAGGCCGTTACGGTCGCCGAGCAGATCAGCAGCCTCCAGTTCAATACTTCCACCATGGACCTCACGGTGGACCGAAAGATGCTGACCGACCTGCCGATTCTGGCGCGCAACCCGTTCACGCTGGCGCTGCTCGATCCGGCAGTCGTGAACCGCTACTGGACGGATCGCAATCCGTTCTACATGTGGTCTTCGAGCAGTATCGATGTGGGAGGCAGCACGTCCGGAAAGAACGATCTGCTGCTGGATGGCGCGCCCCTGATGATGACCAACAAAGGCTCCTATGCGCCGCCCATGGACGCGGTGCAGGAGTTCACCGTGCAGCAGAACAGTGTGGATGCAGAGTCGGGCAACGGCGCCGGAGGGGTGCTGAGCCTGTCGCTGAAATCCGGCACGAACGATTTCCACGGCACGGCCTACTATTTCGGCCGCAACCCGGCCTTGAACGCGGTTGCCGATGCCGTGGCCCACCAGCCCAACCAGGTGCGCAACAACATCTGGGGCGGCACGCTGGGCAATCCGATCAAAAAGAACAAGCTGTTCACGTTCACGTCCTGGGAGCAGTGGCGCACCAAGACGCCGCGGGAGAACATAGAAACCCTGCCCACCTCGCTCGAGCGAACCGGGGACTTCTCGAAGTCTTTGAACGCCCAGGGCGGACTCCGCACCGTCTACGACCCGTGGACCACGGTATTCAATGCCGCGTCCTCCACCGCCACCCGCACGCCCTTCCCGAACAACATCATTCCCGCCGACCGCATCGACGCGACGGCCAAGCGCATCATGCAGGATGTGTGGCAGCCGAACAACCCCGGCGACGACATCACGGGCGTGAACAACTTCAAAGAAAATTACTATCTGGGGACCAATTATTGGAACCTCTCGAATCGGACGGACTGGAACATCAACGACAAGTGGCGCGTCTTCGGCCGCTACAGCCAGTTCCGCAACACCATCGACGAAACTCACAGTGTCCAATCGCCGGCCATTCCAAGATGGGATGGCGGGGCCATGTATGCGTTGAACATTGCCGGCGACTCCGTCTACATGCTTCGGCCCAATATGGTGCTGGAACTCAGTGGCAGCTACGGATCGATCCACGATGACTACGACGACCCCACAGGCAAGATGAGCGAACAGACCCTGGCTTCCATCTGGCCGAACCAGTGGTTCAAACCGTACACCAAGGACTTGACGCCCGTGTATTATCCGAATATGACCGTGGGCGACGCCACCTTCGGGCATGGCTTCTGGTGGGTGGAGCATCCCAAGAACGGATCGTTCCGGGCCAAGATCGGGCAGAACATGGGCAAGCACGACATGAAGTACGGCTTCGAGTACCGCCGCTCGTTCGGGTACATTTCCTACCCGAGCCCGTGGAGCTTCAATTTCGGGCCTGAACTGACCGCAAACACTTTCATTGAGCCCAACACGGCCTTGGTCGGGAGCCCCTACGCCACGTTCCTGCTGGGCGCGCTCGGCAGCGACTCCTCGGCGAGCTATATCGCGCCGCACGAGCCGCGCGTGAACGCCTACGCCGGGTTCTTTCAGGACGACATCAAGCTGACCCAGCGCCTGACCCTGAACCTGGGCCTGCGCTACGAATATTCGGGCGCCATGACGGACGCCAACAACCGGATTTCGCGCTATCTCGACCTGACCAACCCGATTCCGGAAATGCAGGCGACGCCGCCGGTCATTCCCTCGCAGGTTACGGCGATCGCCAATATCCCGTATAAATGGAACGGCGCCTGGTACTTCGCGGACGGCAATAACCCCGCGGTTTACCAGACCAGCAAGGCGGCTTTCATGCCGCGTGCCGGACTGGCATTCAAGTTGAATGACAAGACCGTGCTGAGGGCCGGGTATGCCCGCTATGTCATCCCGCCATCGATGACCCAGCCGTTCCAGTCCTCGATGCCGATTTACGGTTACACGGCGAGTACCACCGTGGCGCCGGTGCTACAAGGAATCCCCGGTGGAGTACTGAGCGACCCGTTTCCGTCTACGAATCCGCTGATTCTGCCAACCGGATCATCTCTAGGCCGTTATCAGAATCTCGGCGCCAGCGCTACCTGGGAGGCGCAGAATTTCCTGACTGGCGTCAGCGACCGGGTGAACTTCTCCATCCAGCGGCAGTTGCCCCTGCAGTTCATGCTGGATGCGACCTACTTCCTCAACCTGGGCTACAACCTGCCGTATACGCTGCAACTGAACCAGATGGATCCGCAACTCAGTTACACCAACAAGGGCCTGCTGTCCCAGACCGTGCCGAACCCGTTCTACAACTACCTCACGCCGACCACGTTTCCCGGACAGTTGCGGAACCAGAAGACCGTCACGATAGGCAGCCTGCTCACTCCGTATCCGCAGTATGGCAGTCTCGGACAGTTGAACACCCCCGGTGTCGGGGACCATTACCAGGCGTTGCAACTGCGGGTGCAGCGGCAATTCTCGAAGGGTTTCAGCTTCCTGTGGACCTACAACTACAACCGCGAAACCACGCAGAACTTCTTCAATGCTCCGGACCAGTACGCCAACCGGTTCACGTTCATCGACAGCAACAACCCGCGGCACCGGATGAATATCGCCGGCACATATGATCTGCCTTTCGGAAAGGGCCGCATGCTGTTGTCTCAGGCTCACCCGTTGGTCAACGCCATTCTCGGCGGATGGTCAACGAGCTGGATTTTCACCTATAACTCGGGGGATTTCCTGCGGTTCGGACAGATGAACGTAAGCGGCAACCCGGCGATCGACAACCCCACCCGGTCCCGCTACTTCGACACCTCGGTGTTCTCTCCACCCACCCCATACACACCGCGCACCAACCCCTGGCAATATCCGGGCGTGACCGGTCCGCGATACGGCAATCTGGACGCCACCCTCTCGAAGTTCTTCCCGCTGAAGGGAGAACGTCTGCGGCTGGAGTTCAAGATGGAAGCCTACAACCTCTCCAACAGCTTCATGGCCAGCGACCCCAACATGAGCGTATACAGTTCGCTGTTCGGGCGTTCGACCGGACAGGCGAACCTGGGCCGCCAGTTGCAGTACACACTGCGGCTCCATTTCTGATATTCGCTAAGCGTTCAGTTCGGCAGCGGCGCCGCGAAAAGCGTGCGCCGCCGCTGTCTTTATTGTGCTGAGGGAGGGCGGCACGGCCCGTGCTAGGATGGGTAATTGTCAGGTCTCGGGCTCCGTGCAACGGGCGGCCGCAAACCCCGCCAGGTCCGGAAGGAAGCAACGGTAGTGGTTTAACCTGTGTGCCGCGGATCACCCGGGGCCTGGCATTCTCCCGCCCATGTACCAGGTGATCGCCCGCAAATACCGGCCCCAGACGTTCCAGGATGTGGTCAACCAGGAACACGTGAAGACCACGCTGGAGAACGCGATCGCACAAAACCGCATCGCGCACGGCTATATCTTTTCGGGCCAGCGCGGTACGGGCAAGACCACGGTGGCGCGGATTCTGGCGCGCTGTCTGAACTGCGTACAGGGACCGGCAGTGACGCCCTGCGGCGTGTGCGCAAGCTGCAAGGAGATCAGCGCCGGAGGGTCGGTGGACGTGATCGAGATCGACGCGGCCTCGAACCGCGGCATCAACGAGATGCGCGAGCTGCGGGAGAACGTACGCTACCAGCCGGCGCGTGATCGGTTCAAGGTTTTCATCATCGACGAGGCCCACCAAATCACGAACGAAGCGTTCAATGCGCTGCTCAAGACCATCGAGGAGCCGCCGGCCTGGGTGGTGTTCGTGCTGTGCACGACCGAGGCGCACAAGATTCCGGCGACGATCGCTTCGCGCTGCCAGCACTTCAGCTTCCGGTCCGTGGATTTCGACGACCTGGTGGCGCGCATGGACTGGATCTGCCGCCAGGAGGGCATCGAGGCCGACGCGGATGTGCTGGCGGTACTGGCGCAGGCGGGCGAAGGCAGCGTGCGGGATTCGCTTTCGGCGCTGGACCAGGCGATCGCCTGCTGCGGGTCGAAGCTCTCGGCGGCCGAGGTGCGAGCGCTGTTGGGCGCCTTCTCCCTGGATTCGCTGGAGCAGGTGACGCAGGCGCTACGCGGGAGCGATTCGGCCAGGATGCTCCAGGTGGTGGACGAACTGGAGCGTAACGGGCACAACCTGCAGCATTTCAGCCGGGAACTGTCGCGCTATTTCCGAAACCTGCTGGTGGCGCGCATCGCTGGAGCCGATACGCGGCTGGTAGCTGCGTCGGCAGCGCAGAGGGAGCGGATGGCGCAGATTGCCGGGGAGTTTTCCGAAGAGGACTTGACCCGCTACTTGAAACTGACGCTGGACCTCTTCCGTGATCTGCAGTTTTCACTGCAGCCGCGCTTCCACCTGGAACTGGGGCTTCTGCGGCTGGTGCAGGCCGGCAAGCTGGTGGCGATCGAGGAGGCGCTGGCCGGCTTGGGGAGCGCTATGGCTGGCGCGCAGGCTCCGGCAGCCGCCGCGCGGGTCGCGGCGCCGGCGCCGCCCCCGAAGCCGCAGCCCGCCAGGGGACCGTCTCCGTTTGAATTGGACCGGGCCAAGAAGTCGGCGTTACCTCTCCAACTCCCTCCGTCCGCGGCTCCGCAGGCTTCTCCCGCTGCGCAGGCGTCCGCCGCGCCGGGCGAGGGAGGCATCTCAAACTGGCGCGAACGCCTTCATGCGGCATTCATGGAGGCGGGCATGCCGTTCACCGCCGATGCGATCGAGCACTCCCAGGTGGCGGAGGGGGGAGGGGAATTGCAGATTACCACGCCGCGGGAGCACTCCCTGGCGCTCAAGGCCGAGGACGTTCAGAAGGTGCTCCGGCAGATGGGCGGCAAGCCCCTGAGGGTGAAGATCCTGATCGGCGAGGTGGCTGCCGGGGATACGGCTCCGCTCGAATCCAAGGCGAAGCAGGAGAACGAGCTGGCCGAGCGGGCGCTTTCCAACCCGGAGGTGCGGCGCTTCCGGGAGGTGTTCGGCGGAGAAGTTCGCGCGATACGCAATCTAAAGGAGTGATGACGTGAAATTACCGGGTAACATGCAGGCCATGATGAAACAGGCGCAGCAGATGCAGGAGCGCCTGCAGCAGGAGGTTGCGCAGATCCGCGTGGACGCCTCGGCGGGCGGCGGCATGGTGACTGTCAAGATGGACGGTCACAAAAACGTTCTCGCGGTAAAGATCGACCCCGAGGTGGCCGGCGACGTGGAGATGCTGCAAGACATGGTGGTGGCAGCCTGCAACGAAGCCGTGAAGAAAGTGGACGAGGCGACCAAGGAAAAAATGGGCGGCTTGCTGGGCGGGCTGGGCCTGCCTCCCGGACTCTTCTAGACCATGGCCGACTTCGCTGAGCCGCTGGCCCGCCTGATCACGGAGTTCAAACGCCTTCCAGGGATCGGACAGAAATCCGCGCAGCGCCTGGCATTCCATGTGCTCCGCGCCAGCCGCGAAGACGCCGAGCATCTGGCCCAGGCGTTGCTGGATGTGAAGGACAGGCTGGGGCTCTGCCGGATTTGCTACAACATCACCGAGAGCGAACTCTGCCTGTTCTGCCGCGACCTGAACCGCGACCCGAAACTGATCTGCGTGGTGGAGGAACCGCACAACATCGCGGGAATCGAGACTACGCGCCAATACAACGGCCTGTACCACGTGCTGCACGGGTCGCTCTCGCCGCTGCGGGGAGTGAGTCCGGAGCAGCTCAAGATCAAGGGCCTGGTGGAGCGGATCGGCGCCGGGGCGATCGAGGAGGTGATCGTGGCCACCAATCCCACGGTGGAAGGCGAAGCCACCGCGGTCTATCTTTCGAAGCTGCTTAAGCCCCTGGGAGTGAAGGTAAGCCGCATCGCCATGGGCATCCCGGTAGGCAGCGACCTGGAGTTCGCCGATGAGGTTACGATTTGGAAAGCACTCGAAGGACGGAGGGAGATGTAGGCGCGGCAGCCTCGCGCAGGCCGTCATCGGTCACTGCGGCGATCTCGACCTCCACGATCCGGTTCGCCGAGTACGGCCGGGTCAGTTCCACCTTCAGATAATTCCCGCTTAGCGCCGTCCCCGGCTCGTGCAACGTGACTACGGAGAGCTTGCGGCCCACTATGCTGCGCCGGAATGTCAGGTTCTTCGCGGCTGCCAGTTCCCGCAAAATGCGATTGCGCTCCTTGCGCACAGGCATAGGTACCTGGCTGGGCAGCGCGGCCGCCGGAGTCCCGGGCCGCTCCGAATAGGTGAACACGTGCAGGTAGGTAAAGGGCAGGCTTTCGATGAAGCGGCGGCTTTCTTCGAACTCGGCGTCCGTTTCCCCGGGAAAGCCGACCATCACATCGGCGCCGATGGCCGCATCGGGCATAAGGGCGCGCGTCTTCTCGATGCGACCGGCGTAGTGCCGCGGGCGGTACTTGCGGTGCATGCGGCGAAGGACGCGATCCGAGCCGGATTGCAGGGGCGCGTGAACGTGGTGCGCGATCCGTCCGGAGGAAGCCATGAGCTCCAGTAAGTCGTCGGAGAAGTCCATGGGCTCGACGGAACTGAGGCGGAGGCGCTGAATACCAGTCTCGGCCAGCAGACGCCGGATGAGGCCGGCCAGGCGCATCTCGCCGCCGGGCTCGCGGCCCCAGCGACCCAGATTGATCCCGCTCAGCACGACTTCGCAATATTTTTGGGCCAGCGCGCGAACCTGTGCGACCACCTCATCGGCCGGCGCGCTGCGGCTGCGGCCGCGCACGTAAGGGATCACGCAGAAGGAGCAGCGGTTGCTGCAGCCGTCCTGGATCTTGAGGTTGGGCCGGGTGCGGTCGCCGGCGGCGTCTTCGACAGGCGCGGAGAGGAATTCGTGCTGCGCGAAGATGTCGCCTACCAGGATGTTGCCGTGATAGGGGGCGGCGGTGAGCAGTTCGGCGATGCGCGTCTTGTGTGAATTGCCGACCACCCACTCGACGCCCGGCAGGGCCGCAAGTTCTTCCGGGGCGCGCTGCGCGTAGCAACCGGTGAGCAGGATGCGGGCGGCGGGGTTCTCGCGGTGCACTCGCCGGACGGTGTGCCGCACGTCTTCATCCGCGGCGGCGGTGACCGTGCAGGTGTTGAGGATCACCAGTTCGGCTTCTTTACGGTTCGCGGTTGCCTCGAGTCCCCGGGCAGCCAGCATGGACTCGAGCGCGGCGCCGTCCGCCTGAGTGGCGCGGCAGCCGAAGTTTTGAACAAAGAATCTCCCCACCCTCCTTCGATTATAGCGGCCGTGGCCGCGGCCGGGCGACACGCTCCCGCCAGAGCGTGCAGCCCGGCTCAGGCGCACATCAGACAGATGGACGCGGCTCGGGCGTCATAGTCCAGTGCGGCGTCGCATGGAAGAGCGTGGTGGTGATGAGTTCGATCAGGAAACCAATCACCAGGCCCGAGACGAGCCATTCCACTGAGCCCTTCATCCCCATGTGGACCCATACGGCATCGGTCGCTCCCGGGAGACTGAAGACGATTCCCATCAGGATCCCGTGGATCGACCAGTGCGTCCTCCAAGCGCTCAATCCGATGGCGAAGCCCAAAACGGCGCGTGACAGCACGACTGTCCAGACTTCGGACGGGGGGATACGTCCCAGATACCACCAGGTGCACAAGCCAGCGATCACCCCGAGTGCGGTGGTCAAGGCTAATCGTTTCTCACTTAACATCGCCATGAACCTCCACTAATTTTGGACCGCTGCAGAATTGCCGCGGTTGCCTGCCAGTGTGATGGATGAGACCAAGGGAAGGTGCGCGACGATACGGAAACACGCCCATGGTAAAATCCGAAGTGTCTCCCCACGCATGGACTTTCTCACAGGGTTGAATCCCCAGCAGCGTGAAGCCGTGGCCCACATCGAAGGGCCGCTTCTGATTCTGGCCGGCGCCGGCAGCGGCAAGACCAGGGTCATCACGCATCGCATCGCACACATCATCCGCGGCCACCATGTGCCGCCCTCGGCCGTGCTGGCGGTGACTTTTACAAATAAGGCGGCGGGCGAGATGCGTGAGCGGGTGGCGGTCCTGCTGGACGATGAGGCACTGTCGTCGCGAGCCAATATTTCCACCTTCCATTCATTCTGCGTTCGCCTGCTGCGCCGCGACGGCGATCCGCTGGCCGAGATTCGCCCGGGTTTCACCCGGCGCTTTAGTATCTACGACGAGGAAGATCAACTCGCGCTGGTCAAAGCCTCCTTCCGCCACCTCGGGCTGGACGAGAAGTTCATGCAGTACCGCGCCGTGCTCTCGCGCATCAGCCAGGCCAAGAATCTCAAGCAGACCCCGCAGGACCTCTACAACCAGGCGACCGATCCGCGCGTGAGCAAGCTGGCGGTCCTCTTCGAGGAATACGAAAAGGCCCTGCGCACCGCCAATGCCCTGGACTTCGACGATCTCCTTCTCGAAACCGTCCGCCTGTTGTATCACGATGCTGCGACGCGCGACGCCTACAATCGCCGCCTGAGCTACATCATGATCGACGAGTACCAGGACACCAACCGCAGCCAGTACGAGCTCATGCGCCTGCTCTCCCGCGAGCATCACAACGTATGCGTGGTGGGGGATGAGGACCAGTCCATCTATAGCTGGCGCGGCGCGGACATCCGCAACATTCTGGATTTTGAGAAGGACTATCCGGAAGCCCTGACTATCCGCCTGGAGCAGAACTACCGTTCCACGAAAAACATCCTGGCGGCGGCGGGCGCGGTGGTGGCCAACAACAAAGCCCGCAAGGGCAAGAACCTCTGGACGGAGGCCGATTTCGGAGACCCGCTGGCCTATTACGCCGGCTACGATGCCGAAAACGAGGCGCTCTTCATCGCCGACACGATCGAGCGCGTGCTCGCAGCCAATCCCGGCGAGCGGGTGGCCGTGCTCTACCGGACCAACTTTCAGTCCCGCCAGATCGAAGAGGCGCTGCGCCGCTATGGCCGCAAGTATCTCATCGTGGGCGGATTCAGTTTCTATCAGCGCGCCGAGATCAAGGACATCGTCGCCTACCTGAAGCTGGCGAGCTCGAACCACGATTCGGTCAGCCTGCTGCGGATCATCAATACGCCGGCCCGCGGTATTGGCCGCACCACGGTCGAGCAGATCGAGCGCTATGCCCGCGAGCAGGGCATCAGCCTGTGGGCCGCGCTTGGCCGCCTCATCGATCAGCAGTTGTTTCCCACCCGCGCTCAATCCGCCGCGGTGGCCTTCAAGAACCTGGTGGATGAGATCACCCTGGCGGTCAGTTCCAAGCGGCTGGACGAGGCCATCCGCTTCCTGGCCGAGCGCACCGGCTACCGGCGGATGCTGGAGGAAGAGAACACCCCGGAGGCGGAGGCGCGAATCGAGAATCTGAACGAACTCGCGAATGCGGCCGCGGAAGCCCAGGAGCGCGGAGAGACCGTGGCGGATTTTCTGGATCACGCTGCCCTGGTCTCGGACGCCGACGCCTACGACGCCCGCGCCCAGGTCATCCTACTCACCCTGCACAACGCCAAGGGCCTGGAGTTCCCGATCGTTTTCCTGGCCGGCATGGAGGAAGGCCTGTTTCCGCACAGCCGCTCGCTCAACTCGCCGGACATGCTGGAGGAAGAGCGCCGTCTTTGTTACGTGGGCATGACCCGCGCGCAGAAGCGCCTGATCCTCACCTGGGCACGGTATCGCCGGCGTTTTGGGGGCGGCGAGCAGGAGCGGTCTATGCGCTCGCGCTTCCTGGACGAAATCCCGCCGCACCTGATTGCCAACCTGGGTGAGGAGGATACCGTGCCGCAGGTGGACTTGACCGCCGAGCGATACGACGTGCGCCAGAGCGTCCGGCGCAACACCTTCACGGGAAAGACCTACAACTCTCTGGACAATATTTCGCAATTCTTCACCGAGCGCGGAATCGCGTACCCGGCCGCGGGTGCGCCTCCCCGTCCGGCAGCGGCGCCAAGTCCGCTGAAGCCTCCGGCCGCGCGTCCTGCTGCGGCTCCGGCGCGCCCGGCGGCCAAGAGTGCCCGCACCGGCATGACCGTGCAGCACCCCAAATACGGCACCGGAGTCGTGGTGCGGCGCGAGGGCGAAGGCGAGGACGCCAAGCTGACCATCAGCTTTCCCGGATACGGCCTCAAGAAGCTGGTTGAAAAATACGCAGGATTGAAGAAAGAATCATGAACACCAAAGCAATCACGGACAAAGTAGAGCGAAAGAAGGTGAAGCGCGCAGCCCGCAAGAAAGCGGCTCCCAAGGCCAAGCGAGCTTCGGGGGTGGCGCGCGGCTCCATGAAGCGCAAAGTCAGGAAGATGGCGCAAGGCCAGCGCAAACGTTAGCCGGCGGGCCTCCCCGGCCGGAGGAAGATGGTCGTGAGCCAACTCTTCCGCACCAAGAGCATCGAATCTCTGATTGCAGCCTCCGAGGAAGCCACAACCCGGCTACGCCGGACCCTGGGCCCGTGGAGCCTCACGGCGTTTGGCGTTGGCGCCGTCATCGGTTCCGGAATTTTCATTCTCACGGGCACGGCGGCGGCCGGAGAAACCCTCGCATTCAGGTCCATTCTGCACGCCCCCGTACTGGACCTGATCCTGCATGGGGCGGAGACGCATTCGACGATCGGGCGGCCGGGGGCTGGGCCCGGGATTGCGCTCTCGTTCCTGCTCACGGCCCTGGCGTGCAGCTTTGCCGCCTTATGCTACGCAGAACTGGCGTCCATGATCCCCGTCGCGGGCAGCGCGTACACCTACGCCTACGCCACGCTGGGCGAAATCATCGCCTGGATCATCGGGTGGGATCTCATCCTGGAGTATGCCGTCTCAAACATGGCCGTGGCGGTTGGTTTTTCGGCCTACCTGAACGATATCTTGGACAGCCTGTTCGGCATGCATCTTCCGGACCAGATCTCCGGGCCCATCATCGCGGAGGGACGCTTCACCGGCGCCTGGTTCAACCTGCCGGCGCTGCTCATTCTGCTGGCGCTCAGCTACATCCTGGTGCGCGGCGTGCGCGAAAGCGCTGGCGCCAACAACACCATGGTGATGGTCAAGATTGCGGCCATCCTGATCTTCGTCTTCGGCGCGGCGAAGGCGGTGCGCGCCGACAACTGGCACCCGTTTCTGCCGAACGGATTTTCGGGCGTAATGACCGGAGCCGCCATCGTTTTTTTCACCTACATCGGCTTCGATTCGGTATCCACTGCCGCTGAGGAATGCCGGAGGCCGCAGCGCGACCTGCCGCTGGGCATTATCGCCACATTGATCGTTTGCGCCGCTCTCTATATTTCCGTGGCCCTGGTCCTGACCGGCATCGCCAACTACCGCACGCTGAACAACGCCGCCCCGGTGGCCAACGCACTCAAAACCCTGGGCTACGAACGCATCCGCGAGTGGGTCGGCGTAGGGGCCATCATGGGCATGATCTCCTCCCTGCTGGTTTTCCAGTACGGCCAGGCGCGCATCTGGTTTGCCATGTCGCGCGACGGACTGCTGCCCAAAGCGTTCTCCAAGGTGCACCCGGTGCATAAGACGCCACATGTGAGCACCTGGATCGCCGGACTGGTGGTGGGGATTCCGGCCGGAATCTGGGATATCGGTACCTTCGCCGATTTGGCGAACATCGGCACGCTGTTCGCCTTCATTGTGGTGGCCTGCGGCGTGATCCGGTTGCGGCGCACCCAGCCGGACCGGCCGCGCAGTTTCCGCGTTCCGTGGTCGCCGGTTTTGCCCTGTGTCTCCATCGGCTTCTGCCTCGTCCTCATGATGGCCTTGCCGCTGGAAACCTGGGTGCGTTTCATCGTGTGGTTGTTCATCGGCTTCGGCATTTACTTTCCCTTCGGGCGGAAGCACAGCACGCTGGCCAAGGCCGCCCCCACCCAGGCCATCTTCCCCGGCCCGCGTTAGTGAAATCAGCGATTTCGACAAGTTTATCTGTTTAACGGTAGGATAGAAGCAGAACCGAGCCGCGCGCGCTCCAGGACGCGTGGTGAGCCTGGTATGAACACCGAACTTTTTATCCGCCGGCCGGTCATGACCACGCTGGTCATGATGGGCATCTTGCTGTTCGGCGTCGCGGGTTACCGTTCGCTGCCCGTGAGCGACCTTCCCAACGTGGACTTCCCCACCATCCAGGTGTCGGCGTCACTGCCGGGCGCCAACCCGGAAACCATGGCCGCGGCCGTGGCTACGCCCTTGGAACGCCAGTTTTCCACGATCGCGGGCCTGGATTCGATGAATTCCACCAGCGCTCTGGGACTCACTTCCATTACCTTGCAGTTCAGCCTGGACCGCTCCCTGGACGGCGCCGCGCAGGACGTGCAGGCTGCCATCACGGCGGCTCAGCGGCAACTGCCCCCGGGCATGCCCAGCCCTCCCACGCTCCAGAAGGTGAATCCCGCGGACCAGCCCATCCTCTATCTCTCGCTCAATTCACCGACCCTCCCGCTCTCCGACGTGGACGAATATGCGGAGACCCTCGTCGCGCAGCGCATCTCCATGGTCAACGGCGTCGCCCAGGTGCAGGTGTACGGATCGCAGAAGTATGCCGTGCATGTGCAGGTGGACCCCAATGCGCTGGCCCACCGCGGCATCGGCATCGACGAGGTAGAGGCGGCATTGCAGAAACACAACGTGAATCTGCCCCTGGGCACGCTTTACGGGCAGCACCAGGCGTTCACGGTGCGGGACAACGGACAATTGTTGCGGGCGGCGGCCTACCGCCCCATGATCGTGGCTTACCGCAACGGCTCGCCGGTGCGCCTCCAGGATATCGGGCGGGTGATCGACAGCGTGCAGAACGACAAAGTCGCTAGCTGGTTCAATAACGCGCGCGCCATTGTGCTCGCCGTGCAGCGCCAACCCGGCACCAACACGGTGGAGGTGGTGGACAACATCCGCGCCCTGCTGCCGACACTGGCGCGGCAGATGCCGCCGTCCGTTAATCTGGATGTCCGCTACGACCGCTCCGAGTCCATTCGCGATTCGGTCAACGACGTCAAGTTCACCCTGATGCTGACCGTGGCGCTGGTCGTGCTGGTGATCTTTCTGTTCCTGCGGAACGTCTCCGCGACCGTGATTCCCAGCCTGGCCCTGCCCATGTCGATCGTGGGCACTTTCGCAGTCATGTACCTGATGGGCTACACGCTGGACAATCTCTCGCTGATGGCCCTGACGCTGTCGGTGGGCTTCGTCGTGGACGACGCCATCGTGATCCTGGAAAACATCGTGCGGCACATGGAGATGGGCCAGGGCCGCATGGCCGCCGCGCTCGAAGGCTCGCGGGAGATCGGCTTCACGATTCTCTCCATGACGCTCTCGCTGGCCGCGGTGTTCATCCCCGTATTGTTCATGGGCGGCATCATGGGGCGGCTGTTTCACGAGTTTGCCGTGACGATCGGCGTGGCGATTCTGATCTCCGGCTTTGTCTCGCTGACCCTGACTCCCATGCTGTGCAGCCGCTTCCTGCGGCCCCCCGGCGAGCAGCACGGACGATTCTACCGCTCGTCCGAACGTGTTTTCCAGGGCATGCTGCGCCTGTACGACCGGACCTTGACCGGGGTGCTGCGGCACAGGGCGGCTACGCTGGCGTTCTCGGCCGCCCTGCTGGTGGCCACCGGCTACCTGTTCGTGCGCATCCCCAAAGGCTTCATCCCCAGCCAGGATACCGGACAACTCTTCGGCTTCACCGAGTCTTCCCAGGACGTTTCCTTCGACGCCATGGTGCGCCGCCAGCAGGCCGTGGCCCAGATCGTGCAGGAGGACCCGAACGTCGAATCTTTTTCCTCCAGCGTGGGAGCTGGCGGGCCCAGCGGGGTAGGGAACACTGGACGAATTTTCCTGCGGCTGAAGCCGCGCGCGGAACGAAAACTGACCCCGGAGCAGGTGATCGAGGAGCTCCGGCCTAAACTGGCCGCCATTCCGGGTATCAACGTTTACCTGCAGAACCCGCCTTTGATTCGCATTGGCGGCCAGATGACGAAGAGTCTGTATCAGTTCACGCTGCAGGGTCCGGATACGCAGGAACTCTATCGCTCGGCGAGCCGGCTGGAGAGGCAGGTACGCACGCTGCCCGGTTTGCAGGACGTGACCACCGACATGCTGATCAGCAGTCCGCAGGTCAACGTCCAGATCGACCGGGACACGGCGTCTTCTTACGGAGTGACGCCCGCGCAGATCGAAAACGCCCTTTACAATGCCTACGGCCAGCGCCAGGTCTCCACGATCTACACGCCCATCAACGAGTATTGGGTGATTCTGGAGGTGGAGCCGCGCTACCAGCGGGACCCGAACGGACTGTCTCTGCTGTATGTGCGATCTTCCGCCGGACGGCTAGTTCCTTTGAGCGCGGTGGCCCGGCTCTCGCCAGGCGTCGGCCCCCTCACTGTGCCGCATCTGGGGCAGTTGCCCTCGGTCACCATCTCCTTCAACCTGAAGCCTGGCGCGTCTCTGGGCGAGGCCGTCGACCAGGTGGAGGAATTGGCCCGGAACACCCTGCCGGACACGATCAGCACCAGCTTCCAAGGTGTGGCGCAGGCCTTCCAATCGTCGCTCAAGGGCATGGGCTTCCTGCTGGTGACCGCGATCCTGGTCATCTACATGGTCCTGGGGATCCTGTATGAAAGCTTCATCCACCCCATCACCATCCTTTCCGGCCTTCCCTCAGCCGGTTTCGGAGCGCTGGTCACGCTGCTGCTGTTTCGCACCGATCTGAACATCTATTCGTTCGTCGGCATCATCATGCTGATCGGGATTGTAAAGAAGAACGCCATCATGATGATCGATTTCGCGCTGGATGCGCAGCGCAACGAGGGCAAGCCGCCGGCCGAGGCCATTTACCAGGCTTGCTTGGTGCGTTTCCGGCCCATCATGATGACCACAATGGCGGCGCTGATGGGAACGCTGCCGATCGCGCTAGGCTTCGGCGCCGGTTCGGAAGCGCGCCGCCCGCTGGGTCTGGCCGTGGAGGGCGGCCTGGTAGTTTCCCAACTGCTCACCCTTTACCTCACGCCGGTGGTTTACATTTATATGGAGAAGTCTCGCCAACTGGGCGGGTGGGTCCGGCGGCGCAAAGCGCCTGCCCTGCCGCAGCTCCAGGCGGCTGAACCGTTGCACCAGTAGTGGCGTCGAAAAAGCGAGGGAACCGGGTTGCGTCTGTCCGCGCGTGCGTCCAGTCTGTTTGTGTCTTTTTTGTGTCTGCCCGCGGGTTTGCTGTTCGCCCAAGGCAACTACGAGGTTCAAGTGTATGGCTCGGAGCTGGTTCCGCCCCGCACCACCATGGTGGAACTGCACAGCAATGTCACCGTGGAGGGGAGCAAAACCACAGATGACGGCAGTTTGCCGACCGAGCACCAGTTTCACGAGACCGTGGAAATCACGCACGGGTTCAACGAATGGTTCGAGACTGGTTTTTATTTCTTCACCAACCACCAGGCCGACCAGGGGTGGATGTGGGTGGGCGATCACATCCGGCCGCGCATCTCCGTACCCGAAAGCTACCACCTCCCCGTGGGTTTGAGCCTCTCCCAGGAATTCGGCTATCAGCGGCCGGTCATCTCCCCGGACACCTGGACGTGGGAAATCCGCCCTATCATCGACAAGAAGCTGGGCCCGTGGTACTGGTCGTTCAATCCGACGTTCGACCGGTCGTTCCACGGCCCCTCGGCGGACAGGGGCTTCGAATTTTCGCCGAATTTCAAAATCAGTTACGACTTCACCAAGCGAATCACGGGCGGCTTCGAGTACTATGGCGCCCTGGGCCCCGTGACCGGGTTCGATCCCTTGAGAGATCAGCAGCAACAGTTGCTTCCGGCCATCGATGTGAACCTGGGCGACAAGTGGGAATTCAACCTGGGGGTGGGTGTCGGCATGACCCACGGCACCGACCACCTGCTGGTGAAAATGATCCTGGGCCGCCGGTTCAAGTTGTAATCCGCGGCAGAAACCGCAAGGATCGCCTCGTGCGTGTGGTTTTTTTTAACAGCGCGGCGTACTCACCAGGCCGGGTGACGCCCGCGTTCACAAATTTGTCGCGCAAATTTGACCTTCCGGGGAGGGTAAGCTACGATGTGAATGCGGGGTGGAGCAGTCTGGTAGCTCGTTGGGCTCATAACCCAAAGGTCGGTGGTTCAAATCCACCCCCCGCAACCAATCCTCTCAATCGGTTGTGCGGATTTCTAAGACCGAGACCAACTCCCTTTAGCCCCCAATAACAGCCATCGGCTGCTTCTTGCCGTTGCCTTCCTCCGTTTTGCGGGACTCAAGGACCATCTCCACGCCTCACGGATTCCGAATGCTTTCCGGCGCAGGCAGTGCCCCGCGACTGCGAAATTGGACAAGCCAGACCGGGTGAGCATCGCTAGGATCGTTCTTTCAGCCGATCCAGGAAGCGGAACAGGGCCAGGCCAACGATGGCGTTCAGCAGGCCGATGACCATGGTGCGCTGGATTTCGAAAACCAGTTGGCGGCCGAGAAGCGCACGGGAAAGCAGCCAATAGAAGAACTGGTGAAAGAAATAGAAGAAGAAGCCCAGGAGAAGGCGGATGAAGGGATGGTCCACGTCGAAGCGCTGTCCGGCGGAGGCAGCGAAATACCCGACCAGAGTCTTGACGATGCCGAACATGCCGAGGGGATTCTTGGAGAGCGAATCCTGGGCCAGACCCACGGCGGCGCCGACCAGGAGGCCGCGAATGGGGCTGCGCTGCATGAGGGCGAAATATACGGTCACCAGCAGCGGCAGTTCGAGGTAGGCCAGGAACTGGAAGAACAGCGGGACGTAGACCTGAAAGAGGATGGCGGCCAGCGGGACGATCAGCAGGACCCAGGCGCGGAAACGCGAGATCTGGCTTTCACGCTGGCTGCCAATCAGGATGCGGTCCCCGGAGGTCATTGCGGCGGCGCCGAGGGTTCGGCGGCTTTGGGCGCCGGGGGCGGAGACTGGCGCGCAGGCAGGGTGGTGGCGGGCGGGGAACTCTGCTTGGGAACAGCGGTTGGAGGAGCTGCGGGACGCTGTCCCGCACCGGTCGTCCCGGTTGCGCCCGGAACGGCGAGAGGAGCCTGGGCGCTGCCGGAGGCAGTAGCGCCCGGCGCACCGGCGGGCGGAACCTTCAGGTTGAAATCCGGGGGCTTCGATCCGGGGAGCCCTTCGCCGAACTTATGTCCCTGGGCGGCGCCGATCTGTCTGTAGCGCTCAAGCAGCCGGTCGGCCTCGGTGCCACTGGCGGCCGTGGAGCCTGGTTCTGCGGGTGCGGCAACGGGCTCGCCCGGGGGCGGCGGCGCTAGGTAAACCGGTCCACCTGCGGCCTGTACCTCCGGAATGGCCTGGGAGACGCCTTCGAGGAGTATGAGCACTTCTTCGGCGCCGTGCTCCAGCCCAATAGGATCGACCAGAATTTCCTTGAACTCACTGCCAGGACGCACCACTCGGACTATGGCGGCTGGGAAGCCCTTTGGGAAGATCCGATCGTCGCCAGACGTATAGAAAACCTCGCCCACATCCACCTTCTCCTCGTTGGGGACGAAGTCCACTTTGCACTCGGCGTAGCCCTGTCCTTTGAGGACACCCTTGACCTGGTGCTTCTGGGAGACGACGCCGGCGGCGAAGTCGGGGTCAGTGGCCAGCATGACCATGGAAGCGGTGGGATAAGATGCGATCACCTTTCCCACAATGCCGTCCGGCGTGACCACACCCATGCCTTTCTGCACGCCAGCCGTGGATCCGGTATCCACGAAGACGACCTTGGAATTGGTCCCGGCGCCTGCACCGGTGGCGATCACCCGGGCGGCGAGGGTCTTGGAGGGAGTGCGGGTCTGGAACAGACTCAGCGCTTTAGCCCGATCTGCGGTGGCCAGCTGCTGACGCAGGAATTGGTTTTCCATCTTGAGCTGGTCCAACTGGGACTTGAGGCGCCGGTTCTCCGCGTCGGCGTTCTTGAGAAGCACGTAGTTCTCGACGACGCCCACGGTGCCGCTGCGAACCCCTTCGAGCGCGCGAGCCAGGGGAGTGACGGCGGTGACCGACCACACCCGGATCATGCGCACGTCCTGATCATTTTTGACCTGTACGGCGACCAGCACCAGTTGGGCAAAGATCACCAGCAGCAGGACGGTGATGTTGCGGTAGCGGTTGAGCAACGACTCCATAGGGGGCGAACCGCCTGGCTCTGTATCTAGTCTATCGAGATTTTGCGCAACAGCCGGAAGTCGCTGAGCATACGCCCGGTACCCAGGACCACGGAGGCCAGCGGGTCGTCGGCGATAGAGACAGGCAGCCCGGTCTCTTCACGGATGCGCTTATCGAGGTTCTTGAGCAGCGCCCCGCCGCCCGTGAGCACGATGCCGCGGTCGCTGATATCGGCGCTAAGCTCCGGGGGCGTGCGCTCCAAGGCCACACGGATGGCGTTAACGATTGTGGCCACGCACTCCGAGAGAGACTCGCGGATCTCGCTGTCATCCACGGTAATGGTCTTGGGCACGCCCTCGATGAGGTTGCGGCCCTTGATCTCCATGGTCATGGGCTTATCCAGCGGGTAGGCGGAGCCGATTTCGATTTTGATGGCTTCCGCCGTGCGCTCACCGATCAGCAGGTTGTATTTGCGCTTCAGGTATTGCATGATGGCATCGTCCATCTCGTTGCCGGCCACGCGCACCGAACGGGAGTAGACGATGCCGGAGAGCGAAATGACCGCCACATCGGTCGTGCCGCCGCCGATATCCACCACCATGTTGCCCGAGGGTTCGGTGATGGGCAGTCCCGCGCCGATAGCGGCCACCATGGCCTGTTCGACCAGGTGCACCTCACTGGCCTTCGCCCGGTAAGCGGAGTCCATGACAGCGCGTTTTTCCACCTGGGTGATCTCACTGGGCACGCCGATGACGATGCGGGGGTGCACCAGCATTTTGCGGCCGTGCGCCTTCTGAATGAAATAGTTCAGCATGCGCTCGGTCACTTTGAAATCGGCGATCACGCCGTCCTTCATAGGCTTGATCGCCACGATATTGCCGGGAGTGCGGCCCAGCATCTCCTTGGCTTCCTTGCCGACTGCCTCGACTTCGCCGGTGTTTTTGTTGATCGCTACGATAGAGGGTTCGTTGACCACAATGCCCTTGCCTTTGGCATAGACAAGCGTGTTCGCCGTTCCCAGATCAATGGCGAGATCGGAGGAAAATAAGCTAAAAAGAGAGCGTAAATTCATTACGAACGGTTCGATTTTCGGAGACGGACGTCACTCGGCCGCGATGAAGCAAGTCCACTCGAATGGTAGCATAGAACGACCCTCTAGGGCGCGAACATCTTCTTCCAAACGCTCACCTTAGGGGTCTCCAGACCGAGCCGGCGCCAGTAAGGTTGGGCGGCCTCCGGGGAGAGCGGTTGGGCGGTCCGCAGCAGGTCGGCGACCTCCAGCAGGCGGCAGTAGTGATCCACACAATGCGGGCAGGCGGCGGCGTGCGCCTCCATGTTTTCGCGGTCGCGCCAGGTGAGGCGGCCGTCCATGGCATTGAAAAAGGTTTTCGCGGGGCAGCAGGCGGCGGTGCGGGAAGCCGCGGCCGCGCGGCCCAGGGCGGCGCCGTTGTCGGCGAGCAAGCTTTGCCGCCAGGTGTCCAGTTTGCCGCGCACCAGTTCGGCTGCGCGCCCACGGTTCTTCTCCACGGTGCGGGCATCGATGTGTAGGATGCGTGCCGCGTCGGGGGCGCCGTAGCGCATGGTCTCGGTCCAGACCGCCTGCTTTTCCACCAGGGTGAGGGGCTCGAGCGCCGAGGCCAGGGTCTCGAGATCCAACTCGATCTCCGGCGCCGCCGAAGCCCGGTCCGCTTCGACGGCCGCGAGCAGGTGCTGCCGCAATTCGGCCACAAAGGCCCGCTCCGGCGCCGGCTCCAGCGAGGCGAACAGGCTGGATTCCGGACGGTAGAGGGCCGCCAGCACGCGTTCGAGTAGGTCCCGGTCGCTGGCGCGCTCTGGAAAATAGTGCTCCAGCAGCCGGCGCATTACCGGAACATACTCCGTAACAAAGTATCTCCAACCGGCGGGCTTTCCGGCGCGGCAGTCCTGGATCATCTCGTAGCAGGTATAAATCATGCAGCCTGAACCGATTCGCGGGATCTATCGCCAGTATAGCCGCTCGAGACGGATGCTCGGGTATACTGAGCGCACGTATGCCCCTTCCCGCCGGAAAGCTTCCGGCCGATCTCCTCGGCAAACTGTTGGCCTCGGTTCGCCCGGCTGATCCCGCGGTACTCGTGGGCCCGGCGATAGGGGAGGATGCCGCAGTGCTGGATCTGGGCGGCACCGATCTGGTCGTGGTCAAAACGGACCCGATCACCTTCGCCACACAGGACATGGGGCGCTACCTGCTGGCCGTGAATAGCAACGACCTGGCAACCATGGGGGCGCGTCCGCGCTGGCTGCTGGTGACCGCCCTGCTTCCCGAAGGAATCGCCGGTGAAGACGCGGAGTGTCTGTTCGAAAGTGTGCGGCGGGCGTGCGAGGAAGCGGATGTGGCGCTGGTGGGCGGACACACCGAGATCACCGTGGGGCTGGACCGGGCGATCCTCATTGGTTGCCTGTTGGGGACGGTGGCGCGTGAGCGGCTGGTGCGCACCGGGGGTGCGCGAGTGGGGGACGCCCTGGTGCTGGCGGGCGGGATCGCGGTCGAAGGATCGGCGATTCTGGCCCGCGAACATCGGCAACGCCTGTCCGCGCGAGGGATTGAGCCGGCCGTGATCGAAACCGTGGCCGCCTGGCTGTGCGAGCCCGGAATTTCCATCCTGCCCGCGGCCCGGGCCTTGCACGCCACCGGCGCCGTCCACGCCATGCACGATCCCACCGAAGGCGGTCTGGTGACCGCTCTGCATGAACTGGCGGAGGCCGCCGGAGTGGGGCTGCGGATCGAGGGGGACGGCATCCCGGTGCTGCCGGCCTGCCGCACGATCTGCGAAGCGCTCGAACTCGACCCGCTGGGACTGCTGGCCTCGGGCGCGCTGGTGGCGGCGATTGATCCCGCAGAGGTGCCAGCGGCGCTGGACCGCCTGGCGAACCGCGGCATTCCGGCGGCCAGGATCGGCGAAATCGTGCCCGAGCAGGAGGGCCGCACCTGGAGGCTGGGCGGGCAAGTCCAGCCGCTGCCGAGGTTTGCGCGCGACGAACTGGCGCGTTACCTGGAAGGCCCGGGGTAAGAAATATTCCGGAATCCGGCACAGCTTCGCTCGGATTTCCCCTCATTTTCTGTGGAAATAACAGAAATTGTAGGACAATAAGAGCTGCCACTCAGCAATCACCCCTGGGGCATGGAGGAGATTTCCGGAAAATGAGCGCGACTACGACAAGTCTGGACTGCCGCCTGATGTGCGCCTGCGGCTGCGCCTATTACATCCAAACCAGCGACGGGCAATACAACCCGCCACCCAGCAATCCTTTCACGGGAACCGTGAATTTCAGCGGCACACCCACGGCCATACAAAGCCAGGACCAACTCAACGCCTGCCTGGTGGGGCAGAATGCCGACGGCATTATCGTGGCGTTTCGCGGGACGCTGCCGCCGGACCTGGACGACCCGGACTCGGTCCTGGACTGGCTGCAAGACTTTTTTGCGGCTCCCACGACCGGCAGCAACGTGCCGGGCAAGGTGCACAGTGGCTTCTACCAAGCCGTGATGTCCATCCTCACGGACGTCAACAACGCCGTGCAAACCTTGCTGACCGGCAGCGAGACGCCGCCGCCGGTCTACGTCACCGGGCACAGCAAAGGCGGCGCCATGGCTTCCATCAGCGCGTACGTCTTGAGCCAGAGCTACCAGGTTCCCATCCAGCAGGTGGTGACATTCGCGTCCCCCAAGCCGGGCGATGGCGATTTTCAGACTGGCTACGAGTCCGTGATCGGCAACCAGGTGCGCTACGAGAACTACGGCGATATCGTACCTCTGCTTCCGCCATCGGACACCTTCATCGCCCTGATGGTAGCGCTGCTGGCGTTGATTCCTGACGTGGGACAGGATCTGGCCAACCTGTTCAAGAGCGCGGAAGGATGGGACTACCAGGCGGTAGGCAGCGAGGAGTTCATTACCGAGAACTTCGACGTCATCTCGAACGAGTCCTGGGCCGCGCAGACGTTGGCGGTCTTCCTGGAGCTAGGCGAAGACCTCCTCGAACTGAACTTCTCCTCGCTGGGCGACGCGCACAGCCTGCAATGCGGATACGGCTACATGAGCGGCACCTGTCCGGGGGTGTGCGACACCAGCGACGACGAGGAATAATCCCCTACCCTCGGCGGCAACTGAGCGGCATCGGTCACACGTCGAAGCGGATGCCCTGCGCCAACGGAAGGTCCGTGGACCAGTTCAGGGTGTTGGTCTGGCGGCGCATGTAGGCCTTCCAGGCGTCGCTTCCGGATTCGCGTCCTCCTCCCGTGTCTTTTTCCCCGCCGAAGGCTCCGCCGATCTCCGCGCCGCTGGTGCCAAGATTGATGTTGGCGATGCCGCAGTCGCTGCCGGTGTGGCTGAGGAAAGTCTCGGCGGAGATGAGGCTGGTGGTGAACATCGCCGAGGAAAGCCCCTGGGGGACGTCATTGTGCCAGCGAAGGGCGTCCGCGAGGGCATCGAATTCAACCAGGTAGAGCACCGGCGCGAACAGCTCTTCCCGAAGGATGGGCATCTCCGGATGAGCTCGTACAAGGGTGGGCTCGGCGAAACAGCCGCCCAGGAGCCTGCCGCCGTAGAGGATCTCGCCCCCCTGGGCGCGCACGGCCTCCAGGCCTCGCATCATGTCCTCAACCGCCTGCTGGTTTACCAGGGGGCCCATCACGGTGCGCTCGTCCAACGGGTCGCCAATACGCACCTGCCGGTAGGCCTCGACCAGCGCTTGGGTCATTTTTCGCGCGATGCCACGCTGAAGGAAGAGACGCCGGGTGGTGGTGCAGCGCTGTCCGGCGGTGCCGACCGCGCCGAACAGCACGGCCCGCAGAGCGAGATCCAGGTTGGCATCGTTCATCACCAGGACGCCGTTGTTGCCGCCCAGTTCCAGGATGGTGCGGCCCAACCGGCCGGCAACCGCGCGGGCCACGTGGCGGCCCACTTCGGTGGAGCCGGTGAAACTCACCAGGGGGATGCGTGGATCCGCCAGCAGGGTCACCCACGGCGCCGCCCCGGCCGATCACCAGATTGAAGACGCCCGGCCAGCCGTTCCGCGCCAGGACTCGGTTGCAGATCTTTTGCACGGCGATAGCGGTGAGCGGGGTTTCCGAAGAGGGCTTCCAGACCACGACGTCGCCGCAAACCGCCGCGATCATAGCGTTCCAGGACCAGACCGCCACGGGGAAATTGAAGGCGCTGATGACGCCGACCGGTCCCAGGGGATGCCACTGCTCGTACATGCGGTGGGCGGGACGCTCGCTCTGCATGGTGAGACCGTACAACTGCCGGGAGAGCCCCACGGCGAAGTCGGCGACGTCGATCATCTCCTGTACCTCGCCGCGGCCTTCGGCGAGGATTTTGCCCATTTCCAGGGAGACCAGGGCGCCCAGGTCGTCCTTCGAGCGGCGCAGTTCCTCGGCCATCTGGCGAACGATCTCGCCGCGTTTGGGCGCGGGGAACATGCGCCACCGCCGGAACGTCTCCGCCGCCCGGCAGAGCACCTCCTCGTAGTCCTGGCGGGCGGCCATCTGCACATGTCCCAGCACGCATCCGTCGCGCGGGCTGATGGAGGCCAGGTCTCCCCCGCCGGGCTGCGCAATCCAGTCGCCGTGGCAGGCGCCGGAATTCACGGGCTCAATCTCCAGCCGTTCCAGAATGCCGCTGGTCTGCATAATTCATTGTGCGGACGCTGCTGCTCTGAAATCAAACCATCGGCCGTGCGATGCGGTGCGCTACCATAACTTTGTTGTCATGGATGCTGTCCGCCGAGACCTGACCGCGCTGCGCAACGGGTTGCTGCGTCTGCATAAGACGCTGCTGGACTCTGAGCGCGGCACGTATGAGCACGATGTGGCCCGCATCCGGTCGAGTTCGCACCTGCTGGAACTGGTCCTGCACGACCCCTGGTTTGCCTGGCTGCACGAGCTTTCGGAGTTTATCGTGCGAATCGACGAGACGCTGGACTCGGAAGAGGCGCCGACCGTTGAGGACGCTTTTTGCCTGCTGCGGCAGGCGCGCAGCCTGTTGGTGCCGGCCGAGAACGGGCGGGGCTTCGAGAAGTGCTATTTTGAGGCCTTGCAGCGCGACCCCAACGTTGTGATGTGCCACTCGGAGATGCGCAAGCTGCTTTCGGCGCTGGGGCAGCCCTGCTGAGCATGCCGGTGGAGACAATTGACGACGTTCTGGAGGCGCTCGATGCCATCATCGACCAGGCGCGGGCGGAGCACAGCCGGCTGGGCTACTTCGCTGCCCTCTACCGCCGGGTCACTCGCGCGGTCAAGTTCGGAATCGCGGCCGGGCGCTTCCAGGATGGCCCGCGCATGGAGCGTTTCGACGTCCTGTTTGCGCGCCGCTACCTGGACGCCTACGGCCAGTTTCGCGCGGGCGCCGCGGTGACGGGCAGTTGGATGGTGGCATTCCAGGCCGCCGCGAATCCCGCGCTACTGGTTGTGCAGCAGCTTCTGGTGGGGATGAACGCGCATATCAACCTGGACCTGGGGATTGCCGCCGCGGAGGTCGCGCCGGGTGCGGCCCTCGCCGGCCTGGAGGGCGACTTTGACGAGATCAACGCCGTCCTGGCGGAACAGGTGGGTGCGGTGGAACTGCAGATGGCCGCCATCTCTCCGATGATCGGGCTGCTCGAAAAGCTGGGGCTGCGTACGGACACGCGGATCATCAACTTCAGCTTGGAAAAGGCGCGCGCGCACGCCTGGGATGTGGCGCTGAAGCTCAATGCCGCGCCGCCCCGGGGAAGGGACGTGGAGATCGGACTCGTGGACCTGGAGGTGGAACTACTGGGCAGGTTGATCGTGCGTCCGCCCCCACCCCTGAACATGGAACTTGCGTCCATCCGCGCGGTCGAGAGCGACGACATCGTCCACAATCTGAATGTGCTGGCGTCATAGAATATCCTGGTAGCATTCGAGGACCCACGATGACCAGGAAATCTCTGTATTGCGCCGCCGGTGTGCTTCTGATGGCCGTCGCGGCAGTGAGCATCTTAGGGCAGGCAGCCAAGCCGAAATACCGCACTTCTCCCATAGGCTACTCCGATACCCCCTATCTGCCAGGCCAGAAATGGCGGGTGCACGATATCAACCGGCCGCATCCCCGCGTGGTGGCGCCGGGTGAAAGACCCGGCGACCCTCCCTCGGATGCCGTAGTACTGTTTGACGGCAAGGACCTTTCGCAGTGGGTGCAGTACGGCAAGGGCAAGGACCGTGACCAGATTTTGCCCCCGCGATGGAAGGTGGAGAACGGGTACATGGAGATCGTTCCCGGCACAGGCGACCTGGTCACCAAGGAAAAGTTCGGTGACTGCCAATTGCATATCGAATGGTCCGCGCCCGCGGAGATCACCGGCGACAGCCAGTGGCGCGGCAACAGCGGCGTGCTTATGATGCACCGCTACGAAATTCAGGTGCTGGATTCCTACAACAATCCCACCTATGCCGATGGCCAGGCAGGCGCCATTTATGGGCAGTGGCCTCCGCTGGTGAACCCGGCGCGGAAGCCGGGCGAGTGGAATGTCTACGACATCGTATTCGAGGCGCCGCATTTCGAGGGCGAGAAGGTGGTGAAGCCCGCTTATGAGACGATTTTCTTCAACGGCGTGGTGGTGCAGAACCACCAGCAGGTCATCGGGCGCATGGCGCACCGCGTGGTGGGCACTTACGCGCCGCACGGTCCGGAGGAACCCCTGGGCCTGCAGGATCACGACACACCGGTGCGCTACCGCAACATCTGGATCCGCGTCTGGGCGGCTACGATCAGCCCTGATCGTGGGCCGCGAAGGCACCGGCCCTGATATACTGTCATGCGCTTATGCCCGATATGAACCTCAGCCGGCGCTCCCTGTTCGCCGCCGCCGGCGCGGCTCTGGCCGCCTCCGCGCGCGCTGAGCGCGACTGGAGCGGCAAGAACCCCATTCGCTATCCGGATCCGGACATCATCAGCCTGGACAAGCGCTTCGACAAGTACAGGGTGACCAACACGCACATCGAGCGCCTGTTCACCGGCTGCCTGTGGGCCGAGGGTCCGGCCTGGAGCGGGTGGGGTCAATACCTGGTCTGGAGCGACATTCCGAACAACCGCCAGTTGCGCTGGCTGGAAGAGGACGGCCACGTCAGCGTGATGCGCAGCCCGGCGGGCAACAGCAACGGCAACACCTTCGATTACGAGGGCCGCCAGATTTCCTGCGAGCACGGCAACCGCCGTGTGGTGCGCTACGAGCCGAACGGTAAGATCACGGTGCTGGCGGACAAGTGGGACGGCAAACCGCTGAATGCGCCCAACGACGTGATCGTGCACCCGGACGGCGGCATCTGGTTTTCGGACCCCGGCTACGGAGCGCTCAGCAACTATGAAGGCGCCAAGGGCGAACTGGAGCTCAAAGAGGCCGTCTATCGGGTGGACGGCAAGACCGGCAGAATGGAAAAGGTCACCGACGAAGGCTACAAACAGAACGGCCTGTGCTTCTCCCCGGATTACAAAAAACTCTACGTGTGCGACACCGGCGCCACGCACTATCCCAACGCCCCGAAAGTGATCCGGGTTTACGACATCGTGGATGGCAGGTCGCTGCGGAACGGGCGCCAGTTCTGCTCCATGGAGCTTGCCGGCAAAGCCGGGCTGGCGGACGGGATTCGCGCCGATATCGACGGGAATATCTGGGTGGGCGCGGGCTGGGTAGGGCCGGGATATGACGGGGTTCACGTCTTTACGCCATCCGGCGAGCGCATCGGAATGATCCGGCTGCCGGAGATCTGCGCCAACGTGTGCTTCGGCGGGCGCCGGCGCAATCGCCTGTTCATGGCCGCCAGCCAGTCGCTGTACGCGGTTTATGTGGAGACGCAGGGCGCCCACATCGCGTGAGAGGTTTGCGATAGAATTCCGGTTTTCGCTAAGGAGACAAAACCATGCGTCGTCTGGTTCTGCTAGTCGCCGTCTGTGCCGCCGCGCTTTGCGGACAGACCAAAAAGATTCTGGTCGAAACCAATGACCCCGGGTTCGTAAAGGAACTCCAGGCGGTCACCGATAAGGCCCGGATTGTCCCTGTCAACAAGGCCAACGTGATGCAGGAAGTCCCGGATGCCGACGCCTTCATTGGGAACATCAGGCCCGCCGAGGTGCGCGCCGGCACGCATTTGAAATGGGTGCAGGTGATGAGCGCCGGCGTCGAGAACGTGCTGTTTCTCTCCGGCGGCAACGATCTGCGGGACAGCAACATCGTGCTCACCAACAACAAAGAGGTGCAAGGCCCGGAGATCGCCGATCACGCCATGGCCATGCTGTTGATGCTCTCGCGACACCTGCAACTTTACTGGCAGAATAAGCAGGAAGAGAAGTGGGAGACGCCGCGGCCGTATCCGGGCATCGAACTGCGGGGGAAGACCGCGGTGGTCATCGGTGTGGGCGGCATCGGGATGCAGATCTCGGCGCGAGCCTGGGCTTTCGGGATGAACGTGATCGGCGTCGATCCGGAAGACAAGCCTTTCAGTCCGTTCCTGGTGAAAGTAGTCAAGCCCGATCAGCTCAATGACGTTCTCCCCCAGGCGGACGTGGTGTTTATCTCCGCGCCGCACACCCCTCAAAGCCACAAGATGATGGGGCCGAAGCAATTCGATCTGATGAAAAAGGGCGCCTGGTTTATTGCCGTCAGTCGCGGCGGGATCTACGATCTGGACAGCCTGGTGCGCGCGCTAGACGGACAGCGGCTCTCCGGCGCCGGCGTGGATGTCACCGATCCCGAGCCTCTGCCGAAGGGCCACCCCCTCTGGAAATTCAACAACGTGATCATTACGCCGCACATCGCCGGGCGCTCCGACCGGGACCACGACCGCATGGTCGAAACGGTGAAGGAAAACATCGAGCGTTTTGTAGACGGTAAGCCGCTCATCAACGTGGTGAACAAGCAAAAGGGTTACTGAAGGCCTGCCGGAGCCCATATGCGGATGTTGCATGGAGTGGTTTGGTTTGGGTTTGCCGCGCTGGCTGGGGCGCAGACCTTCTCCGGGGCTGTGTATCCCATCCTGCGGGCCAAGTGCCAGGGATGCCATCAGGCGGGGGAGATCGGCCCCATGGCCTTCACTACCTACCGCGACACCCGCCCGTGGGCCAAAGCCATCCGCGAGGCGGTGCTGAGCCGCAGCATGCCCCCTTGGCACGCAGAGGCAGGCACGGGCGAGCGCTTCCAGAATGAGCGGACCCTGACGGAAGGGGAGATCCATACCATCGCTGCCTGGGTAGATGCCGGCGCTCCGGAAGGCCCCGCCACGGAGTATCCGCCGCCGCTGAAATCCGAGACTGGCTGGAGGCTGGGCAAGCCCGACTTGGTGGTCCGCGTGCCCAGTTATCGCGTGGCCGCCAAGGGCGAGATCCCGTATACATTCCTGATCCTGCCCACCCGTTTCACCCAGGACCATTGGATTCGCGCGGCGGAGTTCCGCATCGACAAGCGCGCGGTAGTGCACCATATGAACGCGTTCGTGCGCCCGCCGGGATCCAGTTACCTGGAAGGGCTGCCGCGTGATCAGTTTGTGGTGCCGACCCTGGCACAACGCCGGATCGGCCGCCCGCAGGAGGGGGTCTTCGAACGGCGCGAACTGCTGATCGGCTATGAGCCCGGCTACCGCCCCATTCCCTGGCGCGAAGGCCAGGCCAAGCTGATCCGCGCCGGGTCGGACATCGTGCTGGAAATGCACTTCACGGCCAACGGGCACGAGCAGACCGACGATTCCGAGCTGGGCCTGTATTTCGCGCGTGAGGCGCCGCGCGAGCGGGTGCTTTCGACGCAGACGCAGGATATGGGCATTCGCATTCCGCCTGGGGCCCCGGCCTTCTCCTCGACGGCGGAGATTACCTTCGGCAAACCTGTGACGCTGATTTCGCTGCAGCCGCACATGCACCTGCGCGGGAAAGCCATGCGGATCACCGCGCAGTTTCCGGATGGGCATGACGAGACCCTGCTGAACGTGCCGCACTACAGCTTCAACTGGCAGACCACCTATTTCCTGAAAGATCCCAAGCGGCTGCCGGCCGGGACCACCATTCGATCCGTGGCCGTCTTCGACAATTCTCCCAACAACCCGTTCAACCCGGACCCGGCCAAGACCGTGACGTGGGGCGACCAGAGTTGGGACGAGATGCATATCGGCTTCATGGAGATCGCCTTCGACGCGCGTCAGGACGCTGAGGCAATCATCGACCCCGCCGCCAAGACGCGCGAGCGCCGGCGGTTCGAAGAGACGGTCCGCACTTCGGCCAGATAGCCGGCCGCGGCTAGCCGGGGTGGACTGCCCGCTTGGCGGGGTCGTAGACCATGCGGGTGCCCCGCACCAGGGCTTCGTCCACCAGGATGGTGGCCACCGAGTGGGCGTAACCTGCCTCGATGGGAGCGTTGGGCGCCCGGCGCGTGCGCAGGCACTCCAGAAAGTTCTTCATGTGGGGCGTGCTTTCCATGGGCGGAATCCGCGCGCCGGGTTCGATGCGGTCAGGCTCGCCGGAGCCCTCCCCGGTGAGCACAAAAGGCTCCTCCCAGCGCCAGCGGGTGGCGTCGATCACGCCGCGAGTGCCAAAGAACTTCAGGTAGTTGCCGGCGTTGGTGCCGAACACGGTGGTGTAGCGCACCAGAAAGCCGCCGTTGTCGGGGTACTCCAGAGTGAGTTCCACGGAATCCGGCACGGTACGCTGGTCTTTCCAGCGATAGATGCCGCCGATGGCCACGGCACGCTTGGGAAACTGCGCGCCGGTGATGTAGTGCGCCAGGTCGATGAAGTGAACCGCCAGGTTGGTCTGCGGCCCGCGCGAGAATTCCCGGTAGCCATACCAGGCGGCGTACTGGTCCGCCTGGAAGGGTCGGTATTTGCGGTGCATGAGGAAGGCCTTCCAGTCTACGTCGGCTTCTTCCACTTTGCGTTCTCCGTAGCCGTGCCAGTAGGGCTTGTAGCTGTTGCGCACCTGCTCGACCTTAAGGATCTTGCCCAGGCCGCCGGAGGTCACAAACGCCCGTGCGGCCACCGACGCCGGCAGGCTGCGGATCTGCGTGCCGCATTGTACGACGCGGTCGTGCTTCTTGACCGCGTCCACCGCCTCGATGAGTTCCTTCATGTCCATCGCCAGGGGCTTCTCGACGTAGGCGTCCTTGCCCGCGCGGGCGGCTGCCGTGAGCATGGTGCAGTGCTGATGGTCGGGGGTGCCGATGACCACGGCGTCGATGTGGCGGTCGGCTAGCAGATCCTGATAGTGCACATACTGCTCCGGGGCCGCGCCGGAGGCTTCCCGAACCGCGGCGACAGCGGCATCACGCTGCGGCCGCCAGGTGTCGCAAACGGCCAGAACCTGGACGTTGGTTTCCTTCTCGAACTGCAAGACCTCCTTGAGCAGCCCGCGCCGGCCGCAGCCGATGATCCCGATTCCAATCCGGTCGTTGGCGCCCAGAACGCGCCCACTCTCCCAGGCGGCCAGCGACGTGGCGCCCAGGAACTGCCTGCGGTTGAATCCGTTGCCGTCCATGATTGCTTTCTCATCATACGCTTCTCGGAACCCGGTCGCCCAGCCCGATGCAGGGGGGTACAATTGTGGCGGAAGTGGAGGTTCGTATGGCGGTCTTAAAGAAGTTGGAAGACTTTTTGGACCAACACGGCGTGGCCTACACCCATACCGTTCACCCACTGGCTTACACGGCGCGGGAAGTTGCCAGCGCCGAACATCTTCCGCCGCAGGAGATCGCCAAGACGGTGGTATTCCTGACGGAGAACGGCTATCACATGGTGGTGCTGCCCGCCAGCAAGGTAGTCGATTTTCAAGAATTGCGCGCGCTGCTGGGCTTCTCGCATGCACGCCTGGCCACGGAGAAAGAACTCAGTCAACTCTTCCCGGACTGTGAATTGGGAGCCATGCCGCCGTTCGGCAACCTCTACGGCATGCCGGTGCACGTGGATAGCAGCCTGCTGGCGGATGAGAAGATCGGCTTCAACGCCGGCACCCACCGCGACTTGATCCATATCAGCCTCAAGGATTACCGCCAGTTGGTGAATCCGGAGGTCGTGACCATCTCGCGCATAGTTGCCGCGCAGCGCGGCTGGTAGGGGTAGCGCGCGTCCCACAGGAGATCGGAAACTAACCCGCCCGGCGTGGAGAGCGTAACGGAAACGCCCTCCGCCTCCGCTTACAATAGTGGCACAATGGATGCGTACCGGAGCTTGCCATGAGCCAATCCGCCAGCGTTTCCGCCAACGACAGAATCCACATCGCCACCATCGGGTTTGGCGGTATGGGCATGGGAGACACGCGCTACGCCACGTCGATTCCCGGCGTCGAACTGGTGGCCGTGTGCGATATCTATGACTCGCGCTGCGCGCGCGCCAGGGAGGTATACGGCAACGGCCTGTTCACCACCCGGGACTACCGCGAGATTCTGGCCCGCAAGGATGTGGATGCGGTCATCATCGCCACGCCGGACCACTGGCACTCGCGCATCTCCATCGATGCCCTGAACGCCGGCAAAGACGTGTACTGCGAGAAACCCATGGTGCGCATGGTGGCGGAAGGGAAGGGCGTCGTGGACGCGCAGGAGCGCAGCGGGCGCATCTTCCAGGTGGGCAGCCAGTACGTCACATCCCTGGTCTATCAGAAGGCCCGGGAATTGCTCCAGGCGGGCGCTATCGGCACGCTGAACATGGTGGAAGCCTGGCTCGACCGCAACACCGCGATTGGCGCGTGGCAATATTCGATCCCCCCGGATGCCTCGCCCGCGAACATTGACTGGGACCGGTTCCTGGGCAGCGCTCCGAAGCGGCCCTTCGAGCCGGTCCGCCTCTTCCGCTGGCGCAACTACCAGGACTACGGCACCGGCGTGGCGGGCGATCTATTCGTGCACCTGCTCTCCGGACTGCATTTTTCCACGCGTTCGTTGGGGCCGGCGCGAGTGTTCGCCACCGGGGGCTTGCGCTACTGGCACGACGGCCGGGATGTGCCGGACGTCATGCTGGCCATGCTGGACTATCCCAAGTCCGACACCCACCCGGACTTCACGCTGGCGCTGCGCGTGAATTTGAAGAGCGGAGTGGCGCGCGAGCAGTTCGGCTTCCGCTTCGTGGGCAGCGAGGGCGTGATGACGACCAGCATGTCCGGCGTGACGCTCTCCACGGTTCCGCCCGAAACCGAGCCGGGCTACACCATCGGCACGTTTCCCAAGAAGGTGCAGGAGGAATTTCTGCGGGAATACCGCGCCAAGTATCCACCGGTGCGGCCTTCGGCCGACGGCATGCGCCCGGAGAAGGACGACACCTACAATCCGCCGCACGGCTACGACGCCCACCTGGAGCATCACCGGGTGTTTTACCAGGCGGTGCGCTCCCGCAAGCGCCCGGTGGAGGATGCCGTCTTCGGCTTCCGGGCGGCCGGGCCGGCGCTGCTCGCCAACGTCAGCTACTTCGAAAAGCGCGTCTGCTACTGGGATCCGCAGGCCATGACTGCGTCGTAGGGGCTCACTTCCTCTTCCGCGTCACCACGGCGTAAGATTCCGGTGTGCGCAGGGCCGCGAACACGGCCAGCAGGAGCAACGGCCACAACTGCACGATCAGGCGGTTCAGAGAAGTGGCCAGGTGCCAGGCCAGATCGTACGGGGTCACGATATAGAAAGAGAAATAGGCGGCCAACATGACGCCGCCGACGCTGACCGCGAGGACTGCATCGCGCCGCCGCTCCTGATCGAAGCGCAGGGAGGCGGCCACCACCGCCAGCGCCAGGTAGAGCAACAGGAAGCTGGTGTCCAGCAGGCTGGCGGCGAAGGCTTTCAGTACCTGGACATAACGGCTTGCGGCCAAGAGTTTCGGCGCCAGTGTGCCGGCAGCACGGCCGGCCAGCGATGGGGTGCCGGCCGCGATCAGCAGCTTGAAGGAAAGGGCCAGCACCGCCCCGGGTGCGGCTCCCAGAAGCACACGCGGCAGGGCCCTGAGCCGCCACACGGCAGAGGCTGCCACAAAGACCAGCAGGAAGAGCGACCCTTCGTCCTTCGTCCAGGCGGCCAACCCGGCGCAGACCCCGGCGAACAGCGGCTCTTCGAGCAGGGCCAGCAAAAGGGCGGCCAGGAAATAGCAGGCCAGGGGCACATCCGCATACTGCGCCGGGACCGCGTGCAACAGCACGGGCGTGCCGGCCAGCAGGAGACCGAACAACAGCCCCAGCGGGCGCGAGCGCAGCAGGCCAACCCCGCCGGCTCCGGCCGATACCAGTGCCAGCAGGAAGACGTAGGACACCGCAATCGGCGCCGCGGGGTCGTCCGACCCGCAATAGGCCCAACATCGCGCCACGAACGCGGAGGTGAGCAAGGGATACTCTGGGTGCGTGCTAACCAAGTCCGGCGACCAGGCGCGGCGCGCGGCGTCGCTGTTCGCGGCCAGGTACCGTGCGCGCAGGTTCCAGATCGACCAGGCGTCCCAATCGCCATGCGGGTTCGCTTCCCAGGTGCCGGCCATGATGCAGGTGGCCGCCAGCACGGCGGCGGGCAAGGCCAGGGCGAGTGCCAGGTTCAGGGGGAACGCTAGGGTGGAATCACTTGCCCGCGTGGCTCGCGGGCGGCGCACGTACAGCACGCCCAATGCGGCGACGGCCGCGAGTTCCAGGAGCAGGGGCAACAGAACGCTCCCCGGCAGAAGCAGGCGGCAGACGAAAAACAGGCAGGAAGCCGCGCCGATGCCGGTGGCGCTTCCGGCGCCGAAGAGGAGCAGGGCGGCCTCGGGCTTAGGAAGGCGTTCCCGCAGCCCGCTGAAGCAGAGCACCATCAGGCAGCCGAGCGCCAGCGCCGGAAGCAGCCACAGGGCGGCGATCACCGGGTTCCTTCCTTGCGGAACAACAGCACGCCGTTGCCGAAGTCGCGTTCCAGGCGGAGTCCATTGCGCCGGGCGAGGGCGGCGAAATCGGCGGGCCGCGTGAAGTTTCCCAGCACCCAGGCGGCGTTGGTGTCCAGGCGCACTAGCCGCGGCGCCAGCACGTAGCGCGCCGAACCGTACATGGCTTCAAACACGGTGCTGCCGGGAGACGTGTCCGTCAGGTAGCCCATCACCGCGCTTTCCGGGACGGCTGTGCGCACGCCTTCCAGGCGCGGGAACTGCTGCGCGATCAGGTATGGGTCGCGATACTGGCGCTGATAGAGGCTTTCGGACTCAAAGAACGAGGCACTACCCCCGAGTGCCAGCGCGGCGGCCAAGGCGAGGCCGGCGTACACACGGGCCGGATAGCTCGTGCGCGGCGGAGCGGGCCGCGCCGGGAGTTTAGTCCGAGCCATGAAAGATCCAGTCTACTCGATGTGCCCGGCGGCTAATCCCGCGAGCCTGCGGACGGTTTGCAGGGTGTCTGCTTCGGCGGGCGGCTTGTCCGGCCGAAAGCGCTTCACCCGCGCAAAACGCAGCGCCAGCCCGCTCGGATAGCGGTGGCTGATCTGCAGTTCACTGAAGGCTATCTCCACCAGCAGCTTGGGCTCCACGTAGACGGTGTAGGCGTCGCGGGCGATCTCGCTTTCGAGCAAGCGGGCGGTTTGCCAGGCCAGCATCTCATCGGTGAGACCTTTGAAGGTCTTCCCCAGCATGGCAAAGCCGCCTTTTTCGGTGTCGCGGGCGCCCAGGTGCAGGTTGCTGAGCCAGCCGCGGCGCCTTCCGTGTCCCCATTCCGCTGCCAGGATCACCAGGTCGAGCGTATGGGCTTTCTTGATCTTCAGCCAGCTTTGGCCGCGGGAGCCCGCGGCATAGGAGGCGCCCGGGGCTTTAGCCATGATGCCTTCGTGGCCGGCCTCGAGCGCCTGGCGCAGAAACTCAGCCGCACGACCGTGGTCCGCGGTCACCATGTATGGCACCAGGGCGGCCGGCGGCGCCAGTTCCTCCAGCGCCGCAAAGCGGCGCGCGTGCGCTTCGTCCATGAGAGATTGCCCGTCCAGGTACAGCAGGTCAAACCAGAACGTTGTCAGCGGCAGTTCCTGGCGCATGCGGTCCAGATCGAGCTTGCGGCCGAATCGCCGCGCAGTGACCTGAAAAGGCTGTGGGCGGCCTTCCGGCGTCAAACTGAGGGCCTCGCCGTCAAGAATAAGATCCCGGCCGGGCAGCGCCTGTACGGTCTCGACAAGCTCCGGCACGGCGCGAGTCACGTCATTCAGGCTGCGCGAAAACACGCGAACCTCCCCGGCGGCGCGGTGAACCTGGACGCGCGCGCCGTCGAACTTGAACTCCAAAGCGGCTTCGCCGAGACCGTCGAGCGCGGCATCCACGTCATCGGCGGTCTGCGCCAGCATGGGCTGTACGGGCCGGAACAGCTCGATCTGGAAGCGGGCAAGCCCGGCCGGGCCGGACTCAGCCAGCGCGCGGGCGACGCCGGCGATGTCGCCCGCCAGCATGACGGCGCGCCGGACTTGGTCCGCAGCGGCGCCGGACGCCTTGGCGACCGCTTCCAACATCAAGCCCTCGAGAGCCCCCTGGCGGATTTCGCCGAGCAGCAGGCCGGCAAGAAACTCCTGTTCGGGCTGGGTGGCGCGGGCCAGCAGCGCGTGCAGCAGGTCGCGCTTCTGCCTTTCCGAGCCCGGCCCAGCCGCCGCGGCGAGCTCACTCAACCTACGATCCACCTCGCGGATTTCCAGGCTGGCGTCCGCGGCCGGCGGTGCGGCGGCATCCCGCAGCGAAGCGTAGCCCACGCCGAGCCGTCCCTGGCGGGTCGATCCGCTGAGGAACGCCACGGCGGTCTCAACCTCGTCGGGATCGAGCCGCTGCAACAACGCGGCCAGCAGGCCGGCTTTTTCCAGGCGCCGGGAGGTCTCCGCGACGCGCCGGGAAGTTGCGACCACCTCCGCCAGCAGCATGGCGATCGGAGACCCTCAGCGCAGCTTCTTCAGCGCGACTTCTTTGAAGAACACCACGTCGTGCTCGCCGTGGTTTTGCAGACCCATGTAGCCCTGGCTCGGGCGGGGTCCGCGGAATGGCTCAAAGCTGAATTTTCGCGGTCCGACCGGTTGCCCCTCGGTGTAGTCCGTCACTTTGACACCGTTGACAAAGACTATGGTGCGCGGCCCGTCCAGCGTGATCTCCATGGTGTTCCATTCCGGGCCGGGTTTTCCGGGCCGGGCCATGGCCTTGGTGAGCGAGTAGAGCGTGCCGGTGGCATGGTAGTCCGTCTCGTTGGACTTCTCCGGCTCGTTATCGATCTGGACTTCGTAGCCGTAGTGCACCGGCATCCATTCCTCGCGCGGCTCGATCGGAATCCGAATGAAGACTCCGGAGTTGTCGTTGTGATCGCGCATGCGGAACACGACACGGATCATGCAGTCACCGGCCTTGCCTCCGGTCCACCACAGGAGTCCCATGCCGCCCTGCGTGCGAATCAGGCCATCTTCGACCACCATGGATCCTTTGCCCACGTGCTGCCAGCCGGTGAGATCCTTTCCATTGAAAAGCTGCTGCCAGTTGCTGGAAGCCGCGAACGCTGCGCGGAGTTGCGGCACAGCCGCCGTGAGGCACAAAAGCGAACGCCGATGCATACCGGTATCTCCCGAGGTAGTTTCCTGTTCTACTTTAGCCGATCGGCAAACAGGAGCGGCGAAAGGGCCTGCTCTAAAAGAGAAAGCCCCGGGCTGGGTTCCCGGGGCTTGCACTCAGAGGGCTGGCGATGGGAGGGGTCTCATCGCCAGGGATGCTGTCTGTATTGATCCCACTATACGAATTTCAGATCTGTTTGTCAAGTTTTATGCGGAAATTTTTTTGCCGCTTCATGCGGCCAGGATTTGGACCTCCAGCGGCTGGAGCGAGACCCGGAGGGTCCGCAGGGGACCGCTGCCGACGGAACCATCGATTTCGTAAACCGTGACCGGGCCGGTCTGCCGCACTGGGCTGGGCTGGGCAGGCAGCAGCTTGTTGCTATATAGCGCCTGCCAGGAAGCGCCCGGAACACTCATCTGCCCGTCCACGATCACCTCGAGTGACTGGCCCTGGTCCGTGCTTGTATTGGCTACCACCAGCACTTCCTCGTCGTTCAGTATGCGTGAGAATGCCAGTACGCCGGGCGAGAACGGGGAGATGCCGAAGGTCTGGCCGTCGCCTGAGACCGGCCGGAAGTAGAAGCGGCCATACCGCAGGGCAGGCCGGCGGGCACGCACCCCGGCGATGTTGTGTATGGCTTGGTAGAAGGGGTTTTGCGGATCGAAACCGGGTCCACCCCAGAGGGCTTCGCGCACGGCGGGATCGCTGCCCCGGCCATGCAGGCCCTGCTCGGTGCCGTAGTAGAGGCAGGGGATGCCCGGCAGGGAGAACAGGCAGCCGAGCGCCAGCGTCACCTGATCGTCATAGTGGTGTGGGTCGTTCGGATCCACGTAGCGCAGCCGTTCTTTCACGTCGTGATTGTCGAGGAAAGTCACGAAGTAGCGCGTGGCATCCCCGTGGGAGCTGAGCACGTTGCGCTCCACCTGCTTCCGGTGGTTGTACATGGTAGTGACGGCAGAGGGCGGGGCGAACCCCTTGGCGATGGGCTTGAGGGAGTTGTACAAGGGATAGTCCAGGGCCGCATCCACGCCCACCAGCTCGCTGGCATCGCCGGTGTTGCGGCCGATGAACCGGGCGATGTCGTCTTCGGCCTGCGCGTCAAAGACCTCCCCGAACGTGAAGAAGTTCTTCTTCCCGATGCTGAGGGCGAATTCCCGCATGGCGTTGCCGAACAGACGCGGCAGATCGCCCTTGAGATAACGCAGTGTGTCAATGCGGAAACCATCGATGTCGAAGCGGGCGATTACATACTGGTAGGCGCGAATGAGCACGCGCTGGAGATCCGGGTCGGCGGTAAGCATCTGTTTGAGGACGCTGAAATCGCCGATGGTATCGTCGCCGCCGCCCTGGGGATCTCCCTGACGCCGGAAAAAGCGGTTCTGTTGAAGCTCTGCGGGCCAGACCAGGGCATTGCGCGGCGCGTTGGGGATGGCTTCGATGACGGTGAAGTCCGGGCGGGCAGCGCCGGTTTCATCGCGCCAGAGCACCGGTTGCGGCATGCCATGATAGCTGGATTCGGCGCCCTGCCGGATTTGGCAGAAGACGTCGCCGGGGTCGCACTGATAGGCAAACGCATTGCCGGTGTGGTTGAGGACGATATCCAGGATGACGTAGAGGCCCTGCGCGTGCGCCGCGTCCACCAGCGCGCGGAGTTCCTCATCGGCCCGGGCGGGATCGTCAGCGAACCGCGGTTCGGCATGCAGGAAGTCGTGGATGCCATAGCCGTGGTAGGTGCTGGGGTCGAATGGAAAATTCCTCAGCACCGGGCTGAGCCAGATGGCGCCGGCGCCCAGTTGGCGGATATAGGTCAACTGCTGTTGCACGCCGGAGAACTTGCCTCCCTGGAAGCCGTAGAAATCCGGGTCATCGAACGGCGCGTGAACCGGAGGCGCCGCGGGGTTGTGGAAGCGATCCACCATGAGGAAGTAAATCCACTGGTCGCGCCAGTCCTCGGGGGACGGATGCGCACCGGATGATTTGGCGGCATTGATTACCGACTGCGCGTCGGGTGCCCAGACGGAAGTAGCCATCGTGTTCCTCCTGATTGCATGGTGCGGCGAGGAAGGGCGGCGTTGCAACTGCCTTGGCTTGGGGGCTACTGCCCCAAAATCTGGTAGCGGCGGCCCGGTTGGGTCTCGAATTCTACGATGTCCCCACTGCTTGTGACCGGCACGGGATTGTTACCTTCCAGAACCCGAACCTTGGGCCAGGGCTTGTGCAGCCGCGCAGGGCCTCCCTTCTCGCTAAACAGCGTCACCGGAGAGACGATGGCGTGGCCATCCCACGCGGCGGTCACCAGGAACGCCCCCACACTGCGTAGGCCGGCGAAACGCGCCGGTCCCAGGTTCTGCGTATTCGGGAACAGGCGGAGTGTGCCGGTGTAGCTCTGCAAGAGGCACTCGTTGACCACCGCGGGGAGCGAAAGGTTCTCGGTCCAGACACCCATACGCATCATAAAGTCGTAGTCGGTGGAGTCGCGGTAGCGGCCATCAATCTGGCGCACGCGGTCGTTGACGATGCCGTTGGGCAACTCGCAGTAGCGCACTTCCTGCTTGAACCAGGCGAGGTCCAACATCCCCAAACGGGCGCGAATGAGGGGCTGGTAGACCACGTCGTTGCCGCCTTCCAGGCGAACCGTCCGGGCGGTGCGGCGGGCGAGTTCCAGTCGCTCCTCGCCGCGGCCGAGGCCAACCTGCTCGCCGGGAAAGACGGGCGCGAGGGTGACCGGCACATTATAGACGTGCTCGGCCGGGCCGTCGGCCACGTCCGTCCAGACCTCGCCATAAGGACCCTGGACCACCGGATATGGCGCGAGGTTCGCCCGCAAGTGTGTCCAGGTTTCGCGCTCACCGGCGTCGGTGTCGAGCAGGCGCGAGGCTTCGATCACGGCGTCGAGGACGAACTCGGTTAGCGCCAGGTCCATGATGCAATCGCGGTTCAGGCAGAAATCTACGGTGAAGCCCCAGTTTTCCGGCGAAACCGAAGGGATGATGTGATACTTGCCGTCGCCGCCTAGGGTGACGTAAGCGGCCAGGAAGCGCGCCGCGGCGCGCAGCGGGGGATAGACGCGCTTCAGCAAGCCGCGGTCGAGGGTGTACAGGTAATGCCACCACAAGCTTTGGACCACCCAGGGAGTCTCGCAGACTTCATAACCCCAGGGCGGGGCGGGATAGGGCACCACCTGGCTCGGCGCCGGATAAGCGGAGTGCGGGAAGAATGCGCCCGGCTCGCCGAATTTCTCGCGGGCGAAAGCCTCGGCCATGGGAAGCAGGCTTTCCACCAGGTCCACGTAGGGCAGATGCTGGTCGGCATGGTTGCTCGAGAACACGCCCCAGAAGACCTGCTGGGTGTTGTAGTTCATGTGATAGTCGCCATGCCAGGCCGTGCCGATCTGGCCGGTGCTCCAGTTGCCGAACAGCCCGGGGGAGATCTTGCCTTCGCGCAGGCAGCAGGCCAGCCAGTACTGGTTGTGATACCAGAGGCGTTCCAGATCCTGGTCCTCCAAAGCCACCGCGGAGCGGGACCAGAAAGTGCGCCACCAGGTTTCACTTTCGCCCTGAAGCTTGCCTGCGTCGAGGGTGGTCCGGCGCCGGACTTCGTCGCGAGCATGCGCGGTGGGGTCCGGATGGTCGCGTGTGGTGTAGAGGGCCAGGTCCAGGCGCAGGGGCTGGAGCTCCCGGGTAGCCTGAAGAAACACGCGCCGGTCCTCGGTGGAGACCGCGAAGGATCCGTGCACGTGAGCCCACAGGGCTACTTCGCGATCCTTCGGGGAAGGCTGCGCGTCCGGACGGGCCGGGAAGTGCTGGCGCCAGCCGAAATCGGCGCCGGATGCGCTGCCGGCTTCCAGCCGCGGCGGCGGCAGCGGGGCTTCCTTGCTGAAATGCGCGTAGTAGGCGACAGAGGCAATGGGCGCGGGACCGTCGCTCCACACGCAGAGGTGGCCGGCGTTCGCATGCACGAAGCAGTAAAGGCTCAGCCGGCGATGCGCTCCGCGCAGATCATCCTGTTCCAGCTCCAGCCGGTAGAGTCCGTTGGAAGGGTCCAGGGTCTGACGCACAATCCGCAACTTGCGCGCATCCCAATGGATCCAGACGGTGCCGCAAGGCCAGGGACGCGGCCAGGGTTTCCGGTACGAAGAGGTAACCTTTTCGGTGTACTCTCGCAGGAAGTCGATTTCGCTCTCGAGAAAAATCATATCAGGCCGGCCGCGACGCCGGGCTTCCTCGCCCGCCCTCTTCCACATGTCCAGCAGCTCGGGAAACGGCAGGACGTGCTGCCAGTGGTCCTCGCTGACACGGATGTCCCAGGCGTCTTCCTTGCCGATATGCAGGCCCAGAGCATCGGGCCGCACGATCACCGAGACGCCGATATCTCCGTTGCCGAGCAGCATGCTTTCGAAAAAGTTCGGAGTGGGAAGCAAGCGCCGGATCGCGTGCTTGCGGGCGAGAGCGAATCCGTCAGGCGGAGCGTCGGGCGCGGCCGCGGGCAGGGGCGCGCCGGTCACGGCCGCAGCCGCGGCCAGAAAACGGCGTCGGGAAGTTTTCATGAGTCCGCACTCAAGTGCTACTATACACGCAGTCGCTATGCGGCACAGGAGTCTGCTTCTGGCCCTTGGCGCCACCCTCTGTTTCAGGCTGGCGTGCACCGCTGCCGACCAGGACCGCCTGGCCTGGTTTCGCGAGGCCAAGTTCGGCATGTTCATTCATTGGGGGCCTTATTCGCTGGCCAGCGTCGAAGCCTCCTGGCCCATCATGCGGCCTTCCGCGCGGTTTCCCATCAGCGAAAGCGAGTATCGTCTGCTGCCCTCGCGCTTCAACCCCGTGCGCTTCGATGCGGACGCGCTCGTGCGGCTGGCGAAGGCGGCCGGGCAGCGCTACATGGTATTCACCAGCAAGCATCACGACGGCTTTTGCATGTTCGACTCGGCCTTCACGGACTACAAGATCACCAGTACGCCCTACAAGAAGGACATTGCGGCCCAGTTGGCGGAGGCCTGCCGCCGGGCGAACATTCCGTTGGGGTTTTATTATTCCCCGCCGGACATGCATCATCCGGGATATCGGGACACGCGCAAACCCGCGTCGGAAAATTGGGAGGGCGAGCCCACACGGCCCGAGTGGCCGCTCTACCTGGATTACATGGAACTGCAAGTCCGCGAGCTCCTGGGGCGGTACGGCCCCGTGGCGATCCTGTGGTTCGACGGCTTGAGCCATCAGGAAAAGTACGATGGCTACCGCTTCCTGAAACTCATTCATGAGATGTCGCCGGCCACGCTGGTGAACAACCGCATCGGCCTCGAGGCAGACTACGAGACCCCCGAACAGTTCGTGCCGGCGCGCATTCCGGTGCAGGGAGTGCGCATCAGCGGGACGGAGCCTGTCGCGCGGGAGGCGCTGCCCGCGGGCGTGCCCAGGCCGGAAGAGTTCCGCCCCTGGGAAACCTGCATGACGATCAACGGAACCTGGGCGTACAACCAGAACGACCGGAACTTCAAGAGCGCCGCCACGCTAATCCGCACGCTGGTAGAGGTGGCCAGCAAAGGCGGGAATCTTCTGCTGAACGTCGGACCGCGGCCCGACGGAAACATTCAGCCGGAGTTCGAGGAGCGGCTGCTCGCGATCGGCAAGTGGCTCAGGGTTAATGGCGAATCGATCTACGGCAGCACTTACGGGCCTTGGCAGGCTCTCCCCTTCGGCAGGACCACGGCCAAGGGAAAAACGATCTACCTGCACGTTTTCGATTGGCCGGCTGGCGGCAAGCTCGAGATTCCGGCCGCCCGTGAACGGGTGCGCGCGGTGCGGCTGCTGGCCGGAGCACAACCGCTCCCTTTCCGGCAGCACGGAGACGAACTGGCCATCGATGGGCCCGCCGCGGCTCCGGACGCCCCTGTCAGCGTAATCGCGATTGAGACTCGCTGAGCGGCGCGAGGACATACAATGGCGCCTATGAATGGGTTGTGGGCGGGTCTGCTGCTCATCCTCGCCGGCGGCGCGATGCAGGGCAGTTTCACCATCCCGCAGAAGTTTCTGCGCGGCTGGCCGTGGGAAATGAGCTGGCTGCTATATTCCATCGCGGGCATGGTGGTGTTCCCCTGGCTGCTGGTCGCGGGCGTGGTTCCCCAGCCGCTGACCGTGTATGCGCACGTGGGTTTTGCCCCGCTGGCTCTGGCGGCGCTGTTCGGCGCGGGCTGGGGCATTGGCTCGGTGCTGTTCGGGCTGGGCGTAGCCAGGGTGGGCACCGCCTTGGGATTCGCGGTGATCATCTCCCTGACAGCCGCAGTCGGGGCGCTGGTGCCGCTGGTGGTGCTGCATCCCGAGCAGGTCTGGACCCGGCGCGGGGCGCTGGTGGGCCTGGGCCTGGCGATCGTGATCGTGGGCGTGGTGCTGTGCTCGCGCGCGGGCGCGCTTAAAGAAGCGGCCCTGGGGCAGCAGAAGAGCGGCCGCCTGGCGCGCGGACTGGCCATTTGTATTGCTTCTGGGGTCACCTCTCCGATGATGAATTTCAGCCTGGCCTTCGGCAGCCCCATCTCGGCCGAAGCGGCACGCATGGGCGCGAATCCAGCCAACGCCTCGATCGCCATCCTGGCCGTGGCCATCTCGTCCGGATTCTTTCTCAACGCTGGATACTGCGTCTACCTGTTGCGGAAGAACCGTTCCTGGAAAGGGCTGACCGGCGGTGGTATCGCGCGCACCGTGCTGATGGGCTTTCTGTGGATGTTCGGCATGTTCTTTTACGGCTTGGGGGCGACGCGCCTGGGATCGCTGGGCGAAGTGCTGGGCTGGCCCCTGTTCATGACAGTGATCGTGCTGGTGGCGAACCTATGGGGCATGGCCACCGGGGAATGGCGCGGCGCGGGAGCGGCGGCGTACCGCTACCTCGCCGCGGGGAACGCGGTGATGATCGCGGCGATCGCGGTGATCGCCATTGGCACGCGGAGTTGACATGACGTTGTGGCGCGGAGTTTCGGTGGCGGCGCTCGCGGGCGCTGCGGCGTTCGGGCAGATCCGCCTGGTGGAAGGCGGAAAGTCCTCGTATTCGATCGTGGTCGGGCGGGATGCCTCGCCCTCGGAACGGCGTGGGGCGGCGGAACTGCAGCGCTACGTGGAAGAAATGTCCGGGGCGCGCCTGCCCGTGGTGAGCGGCGATCAAAGCCCGCGCGGGCCCCTGGTGCTCGTAGGCAACAGCCGGGCGCTCGAGCGCGCCGGAGTGCGGATTCCCCTCGACACCCTCGGGCCCGAAGGCTTTGCGCTGAAGACCGCCGGAGAGAACCTGGTGATCGCCGGCGGGCGGCAGCGCGGCACCATGTACGGCGTCTACACGCTGCTGGACAAGCTGGGATGCCGGTGGTTCACGCCGGAAGTGAGCCGGATCCCGAAACAGCGGACCATCACGGTAGGGCCGCTGGACGAAATCCAGAAGCCGGCGTTTGAATATCGCGAGCCGTATTTCACGGAGGCGCTGGACAAGGATTGGGCCGCGCGCAACCGGACCAACGGCAATTTCCAGCACCTGGACGAATCCACCGGCGGCAAGCTGCAATACTACCCGTTCGTACACTCCTTCTACCAGATGATTCCACCCGAGAAGTATTTCCGCGATCATCCGGAGTACTTCTCACTGATCGACGGCAAGCGCCGCACGGACCGCGCGCAGCTCTGCCTCACCAACCCGGAACTGCTGCGGGTGGCCGTTGCCAACGTACTGGAGTGGATCCGGCAGCACCCGGAGGCGACGATCTATTCGGTTTCGCAGAACGATTGGGAGGGCTGGTGCGAGTGCGACAACTGCCGCCGCGTGGAGCAGGAAGAAGGCGGCCAGCATTCCGGACCGTTGCTGCGCTTCGTCAATGCGCTGGCCGCGGAGGTCGGGAAGCAGTATCCGGACAAACTGATCGATACGCTGGCCTATTGGTACACCGAAAATCCCCCGCTGCACGTGCGTCCGCGGCCCAACGTCCGCATCCGCCTGTGCCCCATCGGCGTGTGCGACGCGCATCCCTATGAAAAGTGCCCGCGCAGCGCCTATTTCATGCGCAACCTGGAAGCCTGGTCGAAGATCACCAGCCAGCTCTACATTTGGCATTACAACACGAACTTTTCGCATTACCTGTCGCCGTTTCCGGATTTCGACGAACTGGCGGCGGACCTGCCGATGTACCGGCATCACGGCGTGGTGGGCGTGTTTCTGGAAGGCGCCTACCCGCGGGGCGGCGGGGGCGAGGCTGCGGAACTGCGCTCGTACGTGATGGCGCGGCAGTTGTGGGACACGCGAACGGATGTGAAGCAGGCGGTGGACGAGTTCCTGGACGGCGTCTATGGGCACGCGGCGCCGGCCATGCGCGCGTACTTCGAGCTGCTCGAGCGGCAGGTGCGGTTCCCGCCGGAAGGCCGGGGAATGCACATCTGGATCAACCCGGTTCCGGACTATTCGGACGAGTTCCTGCGCGAGGCGCGGGCGTTGTTCCGGCGGGCCGAAACAGCCGCCGGTGACGATGCCGTGCGCCGGCGGGTAGAGAAGGCGCGCCTCTCCATCGACTACCTGGAACTGCTCCGGGCCAAACGCTTTGCCGTGCGTGGAGAGGCTTACGCGCCGGCCGATTTGGCCGGTCTCACGGAGCGTTTTCGGAAGTTTCTGGATCGCGTCCGCGGCTTTGGGATTACCAGCATCCACGAGGGGCGGGAGCTGCACGCCGACGAAGAGGAGTTCGCGGCGCGCATGAAATCCTACCGGCTGGTCACCCTGGAAAGCGATGCCTGGCGGGTGGACGTGGCGCCGGAATTGAGCGGCCGCGTGATCCGCATGATCGACCGCAAGACGGGGCGGGACGCGCTGCGGCGTGTGGACCCGGGAGAGCGGGACTATCCCGACCAGGGCGGCTTGGCCGCGTTTGTCTACCCGGACTACCACGCCCGCGCCTGGACTGCGGAATGGAGTGTGGAAGGCACGCCGGCGAAAGACCAGGTCACGCTGGCCGGGCGGACTGCCAATGGCCTGGTGCTGCAACGGCGAATCGAGCTTCGCGCCGGCGGAGTGCACACCGAGACCGTGCTCGAAAACCGCGGGGATGCGGCCCTGGAAGCGGCGCTGCAATCGCGGGTGGAATGGGATCCGGGGAATATCGACGCGGCTGCGGTGTCCTTCCAGCGGCAGGATGGCAGTGCCGCTGACCGGAAGCTGATCCAGCCGGATCAACCGCCAACCGGATCGGAAACCTGGCAGGACGGCCAGCGCCCTGCTGGCGAGTGGAGGGTGGCGGGATGGTGGAACCGCTTTCCACAGGCGCAGGTGGAACGGACACTCGTGAGTTGGACGGCCAAGGGCGATGCGCGGGTCATCTTCGGGTTGTGGTCGCCGGTCAGGCGTCTGGCGCCCGGAGAGACGCTTCGCCTGGAGGCTGACTACGGGAAGTAGAGTCCGTACGGCCGAAGCGGATATATGATTGCGGAATGACCCGACGCGAGATCCTGCTTTCCAGCGCCTCCGGCATGCTTGCCCAAAACGCTGTGGGCGCGGCGGGGCGCGCCCCTGTGGTGAACGGCGCGGAGCACGCATGGACGGTGCACGATCCGCGCTTTCCCATCCAGCCGCGGCTGGCCGTGTGCCCCAACAACCTGCCAGACTACGACTACTCCGCGGAGTATCTGCTCTCGGAGATGCACACCTGGCGCGTGGATCACGTGGTGATTTCCCATGTGTGCTACTACGGCCGGGACAATTCGTACCCCAGCTACTGCGTGAAGAAATATCCCGGCAAATTCGCTGCTATCGGGCTGCTGGTGGGCCACCGGCTGTACTCGCCCTCCGACCCGGAAAATGCCGGGAGGCTGGAGCGCCTGATCCGGGAGGACGGGCTGGTAGGTCTCCGGCTCAGCCCGATTTACAATCGCGAAGTGGTGTGGTTGAACGACCCGGTTTGCTATCCTCTCTGGAAGAAGGCCGGGGAACTCGGGGCGGTCTTCAATATTTTCCTGGCGCCGCACCAGGTCGGGCAGGTGGGCGACATGGCGCGCCGCTTCCCCGGCGTCAACGTGGTGATCGATCACATGGCCATGATCGATATCACGGCGCCCGATGAGGACGGATTCGGACCGTTGCTGGACCTGGCGAAGTACCCCAACGTCTACGTGAGGACATCGCTGCACAACCCGTCCAAAACCAAGCAGCCGCCGTTTCGCGACGTCTGGCCGTTTCTGCGGCGGCTCTACGACCGGTTTGGCCCGCGGCGCCTGGTGTGGGCGAATTTCTTCGAACTGCTGATCATGAAGGAACTCATCCCCTTCTTCAGTGCCGAAGACAAAGAATGGATCCTGGGCCGGACCGCGCACCGGCTCTACCGCTTCCCCGCGAGTTAAGCCTGCGCGGTCAGCGTTCGATTACCACGACTTCGTACTCCTGGAGCCTCGGCACCACGAATCGCACTTCGCCCGGGGCGGCCTGCGCTTTGAGCTCGCCGGGCGCCATCAGGGTGTGGATCCTCTTCACCGGCCGGGTGGTACGCAGGGAGATGTGCAGGTTTTCGAGCGGAACCACCCGCTGGATCGGGCGGGTCATCTCCCCGGTGGAATTGATCAGGTGCAACAGCAGGCGGCTGCCGTTTTGCTGCGAGCGGAGGACGACTTCGAGCGAGGACGGCGCGCCTTCGATCCGCACGGCAGAGGGCGCCTGGCGCGCGAGCGCATTGCGGACGATTCCCAGATGTTCGGCCAGGTGGAACTCAGAGATGGTGGCGCCCAGATCCCCCGGGGCGTAGATGACCTCTCCTTTGCCATAGCGGTGCGCCAGCAGGGCCGGATCGCTCGATGCTGCGGGAATTCCGTCGTAGCGGCCGCCCAGAGGTTGCGCAAACTGGATCAGTGTATCGGAACCATCAGGGCGGACGCGGACGTGGTAGATCGTGGCCGGGAGGAGTTCATGTTCCAGTCCCTGGAGCAGCCCGCCGTGCGACTGCGGGCGCATGTAGTCCCACCGCATGGGCCCGGCCATCTCCCGGGTGGCGTGCGCCCCCAGCACATCGGCCAGCGAGAAATCTTGCCTACGCGTGCCCGTTTCGTCATATAGGGAGGTCTCGAAGGTGGCGAACAGGCTTCCGCCGTTGCGCACATACTCGCGCAGGCGCTCCGCTGACCTTGTGCTCATGCAGGCGACGTTGGGCAGGAAGATGGCTTTGTAGCGGCCCAGGTTCTCCTGCTCCAGGCTGGTATCGTCCAGAACGTCGAAGGGAGTCTGTGCGCGCCAGATGGCGTCCGTGATGCCGCTAAAGGCGGCTTCCAGATCGCCCACGCGGCTTTGCGCGGCCACGTGCTGGGCATCCATCAGGATGGCGTCGGAGCCCTGGTAGAAGTTGGCGGTCGTATCCGACCAGACCACCGCAGCGGTAGCTTCCGACCGGGTGCCTTCGTAGTATTGCTTGTGCTCCGCCAGGAAGCGATTCATCTCCGCGATGGCGCGCATCTCCGGGAGCACGAACTCCGAAGGCGACATGCCGAACCAGACGCTAGCGGCGTTGGCGATAGTGCCGGCGTAGAGCAGGCGCAGTTCCGCCGCGGGCAGCACGGAAAAGGCCCACGGCTTCTGGCTGGAGGCGGAAAAAATCACCCGTGGCTTGCCGCCCGCCTGGGTTTCGAGCAAGCGCGCGGTGACGCCGGGCTTCCAGACGGGAATACGCGTCAGGTCGCCGCCTAGGAACCCGCCTTCACTGCCGAGGATATCCTGCTCACCAATCAACCGCCGGTTGAGGCGCGCGGTGGCCCAATTGCCGCCGCGCACGCCGCCGTTCATGTAAAAGGCGATCTCCGGGTTGATGGATTTGATCACCTGCCGCGAGTCCCGCAAAAAGTCGTTCATGCTGCGGACCTGAAACTCCAGCAGCTTTTGGAACGCCTCGCCGCGATGCACCTTCTTGGAGGGCATCTCGCCGCCGTACAGCTTCCGGTATTTCTCGCGGCAGTAGCGGCAGTAGCAGGTGTCCGGGAAAAAGATCGGGCCGTCGTAGAAGATGCCGTCGATGGGATAGGCACACAGGTCGCGGAGCACCTGGAAGACCCACTCGCGCCACGGGCCGTTGATACAAAAGCTCGTGCCGGTCGAGTAGACGTCGTCAATGGGGCGGCCGTCCTCGCGCACCTGCCGCCAGTCCGGGTGCTGCTCTCCGAACTTCTTGTGGTACCAGTGAACGTTGAAGTAGATCATCACCCGGATGCCGCGCCTGTGGGCTTCCGGAACATACGCGCCCAGGAAATCCTCGTTCTGGCGCCCGGCCACCTTGGACCGGAAAAAGAATCCCTGGTCATCCAGGCCGGCCGGCATGTTCATGATGTCCAGGTGCTCGGCGTTATAGAACTGTGCGGCTTTCTCGGCGGCCAGTTTGGCAGCCGGTTCGTACGTGATCTGGCCGAACGAAGTGCCCAGGTCCAGGATGCGAAGCGGTTCCTGTTCCCACCAGTGCTGCTGGGCGTCCAGGCAATGCGGGGCTAGGAGGAATATGAAAAGCCAGGAAATGTGTTTCACGGTCGGGTTCCCCATGACAGATCTACAATACCGGTGGAATGCTGATCAGGTCTGTGCGCGTTCGTCCGTTCTCCGTTACGCGCGACAGGCAGTACACGCTGCCATCCCTGCCGGTGGCGATGGAGTTGACGTAAGCCGGGCGGTCCCCATTGGCGAAAAAGATGGCCCCGTGATCGCGATAGACGCCGCCGGGGATATCCCACGTGACCAGGTGCAGATCCTCCAGCCCTTTCGCCTCGCCCTTGGCGGTGGAGCTTTTTCCAGCCACGCGCTTGCCATCCACGTAAATCGGTCCTCCGGTGAGGTAGTAAATGGTGCGGCGGTCGGGACCCAGCGTAAAGCCCAGATAGCCGTAGCTGAATTCATCGAACATCCCGCTGCGTTTGGAGGGTTCCGAAGTGATGCGGTCCAGCACCTCCACCCGGGGTGCTGCCGGGTCGAAGCGGAACAGATACCCGGAGTTGCCGTGGACGGCGTAGATCCTGCGCTCCGGCGCGTACCAGAACGCCTGCCGCCAGTTGTAGCCCATATGGCCGGGCGAGGTGGGATCATACTGGCCGAAGTAGTCTTTGCGTAAGTCTTCTCCCGGTACGGTCTCGATGGCATCCCGGTCCAGGCGGTAGCGCAGAATATCGCCGTCCCCGTTGCTGAAGTACACGGAACCATCCTCGGGATTCACCACCAGCGACCGGCACAGCGTGCGGTACGTGGGCCCCTTGCCGTCCTCGCCTTGCTTCGAGATCAGGCCGAGGTTCTTCAGTTCCTTGGCGGCCAGGTCATAGCGCAGGAAGTATCCGCTGGGCCACGTGATGGCGTACAGGCGGCCGCGCTGCGGGTCCATGGTCATGGTGATGATGCCTTGGTGGAAAGGCGCCGTGACCAGGTTTTCGAACTGCCCGGTGCGCATGTCATACGACAGGAAGTGGCCGCCGGGATAAGGCTGGTAGCCGGCAGGCGGAATCCCCGGCTTCTCCATGCCGTCAATGATGCTGTAGTAGCCGATGTGCGTGGCAAAGTACAGTTTGCCGTTGTGCTCGACGAAGTTGACGTGCGATTTGCCCTGCGAAACGACCTTCCTCCCTTTCTCCCCGCACGCTTCGGTGAGATCGCCCAAATGCGTGATTTTCTGCGTGGCCGGGTCGAACGAAAACATCTGAGCCGCGACGTCGTACTTTTCTGAAGACAGGACGTAGTAAATCTTGCCGTCGCTGGCGGGGGAGATGGCGTTGTAAGTGTCGTGGGCATCTGAGAAGCCGGAGTTCCAGATGCGGGCCTGCAGCCGGCCGCTGCCGGAAGGCGCTGGCGCCTGCGTCTGCTGCGCCTGCCGGCACCCGGCCGCGGCGAGCAACCACACAAAAAGGGAAAGAAATGTTAGATGACGCATATTGGCCTCGTGGGTCTGAATCTATTTTATGGTAGTGCGCGGCTGGACGCATTGCTATCCTGAGGAGTGATGGCAGATTCTCATGTCCAGGCGGCGGGACAGTGCACGCACGCCGAGATCTGGCAGCAGCCTGAGATATGGCCGGACACGGTACGGCGGGTGCGTGTGCGCCCTCCGCTCTCGTCCCCCGGGCCAGTGATACTCACCGGCGCGGGGACCTCCGCGTACGCGGCGCAAGCCGTGGAAGCCGCGTGGCCGGGCGCCCGTGCGGTCGCCTCCACGGAGCTTTTCCTGGACTTTCGCCAGTACCTGCATGACCGCGGACTGGTGGTTTCCTTCGCCCGGTCCGGGGACAGCCCGGAAAGCATGGCGGTGGTGAACAAGATCCGCCAGGCGCTGCCCGGAGTGCGGCATCTCGCCGTGACGTGCAATGCGGAAGGCAAACTGGCGCAAGCCGCGGGGGTCGAGGCCATTGTGCTGGATGCGCGCACCAACGACCGGAGCCTGGCCATGACCAGTTCGTTCTCCAACCTGGTGCTGGCGGGGTTGACCCTGGCGCGCCGGGACGAAACGGAGGCGGCCGTTCCTGCCATGAGCCGCGCGGTCGCCGAAGCGTTGCCGCGGCTGGAGCAGGCTGCGCGGGCGCTGGCGGAAAAGCCGCCCCGGCGCGCTGTAGCGCTGGCCTCCTGGCCGCTATTCGGCGCCGCGCGGGAGGCGCGCCTGAAGATCCTGGAGATGACCGCCGGACGGGTGGCCGCCATGGCCGAAACCTTCCTCGGCTTGCGGCACGGCCCCATGAGTTTCCTGGAACCGGACACCCTGGTGCTCTGCTTCGTGTCTTCCGATCCGCGCCGCCGGCGCTACGAACTCGACCTGGTGTCGGAGTTGCGGGCCAAGGGGTTGGGACGCCTGGTAGCATTAGCTCCGGCGGAGATCGGGTGTGCAGTGTTTGACGAACTGATCTCTACCGAGGCTTCTGCGCTGGCGGACGAACTGCGGACTCCGGCGGAAATCGTGTTCGGACAACTGCTGGCCTATTACCTGAGCCTCCGGCTGGGGCTCGATCCGGACCGCCCCAGCCCGGCGGGAATCATCAACCGCGTGGTGGCCGGCGTGCGCATCTATGAGGATTAAGCAGAGATGAGTCAAACGCTTTCCGGCGCGGCCGTGGTGGCGCACGGCGGCGGCCCCACTCAGGTGATCAATGCCAGCCTGGCCGGCGTCATCGAGGAACGGCGGCGGTGCCCGGAGATCACGGCCCTCTACGGCGCCAGGCACGGAATCGTGGGCGTGCTCGCGGACGATTTCCTGGATCTGGACCAGCAGGATGCGGAGTTGGTGGCGCGCATTGCACGCACGCCCGGCTCGGCGCTGGGCTCCTGCCGCCGCAAGGTGACCTCCGCCGACTTTGAGCGCATTCTGGCCGTGTTTCGCGCGCACAACGTGCGCTATTTCTTCTACAACGGCGGCAACGATTCGATGGACACGGCTCTGCGCATGGCGCGCCTGGCCGCGGAAACCGGATATGAGCTGCGGGTGATCGGCATCCCCAAGACCATCGACAATGACCTGGCGGAGACGGATCACTGCCCGGGCTACGGCTCGGCGGCGCGCTTTATCGCCTGCGCGCTCCGCGATATCGGCGCGGATATCCGGGAACTGCCTGCCCGTGTGACCGTGGTGGAAGTGATGGGCCGGAACGCGGGCTGGCTGGTGGCGGCCACTGCACTGGCCCGCCAGGAGGCCGAGGACGCGCCGCACCTGATTTATGTGCCCGAGCACCCCATCAGCGCGGAGCAGTTTCTGGCTGACGTGGATGCGGTCTACCGGCGCCTGGGGCAGGCCGTGATCGCGGTCTGCGAAGGCCAGACGGACGACAAGGGCGAGCCTTTTGGGGCCGACATGGTGGCGGCGGACGGTTTCCAGCATCGCCTGACCGGCAACCTGGCCCATGTGCTGGCGCAACTCATCAACAAGCGCCTGAAACTGCGTGCGCGCAGCGAAAAGCCGGGCTTGTTGGGGCGCTCCAGCATGGCCTTCCTTTCGGAGACCGACTACCAGGAAGCGCTGATGTGCGGCCGGGAAGCGGTGCGCGCCGCCGTGGCCGGATTCACCGATGTGATGGTCACCCTGGTACGGGAGCCCGGCGAGTCTTACCGGGCGGCGACCGGCCTGGCGCCGCTCGAAAAGGTGGCGAATGCCGAACGCCGGCTGCCCCTCGGGTGGGTTCACCCAAGCGGCCACGACGTCATGCCCGAATTCCTGGGCTACGCGGCCCCCCTGGCGGGCGAGATCCAGCCGCGGCCCCGCTTACGGCAAGTGTCTGTGCCTGCGAGCCTCGCTACACCTTGATGCCCAGCAGGCGCGCGGCGTTGCCGTGATAGACCTTCTTCAAAATCCCTTCCGCCAGTCCCAGGCCATAGATCCGCCAGCGGCCCTGCGGTGGGATGCGCGCCGGAGCGTAGTCGAAGTATTCGTCCTCGGTCTCCAGGAAGCGGTAGTAGATCTCATACAGCAGGTCGCCGTAGACCTGTTGTGGATACGCGTCGCCGTGCGGCACGGCATCCGTGCCGAACAGAATCCGGTCCTGGTACTTGTCGAAGAACTTGCGCGCGGCGCGCGGCTGGCGGCCTAACTCCCCGATGCGCGCGCCGATCTCCACGCTCATGTTCGGATACTTGTCCATGAGTTCCGAAACGTAGCGCAAATCCTCGGCGTCGGCTACGTGCAGCGCGATGAACTGGGTCTTGGGGTGGCGGCCGATCACCCGCGCGCGCGCCTCCTGTAACTCGCGGTTGCTGGGAAAATCCTTGCCGTAGAAGGACCAGTCGGGATGCGCGTGGAGTTCCTCGTAGCGCTCGTTGTACCGGTCGATGGGTAGGAAGAAGGCTTCCGGGTCGGAGGTGTGAATGGCCACCGGCATGTTCAAGGCTGCGGCGGCTTCCCACATGGGGTCGAACCTCGGGTCGTCCACCTTCACCAGTTTGCCCTCTGGCCCGCCGTCCCGCAGATACAGGCCCAGGGTTTTGAGCACTTTGATCCCCTTGGCGCCGGCCTGGTGGGCCTTCTGAATCTCTTCCGCCTGAAACTGCGCGTAGTTCGGCTCGGAGGCTCTGCTCCACCAGGGCTCCGTGAAGACCAGAAAGCGGTCCGGGTGGGGCGTCTGCCAGTGAGCCACGGTTTCCTTCAGCCCGTCGCCGCACCCCCCGGTCAGGTCCACCAGGGTCCGGATGTTCTTGCGGTCCATGACCGCCAGGATCTCCTCCACGCTGCCGTTGTGCTTCACCTTCTGGTCCTTGGGATTGACAAAGGTGAGGTGCGTGTGAATGTCGATCACCGGGAACCGCGCGCGCGGAACCTTGCTCTCCGCCGCGTGCAGCATGCTCTTCGGCTCGTATTGCTCGAGGGGCAGGCCCGGCTGGGCGCCGGCCGGCCGGCTTTCCGCCTCTTTAGAGGCCGGGCGGGAACAGCCCGTGCCAAGTGCCGCTGCCGCCACACCGCTAACGCCGGCCAGCCAGTCTCTGCGCTTCCATCTCATGATGTATGTCTCCCTGAAGCGATCGCGAATTCAAGATCAGATTATCACCATCGCGCTAGGCGGGACCGCACGAGCGAAGCGGTCTCGGCAGGGTTTGGAATCCGCAGCACTTCGAAACCGGCGGCGCGCCCGCTTGCCATGCCGGCCTCGGAGTCCTCCACCACCAGCGCCGAGGTCACGCCCAGCCGCGCGGCGGCTAACAGGTAAGGCTCTGGCGCCGGCTTGTGGCGGGCCACATCTTCTCCGCACACCACCGTGCCAAGCAGTTCGTAAATCCCGGCGCGCACGAGCATGGGCTCCACTTCGCCGCGCGCGCTTGAAGATACCACCGCCAGGCGGTAGTCCCCGGCGAGCGATCGCATCAGGTCCGCAAGCCCATCCGCAAAAGGCGGGGCTTCGGCCATGCGCTTCCGGAAGCACTCCTGCTTCCGGGGATATTGCGCCCAGAGCTTCTCCGCATCCGCCGGGGGATCGGCCGCGCGGGCGAAAATGTCCATCATGACGCGGTCCGCGACCCCGATGCACTCGGCTGCATAGGTGGCCCAATCCAGCTTCACGCCGAAGGGAGTCAGCACTTCCGACCAGCAAATGAAGTGCACGGGTTCGCTGTCCAGCAACACACCGTCAAAATCGAAGAGAACGGCTTCCGGGCGGGGCATCGGCCGAGCGTCGTTCTTTCAGCCTAACACCGTGATAAGATCGGCGCCATGCGGTCGACTCTCTCCCGCCGGGAACTCTTGCATTCCTTCGCCGGCCTCGTGGCCGGAGGCCCTCTCGTCCAGGCGCTGCGCGCGGCGCCCGCCTCCGTCCGGAACATGCGGTTCACCCGCTATGAAATCATGCCCACGCGCGTGCCGTTCGCCGAGCGGGTCCGCGATGCCTTTATCGAAAGCTACAAGCTCCAGGGCAGGTTCCAGACCGACTACGATCCCGTATTCGTTCGCCTGCAAACCGACGAAGGGCTCGCGGGCATCGGCGAGGCGCTGGTGGGCGCGCGGCAGATCGAGACCATTCTGAAACGCATGATCGGCCGCTCCCCCTGGGAATTCCTCCAGGACGACAGCATCCAGGGCGCCCTCATGGCCGTCTACGACGTGCTGGGCCAAGCCACGGGGATGCCCATCTGCCGGCTGCTCTCGCCCGCTCCCCGCCCGCGCATCATCCAGACCTGGTGGAGCCACTGCTTCCCGCCCAAGCTGATGGCTTCCGAGGCCAAACTGGGCGCCAGCCTCGGCTACCGCGTGCACAAGGTGAAGGCGCGCCCCTATCAGGACCCCCTCGAACAGGCCGCCGCCATCTGCGAGGTGGTGCCGCCTGACTTCCGCGTGTGGGCCGATGCAAACTCCTCCTGGGAGTCCCCGGGCCGCGCCATGCACTTCATTCAAAAACTGGCGGAGCATCATAACTATTTCGCCGCCGAGTCTCCCATCCGTTACCGCGACGTCGAGGGTTTCCGGGCCATGAAGGGCAAGTCTCCGCTGCTGCTGGCCGATCACATGGGCGCGGAGCCCATGGTCTTTGTCCAGGAAGGGCTGCTCCAGGCCTTCGTGATTGGCGGTCCGCTGGGCAAGACCATGGCCCAGCGCGCGCTGATGGCCGAAGTGACCGGCATCCCGCTGTGGGTGGAGTACGGCATCGAGAGCGGCATCTCCCAGGTATTCCAGGCGCACCAGTCGGCGGCATATCCCGGCATCGAGTACACCATCGCGGTGACCCATTGCCTGGAAGACGATTTCATGGTGGAACCGTTCACCATGGAAGCCGGCTACTACAGGCTGCCGCAGAAGCCGGGCCTCGGAGTCACTCTGGATGAAAACGCGGTAGAGAAATACCGCATAAAGGCCTGAGCGCCGCGGTTTACCGCTTGTGTACCTCGACGCGGGCTCCTTCGCGCACCGCGTCGCCGGGATTCACCACCACTAGATCGCCAGGGTTCAGTTCGCCGCTCACTTCCAGTTCCGGGCCGTAGTCGCGGGCGATGTGGATGGGGCGAAGATGGATGCGGCTTTCCGGATCCACCACCGCCACACGCGGGCCCTGCCGGCCCAGGATCAGAGCGTCGCCGGGGACGCGCAGCCCCGGGCTGGACCGGACACTGGTGAACCTCACCTGCGCGTACATCCCGGGCAGCAGGATGCCTTTCGGGTTGGGCACCTCCAGGACCGTCAGCATGGCGCGGGAAGCCGGGTCCAGGGCATTGGAGACGTTGGTGACACGGGCAGGGAAGACCTGGCCGGGCATTTCCTGCACGCGCAGTTCCGCGCTCTGGCCCACGTGAACGTCCGCCAGGTTCGCCTGCGGCACGTTGACGAAGATACGCAGGGGGTCGATCTGCGCGATGTGGAACATCTCCCGCGCGGGTCCGCCGTTCCCGGCGTTGATCAAGGCCCCTACATCGATGTTCCGGACCGTGATCACGCCATCGAAGGGCGCCGTCACCTGATCGAAGGCTTTGAGCTCTTCCAGGCGCCGCAGGCTGGCTTCGTTGGCGCGAATCGTATCCTGGGCGGCGGCGATCCTGGCCTGAGCCGACTGCACTTCCGCTTGACGCACCTCCAGCGCAGCCTCCTTTTCGTCGGTGTCCTGGTGTGAAAAGACCCCCTTGTCCGTCAGGTGTTTCCAGCGATTATAGGTCACCTGTGCGAGCTTCAGGTTGGCCTGCGCCAGGGTGAGGTTGGCCTGGAGGTCCCGCAGGCTCGACTGCGACTGCGCCAGGGTGGCATGCGCCTGGCGGATCTGCTCGTCCAGTTCCGGGGTGGTAATCTCCGCCAGAAGTTGGCCCTTCTTGACTCGGTAGCCGTAGTCTACCAGGCGCCTGGCCACGTAGCCGTCTGCCCGGGCAAAGATGCCTGCATCGATCAGAGCCTGCAGGTCGCCCGGCAACTCCAGTTGCACCTGAGTCGGGGCCGTGCGGACCGCGGCCACGTTGACCGCCGGCGGACGGGAAGCCGCGCTTTCCGAAGCCGCCAGCAAGGCTCGCTCGCGCGACAACCGGGGAACCAGCCCTGCAACAATCGCGGTCGCCACCAGCACGGCGAGGATCGCGAAAAAAACCACCAGCCCCTTCAGACCGGCGCGCGGTCGCGGCCGCGCGCCTTTCTGGCGCGCCTCGCCGAGGCTCCGTTCCGTTATCTCCAAATCAACTCCTCACTCATCATACGACTCCAGTGCCTCTTCCGAGTAGTCTATAGGAGCCTTCTTCCGCAGGACGCTGTAGACCACCGGGACGAAGAACAGGGTGGCGACCGTGGCCAGCAGCAGCCCGCCGATCACCGCGCGGCCCAGCGGTGCGTTCTGCTCGCCGCCCTCCCCCATGCCCAGCGCCATGGGCACCATGCCCACGATCATGGCCAGGGCCGTCATGATCACCGGACGCAGACGGGTATATCCGGCTTCGAGCGCCGCCGTAACGGCATCCTCTCCGGCCCGCCGCAGGTCGTTGGCGAAATTCACCAGCAAAATGCTGTTCGCCGTGGCCACCCCGATGCTCATGATGGCGCCCATCAGCGAAGGGACGTTGATGGTGGTTTGCGACAGGAACAGCATCAGCAGGATTCCCGAAAGGGCCCCCGGCAGGGCCATCAGAATAATGAACGGGTCCAGCCAGGATTGGAAGTTCACCACCATGACGAAGTAAACCAGCAGGATGGCGAAGAACATGCCGAATCCCAGCCCGACGAACGAATCGTGCATGGTGGCGACCTGCCCGCGGATCTCGAAGAAACTGCCTCTGGGCAGCTTGCCGCGAAAGCTGTTGACCACTTTCTCCACCTGCGCCGCCACGGTGCCCAGGTCGCGGTCCTGCACGTTGGCGTACACGTCGTACAGCGGCTGCACGTTGTAGTGGTTGACCACCGAAGACGTGTTTCCCCGCTGCATGCGGGCCACATTGGTCAGCAATTGGGTGCCGTGCGTGGCTCCGGCTCTCAACGGCGTGCTCAGCAGCGAGTCGGTGGAATCCACCCAGTATTGCGGCGTTTGCACCGCCACCGGGTAGTCCACCTGGTTCTTCGGATTGATCCAGTAGTTGGGCAGAATCTGCGCGCTGGAACTCAGCGAGATCAGCAGGCTGTTGGCCACGTCCTTTTGGGTCATCCCGAGTTGGTCGGCACGCGTGCGGTCCACGTCAAAGTGCATCTCCGGCACATCCACCACCTGGTGCAGATGCACGTCCACCGCCCCCGGCACCCGGGCGACGCGGGCTTCAATCTGCTTGGCCAGCTCGTAATTGGCGCGAGCGTTGGCCAGCGGCCCGATCACCTGCACGTCGATCGGAGCTGGAAGGCCGAAGTTTAGAATCTGTCCCACGATGTCGGCCGGCTGGAAGAAAAACCCCAGGTTGCGAAACCGGCGTCCCAGGCCGCTGCGCAATTCCCGGATGTAATGCTGCGTGGGGGCGTGCCCCTCCGGATTCAGCGAGAGCAGAATCTCCCCGTCGAATGCGCCAATGGTGGCGCTGTCGCTGAAGGCGATGTTCATGCCGCTGTACGGCAGGCCGATATTGTCCAGCACATCGGTCAGCTCGTTGGGGGGAATGATCTGCCGGATGGCTTCCTCCACCTGCGCGAAGTACTGCTCCGTCTCTTCGACGCGCGTCCCGGCGGGGGCGCGCACGTGCAGGCGGATCTGGCCGGCGTCCACTTGAGGAAAGAAATCGGTGCCGATAAATGGGATCAGCGCCGCGCAGGCCCCGCACAGCAGGAAAAAGCTGGCCGCCACGAACTTGCGGTGTGCCAGGGCGGCGGACAGCAAGCGGCGGTAGGCCTCGCGCAGACGCGCAAACATGCCCTGGAATCCGTTGTGGATGCTCCAGAAGAATCCCGATCCGGCATGCGCATCTTCGTCCCGGTAGCGGCCCGCTTCCCCGGCGATCAGGTACTTCACCATCGTGGGGACCAGCGTGCGCGAGAGCAGATATGAGGCCATCATGGCCAGCACCACCGCCAGCGCCAGCGGTGTGAACAGGTACTTGGCGGCGCCACTCAGAAAGATCACTGGCACGAAGACGATGCAGATGCAGATGGTGGAAACGAAGGCCGGCACGGCGATCTGTTGCGCGCCGTCCAGAATCGCCCGGATGATGGGCTTGCCCATGCCCAGGTTGCGATGGATGTTTTCGATTTCCACCGTGGCGTCGTCCACCAGGATGCCTACCGCCAGCGCCAGACCGCCTAGAGTCATCACGTTGATGGTTTCGTGCAGCAGGTTCAGAACCGCCAGCGAGGTCAGGATGGAGAGGGGAATGGAGATACAGACGATGACGGTGCTGCGCCAGCTTCCCAGGAAGAGCAGAATCATCATCCCGGTCAGAAACGCGGCGATCACGGCTTCCTTCAGCACGCCGTTGATGGCTGCCTGCACGAAGATGGATTGATCGAACAGCAGCCGCACGTGCAGTTGCGGCGGCAGCGTCATCCGGACGCGCGGCAGGATCTGCTTGATCCGGTGGACGATATCCAGGGTGGAGGAGCCGCCGTTCTTCAACACGGTGAGCAGTGACCCGCGGATGCCGTTATGCCGCACGATGTTGGTCTGCACCGCGTAGCCGTCCCGCACGTGCGCCACGTCCCGGATGTAGATGGTGGTGCCGTTGCTCTGCTTGATCGGCAGATCGTTGAAGGCCGCTGCGGTCTCGGGAGCGCTGTTGAGATTCACCCAGTATTCGCGCGAGCCGATTTTGGCGGTGCCCGACGGTAGAATCAGGTTCTGATTGGTGATGGCGTTAATGACGTCGCTGGAGGAGAGCCCCTCGGCATACAGCCTTTTGGGGTCGATGTCCACCATGATCTGCCGCGGCTTGCCGCCGTAGGGCAGGGGAAAGCTGGCCCCCTGCACGGTGGCTAACTGGGTGCGAATGAAGTTGTAGGCCTGGTCGTAGACATCCTGCTCGCTCATGGTCTCGCTGGAAATGCCCAGCTCCAGGATGGGCACCGCCGAGGCGTTGTAGCGCAGGATGGCGGGAGGCGTAATGCCGGTCGGCAGCGAATGCAGCACCGACTGGGAGGAGGCGGCTAACTGCGCCACCGCGGCTTCGATCTTCGCGTTCGGGTGGAAAAAGATCTTGATGATCGCCACGCCCGGCAGAGACTGAGACTCCATGTGCTCGATGTCGTTCACCGAGGTGGTGAAGGAGCGCTCCGAGCGGATAGTGATCACTTCCGCCATCTCCTCCGGCGAGACCCCGCCGTAGGTCCAGATCACGCTGGCTACCGGGATGTTGATTTCCGGGAAAATGTCCGTGGGCATGCGCACCGTAGCCAGCACGCCCAGGATGACGATGACCAGCGCCATGACGACGAAGGTGTAGGGACGCCGCAGCGCAAGTCGAACGATCCACATCGGATTTGTGCCTGTGAACCTATCGTATGTCCTCGAATCATAAGAGTCCAATATATGACTGTGATAGATTGATAAGTAAAACTAATTAGTGTCGGTTTCGAATCCCTATGGAACTGCGGCACCTGCGCTATTTCGTGGCCCTCGCCGAAGAACTGCACTTCGGCCGGGCGGCCGAGCGCCTGCACATCGCCCAGCCGGCCCTCAGCCAGCAGATTCGCCGCCTGGAGGAGGAACTGGGGGTTTCGCTGTTGCAGCGCACCAAGCGCCGCGTGCGCCTGACTGCGCCTGGAGCCGCCTTTCTGGAACCCGCGCGTTCCACCCTGGCCCACGCCCACGAGGCGGCACGCGCGGCCCAGTTGGCCTCCCGCGGCGACACCGGCAGCCTCGTCATGGGTTTCGTGACCTCCGCGCTCTACGGCGTCTTCCCGGATATCATCCGCGTGTTCCGCGAACGCTATCGCGACGTCCGCCTCACGCTGCATGAGCTGCCCATCGTTCAGCAGATGGAATGGCTGCGCAACGGGCGCATTCAGGTCAGCTTTCTGCGCCCGCCGGTGGACGACCACGATCTGCACGTCCGCACCATTTCCAAAGAATCCTGGGTGGTGGCTCTGCCGGAGTCGCACGCGCTGGCCCAGCGCAGCCGCGTCCCCCTGCGGGCCCTTTCCGAAGACCAGTTCATCCTGTTTCCGCGGGAGCTGGCGCCCAGCCTGTACGACCAGCTCTTGGGTGTGTATCTCAAGGCGGGATTCAGCCCGCACGTCGCCCTGGAGGCGCAGATGCAGGCGATTGTCAGCCTGGTGGCAGCGGGCGTGGGAGTGGCGCTGGTGCCGTCTTCCTTGCAGAATCTGCGGCGCAAGGGCCTGGTGTATCGCCCTTTGCAAGGCGCGTTCCCCAAGGTCGAATTGGCGGTGGCATGGCGCCGCGACGATCTTTCCCCGGTGCTGGAAAGGTTCTTGAAAGTGGTTCGGGAAGTCACCGGCCGCAGGTAGTAGAATGACTTTTGCCCGGGTCACCTGCCATGCTTCCCATCCGCTCGCTGCCTCTCGTTGTCCTCGCCTCCGCGTTGGCCTCCGCTCAATCGCTTCCCATTAAGTGGGAAGAGTTGACGGCGGGCGATTTCATCAAGGCCGTCCAGCAGTCCCGGGGCGTCTGTGTGCTGCCCTTCGGCATCGTGGAAAAGCACGGGCCGCATCTGCCCCTGGGGACGGACCTGATCAACGTGCGCTACGCCGCCGAACACGGCGCTCAACAGGAGTATGCCGTGGTCTTTCCGGCCTACTATTTCGGACAGATTTTCGAAGCGCGGCATGAGCCCGGCACGCTCGCTTACAGCGCGCGCCTGCAATTGGATCTGTTGCAGGAAACCACCGACGAAATGGCCCGCAACGGCTGCAGGAAGATCCTGATCGTCAACGGCCACGGAGGCAATAACCACCTGCTCCCCTTCTTCGCCCAGGCGCAGCTTGCCTCGCCCCACGACTATGTGGTCTACGTGTATTCGCACGGCCCCTACCCGCCCGGACGCCCTCCGATGAAGACCAAAACAGACGGGCATGCGGGCGAATCCGAGACCTCGCACACCCTGGTCTCGCGCCCCGACCTAGTGCACATGGACCGCGCCGGAACCGAGTCCGGCCGCGACCTGAATCGCCTCGATCTGCCGCCCGGCGTGTATACCGGCATCTGGTGGTACGCGAAGTTCCCCGAGCACTACGCCGGCGACGGGACAGCCGCCAGCCAGGCCTTGGGCGAATTCGATATGAAGGCCTGGTCGGACGGCGTGGCTAATGCCATCCGCGCCGTGAAATCGGACGACACCAGCCTCCGGCTCCAGAACGAATTCTTCGAAAAGGCTAAGCACCCCCTCGATACGAAGCAATGAGCCCTGAGCGCCTGGATGCGGTGATTGTTGGGGCGGGCGCGGGCGGAGGCATTGTCGCCAAGGAGCTGACCGCGGCGGGCTGGCGGGTGGCGCTCATTGAGCGCGGCCCCTGGCTCACCACCTTCGGCCACCTCGAAACGCGGGACGCCTGGGTCACCGGTTTGATCGATGTGCCCTTCGGCCCGGATCCTACCGACGTGCGCACGGTGCGCCCAGGGGAAAACCAGCCGGCGCGGGTCGTTCGGCCGCGCGAACCGCTGCACGCTACGCTTCCGGCGTGCGTGGGCGGCGGATCCGTGTACTACGGGGCCATGGCGTGGCGGTTCCGTCCCCAGACCTTCCGCCTGCGCTCGTTGCTGGGTGATGTGGCGGGGGCGCATCTCGCGGACTGGCCCCTGAGCTACGACGAACTGGAGCCCTACTACGAGAGGGCCGAATACGACTTGGGAGTGAGCGGCGACGCCAACCCCTGGGGCCCAGTCCGGCGCCGGCCGTTGCCCCTTCCGCCCCTGCCGGATAACACCGAGGCGGCGGTGCTGCTGCCGGCCGCGCGTCATCTCGGCTGGAAGCCCTTCCACACGTCCTTGGCCATCCTCTCGCAACCGTATCGCGGGCGGGCCGCCTGTGTCCGGTGCGCCTTCTGCAACGGCTTCGGCTGCGAGGTGGGCGCCAAGTCGTCCACGCTGGTGAGCGTCATCCCGGAGGCTCTGCGCACCGGGCTCTGCCGCCTCATGCCGCAAACCTTCGTGCGGGAGATTACCGTGGATGCTCACGGACGTCCCGATGGCGTCATCTGTCAGCGGGCCGGATCAAACGAGTGGGACAAAGTCTCGGCCCGCGTCGTGGTGGTTTGCGCTTCCGCCGTGGAGACCCCCCGTCTGCTGCTCAACTCGCGATCCAGGTTTTTCCCCCGGGGTATCGGCAATCAACACGACCAGGTAGGGCGGAACATCGAAAACGACGGCGGCCTATTCACCTACGGTTTGTTTGACCGCGTGGTCACCGATCAGAACGGCCCCGGCGTCTGCTTCGCTGTGGACGAATTCCAGTTCCGCGGCGAAGGCCCCGGCTGCCTGGGCGGCATTCTCAGCAACTACCATACGCGCCCGCCTCTGGCTTTCGTCCACAGGGTCGATCTGCCGGCGGACACCGTGCCCTATGGCGCCGCCCCCAAAGAATTCTACCGGCGCTACTTCCTGCGCTCGCTTTGGCTGTACGCCACCTGCCACACCTTGCCGCGGGCGGAGAATCGCGTGGACCTGGATCCGGAAGTCCGCGACGCGCGCGGCGTGCCGGTCGGCCGCATCACCTATCGCCAGCACGCCCGCAACGCGGAGGTGGAGCAGTTCATGGTGGACCGTTGCGCGGAGTTGCTGCGCGAGGCCGGCGCGCACAGGGTCGTGCCGCCGCACATTCGCCGGGAATCCGAGGCCGGCATCTCCACCCACCAGTTGGGCAGTTGCCGCATGGGCAACGATCCCGTTACCTCCGTCACCGGCCGCACCGGGCGGGTGCACGATGTGCCCAATCTCTACCTGGCCGACGGCAGCCTGCTGCCCAATCCCGGCGGCGCGAATCCGTCCCTGACGATTCAGGCGCTGGCTTACTGGGTTTCCGCGAATATTCTGGCGCAGGTTTAATCCCCGCCGTGCCTACTCCAGCCGCACGGTGGCGGTCGCCACCGAGAGTGGCGGCAACTCCAGCGCCACGCGCGACCCGCCGGCCTCCACCGGAAGATCCTTCGGAACCACGCGGTCGGGACGGGCAAATGTGTTGCAGGCGTTGAAATCCGGATCGTGCAGAATGCGCCCCCGGGCGCCGGCTGCTTTCGCGGCCCCAAGCAGGCAGGTGACCTTCAGCGCCTGGTCGAGCTGTGGGTTGACGCAGGTGATCACGAGTTCGTTCTCCTTGCGCGAGGCTGAGATGGAAAGACCCTCCGGAGACGCGCTGTCCGGGTTTTCGGTATGAATCTCCGTCTTCCCGCGGTGCGGCTTCATCTGCTCGAACACGTAGTAGGTCGGCGTGCGAACGCAATGCTCCTCATCGGTCAGCAGCACGGCGTGCAGCACGTTGACCATCTGGGCGAGGTTGCCCATCACCAGCTTGTCCGCCTGGCGCTGAAACAGATTGAGTCCCAGCGCCGCGGCCACGGCGCTGCGCATGGTGATCTGCTGCCACAGTCTGCCGTACCGCTTCTCCTCTTCCGGGGAAATACGGTCCCACACTCCCCACTCGTCGATCAGCAGGCCGATCTTGCGCTGGGGATCGTATCCGTCCATCAGGGCGCGCTGCTGCACCACGGCTTTTTCGATGGCGGCGAAGCTCCCCAGTTGCTCCCGCACGTGTTCGGCGGTAAAGCGGGTAGCGTTGTCCAGGCCGCGGGAATAGTAGTGCATGGCAAAGCCGTTCACCTGGTTCAGCCGCCGCATGGAGTCAAAAAAGCCCCGCGACCAGTGCGTGTCGTTGCCGCTCGGCCCGCAGGCGATCAGGAAAGGCTTCGTGTCGCCGAAGCCCCGCAGGTAGGTGGTGAAGCGCCGGTAGTCGTGCGCGTACTCCTCCGGGGTCATCTGCCCGCCGCAGCCCCAGTTTTCGTTGCCGACCGCCCAATACTTCACGCCGAAAGGCTGCGCCGAGCCGTTGTGCGCCCGCTCGTCGGAGAGGCTGCTCCCTGACGGATAGTTGCAGTATTCCATCCAGTCGCGGAGTTCCTGCGGCGTGCCTGAGCCCACGTTGCCGGTGATGTATGGCTCCGCGCCGATCAAGCGGCACAACTCCACAAACTCGTGCGTGCCGAAGCTGTTGTCCTCCACGTAGTTGCCCCAGTGCGAATTCACCGTCCGCGGGCGCTTCTCCGCCGGGCCGATACCGTCCCGCCAGTGATAGTCGTCCGCGAAGCATCCGCCCGGCCAGCGCAGCACGGGCACCAGCCCGCGCAAGTACTCGATGGCGGCCTGGCGGTATCCGCGGATGTTGGGGACGCGCGAATTCTTGCCCACCCACAGCCCGCCGTAGATGCACGTGCCCAGGTGCTCCGCGAACTGCCCGTGCAACTCCGGCTGGATCAGCCCCACTTCGAGGTTCGGATCCAGCCCCACGTGAACTTCGCGCGTGGCAAACGACAGCCCTTTCCGGGCGCCGAGAACGGCCGCGCAGGACAGGGCGAATTGGCGGCGGGAGAGTGCAGCCGGCATACCGCCCAGTCTACACGCTGCGCGGCCATCGGTATCTGCTGATACAACGCGGCTCGAAATTTTACTTGTGATCTGCAAGTGATCCTGATAAGGTATCTCATGTGCCTGGGACGCCGAAGAGGCGCCGGTCTGGCTGCCCGGTGAGTATCTCCCTCGAGATTTTCGGCGATCGCTGGTCGCTGTTGATCATTCGGGATTTGATGGTTCGCGGCTACCGCACGTTCAAGGAGTTCCAGGGCGCCGGAGAAGGGATCGCCACCAACATCCTGGCGGACCGCCTCCGGAAGCTGGCCGCGGCCGGAATCATCGCCGCTGAGGTGGAGGAATCGGATGGCCGGAAGCTGAATTACCGGCTGACGAAAAAAGGCATCGACCTCGCGCCCTTGCTTCTGGAGTTGCTCATTTGGGGGTCCCGGCACGGGGACACAGAGGCGCCCTGCGCGCTCATCGAGCAGATGGAAAAGAATCGCGCCCAACTGCACTCGGAAGTGCGGCGGCGGTGGGAACAGCGGGATCCAACTCCCCTGATCCCCAGATTCGGGAACGGCAACAAATCACCAAGGAGCGAGTGAATGAGCAAGGTACGCGTATTGGTTGGCACACGCAAGGGTGCGTTCATCCTCACGTCGGATGGAAAGCGCGAACAGTGGGAAGTCAGCGGGCCGCACTTCGGGGGCTGGGAGATCTACCACGTGAAGGGATCGCCTGCCGATCCGAACCGCCTGTATGCCTCGCAGTCCAGCGGCTGGTTCGGACAGTTGATTCAACGATCCAACGACGGCGGCAAGACGTGGGAACCAGTGGGCAACAAGTTCGCCTACGACGGCACTCCCGGCACGCACAAGTGGTACGACGACACCCCGCACCCCTGGGAATTTAAGCGCGTCTGGCATCTCGAACCGTCGCACACCGATCCCGATGCGGTCTACGCCGGGGTGGAGGACGCCGCCTTGTTCCTCTCGTCCGACGGTGGGCAAACCTGGGCGGAAATTCCCGGACTGCGCCGTCATGAAACGGGACCCGGCTGGCACCCTGGAGCCGGCGGCATGTGCCTGCACACCGTCCTCTTGGATCCGAACGATCCGGCACGCATCTATATCGCTATCTCGGCGGCTGGCGCCTTCCGCAGCGACGATGGTGGCACCACTTGGCGGCCCATCAACCGAGGACTGCGTTCCCAATACATCCCCGATCCGGACGCCGAAGTCGGCCACTGCGTTCACCGCATCGCCATGCACCGCTCGCGCCCGAACGTCTTGTTTATGCAGAAGCACTGGGACGTCATGCGCAGCGACGATGCCGGCGATTCCTGGCGCGAAGTCAGCGGGAACCTGCCCACCGATTTCGGCTTTGTGATCGACGTGCACGCGCACGAGCCGGAGACCCTCTATGTTGTCCCGATCAAGAGCGACTCGGAACATTTTCCGCCCGATGGAAAACTCCGTGTGTACCGCAGCCGGACGGGCGGCAACGAATGGGAACCGCTCAGCCAGGGCCTGCCGCAAAGCGACTGCTACGTGAACGTGTTGCGCGACGCCATGGCCGTGGACTCGCTCGATTCCTGCGGCATCTACTTCGGCACCACCGGCGGTCAGGTCTACGCATCCGCCGATGCCGGCGACACTTGGGCGCCCATCGTACGGGACCTTCCCGCCGTGCTTTCTGTCGAGGTCCAGACGCTGCCATGATCCGGGTCGTGCTGCCCGCGCACCTGCGGACCCTGGCGCGCGTTACAGGCGAGGTGCGGCTCGAAATCGCAGGCCCGGTCACGCAGCGCGCGGTCCTCGACGCGCTGGAAGCCCGCTATCCGATGCTCCGCGGAACCCTCCGTGATCAGGTCACCGGGCAGCGCCGGCCGTTCGTGAGGTTTTTCGCCTGCGAACAGGACCTGTCCCTGGAATCCCCCGATGCGCCGCTGCCCGATGCGGTCGCGTCGGGCAACGAGCCGTTCCTGGTGGTGGGGGCCGTCGCCGGCGGCTAGGTCGTCGTAGGCTTGATTACTGGAAAGGAGCATCTCATGCGAGGAGCCGTTACGTATCTCAACTTCGACGGAAACTGCCGCCAGGCCATGCAGTTCTACGGGAAGTGCCTGGGGGCTGAATTGCAGCTTATGACTTTCGCCGAAGGTCCGGCCTCGCTTCCGAAAGAGGCCAAGGAAGCCAAGGACCGGATTTTGCATGCGCGCCTGACCAAGGGGTCGGTCTGTTTGATGGCGTCCGACACCCTGCCCGGCATGCCCTTCCAACAGGGAAACAACTTCTCGATCGCGCTGGAATGTGAAAGTCTGGAGGAGATTGAAAAACTGTTCACAGCGGTCGGAGAGAGCGGGACGATCGTGATGCCGCTCCATGATGCCTTCTGGGGAGCCCGCTTCGGGATGCTCAAGGACCAGTTCGGCATCCATTGGATGTTCAGCTTCGAGCCGCCCAAACAGGGATAGCCGCGGCCGCCGCTCGCGCGTCAGGCGTTCGTGATCTGCGGAATCAGCTCGCCGTACACGTCCGTCAACCGCATCTGCCGGCCTTGGAAGAAGTAGGTGAGCCTGGTGTGGTCCATGCCCAGCAGGTGCAGGATGGTGGCGTGCAGGTCGTGAATCGAGATGGGCTGCTGCTCGGCTTTGTACCCGAATTCGTCGCTGGCCCCGATCACCTGGCCGCCCTGGATGCGTGCGCCGGCCATCCAGATGGACATGGCGCCCGGGTTGTGATCCCGGCCCACGCCGCGCTGCGAGATCGGCATGCGGCCGAATTCTCCCTGCCAGACCACCAGCGTGGTATCCAGCAGCCCTCGAGCCTTCAAATCGGTCAGTAGCGCGGCAATCGGTTTGTCGGACTCGGCGGCGTGCCGGGAATGGTTCTCTTTCACGTTGGTGTGCGCGTCCCAGGTGTCGGTGTTCTGATCCCCCAGCCCGCCGTGGTACAACTGCACGAACCGGACGCCGCGCTCCACCAGCCTCCGGGCCATCAGGCATTGTCGCCCAAACGGTTCGGTAATCGGACTGTCGAGGCCGTAGAGCTTCCGCGTGGCTGCGCTCTCCCGGTTAACGTCCACGGCCTCCGGGGCGCAGCCCTGCATGCGATACGCCAGCTCGTACGAAGAGATCCGCGCCGCTAGCTCCGAGTTGCCGGGATACTTCCGCGCGTCCATCTCGTTCAGCTTGTTCAACAGGTCCAGCCGCGCGCGCTGTTCCGCCGGAGTGACCGACGCCGGCGGCTTGAGATCCACGATGGGTACATCCGAAGCGCGGAACACCGTGCCTTGATACGCCGCCGGCATGAAACCCGCGCTCCAGTTGGCGGGCCCGCCGAAGGGCCCCCCGTGGGCGTCGTAGATCACCACGAAGGCCGGCAGGTTCTGGTTCTCCGATCCCAGTCCGTAGGTCACCCAGGAGCCCACGCTCGGGTATCCCATGCGGATCACGCCGGTGGCCAGTTCGTAGTGGGCCTGCACGTGATCGTTCGATTTGCCGTAGACCGAGCGCAGAATGGCAAGCTCATCGACCTTGCCGGCCAGGTGCGGAAAAATCTCCGACACCTCGATGCCGTTCTCACCGTGCCTCTGAAACGTGAAGGGGCTGGGCATCAGCGGACCGGGATTTCCCTGGCGCACGATGATCTCCCCTTTGCCGGTGAGCGGCTGTCCGGCATACTTGTGCAGCGCCGGTTTTGGGTCGAACGTGTCCACGTGACTGACGCCGCCGCTCATGAACAGGGAGATCACCGCTTTCGCGCGCGCCGGAAAGTGCGGCGCCTTGGGAGTGAAGGGCGTGGGACCGGTGGGATTCGCGGCGCAGGCGCCTTCGGCGGCCAGCAGCCCATCCTGAGCGAGCAGTTGAGCCAGCGCCAGCCCGCTCAGACCGCCGCCCGCTTCGAACAGGAATTCCCGCCTGGAACGGAAGTATTTCACGGTTACCTCATGTACAGGAATTCGTTCAGATTCAGCAGCACGTGCGTCAGGCCCTCCAACGGGTGGTCCGCCAGAAAACTGGCCGCGGCCCGCCGCTCCGCCTCGGCCGGACGGCGGTTGAGCGCGAGCTCGTACGCCAGGTCTACTTGTTTGTTTGGATCGCCGGGCGCGGCTTCGGCCAGCCGGTCGGCGAACAGTTTTGCCTGCTGCAGCACGAAATCGTCGTTGAGCAACGTGAGCGCCTGCGTCGGCACGGTAGAGACATTGCGGCGGCTGCAAGTCAGGTTCTGGTCCGGCAGGTCGAACACCTCGAAGAAGGGGAAGGGAAGGCCGCGCTTGCGATAGACGTAGACGCTCCTGCGCCACACCGCCGGGCCGTCCGGCTCGCGCAGCCAGATCCCCTTGTTCATTGAAGCCAGGATCTCGGGCTGGAGCGGCGGAAACACCGGCGGTCCGTACATCTCCTGGTTGAGGCCGCCCGAGACAAACAAAATGTTGTCACGCGCGGTTTCCGCATCCAGCCGCTGAATGCGGAAGCGCCACAGGTACACATCCTCGGGGTCCTTGGCCGCATCCTCCGCATCCGCAAATTGCGAGGAGCGCCGGTACGCGTCTGAGGTCATGATCAGCCGCTGCATCTCCTTGATGCTCCAGCCGCGCTTCATGAACTCCAGAGCCAGCCAGTCCAGCAGTTCCGGGTGTGAAGGCCTGTCGCCCATCTTTCCGAAATTGTCCAGCGTGGCCACCAGGCCGCGTCCGAAGTGGTGATACCAGATGCGGTTGACTTCCACGCGCGCCGTGAGCGGATTTTCGGACGATGTCAGCCACTCGGCCAGTGCCCGGCGCCGCCCGGAAGTGTGCCCGTCCGCGGGCGGAATGGCCGTCGGCGGATCGCCGTACGTGATCACTTTCACGAAGCCCGGCTGCATCAGCGAGCCGCGGCTTTCGGGGTCGCCGCGGTACAGAAAGTAAGAAGGCGGCGCCTGGTAGCGCCCCGGGCCGTGCCACAGAAAGCTGCCCTGGATCGCTTCGTGCTTCACGCCCTTGCCGGGCGCTGGCTCGTCCCCCGGGCCGTCGGGTGCAAAGCGATAGTCCCCATCGGTCACCGCCATGGCCATCGGGATCGGTTTGGGGCGCTGCCGTTCCAGGCCGCGAATCTGCTCCTCGAGCTGCTTCTTTTCCGCCCGGTCGGCGGGTTGCATCACAGCCTCAATCTCGGCCGGCGAAACCGAGACGGTGCGGATGATCTGGTTGGCCAGCAGCACCTGGCCGGGTGTGCGCTTGTCTTCCGGGGTGGCCAGGGCCTCCTGCACGTTGGCCGGAAACTTCTTGTACTTGGCCGGCAGCAATGCCTGCCGGTACGGCTCCTCGATTTCGCGAATCCGTTGCTTGAGCGGCCGGATGCGCCCCTCGATCTCCGTCATTTGCTTCTGGTAGGCGGCGGCTTCATCCGCCGGCACAAGAGGCTCGTCCACTTCCACGTACCCGAACAGAGAGGCTTGCAGGCTGTAGTAGTCCTTCTGGGAAATCGGGTCGAACTTGTGGTTGTGGCAGCGCGCGCACTGAATGGTCAGCCCCAACACGCCTCGCCCGATCGTAGCGATCATGTCGTCCAGGTATTCGTAGCGATACTGCGGATTGTCCTTTTCGCGAAATCCGACCTTCGCATAGCAGCGCAGAAATCCGGTGGCGATCAGGCTGTCCGTGGTCACCCGGTCTATCTCATCGCCGGCGATCTGCTCGCGCAAAAAAACATCGTAGGGCTTGTCCTGGTTATACGACCGGATGACGTAATCGCGATAGCGCCACGCGTTGGGCCGGTCGAAATCATGCTCGAAGCCGTTGGAGTCGGCATAGCGGGCCACATCCAGCCAGTGCCGCCCCCAGCGTTCGCCGTAGTGCGGGGAAGCCAGCAGCCGCTCGATCAGCTTGTCCCAGGCGTCCGGCGAGCGGTCTTCCAGAAATTGCCGCGCCTCGGCGGGCGTGGGCGGCAGGCCCGTGAGATCCAGGTAGGCCCGCCGCAGCAGCGTCTGCGGGTCGGCCGGAGGCCCGGGTTTCAATCCCTTGGCCCGCATGGCCTCCAGCAAAAACGCATCGATGGGATTCCGCGCGCCGTTATTCGGAACTGCGGGGCGCACGGGAAGCCGGAAGGCCCAGTACTGGCGCGCGCCCGGGGGCAGCGGCACATCTTCAGAAGCCGCCAGGGCATTGCCCGTCGCTCCTGCCGGGGCTACGTTCTCCCAGGGAGCGCCCTCATCGATCCAGGTCTTGATCCGTTGCACCTGTTCCGGCGTCAGCTTGCCGTCCAGCGGCATGGAGGGCTTCTCCCGGCCGCTCACCAGGCGATACATCCGGCTCTGGTCCGCGTTGCCGGGCACCAGCGCCGGGCCGCGTTCGCCCCCCTTGAGCGCGGTTTCCCGGCTGCGCAGATCCAGGTGCGAAAGCTGCGCCGCCCCGCCGTGGCATTTCCAGCAACTGCTCTGGAAAATCGGCGCGATATCTTGGGAGAAGGACACCCGGCTGTCGGCGGCCTGCGCCGCGCAGGCGGCCAGCAGCCACGCAGCCCAAAGAGTCCTCAACAGCACGCGCCCTCCGTTTCCGTTGCGCTTATTATAATGCAAAATTCCGGAGGGCCGGAGCGGCTATTCCGGCACGATGGCCACCGCTTCCACCTCCAGGAGCAGGCCCTTGGCGAGCCCCGCCTGCACCAGTGTGGAAGCCGGCGGCTTTTCCATGTTGAGGTATTGAGCCCGCACCCGGCGCAATTCTGCGGTGTTAGCCATGTCCGTCACGAAGTAGTTGATCTTCACGATGTCCTCGTAGCGGGCGCCGGCCAGTTTCAGGCACTTGCCGATATTTTCAAAAGTGTTCTTCGCCTGCGTGGCGAAATCGGCCGGCATGGTGCCGTCCGCGCCGGCGCCGCCCTGGCCGGAAAGGAAGATCATCTTGCCCGGAGGCGATACCACCACGTGCGTATACCCGGGAGGCTTTTCGCCGGGATTCAGGAACTGTTTGCGCGATCTTGCCGGCGTGGCTGAAACCGCCAGAAGAGCCGCCGCGGTCAGAGCCAGCACATACGGGACGTATTGGGAAATCATCAGGAACAGGTGTAGCACACCCCGCCGCGCCTCCGCACCGGACCTCCGCACTTGACTTTGCGGCTCGGGATTTACTATCAAGGTCACTCGTCCTATGTGGCAACAGAACTACACGCCGTTCGAGGGCAGTCTGGGTCTTTCTGCGCTCTTCGCCGCGATTCCCATCTTCGCCCTGCTTTACTTGCTGGGCGTCAAGCGGAAGCCCGCTTGGGTGGCTTCTCTGGTCGGGCTCGCGGCGGCCGTGGCGGTGGCCGTGGGCCTGTACCGCATGCCCGTGGACAAGATGATCGGCGCGGTCACCTACGGTGCCGCCTTTGGCCTGTTTCCGATCGGTTGGGTGGTCTTCGCCGCCATCTTTCTTTACCGCGTGACGCTGGAAAGCGGCAAATTCGAGATCGTAAAAGATTCGGTCGGCAACCTGACGCAGGACCGCCGCCTCCAGGCGCTGCTGATCGCCTTTGCCTTCGGTGCCTTCATCGAAGGCGCTGCGGGTTTCGGAACACCCGTGGCCGTGGCTGCGGCGATGCTCACCGGTCTCGGATTTTCCCCCTTTTATGCCGCCGCCATCTGCCTGCTGGCGAACACTGCTCCGGTGGCTTTCGGATCCATTGGCATCCCCATCGTCACCCTGGCCGGCATCACCGGCCTGCCCATCGACCGCCTCAGCGCCGGTGTGGGCCGTGTCTGCGCCCCGATTTCCCTGATCGTGCCCGCCTATCTGGTGATGGTGATGGGCGGTTGGCGTGCCCTGAGGGGTGTGTTGCCGGCCGCCGCGCTTTGTGGCATCACCTTCGCCGGCATGCAGTTCGCCATCTCCAACTTCGTGGGCCCCCAGTTGACCGACATCCTGGCCTCGCTTTCGGCCATGGGGGCGCTGGTGGTGCTCTTCAAGTTCTGGCGCCCGTCCGATGATTTCGTGCTGGGCGACGAGCACGGGGGTGCGCACACCGCCGGCCCCCGGCACCACACGGCCGGCCAGTTGTTCGCCGCCTGGGGCCCATATGCGCTCCTGGTGGTCTTCGTCCTGTTGTGGGGCTATAAGCCCATTCAGGCGCAGTTGAACCACGTGAGCCTGCTCTTCAATTGGCCCGGCCTGCACAACACCATCCTGCGTATGCCGCCCGTAGTCGCCAAAGCCTCCGGTTACCCGGCGCCGTATAACTTCAACTGGCTTTCGGCTGCCGGTACCGCCTGTCTGCTGGCGGCCTGCCTTTCGGCCATGCTCGTCGGCATGCGCCCCGGGCAATTCTGGAGCCTGCTCTGGCGGACCACCAAGCAATTGGCCCTGGCCGAACTCACTATGGCGGCGGTCCTGAGCCTGGCCTTCCTGATGAACTACTGCGGGGCCACCGCCACGCTAGGCCTGGCCTTCGCGGCCACCGGCATGCTGTTTCCGTTCTTCAGTTCGCTGCTCGGTTGGCTGGGAGTCTTCCTCACCGGCAGTGACACTTCCGCCAACGCCCTGTTCGGCAACCTGCAGGTGGTGACCGCGGGCAAGCTGGGGATGAATCAGGTGCTAATGGCCTCCTCCAACTCCGCCGGCGGGGTGATGGGCAAAATGATCAGCCTGACGAGCATCGCGGTGGCCTCGGCGGCCACTTCCATGAAGCGCGAGGACGAGGCCCGGCTGTTCCGCTTCACCATGCGCCATAGTGTGCTCCTGGCCTCTGCGATCGGGATGATCGTGGTCTTCTACGCCTACATCGCTCCGCAACTGGCGCCATGACCCGCAGACGCGTGCTGAGCCTCCCGGCGGCCGTGCCGCTTGCCCGCGGGCAATCCGGTCGGCGCCCGCGCGTGGCCTGCATTCTGAACGCGTATTTTCCCAATTCCCACGCCGACGTCTTCATGAGCCGGCTGCTGGAAGGGTACCGCCTGAACGGCGAGAGCCACCGGCCTCGCCTGGAGGTAGCGTCATTTTACGTCGATCAATTCCCGGTCAATGACATGGCGCGCGAGCAGGCCGCCGAATACGGCATCCGCATCTATCCCAGTGTGGCCGAGGCTCTGCGTCTGGGCGGCCGGCGGCTGGCGGTGGATGCGGTGGCGGTCATCGGCGAGCACGGCCGCTACCCCCGCACGCCGCGCGGTAACTTCATGTACCCGCGCTTTCGCTACTTCCAGGAAGTCACCCGCGTGATGCGCGAAGACCAGCGCGTGGTCCCCATGTACAACGACAAGTACTTTGCCTACGAGTGGGCCGACGCGCTGCGCATGTACCGCACGGTAAAAGAAATGCGCATCCCCTTCCTGTGCGGTTCTACCCTGCCGCTCACCTGGCGCCGGCCGCCTCTGGAGTTTCAGCCGGGTATCGAACTGGAAGAAGCCCTGGCGGTGAGTTCGAGCGACCTGGAGGAGCATGCCTACCACGGCATCGAACTGCTCCAGGGGATGGTGGAGCGCCGCCGGGGTGGCGAGACCGGGGTAGCCTCGGTGCGCTGTGTGGAAGGCCCGGAGGTTTGGAAGCTGGGTGAAGCCGGCGAGTGGTCCCGTCCGCTGCTGGACGCCGCTCTTTCCCGGCGCGTGAGTCCGCCGCCGGAAGACCGCGGCCAGACGCCCCAGGCCATCCTGGTGCGCTACCGCAGCGGCCTCAAAGCCTCCATCCTGAACCTGAACAGTCTGACGCGCGACTATCTCTTTGCCGCCCGCGGAAAAGGCCGCTCCGAGCCCCTCTCCTCCTGCTTCTACATCCAGCTTTATCTGCACAACCACTGGAGCTTCATGGTGCGCAACTTCGAGAACCTGGTGCTGACCGGCCGGGAGCCGAATCCCATCGAGCGAACCTTGCTCGCCACCGGAATCCTCTTGTTCGGGCTGGAATCGCGGCGGCAAGGCCAGAGATGGCTGGAGACCCCGGAACTGGATGTGCGGTATTAGCTCCGCCGCGCCTTGATGAATTCCAGTTCCTGCTGCTTGGGGATGCCCGGCTCGAAGCACCGCCGGCAGCGGGCCTCATACATGTCCGCGGCGCCCACCACGATCAGATCGTCCGAGCCGCGCAGTCGCTGCGTGTGTTTCGCCGGATTGCCGCACCGCACGCAGATCGCCAGCGTCTTGGTGATGGATTCGGCGTGCGCCAGCAGGTCCGGGATGGGCGCGAACGGCCGCCCCAGGTAGTCGGTATCCAAACCGGAAATGATCACCTGCTTGCCGCTGTCGGCCAGGCGCTGGGCCACTTCCACCATGGCGGGTCCCATGAAGTTGACCTCGTCCACGCCGACGACCTCCGAGCGCCAGTCCAGCCGGCTCATGATCTCGCCCGCGTCGCTCACCACTTCCGATTTCATGCGCAGGTCGCCGTGCGAGACAATTTCGTCGTCCGAGTAGCGCACGTCGATCACCGGCTTGAAGACCTGCACCCGCTTGCGGGCGATCATGGCGCGCCGCAGGCGCCGGATCAGCTCTTCGCTCTTCCCCGAAAACATAGGCCCGCAGATCACTTCGATCCATCCGACGTTTCCGGTGATAATATCCATACGAACCGACCAGCATGGCATATCCCCGGCGATGGAATCTAGTGCTCCTGCTTTCTCTGGGCAGCTTGTGCGGCCAGCAGATCACGCTCGTTGATGTCGAGCGTGTGCCGGCGGACGGAGACCCTGCCGCGGCCCTCCGGACCGTCACGGTGCCGCCCCGGCCCCGCGAGATTTCCTGTGATCTGCTGGTTGCCGGCGCCGGACCAGGAGGCATCGCCGCGGCGCTCCTGGCCGCCGGGCGGGGCCATTCGGTGTGCCTCACCGAGGAGACCGATTGGATTGGCGGGCAGATCACCGCCGGCGGTGTCTCGGCGCTCGACGAGAACCGCTTTATCGAATTCTCCGGAGGCACGCGCTCGTATTACGAGATGCGCCGCCGCATCCGGGACTATTATCGCCGCCGTTTCCAACTGGCGCCCGACGTGGCCGGGCTGGAAAACTTCAACCCCGGTGCCTGCTATGTCTCACCGTTGTGTTTCGAACCGCGGGCGGGGCTCCAGGTGCTCCAGGACATGCTCCCGCACGCCGTGAAGCTCTTTCTGCGGACCCAGATCTTCCGCTTGCGTGTGGAAGGCGGTTTGATCCGCTCCGCGCTGGCCTTCGGTTTCGAGTCCGGCGAGGTTATCCGCTTCCTGCCGAAATTCGTGCTGGATGCGACTGAGACCGGTGATCTGCTGCCCCTGGCGAAAGTTCCCTACGAGGTGGGATCGGAGCCGCAGAGCGACACCCACGAGCCGCACGCCGCCCGGGAACCCAATCCGGCCTGCGTGCAGAGCTTTACGTACACCTTCGCGGTGGAGGACCGGCCCGGCGAAAATCACGCCATCGCCAAACCGCCGGAATATGAAAAGTACCGCGACCGCCAGCAGTTCAGCTTGCGTATCAATTATCCCGTGGAGTACGGCTGGCGGGGCTACTTTCAATACAGCATGTTCGGCGAGGATCCGCCGGTGCCCAACAACATGTCGCCGCGTCCCTTTTTCGGCTGGCGGCGGCTCCTGGCGGCTCAGAATTTTACCGGACCGAACCGCCCCCGCGACCTCGCTCTGATCAACTGGCCGCGCCAGGATTATGCGGCCGAATCCATTCTGGACCGCTCCCCGCTCGAAACCGCGCAGATTCTCCAGCGCGCCAAGCGAACCTCGTTAGCTTTCCTGTACTGGCTGCAAACCGAGGTGGACGGCAAGGGCTATCCGCGCCTGATGCTGCGCAAAGACGTGATGGGTAGCGCCGACGGTTTGTCGAAGTATCCGTACATTCGCGAAGCGCGCCGCCTGCGCACCAAGGAACGCGTGGTGGAGCAGGACATCGTGGATGAGTACCAGCAGGGTCCCCGCGCTCGCTGGTTCGCCGACTCCGTCGGCACCGGGTTTTACATGGTGGATATCCATCCCTGCGGCGCGAACGAGCGCGGCCGCATGATGATGCCCAAGCCGTTCCAGATCCCCATGGGCACGTTGATTCCCGAGGGTGTCGCCAACCTGCTGGCGGCGGGCAAGAGCCTGGGCGTCACACACCTGACCAACGGCGCGTTCCGTCTGCACCCGGTGGAGTGGAACGTGGGCGAAGCCGCCGGGGCCATCGCCAGCCTGGCTGTCGAAAAAGGCGCCCTCCCTGCGCCGCGCGGAGTCCAGGTGGTGTTGGCGAAGGCGGGCGTGCCGCTAGTCTGGTTCGACGATCTTCCGGTCTCGCACCCCAGCTTTGCCGCTATTCAACTGGCCGCCATTCGCGGCGTTTATCCCCTGGGCTCCGCGGACCTCCATGCCTCCCCGGATGCGCCCGTGACCCGCGCCGAAGCCGCCCGCGCTCTGGCTGCGTACTTTGGCCGGCCGTTGCACACCCCCGAGGCCGTCCGGATGGCCATCGCGCAGGGCTGGATGGCCACCGATCATCGCAATTGGTTTCACCCGGATATCCCGTTCTACTGGACCGACTGGCGGGAGGACCGTCTCCCCAAGCCCTTGGCGCCGCTCCATGCCGTTCGCACCGGGCCCGTCAAACGGTCCGAGCTCGCGGAACGCCTCCAATAATCGGAACCGCCTGCTACGCCGGTTCCAGCGGCGCCCGCGCCACCGCGCCGACTTTGTCCAGTTCCAGGCGCAGGTCGCCGTTGTCGTCCACTTCGAAGGCTGGCTCGAACCTGGCCCCCCAGACAATCTCATCGTAGCGGTAAGAGTATCGCGCGTACACGGACTGGCTGAAGGTATCGTTAACTGCCCGGATCAGGATCAGGAACTCCGCCTGCAAGCGTTCGAGATCGGCCGCTGTCTTGCCGTACAGCGGGCTGTCGCGGTCGATGGGGTGTACTACGGTCCAGGTCAGGGGCAGGAACAGGACCGTCTCACGCTCCAGTTTCAGGCCGGTATATTTCCTCTGCAGCCGCCCGTCGGCTTCTTCTACGGTCATGAGCAGCACCCGCGCCTGCAACTCCATCAGGTTGCTCAAGCCCCGGTTGACCAGCCGGAATTGCAGGCTCGATCCGCCCCCGTAGGGAGCAATAATCGCCGACTCGCTGAAACCCAGGCGCGCCGAGACCCGCGAAATCCGCGCTACCAGCAGCCCCGTGGCCACCGCAAAACCCATCAGGCCGAGCATGGCCTCGAATGCCGCGATCGAATTGGCCAATACGCCTTCCGGCCAGATGCTGCCGTACCCCACCGTTGTGAGAGTATGCGCGCTGAAGAAAAAGCAGTTCAGGAGCCGTTCCCACGAGGTGGGGGCTTGGGCGCCGTGCAGGTGTTGGATCCCGATCCCGGCGTAAATCACCGCGAAAATGCTGTTGACCCCGATAAAGCCGCCGAACATGAAGCCCAGGAACGAGTGCCAGCGAACATGAATCAGGAACAGGTACGCATGAAGGTCCCGGCGCGTGAAGCCGCGCCGCCGCACGTTGAACTCGCCGTCCTTGTTGATGGTCCGGCGGAGTCTGGCCGAGTACTGCTGCGTCAACCCTGGGTCGAAGCTCGGTTGGTCCATATTTGCCAATCATACGAGTACTGGTATGCGGTTCGAAAGTTGAGCGCTGGGAGTATGCTTGGATGACGGAGATCTCCCTGAATCTTCAATAACAGGAGCACACAATGGCACAAAGGCAGATGCTGACGAAGATCGTTCTTGTTTTGGCAACTTTCGCGTGGCAGGCGGCAGGCCAGCCCCCGGGCGGGCCTGATGACCGAGGTGGCAACTCGAATTCTTGCAACAGTCTCCCCAGCTACTCGACGCTGAAGAGCGCCTTGACCCAGGCTACAGCTACGGAGACCAGCGGCCTGAACAATCAGATGTGGGGCACCATCGTGGACCGCGACGGCGTAGTCTGCGCGGTGGCGTTTTCTGGCAACAACCGTGGCGCCCAGTGGCCCGGAAGCCGCGTCATCGCAGCCCAAAAAGCGAACGCCGCCAATGCTTTCAGTCTGGATAGCTTGTCAGCCAGCAACGGTTCCGGCCAAACTGCCGGACTGGCCCTCTCGACGGCCAACCTGTACTCCGCCGTGCAGCCGGGCGGCAGCCTTTACGGCTTGCAGCATAGCAATCCGGTGGATCCTGCCGTGGCCTACCGGGGACCGTCATCCCATTACGGCATGGCAAACGATCCCATGGTGGGCGAGAAGATCGGCGGCGTCAACGTATTCGGCGGAGGGTTGGCGCTCTACAATGCGAGCCATCAGATTGTCGGCGGCTTGGGTGTCAGCGGCGATACCTCCTGCGCCGACCATAACATCGCCTGGCGGGTCCGCAACATCCTCGGCCTGGATCACATGGCGGCTTCGGCTTCCCTGCAAGCCGTTCCCGGCCCGGCCGGCCTGTTTGCCGGCGACGTCACGCATCCGGATAACATCATCTTCGACATCACACCCAACGCTGCCGGTGGCACCGGTGTCAGCAAAAGCGGCTTCGGCCACCCGACCTGCCTGAATACCGTCGGGTCAAACCTGCTACCCGCTGTCCAGCCCTAGCCGCTCCGCCTCGTCGCGGTTCGGTAACCTGATGACCGAGCCGCGACGGTGACGGAGTCGCTGTTTCCGTCAAAAGTAGAGTTTGGCGCCGAACTGAAAAATCCGCATAGGCTGCCTCAGGCTACGGACCTCGCCCACCCGCGGAGCGTCCGGGACGATCGAGTCCAGGCCCACCCAACCCAATCCATTCGGAACTCCGAACTGCGGAGTATTGAAGGCGTTGAATGCCTCCGCGCGGAATTGCAGCCTGCCCCTCTCCCCCAAAGGTTTCATGGCCCAGTTCTTGGCCAGCGAGAGGTCAAACGTGTGCAGTCCCGGTCCTATGAGCGCGTCCGGCGCGGAACTGCCAAAGTGGCAGAGTTCCGGATGTGTGGGAATGTTGCAGTCCGTGCGGCGGAAGGCGCTCGGATCGAAGTACAACTGCCGCGTGGCGCTGCCCCCCAACCGTCCGTCGGCCACGCGGTCCGGGTACACGCTGAAGCCGGTGTTCAGGTTTCCGCCGTAAACGGAGAACGGAAACCCGGTGGTCATGGTGACCACTCCGCTGGTCTGCCAGCCACCCAGGACCGCATACGTCACGCCCTTGGAGTGTTGGAAGAAGGGCAGTTCATAGACGTAGTTGATCACCGCGGCGTGTGTCACGTCGAAGCCGTATCGCTCCCGGTTGGCGCGGCGGTTGTTCGGGTCCTGGTAAAGGGAGTTTACACCCCCGGAAGGGTCGTTGCGGCCGTACCCTTCGCCCAGAGCTTTGCCGTAGGTATAAGCCAGGCCTACCGTCAGCCCTGCGCCGTAGCGCTTTTCCGCCTGCACTTGCAAGGCATTGTAATTGGCGTTTGCGTAGCTGTCCAGATAGCGGATATTGCCCAGCAGCCGCGCCCTGGTTCCTTCTCCCTGGCTGACGTATGCCTGCCTGGGACGCCGCCCGTTGATGTCGGTGTTGGGCGACGGACTGGCCTGGTTGTAGTTCGAGATGGTGTTGTCGATGTGGCTGGTCTTGCTGCCCACGTATCCAACCGTGAGGAAGAATTTGGCCGGCAAGGCGCGCTGGATGTCGAAACTCCACTGCACCACGCTGCTGGATTTGTTATCGGGCGGGAACAGCAGCACATTGGTGCGCGCCGCCGACGTGCCCTGGCCCGGGAACGGATTGTCTAAAGTCAGGATTTGCGAGCCGGGGGTGAACGACCGCGTCTGGAGGTTGTAGGTTTGACCCGCGTAGCTGTACGGAATGATCCCGGCGGTCTGGTCCACGGCGTTCCAGCCGAAGGTGCCCGAGAAGGGCGGCTGAAGGTCCAGGATCGTCATATTGTTCATCTGCTGCACGTTTACGAACCAGCCGGCGCCCGTGCGGATCACCCATTTGTCCGTGGCACGGTAGGCAATACCCAGGCGAGGCATGAAGTACCGGTTGTCCGTCGCGTAAAAGTCGAAGTCCTGGCCCGGCGTGGGAACCATCGTGGGGAGTTGACGCCCGTCATCCGCGGTGGTCAGGATGTCCAGGCGCAAAGAGCGCCACTTGCGGTTTACGTCGTGGGGCACTTGGAAGAAGTCCCAGCGCAGCCCCATGTTGACGGTGAGCTTGCGGCTGGCCTTCCATTCATCCTGGAAGTAGGCTCCCCAGCGGTTCTGCCGCGGCGCGGTCCACGTCAGGCCTTCCGCCGAGGAACTGGATGAGGGATACCCCAGCAACCATCCCGCCAGCGCATATCCGCCAGGACAACAGGTCATGTTGCCCAGGGGCACGTTGGCCGCGGCGCGGTCCAATCCGTATCGCAGGTATTCCAGGCCGGTCTTGAAATTGTGCGAGCCGCGGATGAAGGAGAAGTTGTCGGAGAACTGGTAGATGCCGTTGAGATCCTCGCGCGCGCCGGCATCGCCCGGGATAATCCCGCTGATCGATGGAATGCCGGTTTCGAGCGAGTTGAATGTGCGGTTGTTGTCCACCGCCACCCGGAACTGCCCGATGCCTAGCGAATCGACATCGAAATTCGTGTAGGTCCTCGGGTTCACCTGGTTGTGATTCACTTTGTTGAAGCCCACCCGGAACTCGTTCAGGTCCCGCGGATTGAAGATGCGCAGATACTGGAAGGCCACGTTGTACGCGTGCACGTGGTACAGAGCCGGGAAGTTCGGATTCACGTTGTTCTGCGTGTAATCGCTGAGCATCGTCGCGTACCGGCCGAAGATCCGGTCCTTGGAACTGACCTGGTGATCGATCCGCGCGAAGTATTGATTTTGCCCCAGAATGTTCGGCACCGTCGCGATCGTGTTGATGTCCAGGATGTCCGCCGGGGCGAATTGCGGCAGGGGCACGTACTGGTTTACCAGGTTCTGCGCGTTCTTGTTGATCCGGCTCGCCGGAATGATATTCGTGATGTTCCCGTTCTGGTCGCGGAACGGCTGCCCCGTCAGCGGGTCGTAGATGATGATCGGCTGCCGCGCCGGCTTGCCGTTGACGATGGCAGGCTGGAGCAGCGCGGAGAAGTCGCCGTTGCGAAACGCCTGCGGGAAAAAGAAAGTCTGCTGCACGGACTCCTGGGTCTCCCGGGTGCCCTCGTAGTTGAAACTCCAGAAGGTCTTGTCTTTGCCGTGATATTTCGGGAGCACTACCGGACCAGCCAGCCAGGCCCCGAACTGGTTGCGGCGCAGCCGGTTCTTTTTCTGCTGCGGCGTTCCCGCGGGCAACTGGAAGTTCAGGAAGTAGTCTCTGGCGTCCGCGGCGTCGTTTCGCAGAAACTCGTAGAAGGTGCCATGAAACTCGTTGGTCCCCGATTTTAGGGCGATCTGAATGTTCGCGCCGTTGTTCATGCCGTACTCGGCGGAGTAGGAGCCGGTCTGAATCTTGACCTCCTCGATGGCGTCGATCGAGGGGTTGAACATGACCTGGTTGACCAGCGGTTCTGTGGCGATCACCCCGTCCATCGTGACGCGTTGGTTGGCGTCCCGCTGGCCGTTGGCGCTCACCGTCGTGGCGGCCCCCGGGAAGGGGAATGCGCCGGTGGCTTGCACGTTCCCGCCCATCCGGTTTCCGTATTGCACGCCGGGCGTGAGCACCAGCAGGGCGGCGAAGTTCCGGTTCAGCGTGGGGATCTCTGTGACCCGCCTCTGGTCAACCGTCGAGCCAATGGCTGCATCATCGGTCTTCAACTCCACGCCGGTGGCCATCACCTCGACTTTCTCGGATGCCGCGCCGATCTGAAGCCGGAAATTAACGCGCGCCTTCTGTTGCAGCGCCACGTTGATGCCCGTCTGGGTCTCGGTTTTGAAGCCGTCCATCTCGGCCGTGACGGTGTACTCGCCGATTTCGATGAGCGGGAATGAGTAGTTGCCGGAAGTGTCCGTCGCCGCCTGGCGCCTTTCGCCTGTGGCAACGCGCAGCAGCGTTACCTTTGCGTTGGGGATCACCGCCCCGCTGGCATCCTCGACGGTTCCAAGTACTTCAGTGGAAGTGGTTTGCGCGAAGGCAAGCGACGCGCAGAAAATCGTAAGCAGAATGCGGAGACGAATGCTCGTCCCGTCCATATAGCCTGGCCTCCCCGTTACGAAGACTCGTGCTTCTATGGGGAGCTATTCTAGTCTGGCAGGGAACGCGCTTACAAGATATCTTTAGTGTGCCCGGGTTCTGGAACTAGTGCCGTGGACCACCGCCGCCACCGCCGCCCCGTGAGATCGGAGCAGACCCTGCCGAGGAAGACATCGACGGGGAAGAGGCAGCCACGCCGCCGCGGGAGACCGGCGCAGAATTGGCGATGGCGCCCGAATACCCCGACGAGGTATGGGGAATCGAACCGTATCCCAAGCCAGCCCGGTTGTATGCCGAGCCGCCCCCATAATACCCGTATCGCGGCCCGTAGTAAACCGGGTAAACGGAGAATGGACTCCACAGCCGGTAGCCGTAGGGGCTGTAGAAGGAGCCCTGCATAGGGAGGAACGTGTACGTCCCGTAAAACGGGTTCCAATACCATCCGCTGGTGTTCCACATGCCGCCGGCATCCAGCACCGACTTGGCGGCGGAAACGTTGGCCATCGAAAGATATTCTCCGCGCCGCCGGCTCCAGCGATTCAGCGCATCGCCGGTAGTCTTGTCGAATTTCTCCATAGCCAACTGGCTGTCCAGAGAAATCAGTTTCCCTTCTTTGACCGCTACGGTCTTGCCGGCTGCCTCGACCGATGCCTCCCCGTTATACACGCGGAGTTGCGCCGGGTCGGAATCGATGCGGTACAACCCCTTCTTGACCACCCGAACCGCGGCGTCTTGGTAAGCCACCGTCACGCCGTTATCCTTCAACAGTTCGTCTGCTTCCACGATCGCGGTCCCCTTCAGCAGTTCGAGCCGCGTGTCGATCAAGCGGTTGGTGATCATTTTGAAGGAGCTGTTTTCCCCGACCCGCAGGAAGACGCCCGGCGTGAGCAGCACCTCGGCTCTCCCTTCCTCCGTTCGCAGAACCTGGTTCTCCTTGACTTCCGGGAAAGCCCCGAACTTGCTCTCCACCTGCTTGTCTCCCAGGTAAACCCGGCCCTCCACGTAGTGGAGCAAGCCGGAATGGGCGGAGATGACCGATTGCGCCTGAGCGGTCGCGCTCGCCACCACCAGCGCAGATATCGAAAGGGCCACGCGAGACAGGGATCTCATAGCCGGACTCCACCTCCAGCATCCCCCTGTGGGGGGACTTTGTCAATGGGTAACTATAGCTGTGGCGAAGATTTACAAGCGCCAGTCAAAGCCGGACGATGTGCGACCCGGAGACGCCCTTGAGCGCGTTGCGCGTATCCACGATCAGCCGGGCGCTTGCGGCCAGCCAGCCATAGTCGAAAGCCGAGTGGTCCGTGATGATCACGACACAGTCCGCGCTGGCCGCGGTCTCCATCGGCTCCGAAACCAGGTCGAATCGATCCATGTGCAGGCGCGGCACATGCGGATCGGAATAGGTAATCCGGGCGCCGCGGCGCTCGAGCAACAGAATCACATCCAGGGCAGGGGACTCGCGGACGTCCTCGATGTCTTTCTTGTATGCCACACCCATGACGTGCACATGTGAGCCTTTCACCGGCTTAGCCGCGTCATTCAGGGCGTTCTGGATCTTGTCCACCACGAAGTGCGGCATCTGTCCGTTGATATAACCGGCCAGTTCGATGAAGCGGGCTTCGATGCCCGCCTGCTTGGTCTTCCAGGAAAGATAAAACGGGTCGATCGGGATACAATGCCCTCCCAGCCCCGGCCCGGGATAGAAGGGCATGAAGCCAAAAGGCTTGGTCGAGGCCGCCTCGATCACTTCCCAGACGTTGATGCCCATGCGGTCACACATCAGCGCAATCTCGTTGACCAGCCCGATGTTGATCATGCGGAAGGTGTTTTCGAGCAGCTTGACCATTTCGGCCACCTGCGTCGAGCTGACCGGCACCACTTTCTGCAGGGCCTGGGAATAAAAAGCGCCGCCAATCGCCGTGCAGGCCGGCGTCGTTCCTCCCACGACCTTGGGGATGTTGCGGGTCTGGAACCTGGCGTTGCCCGGGTCTACCCGCTCCGGGGAAAAGCACAGGAAAAAGTCCCGCCCGACGCGTAAGCCCGGCTTCTCGAGCATCGGCAGCACAACTTCGTCCGTGGTGCCCGGATACGTAGTCGACTCCAGAATCACCAGCATGCCCGCGTGGAAATACTTGGCGATCTCCTGGCAGGCCGAGACGATGTAGCTCATGTCCGGATCTTTGGTCTTCCGCAGCGGCGTGGGCACGCAGATGTTGACCGTGTCCAGTTCCGCTACCGCGGCAAAATCCGTCGTGGCGCGGAGCGTCCCCTCCCGCACCAAAGGTTCCAACTCGCTGCTCGCGATGTCGCCCACGTAGGAGACGCCGGCGTTGATTTGCCCGGTCTTTTCCGCGCTGAGGTCGATGCCGGTCACCTGGAATCCGGCTTTGGCGAATTCTACCGCCAGGGGCAGGCCAACATAGCCCAAGCCGACAACTCCAACGTGCGCGCGCCGGGTTCTGATTTTTTCCTCCAGCAGAGCGGCCACAGGGGCGGTGGGGACAGTAAGTTCGGACATAAACTCCTTATTTTCTCACATCAGAAAATGGCCTTCGGCCACGATTTCCGCCGGGCCGGACAGAAAAATATCCCCATCCCAACGCAGATCGATGGGGCCCGCCGGCGTGAGGACCCGTCCGGGGCTTTCGATCCAGCCCCGCCGGATGCCGGCCGCAAAGGCTCCCGTCGAACCGGTTCCGGAACTCATCGTCTCACCAGCCCCGCGTTCGAAAAAGCGCACCTCCAACGTGTGCCGGTCGAGCGCGCGAAGAAACGAGACGTTCGTCCGGTTCGGGAATTGCGCATGAGATTCGATCTCCGCGCCCATGGCGCGCCAGTCGAAGTCAAAATTATCCACCGGCACGGCGCACTGCGGGTTGCCCACCCACACCAGGGTCACATCCCGCGGACCGGCCGGGAGCGGAAGTTGGAAGCGCTCCGCCTGAAATTCCGGCCGCCCCATGTTCATCTCGAATTCGAAATGAAGACCCGCGCGGCCCAGCAGCCGCAGGTGCTTGACTCCTGCGCCGGTGCGGATGCGGACCTGTTCCCCTGCCAGCCCGTGCTGGATCAAAAAGGCGGCGGCGCACCGCGTGCCGTTGCCGGAAATCTCCGGCTCGCTGCCATCGGAGTTGAACAGGCGGATGCCGCCCTCGGATTCATCGCCTTGCGCGCGGGAAACCAGCATCCAGCCGTCCGCCCCGATTCCGGTATGGCGGTCGCAGATCGCGCGCGCCACCGCCGGCAAGTCACCGCCGGGCGCGTCCTCTTCCCACGTGAGCAGAAAGTCGTTCCGGGCGCCGTGCGCCTTCGTAAAAGGAATTTTCATGCGCATTCTCGGGAGCGGATGGGCCGGGTGGCGCGCCGGCCAGCGGCGCCGTCCGCCGGTAGATCTCCAGCACCGGCGCACCTTTAACGATAATGGTTTTCTCCAGGCGATAGTGCGGGCCGTCCCGAAAACCCCAGTTCAACGCGGTCTGCACCCGGTCGCCGCCCGTGACTACCGCCCACTCTTCCCACAGGAAGAGTCCCGGCCGGGCGACCGCTGCCGGCCACAGCGGCCAGTTATCGTTGCTCAGCACCTCTTTCAGCGGCAGGCCCATCGTGCGGAAAATTCCGGTCAGATCTCCCGCCGTGGTGATGATGCCGGACCCGGGCCGGTAGCGCCCACGCAGGAACTCCGCCGCCTGGCGGGTCCAGGCGCGGCGCGCCTCGGAATTGACCTGCGATTCTTTCCACGTGATCCAGTTCTCCGGTCCGGGATGGATCAGCCAGGGGGCCGAGGCGGCCAGCGCCAGGACCGCGCCTGTGGCGGCCCGGGCGCGCTGCGGAGCCACAAGCGCCAGCGCCGCCGCGGCGAAGGCAGCGGCCGGCAACAGCGCCAGGCCATAGCGTGTGTTGTAGTAGCTGTGCGGCCACAAATCCGGCACGAAGATGGGTGTGCCGGCCGAATGAATGCTCCACACATAGAACAGCGGCGGCAGCAGAAGCAACAGCAGCGGCCAGAAGGCTTTGCGAACGAGGGCCACGGCCGCGCCCGCCAGGCCCAACGCCGCCAGCGGCGCCCCCGCTGTCAGCCGCGCGGCCGTGCGGAAGTACAGCCAGGCCTTCCCCCAGTCGCCTTCCCCCGGATAGCGGGCGTGACCCTGAATGGCTTTGGCCGAATACGGCCCGGAAAAGAAGGCCAGCCACGAACCGCAGCACCACCAGTTGTGCGCCAGCCAGTAGAGCGGGCCCAGGCTCGCGATCGCGCCGAACACCAGCGCTTTGCGCCAGCGCTGGTGCTGGCCGGTGCACAGCACATAAAGCGTTCCGAACGGAATCAGAAACCAGCCTTCATAGCGCGCCAGCGTGCCGGCCAGGCAGGCCAGGGCGGCGCCCCCCAGAGAGCCCCACCAAGGATTCCGGCCGAACCGCACGGTGAAGTACAGCAGCCCCATCAGGGTGGCCAGAAACAGCGGCTCGCTCATCGCCGTGGATTGCAGGTACAGCAGGTTCGGATTGAGGGCGAAGATGGCTGCGGCAGCCCCGGCCGCAGCCGTGCTGGCGAAGATCCGCCGTACGGCGGCGAACAGAAACGTGCCCGCCAGCACAAACGCTGCCGCGCTCGGAAAGGCAGCGGCCAGCCCGCTTTGCCACAGGTGATTCACACGCGCGAACGGAATCAGCAGCACGTGCAGCAGCGGCAGCCAGACCGTGCCGATCTGATCGTAGCCCGGTGTGCGCGAATCCACGATCCGCCGGGCAATGTTCAGGTGCGCTTCCGCGTCGCCGTAGTACAGCAGGAAGCCCTGGCGGTAGAAGTAAGCTACGGCTGCGGCGCTCCAGACCGCCAGGAGGACGAATACCAGCAGAACCGGCCAGATTTCTCCGGCCTCTCCCGCGCCGCTAGAACGCGGTGCAGGTTTTGAATTCCTGGTAGCGGGCATCAATTTCCGCGCGGGTCAAGGTGCGAAAGCGGTCCACGCCGAATTTTTCGCAGCAGAAGCTGCCCATCACCGAGCCGTAAATCACCGCGCGGCTGAGCTCCGGGAAAGGAATTTCGCCATCTCGCGGATCGACGCCCTGCTCCGCCAGGTATCCGATGAAGCCGCCCGCAAAGCAATCGCCGGCGCCCGTGGGATCGAAAACGTCCTCCAGCAGGTAGCCCGGCGCCAGGAAGTGGCCGTCGCGGCGGAACAGGATGGCCCCGTATTCGCCGCGCTTCACCACCAGGGTGTGCGGCCCCAAATCCAGAATCCTGGCAGCGGCGCGCCGCAGGTTGTGCTCGCCGGAGAGCATCCGCGCTTCGCCGTCGTTGATCAGCAGGAAATCCCACTCCCGCAGCGTCGCCAGCAGTTCCTCGCGGTAGTCCTGAATCCAGTAATTCATGGTGTCGCCGCCCGCCAGGCGGACCCCCTCCATCTGCGCGCGCACGCTGCGCTGCAAAGCCGGCTGGATGTTGCCTAACAGCAGATAGGGTTCCTGGCGGTAGGAGGGCGGCAGCTTCGGCTGGAATCCGGCGAAGACGTTCAAGTCCGTGCGCAGCGTGGTGCGGTCGTTCATGTCGGCCGAATAGACCCCGGCCCAGAAGAAGGTCTTGCCCGGCACCCGCTCCAGGCCCGTGAGATCGATTCCCCGGCCTGCCAGCAGGTCCACGTCCTCCCGGGCGAAGTCCTCGCCCACCACCGCCACGATCTTCACCGGAGTGAAGTAGCTTGCGGAGAGCGAAATGTAGGTGGCCGCTCCTCCCAGCATGCGGTCCACTTTTCCGTGCGGCGTTTCCACGCCATCGTATGCAACCGATCCCACAACCACGACGGACATCGCTTGATTGTAACAGGGAGGATCCGGAGGTCCGGGCTGTTTCATTCCATGCGCCGCACCCGGCCCATCGGCACCACGCTCCGGACTCCCTTGAGGCTGCGCAGTTCGGCTTCCCGGCTCCGGGCAGCCTCCACGTAGACCGCGTTCGTCAGGATCTGGGTGGCTCCGGTAACCCGGATGCCGCGGCGGCCCAACTCGGCGCGCAGGGTTTCCTGCGCTTTTTCAAGCTGCCGCCGGTAGTCGGCGGCTTCCGGGCTGCGGATCTCTTCCGGTGAGTGGTAGCGTTCGGCGACCGGCGGGTCGGCCAGGATCAACGCATAACGGCCGCTGGCAGGCTTGCCCGAGAACGCTTGCCCGCCCGCCTGCCCGATCGTGAGTCCCGCCAGAAGCAACCAGACGATCCGCATGGGCTCCTCTTTTGATTAAACCCCGGTTTCGCCCCGAAGGCGCGGAGGGATCATAATGAGGTCAGGCTTTCCAGGTGGGACCGATGCGGCTGGTCGCGGGTATCCTTGCCCTCTTCCTGCCGGCCTTGGCCGGTGAGTTGATCCTCACAGGGCGGGTCATCGACGAGAATGGCGCTGGCGTGGGTGGTGCGCAAGTCGTCCTGTCGCCGCCCGGCGAGCCGGCAGCCTCCGGCCGGCAGTTTCAGACGGTCAGTGAACCGACCGGTGTCTTCCGGCTGGTCTTGCCGGGCCCCGGCGACTACCTCGCCGCCGCCGGGCACGCAGGCTATTTCGCGCTGCGGAATCGCCTGGTCCAAATTAGTGAACATCCCACCGAACTGCACCTCGTGCTGAATCACACACGCGAAGTCTTCCAATCCGTAAACGTCAGCGCCACACCCTCCAAAATGGACTTGGAGCAAACCAGCTCAGGGCAGACCCTGACCGGCGCCGAGATCATAAACATCCCCTACCCCGCCACCCGCAGTCTCAAGAACGGCATGAAGCTCATGCCGGGAGTTGTGCAGGACGCCGCTGGAGGCGTGCACTTCAACGGCAGCGCCGAAAATCAGGTGCTCTACACCCTGGATGGTTTCAATATCAGCGATCCGCTCACCGGCACTCTGGCCGCCCACGTCAGCGTGGATTCCGTGAGCGCGCTGGATTACACCAGTGGCCGCTTCTCACCCGAATATGGGAAAGGCTCGGCGGGCACGCTGGGCATCCGCACCCAACTGGGCACCGACGAGTTTCGCTACAACGCGACCAACTTCGTGCCCGGCGTGGACACGCGGCATGGCCCGCACATCGGGACCTGGGATCCGCGCCTGACGCTCTCCGGTCCGATCGTCCGCGGACGCGCCTGGTTCTCCAATTCCTTGGACGCCGAGTACAGCGTCCTGGTGGTGGACGGTTTGCCCAAGGGGCAGCCGGACCGCACCACCAGCATGCGCGCCAGCGACCTGCTGCACAACCAGGTCAACATCACGCCGGCAAATATCCTTTATGCGGACATCCTGATCAACTACTGGAACGCCCCCGGCACAGGCCTGAGCGCGCTGGACCCCTATCCGACCACCATCAATCGCCGGCAGCGCTCCTGGTTCTACAGCGTCAAGGACCAGATCTACTTGGCGCGGAACACCCTGTTGGAACTAGGCGTCGGGGAATACCGCACCTTCAACCGCCAGATTCCGCAGGGTCAGGACTACTACCAGATCACCCCCTTTGGCCACCGCGGCAATTACTACGTGGACGGGGTTCAAACCTCGCGCCGCGACCAGTTGCTGGCCAACCTGTTCCTGCCGTCGTTTCACCTGGCCGGTGGGCATCAGCTCAAGCTGGGCATGGACCTGGACCGCCTGGCTTATTCCCAGGATTTCCGGCGCACCGGCTACGAGCTGTTCGGGCTCTCCGGCGAGTTGCTCCAGCGCACCACCTTCGCCGGCAGCGGGGTGCTCGGCCGGCCCAGCGCCGAAGTGTCCTCGTACGTGGTAGACACCTGGCGGGTGCGGCCGAACCTGGTGCTGGAAGCGGGTGCCCGCCAGGATTGGGACGAGTTGATCCGCCATACGCTGATCTCCCCCCGCGTCTCGTTTTCGTATTCCCCCGCGGCTTTGAAAAACACTCGCTTTTCGGGCGGCTACGCGGTCGTCTACGATGCCACCAGCGTGCAGCTCTTCACCCGCCCGATGGATCAGTATGCGGTCACCACGGAATTTGGTCCCGGCGGCGCGGCGGTGGGCGGCCCGGCCATCACGGTGTTCACCATTCAGAACCATCACCTGGATGCGCCGCGCTACCAGAACTGGAGCTTCGAGGTGGACCAAAGGCTTCCGCGCAGGATCCAACTGGGCGTGAATCTGCTGCGCAAGCGCGGGAGCCACGGCTTTACGTATGCCAATATGCTCCTTCCGGGTGTTCCCCCACCGCCGGAAGTAGCGGATCTTTACCCCGGCGCGGCGTTCGGCGCTATCTACACCTTGGCCAATTTCCGCCGCGACGTCTATGATTCCGCGGAAATCAGCGCGCGCCAGTCCTTCGGTGACCGGTACGAATGGATGGCCAGCTATACGCGTTCGCGTGCTCTCTCCAACGCCGTCGTGGACATGAGCGTGGATCAGCCGCTGCTGATTGCGGACAACGTAGGCCGCATGAGTTGGGATACGCCCAATCGGTTCCTGAGCTGGGCCTATCTCCCCACGCCCAGGAAAAATTGGGCGATCGCTTACTTACTGGAGGCGCGGGATGGTTTTCCGTTTTCCGTGCAGCAGCCTGACGGGCAGGTGGTGGGCGCCGTCAACAGCCATCGCTTGCCCTTCTGGTTCAATCTCAATTTGCACCTCGAGCGCCGCTTCCGCTGGCGCGGGTACCGCTTCGCCATCCGCGGCGGCTTCAACAACATCACGGACCACAACAACGCCACCCTCGCCAACAACATCATCGGCTCGCCGCAATACCTGACTTACTTCGGCAGCGAAGGCCGCCACCTGGTGTTCCTCCTCCGGTGGCTGGGCAAGGATTAGCGCAGCCATACCATTCACCACTCGTTCGGAAAAATATCCCTACTGTTTTCAATCCCGCGCCGCGCCAATCGCCCCGTGCCCCCTTCCCCCATGCCGTACGCTGAAATCAGGAAAGGCTGGTTCGTTCACCCGGACCGGCCCGATGAGTTCCATGCTGCGCAGCATGTCATCGTCAGTGGGGCGGCCTTGGGCCGCTCCCATCGGTGATCCTGGCGCCCGGCGCCCCTAGAAAGGCTTGCCGCGGGACTGGCCCTGTGTGCCAGATGCCGCGGACGGGACCAACAGAAACCGGTTTTCGGCCAGAGTTTCGGGAATTGGTTCGGGTAAGTCTGGGGTTTCCCCCTGGAGACTGCCGCCAATAAGCCCCGTTACGTTTCACCCCGCCTCGGTCCCCGCGTTCCACGCGGAGGGCCGGGGCGGTGACGATCACCTCCCCATCCGCAAGCCACCCCCGTTACAGCCGTAGTGTGCCTGTACGCCCGGCGCGCTCCCCTGCATCCTCACCCAAACCGCCTCCATCCTGTTGCGACCGCAATCTCCGACCACAAAGAACCATAGCGCTTTCCAGTCAACTTGCGGACGAAAAATGGGCCCGGCGGCGTGTGACGGCCTTTGCCGCCTGACGTGATGTGGCCACGAAATAACACACGGATTTTTAGTCGACCTCCGCGGCTTCGCCGAAAAGCCGGGCACCCAGATCAGCGAAGAAGCGCCGGAACACGACCTCTTTTTCATCGGGGGGCTCGGGCTTGTCGTCGAGAAAAGGGATGTTTTTCCGGCGGAATGCCACCACTTGCTCGTGCCCGCCGCCCGCGCTCCTCATGTTGGCGCGATAGTAGTCTTCGAGCAACGTGCCAAACCCAAATGCCTTCATATCCGGCAACAGGTCCTCGAAATGCTCGATATCGATCAAGGTGAGAGGCGCGACCCTAACGCGTGATCGCTTGAACGGTGCCCGGCCGAACTGACTATTGATATAGCCGGACATACCTGGACAGAGCATGGCGTCCTCAAGACAGACCATAACGGGCTGAACGATGCTCCAATTTCGTGACGGCAGGCCGCTGACGGGTTCGCCCTTGAGCAGGCGATCAATGCTGTGGCTCAACTGAGCAATACCCTTGCGACCGTCGGCGTCTCCGGTCACGAACTTCTTACGAAGGTCCGGTTCCAGAACATCGAGGCGCCCGCTCAGCTTGGCCTCTGCTGTGAGCACACTGCTCTTGTACTCGCATAGAATGACACGCGATCCGTCGATGAAGAGCCCGTCGCAGACCTCGGCATCATCAGAGAATTTCGGACTGTCGATATAGGAATCCGGAGCAAAGCCCGCGCGCCGCACGCAATCGTGCAGGTAAGCTTCAAAGGCACGCCCGTAGGTGCCGCCTAGTTTGCTCTTAACGCGAGCATCTGCAGCACCGAACAGGGTCCAGTACAGACCACGGCCGGTCTTGTCCATCAGACTCGCGACGTCCAAACAGTAATATCGCTCGGCACCTTGTACTTGGATGACAGGCCACGATTGAAATACTGTCGTGTCGGCGAGGGGACGTTCGCCCCGCGTCGGCAGGTATTCCGCAAGCTGCTGAGCCGATCGCGCCACGGTCCCGAAAAACGAAGTCAGCTCGGCATCGCTAATCTTCATGTTGGCGAAGCGGTTCTTGTCGACGAAGAAGGTCAGATCGTTGCTAATCAGCGATCCTGCATTCATCATTCGGTAAGGGGTGCCGATTACCAGGCACAATTCAATAAACTGGCGCGGCGAAAGCCCGGTCTCGCGTCTGAACTCCGCTTCCAAATCCACCGTCCCCGGCTGGCTTGCTAACAGCGCGCGGTTACGCTCGAACATCGCCAGGCTGCGAAGCAGGTCTCCGCGGAAATCATAATGCGCCATGGCGTTGTGATTGGGCAACTGGTGGACGAGCAGATCGGCCACGCCGGTCAGTGGCGCGGTGCTGGAGGTGAGTTCGTTCATCATTAAGCAGCACGCCAACACGTCCGCCGCCTGTTGCGGTTCCGTGATATCGGAAGCCTCTGGCCTGTTGCACGCGCTTAGTGCCAGTCGCGCCGTCGCCAGCACACCGAGCCGCGTGAAGAACAGGCGGCGCGGGTTCCCGACCATCGAGTGGGCCTCGGCGCGTCGCGCGTTCTTGAACACATCGCGCGCCAGCCCATTGTCACGTTGATAATCCGGTCGGAACCAGATGCGCAGCCCCGCGCTCAGTTTGGCGAGAACGAGCAGCACCGCATCTCGCTTGTATTGAGAGAGGACCTCGAGCGCCCCTTCGAGAGTGGCCGGGCGATTGAAGATCTCGGAGAAGGAGACGACAACGCCCATTTCGAGATGAGGCGGTTTCGCCATAACTATTCTGATTATCCGCTATAGAGACGTGAGGAGGCCAAGGGGTGTCTTTCATCTGCATCATCAAAATCGGAGACGAGGTCCAACTTGACGGTCTGTCGCCATCCCGGACTCTCGCCTCCCGCGGTCCGGATACGGCGATTTGGCAACACCGCCAGGCACCCTCGAGTAAACTGTATTGGGCCCATGCCAATAGCGCCCGAAGTCGTCGGCGGTGAGCTTGCCCTGGCAGTAGACCGTGCGGCCGAATTCGCGGTCCCACACCACTTCAATCGGCTGCAGTTTTCGGCCAGAGTTTCGGGAATTGGTTCGGGTAAGTCTGGGGTTTCCCCCCGGAGACTGCCGCCAATAAACCCCGTTACGTTTCACCCCGCCTCGGTCCCCGTTCTCCCAGCGGAGGGCCGGGGCGCTGACGATCACCTCCCCATCCGCAAGACACCCCCGTTACAGCCGTAATGTATTCAATCGGCGTTTAAGCCCGCATGCACTCCGTGGAATCTCTATTCGGTGCGTAGTGCCTGCGCGGGATCGGTCCGCGCCGCCCGCCGGGCCGGAATGATCCCCGCGATGCAGGCGGCCGCCGCCAGAGTCAGGATCGCGGTCATCAGCGCGCCGGCGCCGATACCCGTGACTTCATAGAGCTGCGACTCGACGAACCGCACGCAGAGCAGCGCGGCCGGGATGCCGATCGCCAGGCCGATGCCGATCTGGATCATGGCGCCGCGCATCACCATCGCAATCACGCCGCCCCGGTTCGCGCCTAGGGCCATGCGGATCCCGATTTCGCTGGTCCGCCGCGCGACAGCGTAGGCCGTCACGCCGTAAAGCCCGATGGCCGCCAGCAGCAGGGCGACCGCCCCGAATAAGGCGGTAAGCCGCGTCACCAGACGTTCCTCGGTAAACCGGTCCGCGATCTGCTCGGCGAACGTCTGGAACTTTACGATAGCTAGGTTCGGATTGATTCCCGCCAGCGTGCGCTGCGTGATCTCAGCCATCTGGCGGATGGGCCGCTCGGTTTCCAGCACCACGGCGCCCGCGAAGAGCGACTCGTCTTTGTCGATGGGGCCCTTGTCGCTGGCGGGACGTTGTAGCATCGGCAGAAAATACATCCGGTGATTCTTCCAACGCACGCTGGCATAGACAGTGTCCTCCACCACACCCACGATCTCGAAATCTGCGGCTGACGCCGCGCCGGTGCCGAAGTGCCGTCCGAGCGGGTTCCGGCCGTCGAAAAATTTCTTCACAAACTCCTGATTCACGACCGCCACGGCGCGAGCCGCCGGGGTATCCTTCTCGGTAATCCCGCGGCCCATCAGGACGTGCGTGCCCACGGAATCGAAGTATTCCGGGCTCACCTTCACCACGGACGCTCCCGCATGCAAATCCGGCTCTCCCTGCACGTGTATGCCGGTGCCCCAGTTGTTGTCTTCCATCGGCGTATAAAGGCTCAGGCCGACCTTCTTCACTCCGGGTACGGCGTGGAATCGATCCTCGATGGTCCGGTAGAGCGCTGCCAACTGCGAAACCGTATAACCGGCCGCCTGCGGATTGATGTGCACGATATAGCGGTCCGTCGCGTCCAGCCGCAGGTTGGTATGTTGCAGTTTGCTCAAGCTTTGCGCGAACAGGCCCGCGCCCACCAGCAGCACGAGAGACATCGCCGTCTGGAGAACCACCAGCCCGCGTTGCATCAGGGAAGCTCCCGACCCGGTGGTCCGAGCTCCGCTCCGCAAAGCGTCCGCGGGGTCAGTCTGGGCGGCGAACCAGGCGGGCGCGATACCAGACAGGACGCCTGTCAGTAGCGACAGGCCAAAGGCGAATCCAAGTACCGCCATCGATGGGCTGGCATGGATGGGAAGATTTCGCGCATCGGAAAACGCGAGCGCCAGGAGCGTGCGCGTGCCAGCGTAGGCCACGGCCAGTCCGGCGATCCCGCTCAGGACGGCCAACAGCACGCTTTCGGTAAGGAGTTGCCGGATGATGCGGCCCTGCTGCGCGCCCAGCGCCGTGCGCAGGCAGATCTCCGCCCGGCGGCCCATGCCGCGCGCCAGCAGCAGGTTCGCGATGTTCGCGCACGCGATAAGCAGGACCAGGCCGGAGACGATCATCAGCAGCCGCAGATTAGAAGCGTACTGCTCCTGCAAGCCCTGGATGCCGGCGCCGCCCGGCGTGAGCACCACGTGCACCTTCGCGAGCAGCGCTTTGCCTTCTCCCGCGGAGAACGTCTTGGTTTCGGCAAACGAGTTTTTCACCAACGCGCTCACCTTTTGCTGCAGTGCGGCTACGGATACGCCGGGCTTCACTCGTCCGATCATGTACAGCCACTGGATGTCGGGATTGTGCACGTAGGCGACATTCGCCAGCACCGGCATCGACTCGATGGGCAGATAGAAATCCGGAGGATCGCTCGACAGGCGGTCTCCATAGAACCCCGGCGGCGCGATGCCGACGATCGTCACCGGCTTGGTGTTGATCCAGAACGTGCTGCCGATGACCGAAGACTCGCCCGCGTAACTGTGCTGCCAGGCCGCGTAGCTCATTACCGCCGTCATGGGCGCGCCGGCCCTATCGTCGGTATCGGTGAGCAGCCGGCCGGCCTTCGCACGCAGGCCGAACGTGCGGAAGTAGTTGCCGGAAACGAACTCGCCCATCACCGAGCGCGCGCTGGCGGGGTCGCCATCGCGCCGGGCGATGATCGGCCGGTAGCCGAAGCCGGCCTGCATGGCGGCCAGTTCTTCGAATTCCGGGATGCTCTTCTTCAGCAGTAGCCAGGTTTCGGTGGGAAACAGCGAGTAATCGCCGTTGTCGCGCGCGCCGCCATTGACGCAGCAGTCGTTGGTGTCGCCGATTCGGATCAAGCTCTTCGGATCGGTTACGGGAAGGTTCTTCATCAGCACGGCGTTGACCAGCGTGAAGATGGCGGCATTCGCGCCGATTCCCAATGCCAGTGTGAGCATCGCGGTGGCCGCAAAGCCGGGTGTTTTCCGCAGTTGGCGAAGGGCGAAACGGAGATCCTGGATCATGGTCGTCTTCTCTGGCTCCCGGACAGGCGAATGGTTACATGGATTCTTTCCCTTAGACGTCGCGGGGGCGTTTGAGTTAGCGGGCGAAGTGACGGATCAGGTCGGCGCTGGGGTGGGAGATTGGCCGGCTTAACGCAGGTCTCGGTTCATGGCTCGTGGCAGCGGCCTGCTGGTCGGCAAGGTCTTTCTCCCGCAGCGCCAAATGGGGCGGCTAGAGAGGCGAAGTCTCAATCAAATGACAGAATCCTCCAACAGTCTCGGTTACTACCAGTCAGGAATGGACTCTTGGCGTGAAGCTTGAATTCCGGGTGAGCGAACCCCTATGATGGCTTCGGTATCGTCCCGGGGGCTGTCCAAATTCACGCTTGAATGCGCGATTGAATGCCGCCTCCGATTCGTATCCGACGTCTGCTGCGATTTCCGCTACGCTCCTGGACGTCCTCTCGAGCGACCGCGCGGCCAATTGAAGCCGCCAGTGGGCCAAATAGGTCATCGGCGGCTCCGAGAGATATCGCGTGAAGCGCTCCACTAGCGCGGACCGTGAAATGCCCACCTCGTCCGCAAGATCCGCGATAGTCCATGGGTGGGCGATTCGGCCATGCAGCAATCCAAGGCTTTTCCCCACTATGGGATCTCGGGCTCCCGCGAGCCACCCCACTTGGTGATCGGGCAATGCGGCCACGTACCTCCGCAAAATATCGACGAACAGGGCCTCGGAGAGCTTGGCAAGCATGGCCTCGCTGCCGACCCGTCCGGAAGCTGCCTCCTCCACCAGATGCAGGATCGAATTTTCAAGCCAGTGCCCCGAGCGGTCCGTACGAATATTGACCTTGAAGACAGAGGGCAGTCCGCTCAGGATCGGCCGGTTGAGGAAGGGGTCGCAGGCCATGTATCCACAAATATACCGGGCAGGTTCGCCGCCTCCGCCCGCCTGCATTGGACTCAAGTCGCGGGATTTGACCTTGGAAAGAATCGCTGAAGTCAGGGACGCCGTGGTCACACCTCTACTGCTGGTCATTGTGTGAGGGTCCCCACGGGGAAGGACGACGACATCTCCGGGGCCAAGCTCGATGGATTGTCCATCTTCCATCTGCACGAAAGCTCTGCCGTCGATGACGAAGTGGTAGATCACCAGGTGGGGCGCTCCCGGGGAAAGCACGGGCGTAAGCGTTTTCGACGCAGGCGACGAAAAACACCACGGAGCGGAAAATTCGGCGCTGAAGAATAGCGCGCCGTTCAACTTTACGCCGCTCAGAATTTCGGAGATTGCATCCACCCGGTTTCTCGCACGCCCGGCAAAGTTCCCTGGTCTCCCCGCAAAGCTATCTGACATGGTCAGCCGCCCGGGCAAATGAGAAGGACGCCTGAGCATGGGCGGCCTCGCAGACGCACTGCACAATTGTAGACCTGAAGCGGGCTCACCGCAATTCGTCAGGCGGCCAGTTCCCGATCTCGGAAAGGAAGGATGCTGTTATGAATGCAAACAGAGAGTTGTGGGAGAAGGGCGATTTTACCCGCATCGCCGGTTTGATGCGGGAGTCCGGAGAGGCGCTGGTTCAGTCCCTCGAGATCGCTCCGCCCGTGCGGGTCCTCGACCTCGGCTGTGGAGACGGCACAACGGCGGTTCCACTGGCTCATTTGGGGGCCGAGGTGCTTGGAATCGACATAGCCGGCAACCTGGTCGAAGCCGCGAAGAAGCGAGCGGCGGAAGCGGGTCTCGACCGGCTGCAGGTTCAGCAGGGAGATGCATGCAACCTCCAGGGGGTCGGCGATGCCGCATTTGACCTGACCCTTTCGGTATTCGGCGCCATGTTTGCGCCTAAACCGTATGACGTGGCCAGGGAGATGGTCCGGGTCACAAAACCGGGTGGCCGCATTGTCATGGGCAACTGGATTCCGGACGATCCGACCTTTGTGGCCCAGTTACTGAAGATCAGCTCATCTTATGCGCCTCCACCTCCGGAAGGGTTCGTAAGCCCCATGACCTGGGGCGTGGACAGTGAAATAACGGATCGTTTTGGCCGTGCCGGAGTGCCCCCGGAGAACATCTCCACGACCAGGGAGACTTATCATTTCATTGCGCCGGACAAGAATCCGACGGAGGTGATCGATACCTTCAGACGATTCTATGGCCCTACCATGAACGCCTTCGCGGCCGCGGAAGAATACGGAAAAGAAGAAGAACTTTACAACCGGCTGACGGAGCTCGCGAAAGCGCAGAACAGGGATACGAACGGCGGCACGTCCATCCCTGCAACCTTCCTGCGCGTTACGGTTTCCGTTTGAGGGCCGCCGGGAACGCGCGGCAATTACCCAAGACCTTGCAAGAACAAAGAGGAGATTTCTAACTATGAGATGGCAACCGGACCCAACGTTTTATCCATCGCCCAGGATGGCCATGGAAGCGCCAGCCGAGAAGCTGGCATATGTGGCAATGTTGAACCCTACGGGGAAAAATGGCGATGCGATGGGCATCGTCGACGTGGACGAAGCATCGAAATCATACGGCAGGATGGTGGGGCGCGTGGATATGCCGAACGCCGGCGACGAACTGCACCACTTCGGGTGGAACGCGTGCAGTTCCTGCCTGGGCCCTTATTCGCCGCATCCTCATATGGAGCGCCGCTACCTGGTAGTGCCCGGACTGCGGTCGTCGCGAATCCACATTCTGGACACGAAGCCGGACCCGAGGAGTCCGGAACTGGTGAAAGTGATCGAGCCGGAGACGGTCATGAGCCGAACCGGCTATAGCCGCCCTCATACGGTTCACTGCGGTCCCGAGGGAATCTACATGAATGCCTTGGGTTCACCGAGCGGGGACGGGCCGGGCGGAGTCTTCGTCCTGGACGGTGAGACCTTCGACGTGCGCGGACCGTGGGAGATGGACCGGGGCCCTCAGTATCGAGCTGAGCCGCGACGGACGGCGCGCGTACGTGACCAATTCGCTCTACGCGGCGGTGGACGAACAATTCTACCCGGATGGCATCAAGGGCTGGATGATGAAGGTCGACATGGATCCCGGGACAGGCGAGATGCGCGTCGATCCGAGATTCTTCCCGCACTTTGACGGCCTGCGGCCACACCAGACCAGGCTGGAGGGCGGCGACGCTTCCTCCGATTCGTACTGCTACGCATAAGGAGTCGCTAACCCATGAACACAACAATCACCTCTTTGCTCACCTTGGCGGGATTGGGGGCCTTTCATGGCCTCAATCCCGGGATGGGGTGGCTCTTTGCGGTGGCGCTCGGGATGCAGGAAGGCAAACGGAGCGCCGTATGGCGGGCGATGATTCCGCTAACGCTGGGGCACCTCCTGGCGATAGCGGCGGCTATCGGCGTGGCCATGCTGGCGGGGATCGCGCTGTCGCCCACGATGCTGCGCTGGCCCGTGGCGGCGCTGCTCGCGGTGCTTGGCGTCCGCCAGTTGTATCGCCACTTGCATCCGCGTTGGGCGGCCATGCGTGTGGGAATGGGAGGCCTTACTCTGTGGTCCTTCCTGATGGCCTCGGCGCACGGTGCGGGGCTGATGGTGCTGCCGGTGTTTCTTTCGATGACCGCATTGGCCCAAGGTCCTGCCTGCCATGCGCGGGGCGCATCGACACAAGCCCTCACGGCCGGTATGGCCACGCTGGTCCACAGTGTGGGGTACCTGATCGTGACGGCATTCGCGGCGTGGGTGGTGATGGATCGACTCGGCCTGGGACTCCTGCGGAAGGCTTGGATCAACCTGGACCTGATCTGGGCGGTGGCCTTGATTCTCACTGGGGGCCTGACGGCATTGGTATGAGGCGGTCATGAAAGAACCACTAGATTTCGCGCGAAGCATCAATCCATCCACCGTTCCGGGCGGCGGCGGCGACCGATTTTCCGGCTATGCGGTGCTCGGGCTCCCGTTTTCCTCGGGGCACGTTCTGGCGCTCCGGCGCATCGAGGCGTCTTCCATCGGGGCGGCATACACCTCGGTGTGGCAACGGGATCCGGACGGGCGTTGGACCTTCCACCAGAACGTCCCGCCGGAACAATCGTGCCCACGCTACTTCGGTGCGGCCATCAGTGAACATACGACCGAGCCGATCCGCATCGATTGGAGCGATGGCCACCGGTTTCGCGTCACGGTGGGCGCTCCGGGCGAGATCATGTGGGATGTCCGGCTCGCGGCAACACCGGCCACCAGGATCATGAATGCCGCCGCGAGCGTCATGCCTTCGCGGTGGTGGGAGAAACGCGTGGTGCTTTCCGCGATGGAAGCAGCGGCGCGATCGATACTCGGGACCGGACAGATGAACCTGACCGGCCGCACTCCGAATGGCCACGCATTCATGGGGATTCCGCGAATGATCTGGCGGATCGCGGAGAGCCGCGCGACGATACGAGGGGTGGATGTGGGCACGCCTGCTCCGCTGGACCAGCAGGCGACGCTGGGAGACTTCCGCATCCCGCAGCGGGGAATCTTTGCCCTTTTCACTTCGGTATTGGAAGGTCAGGGGAACGGAGGCGCAAGCGGAGGCGTGTTGGCCCACCAAAGTGGACGAAAGAATCCTGTTTCCGGAACCGAGCCGCGATGGCGGGGAACGGTTACCCCTGGCGCCTTTCCAGCAAGTCCAACATCCCCAGAATCGGAATCCGCGCCCAGTCCGGACGCAGCCGCAGTTCCCGCCGCACCTCGGTAATCGCTCGCTCCAGCAGATACGCCTCCAGCACGATGCGCAATCCTGCCGGGGAGTCCGGCAGAAACCCGTGCGGCTCGGCGGCATCCAGATATCCCCGTAGAAACGCCGCCCCCACCCACTCGTACCAGTAGCGCGCCCACTGTTCCAGGGGCGCCATGTATTCTTCCCGAGTCAGCACGCCGGGGACTTCGCCGAACAAGGGTGCGTGAGCGGCATAGTGGAAGGAGCGCAGCATCCCGGCGACGTCCCGCAGGGGCGAGCGCTTGATGCGCCGCTCGCTCAGCGGACGCTCGACGTTGCCCTCAAAATCGATGATCCGGAAGTCCTTTCCGGTGAAAAGCACCTGCCGCAAGTTGTAGTCGCCGTGAATGCGGATGCGCAGGGCGCGGAATCGCGCGTCGCGCAGGGCCTGAAAGCGCTCGCGAATCTCCGCCGCCCGCTCCAGCAGGCGGCGGGCGCCCTCCTGCGCCTGCGCCGGCAGCCGCCGGGCGTGCGCGCGCAATTCCTCGAAGCAGCGCATGGCCTGGCCCAGCATGCCGTGGTAGAGGCCGTGGCGGTAGAAATCCGTAAACGCTTCCGGCGCGAAATCGGGATCGTCGAAACGGCCGGAGAGCGCCGCATGCAGTTCCGCGGTGCGCCGCCCGAGCAACCGGATCATCTCCAGGTAAGAGCCCATCAGGTCCAAGGCGGTTTGCGGCGGCGGAGTCTCTGCCAGCGAGAGCAGCGGCGGGTGAGGCCCGGCATCCATCAGTTCCGCCCCTCCCGCCGCCAGGGCATGCTCGAAGAACAGGCCCAGGTGATCCATGGTGTAACCCCAGCCGTCGCTCTCGTGCTTCAGAAACGCGTGCAGCACGGCCAGCGTGCCGCGGTCGCCCTGGCGCGACTGGTACTCGATCGCCCCGGCCAGCGGCGCCACCAGGGGATCGGCCGCCTTCTCCGCCAGGAGCCGGCCCACCTCCCGCTCCGGATGCACGCCGGCCTCGACCTTGCGCAGCAACTTCAGCACGAAGCGGTCCCCGTAGTTCACCGGAAAGTTGTTGTAGTCGCCGGCAATCGGGTTGGCCTGCAGCGCCGGATGATCCGGCCCCCACGCTTGCCGGAAGGCCCGCGTGTGCGACCCCACCAGCTCTCCTTCCTCTCCCCGCAGACGCCGCCGGCGGGCCATGGCGTTGAGCAGGACGGCCCACAGTTCCTGGTCCTGAATCGCGCAGTAGAGCACCCCTTCCGCTCCTTCCGGACCTGCCAGCCGCGCCAACACCAGTTCCGGCGAGTTCCGTACCGCCGGAGCGGCGGCATCGGACGCAGTCGCGGCCAGCGGCAGCACATAGTACTCGGGATCCCCTTCGCTGTAGCTGGCTCGCAGGATGAGCAGGTGGATGGAACTGGCGGGTACCGGCACATAATCCAGAATCTCGATCGTACGCAGGCTGCGCCAACCCGTGCGCAGCCAGTGCAGCCGCTCCAGGAAAGCCGGCAGCAGGCGGCTCAGCAGCGGGCGCATCCGCTCGGAAAAAGCCTCTTCCCAGGAGCCGACTGCCACTGCCGCCTGCGGAGACGCACTCTCCACCGAGGCCTCGATCGCGGTTGCCGGCGCCTCCAAAGCGAACCAGTAGAAGGTGTGCGGCCCCAGGGAAAGCCCATAGGGCTTCTCCGAGATCGGCGGAAAACGGTTGCGCCCGATCATCTCGGTGGGTACCAGGCCCCGGAATGCGGAAAGGTCCAATTCCGCGTATTGCACGAAACGCGACAGGTTTGCCACCACCAGGATCCGTTCCTCGGCGTAGGTGCGGACGAAGACCAGCACCCGGCGGTTCTCCGGATAGAGAAATGCGAGGCTGCCCCGGCCGAACGCCTTCGAGCGCTTGCGCTGCTCGATAATGCGTTTCATCCACCACAGCAGGGAATGCGGATTGTTCTGCTGCGCCTCCACGTTGACGGATTCGTAGTGATACTCGGGATCGATGATCACGGGCAGATAGAGCCGCTGCGGATTGGCGCGCGAGAAGCCCGCGTTGCGGTCCCCGCTCCATTGCATCGGAGTCCGTACCCCGTTGCGGTCGCCCAGGTAGAAATTGTCCCCCATGCCGATTTCGTCGCCGTAGTAGATCACCGGCGTGCCGGGCAGCGAAAGCAGCAGCGCGTTCATCAGCTCGATGCGGCGCCGGTCGTTTCCCAGCAGCGGGGCCAGGCGCCGGCGAATCCCCAGGTTGATGCGCATCTGCCGGTCGTGAGCGTAAACGCGATACATATAGTCCCGCTCCTCGTCGGTCACCATCTCCAGCGTCAATTCGTCGTGGTTGCGCAGGAACAGGGCCCATTGGCAACCCTCCGGAATCGGCGGGGTGAGCTGCAAAATCTCGGTGATGGGAAAGCGGTCCTCCATCCGCGTGGCCATGAACAGCCGCGGCATCAGCGGAAAGTGAAAGGCCATGTGGCATTCGTCGCTCGCGCCGAAGTAGGCGATGGCGTCTTCGGGCCACTGGTTGGCCTCCGCCAGGAGCATACGGTCGCGGTAGCGCGCCTCCACGTGGCGCCGCAGCTCCCGCAAAAAGGCGTGCGTCTCGGGCAGATTCTCACAGGTGGTGCCCTCCCGCTCGTAGAGGTAGGGAACGGCGTCCAGCCGCAGTCCGTCGACCCCCATGTCCAGCCAGAAATCCACGGCCTGGAGCATCACCGCGCGCACCTCGGGATTTTCGTAGTTCAAGTCCGGCTGGTGGGAATAGAAGCGGTGCCAGTAGTAGGCTTTGGCGACTGGATCCCAGGTCCAGTTGGAGGCCTCGAAATCTTTGAAGATGATCCGCGCCTCGCGATACTTCTCCGGGGTGTCGCTCCACACGTAAAAGTTGCGCCAGCGGCTGCCCGGTTCCGCCCGGCGGGAGCGTTGAAACCAGGCGTGCTGATCGGAGGTGTGATTCAGCACCAGTTCGGTGACCACTCGCACCCCGCGGCGATGCGCTTCGCGCAGGAAAGTCTGGAAGTCTCTCAGCGTTCCGTAGGCGGGATGCACCCCGTTGTAGTCGGAAATGTCGTAGCCGTCATCCCGCCACGGCGACGCACAAAATGGTAGCAGCCAGATGGTGTTGACGCCCAGGTCGTGCAGGTAGTCCAACTTCTGCGTCAAACCCGGGAAATCGCCCATCCCGTCGCCGTCGCTGTCGAAGAACGCCCGGACGTGAACCTCGTAGAGAATCGCGTCCTGGTACCACAACGGGTCGCCCTCCGGCCCCCGATTCCAATCGCCTTCCCGCATGTTGTTATTTCAACACCCGGGTGGCCGGTTGGGGTGCCGGTCCCGCCGAGCGCCTTCAACGCGGCTGCAATTGGGGCGGTGGCGCGCTGTTCGCAGGCGTACCCGTATCGGCGGCCAGTTCTGATTTCTTGTATTTCGGCTCGCTGAGGTAGCCCGCCACGTGATTCTTGCCGATCTGGTTCACCACCAGTTGCAATGGCTGTGGACGGTCGCTGAGGTTGATCCAGACAGGCTCGTAAAGGTTCACGTGTTTCTTCTCCAGCTTGAAATCGTCCACTTGCATCGTCATGTCGTAATAGTCGTGCTTGGTGTTGGTCTTGCGCAAAGCCAGGCTGATGGGGCCAACGCGCTGGAGTTCCTTGGACTTGTCGAGTTGGAACTCATAGTAGTTGCGTTCGCCCCGTTTTTCCATCGCCACCAGTTGGTCGTGAGTTTTGGCGATGGAGGAATTCAGGTCGTCCCGCGTGGAATTCAGCCGGCCCTCCATGTCGGTCTGGGCCTTGGCCAGGTCGTCCTGGGTCTTGGCCAGTTGCCGCTGTTGGGCGGCAAGCTGCGACTCGATCTGGTTCAGCCGCGGATCATCTTTGGGTTTCCGCTCCGCTACCCGGCTGTGGCTCGCGAACCGGGCGGCCGCGCCGCGGTGAGACGCCGCCCTTTCCGCGCGCCCCGTTTGCTGTGCCTCCGCTTCCCGGGCCTGTTCGGCGGCATTCAGAGCCTCAAGCTTCGCGGTCAGGGCTTGAATCTGGCTCTGCGCCTGGTTCAGCGCTGCGCTCACCTGCGCCCGGTTGGCGTCCATTTCCCGGGCCTGGTTGCGGGCCCGCACCAGGCCCGCCACGGCCAGGGCGGTAATCACGGTCAACGCCGCGATGCCCACCCACCAGCCTGCCTTGCTGGGTGGATCCGGATCGCGGTGAATCATGGCATCATCGTTTTCTTGCATGGGCTTCCACTCCGATTTTGGGGTGCTCCTCAACCTCGCAGTCCTTCCGATGCAAGTGCGTTGCCAGGATTGGCCGGCGGCTAAGTGACGTGGATTCAACAGGCTCCGGCAAGGCCCGGGGGCGCGTGGTAGAAGTTACATGCCCGCCGCTGCCCTCAGGAACCGTATGGACCGAAAAGCGTCTCTACTTCCCGCCGGAATTCGGCGGCCAGCAGGGCGCCCGTTCCGTTCTCCAGGCTGCTTTCGAAGACTTGCCCCAGTTGGCGGTAATACCAGGCTTGCTGCTCGCGGGAGGCCCTCAGGGCGTCCCAGACGGATTCGCCCATGGTGGCGCAATCCTCCCGCAGAGAGCGCAGGTTGTCCAGTTTGTCGGCGCAAGCCAGCAGCAGCACGTCCTGGGAGGCGGTCTTCAGGCGTTCGAGAGTCTGCGCTTTCCGGTCCCACCACGGCCTCGATTTGTCGGGCTCCGTCATTTCCGCCACCAGCCGGGCGACCTCGCCCCCGAATTCCCGCCGGATCTCGTCGAGTGAGCAGGCACCGTCTTCCACGGTGTCGTGCAGGAGCGCGGCCACGGCGATTGGCTCGCCGCAGCCGTGCCGCGCCAGAATGCGCAGCACGCCTAGAGGGTGCACAATGTACGGCACCGGCGTCACCTTGCGCAACTGCCCGGAATGCGCCCGCACGGCAAATTCCACGGCTCGGAACAGCGTGTGATCGACGTGGTTCACAGTTTCCTCGTTCCGCCCTTCCCTGGGAAGCCATCTTATGATAGTCTCGGCACGAAGAAAAGCCTGAAATGCCTGTTTTCGCTGACTGACTGAACAGTTTGCACGCGTTTTGAGATACTGTAAGCAGCGTTGTCACAGTTTGCATCACGGAGGGTGCTTCCATGTCGAAAACCGCCACCACCCGCGAAAGCGTCCTGAAGTCCACCCGAGAGCGCAACGGCTTCCGCGACGACGAGATTCTGGCCGCGGTGTGCAACTATTTCTGCGCTGGGTCCCCGGTGGCACAGATTCTACAACAGGTCGAAGAGAAGCTGCACGTTCGCCTCAGCCGGGAGGAGCCTTACCGGCTTCTGGCGCTGGCTGCCTCCCGCGGCTGGCTGCAATTCGATGCACCGCTGGCCATTAATCTGGAAGATACGATCCGCAAACGCTGCCCCTGGCTGGAAACCGCGACTGTCGTGAGGACCGGCGTTTCGGAGGATATTTCGTACCACGTGGCCCGTATGCTGCTGGAGATGGTGCAGGCCCTCTGCCGCCGGCGGGGCCAGCCGAGCGATGTCCACATTGGCTTCGCGGGCGGCCGCTCCTTGCGCAAGACCGCCCGCTGGTTCGCGGAAATGCTGCGCGAGCCCGCGGAGAACCTGCCCAGGCGCATCGTCTTCCACGCCATGGTGGCCGGGGTGAATTTCAAGGATCCCACCACTGAGCCGAACGCCTTCTTTACGTATTTCGCCGGTGAGCCGCCGCTGCAAGTGCAGACCAGCTTCGTGGGGTTGCACGCTCCGGGAATCATCAACACCTCGCGCATCGAGGAACTGCGCTCGATTGACTCCGTGCGCGAAGCCTACGAGGGAGTCAAGCAACTCGATATCGTGGTCACCGCCGCGGGTGGCCACTGGCAGGAGGGTCATAGCGGGCTGTACGCCATGTACCAGGCCTCTCCACGTTCGCTCGAGCAGCTTACCCGGGCGGGTTGCGTGGGGGACATGATGTGGCGGCCGCTCGGCCCGGCGGGCCCCCTCGAGATCAAAACCGAGATCCGCACTCTGACCCTCATGGAAATCAGTGAGCTGCCCGGGTTTATCCGGCAGGGCAGGCAAGTGTTGCTGCTGCTCGGCCCCTGCGGACAGTGCGGCGGGCCAAAGAGCGAGGTGCTCCGGGCCATCCTGAGCCACCAGCCTCCCTTGATCACTCACCTGGTGGCGGACAGCCGTTCCGTGCGGGGGCTGCGCGACTCCGCCTGACGGGCCGCTGCCACCCCCGGCGGCGCACTCTACGCGCGTGGGCGGCTATCATGGGTACTTGAAACTTTCGATCTTTCTGCTCTCGGCCTCCACCGCCGCCGTGTTCTCGATCAACCTGTGCGCGGCCATATTTCGCTGCGGCTGCCGTTCCTGGTGGGCCGGGGCGGCGGCGTTGTGTAACATTCACTCGCTGGGGGTGAGGCACTGTCCCTGGTGTGATCCGACGACCTCATTCTGGGTGTCGCTGACGTTGATCGGGGGAGTCCAGTTTCTGCTCAGTTTCTGGCCGGCGAGGTGGAGCCCGGCTCTCCGCCTGTTTCTTGCTTTGGCCGCCTTTCCCGCCTGTGGCCTGTTGCTCGCGGGCCTTCGCGGAGCAGCTTCCGGGTACTGGAGTCGCTGAATGCCGGAGGTCATCGTGCTGGGCGGAGGGTTGGCAGGTCTGGCGGCGGCGGCGGCCCTGGCCGGAGCGGGCTTTGATGTGCGGCTCTTCGAGGCACGGCCTTTTCTCGGCGGACGGGCCACCTCCTTCCCCTTGTCGCCCGCCGACAACGGCTCCGAACTGATCGACAATTGCCAGCATGTGCTGCTGCGCTGCTGTGTCAACCTGCTGAATTTCTACGAGCGGCTGGGAGTCGCAGGCAGCATCCGGTTCTTCCAGGAGTTCTATTTCATTGAACCGGGGGGCCGCATCTCCACGCTGCGCCGCGGGTCTCTGCCGGCGCCGCTGCACTTCACCGAGTCCTTCCTGCGCATGCGCTGCCTGGGCGCGGCCGACAAACTGGCCATCGCCCGCGGCTTGGTGGCCCTCCAGCGCGAACGCGGGCGCCGCAAGGACCTGGACGAGATCAGCATGCTGGACTGGCTCCTGCAAAAGCGCCAAACGCCCCGCGCCATCGAACGCTTCTGGCAGCAGGTACTGGTGAGCGCCGTCAACGAAGAATTGGGGCGCATGGCGGCCCGCCATGGTTTTCAGGTCTTCTGGCTGGGCTTTTTGGCCAGGGCGGATTCTTACGAAATGGGCGTGCCGGCGATCCCCCTGGGCGAGTTGTACCGCGCCGACGCCTGGCAGCGCCTGGGAAACGTACGCATGCACTTCCGCAGCCCGGTTGAGCGCCTGGATGACAGCGGCGTAATCGCCGCGGGCGAGCGCCACACAGCGGACTATTACATCTGTGCGCTGCCGTTCGAGCGGCTGGAGGCCATCGGTCTCCCCGCGCCTCCCTTGGAGCATTCGCCCATCACCGGGATTCACCTGTGGTTCGACCGGCCGGTGACCGATCTTCCGCACGCCACGCTTCTCGACCGCACCATCCAGTGGATGTTCAACAAAGCCGAGGGCCGCTACCTGCAACTGGTGGTCAGCGCCTCGCGGGACCTGGTGCCCTTGAGCCGCGGCGAGGTGATCGAAATCGCCGTGGGCGAGTTGCGGGAGTTTTTCCCGGAGGCGCGCCGCGCCAGGTTGGAAAAGGCCCACGTGATCAAAGAACTCCGCGCCACGTTCTCCGCCGCGCCGGGAGCGGGGAAACTGCGGGCGGGAGCGCGCACCCGCTGGCCCAATGTGTTCCTGGCCGGCGACTGGACGGACTCCGGCTGGCCGGCCACCATGGAGGGCGCCGTTCGCTCCGGATACATCGCCGCCGAAGCGGTGGCCGCCGCCGCCGGCAGGCCCGGAAATTTCCTGCTTCCCGATACCGCCTGAGCTTCTGGCATAATCGGGCTATGGGCAAACGAGTTCTTCTGATCGCGGGGCTCCTGGCGGGCGCGCTGACGCTCTTCGCCGCTACGCCCATGACCAAGCTCAGCATTGAGGTGAAAACCCAGGGAGGCCATCCCGTGGACCGGGCGGGCGTGGTCGTGCGGTTCGTCGAGGGCCGCTCGTACGTCAAGCTGGGAAAGAAGATCCGGACCACGTATGAAATGCGCACCAATCAGGAAGGCCTCGCCAGGATCCCCGAGATCCCGCAGGGCAAGATCCTGATCCAGGTGATCGCTAAAGGCTACCAGACCTTTGGACATACCTTCGACGTGGATGAAGAAGAGAAAACCATCGAGATCAAGCTCAACCCGCCGCAGGCTCAATATTCCGCCCACGAGTAGGCCATAGCCCGGCAGCGGAACCGGCGCAGGTATTGATCTAATGGGCGGTAGGCACGATCCAGCGCCGGGCTGCCGTCTCATTGTTGCGCGAACGCGCTCAGAAACCGGGACTCGCTGTACATCCGGTGCGTTAGCCCGTCTTTCGCAGTTGATGGGGTCGGCGGCAAGCTAACTCATTCTGAATCAGTGAAGGGGTCTGAAAGGTCTCCACCACAAATCGTGCGTATTCGGAGAGGTCTTGGAGGTGAAACTCAGGCGGCG